>Ga0222713_10000596_pt1 | contig 40826 bp, 27 predicted proteins | sample C33_649DmetaG_FD_165061 | JGI IMG/M metagenome (GOLD analysis project Ga0222713, IMG submission 165061) | Estuarine water microbial communities from San Francisco Bay, California, United States - C33_649D | ecosystem: Environmental > Aquatic > Marine > Unclassified | place: USA: California... | reverse complement strand
CAAACAGGATCTGTTCAATTACCGAGATGAAATCAATACGCTTACTTTTTCTATCGCAATGAAAGATTTTGGAATCATTGCCTGCTTGCAGGATAATGGTACAAATGCGATATATCATAAAGATATCCTAACAAAGGTCAATACAAAACCTTTACATCCAGCCCAATTCGAGGAGGTATGCGCGCGTTTCTTTTATTCGAATTACCTATTCAACCGATTGCCAGAATATACTGTAATACCAATGCACGATACTGTATTTATAGAAGCGATGCCTTTAATGGGAATGAGTAATAAACCACTCTTTGATAGCTGGCTAAATAAAACCTATGCACAAGTTCTAGAAAATTTCTGGAAACCATGGGGTGTCTTGTTGTTCGAAATACTGAAGGATCCTGAAAATCCGATGAGCTACCTTTTAAATGAAAACAATGAATTCTTACCCGCTAATTCAGTTGATTTACCATCTTAATTAGAAAAACTGATCCAGATTATAGCTTATCTGCCGGTCAATTGGTTTACAAAATAACCAGCTACATCAGGGTGATAAACTATGGTGAAAAGAACACCGGTTAATGCCCCATAAAAGTGGGCATCATGATTAATGGCATCTCTTGAATTACGTGATGCATACCAGCAATATCCTAAAAATAAGAATCCATAAATTACCGCCGGAATGGGAATTGGTATTGGAAAAATCATCATTTTACTCATTGGATAGAATAAAATATAGCCGAATACTACTGCGCAAACAGCACCTGAGGCTCCAAGGCTATTAAACCAAAAATCTTCTTTATGCTTTAAGATTGAGGTAATATCGCTTAGAATGATACTGGCTAAATACAATACCCCAAATTGAACATGACCCCAGCTGCTCAGTGAAACAAATGTTTTTTCGAGGGTAAAGGCAAAAAAATAAAAAGAAAGCATATTCACCAGTAAATGAGTCCAATCTTTATGGATCAAACCACTGGTGATCATACTGTAAAGCCGGCGGCCACGGCTCACACTATAGGGATGCAGCATGAACTTTCCATATACCTCAGCATTTGAAAAAGCATAAATGCTCGTCACTATTGTGAAAATAAAAATTAGTGTAGCTACTGGGGTATCATTGATAAAACTCTCCATTTATTTCAAATTTAATTTTATTGAACCGATCAAGCGGTCAATGAGATATTTTTTTTATTACTAGTTGAACTCTGAAATGCTATATCAAAAAACAAAATAGTAGAATTATTTTTTGACATCTTGATAAAATTTCAAAAGCAGCTTCTGAGCATGTTGCAAGAAACAAATATACGATCAATGGTCTAGCTTATCGATAAGATTAGCAAGATTCCTATCCTTGTCAGTGATTATATTACCGGCATCGTGTGAACTTAACCTGATAGTTAGCTTATTGTATGAATTAGACCAATCGGGATGATGCCCAAACTTTTCGGCCAATAATGCCACTTTATTCATAAAAGCCCAGGTAGAGATAAAATCTTTAAAAACGAATTCCTTTTCAAGATACTGCGCGCCATTTGTTTTGTTTTCAACTTCTTTCCAAGCCATAATTATATGTTAAAATTGTCTTTTTTTGGCAAACTGCTTATTATCAGATCATAGGAATGATCAATCATTTGCTTTAACTGGGAATCATTTAACCTACCATTCATAAATACAGTATTCCAATGTGTTTTATTCATATGCCAGCCAGGCTGTACTTCATCAAACTCTTCGCGGAGTAAAATGGCCTTTTCGGGATCACACTTTACATTAAAACGATCGCACTGATTTAAACCACATAAAAGAAAGATCTTATTCGCCACTTTGAAAACGAGTGTATCATCACCAAAAGGAAAGCTTTCCTCTGCCTTTTCTTTTGATAGACAATAATCTCTTAAACTTTCAATATTCATTTGACACTAATTAATAATCAAAAAATATTAGTCAGATTTCGATTCAGTTATTCATACAGGATGTTTTAGCTAATTTTGCATAAACTGACCTAAAGCTAGATAAAAATGAGCGCTCACAAAAATATAAGTGATACTGTTACCGATCGATTTTTAAGATATACGGCAATTGATACGCAGTCTGACCCGAGTTCAGCAACTTGCCCATCTACAGAAAAGCAGAAAAATCTGGGCAGATTGCTTGTTTCTGAGCTTCTTGAAATGGGCATATCAGACGCTCATCTAGATGATTTTGGATATGTTTATGCAAGTATTCCAAGCAATACGGAAAAGCAAGTGCCGGTCATTTGTTTCTGCTCACACATGGATACTTCGCCCGATTGCTCGGGTGAAAATGTAAAGGCCATCATACACCAAAATTATCAGGGTCAGGATATAATTTTGCCAGATGATTCTACACAAATCATCTACATGAATGATCATCCTGATCTAAAAAATCAAATAGGCAATGACCTGATCACTGCTAGTGGATCAACATTACTTGGCGCAGATAATAAGGCTGGTATAGCTGAAATAATGGATGCGGCACAATCTCTGATCAATCATCCAGAGATCAAACACGGCACAATAAAAATTCTTTTCACTCCTGATGAAGAGATTGGCCGCGGTGTTGATCATGTTGATATTAAAAAGCTGGGTGCAGATTTTGCATATACCGTTGATGGAGAGAGTGCCGGATCAATTGAAAATGAAACCTTTTCGGCCAACGGTGTAAAGGTGATCATTCATGGAATTAGTGCCCATCCGGGTTTTGCAAAAAACAAAATGGAAAGTGCCATTAAGATAGCTTCAGCAATTGTTTCACTGTTACCTAAAGCAACACTTTGTCCAGAAAGCAGCTCAGATCTTGAAGGTTTTATTCACCCTGTTTCAATTAGTGGAAGTGTAGAAGTAGCTGAAATTGAGTTCATTATCCGTGATTTTGATACTGAATTGCTAAGAAGTCATGAGCTGGTACTTGAACAAACTATTAAGCAAGCAATTAAAGCTTATCCCAATTCTAGCTATGAATTTATTGTAGAAGAGCAATACCGGAATATGAAATCTGTTCTTGATCGATACCCGAATTTAACTCAATTGGGGATTGAGGCTATAGAACGTTCAGGATTAAAAGCAAAACTTCAGAGCATAAGAGGAGGAACAGATGGGTCTAGACTATCATTCATGGGATTACCCTGCCCAAATATCTTTGCTGGCGAACATGCATTTCATAGTAAACAGGAATGGGTGTCTGTTCAGGATATGCAAAAAGCAGTTCAGACCCTAGTGAACCTTGCCATGATCTGGGAAGAGAAGAGTAATTAAATTATTGCTTTATAACGGTAATCTTACCTGATTTTAACAAAAGAGAGCATATACTAGGGTATATTTGCAGCTTTTGCTGAAAACCAATTGTCAAAAAATTCCATTTTCTTGTTTTATGTTATACAAATCCAATTGTAATGAAATCATTACTAAGTATCGTTAAACCTTAATTGCTAATAAAGTCTAAACCAATATGATGATTAAAATCAACAGCTTTTTTATTCTCTGCATTAGTACTTTTCTAGCCATTCCGGTTCAGGGCTGGTCACAGAAGAAGGCAGAATTGATCAATACACGATGGGCAGAAAAACCAGTTCAGGTTGATGGATTTATTACTGATTGGAAAGATAGCCTTGACTTATATAACGAGGAAACCAAGCTTTACTACAGCTTATCAAATGACAATGAAAATATTTACCTCGCAATTAAAAACAATTCACAAGAGGGTTTAACTAAAATACTTGCCAGGGGAATAAGCTTCTCTGCCAACTATGAAAGTAATAAAAAGACTCCTCCCACAGTAACATTTCCAATTCTTGACAGAACTCCTGGAAAAAAAGTAATTGAAACCGAACAACCGGAGCCTAAGGAAATTCAAAAGCGCATAATTTCAAAGATTAAAGAAATTAAAGTAGAAGGATTTAAAGAACTGGTTGACGGTGGAATATCTCTTTACAATACTTATGGAATAAAGGCGGCAACTGCATTTGATGAAAAAGATAATATGATTCAGGAGATTGCCATTCCACTCCGCTTACTGGGAATTGAACCCGGTAGTACTGAACTGATAACCTACCGAATTCGAATAAATGGATTTCAGGGACCTGCAGCTATTCAACAAAGAGATATGAATGATTATGATGATATGTATGGCGGGTCTTATGGTGGAAGATATAATGGAAGATACGGTCGAAACTACAATGGAATGTATGGTGGAATGCCCAGAAGAAATGTTTTTTACAGTAAAACCATTACTATACCTGAGTTTTTTATCAAGAGTACGCTCGCTGTAAAACAATAAAAAAAGATCTGCCTGGGCATAAAAAAATAGCCAGACGGAATAAAAACCAATTATGAAAAAAATGCAAAATAATATGAAAAAAATATTGCCCTTAATTATCGGTTGTTTAATCAGCTATGGTACCATGGCACAAACAAACCGTGATGTAAGCGGGGTAGTAAAAGATTCAACTGGAACAAGCATTATTGCAGCTACGGTGAAATTTATTGCCGGAAAAGATACTATTTTCACCCGAACAGATATAGATGGTAAATTTGCTTTTAAAAGTATTAAGTCTTCTACATTTCTAATTACCGTATCAAGCCTTGGATACCAGGCTTTGAATAAGCGTTTTTTATACAAAGATGGAGCAAGCCCTTTAATACTTGATCCAATTACACTGAAAGCCGAAAATAGAATGCTTGGAGAGGTAGTCATATCCGGTACCCCTTCAGTTACTATCAAGGAAGATACCATTGTTTACAGGGCATCTGACTATCCATTGAGAGAAAATGCTTTGGCAGAAGATCTTTTAAAGAGATTACCTGGCGTAGAGGTAGATAAAGATGGTAATGTAACTGCACAAGGAAAGGCTATTACCCGGGTTAGAATTAACGGTAAAGACTTCTTTGGTGGCGATGTTAAGACTGCTACTCAGCAACTTCCTGCTAATATCCTTGAATCGGCCCAAATTATTGATGATTATGGCGATCAAGCAAACCTGACAGGAATTAGAAACGGAGATCCTGAGAAGATTCTGAATTTTACGATTAGAGCTGATAAAAACAAAGGATATTTTGCCAGAGGCACACTTGGCGGTGGAGATAAAGACAGATACCAGGGTTCATTAACCGCTAACACGTATAATAACACCGAACAATTTTCATTTATAGGTAATTTGAATAATACCAATAGTTCCGTATTTAATTTTGGTGGCGGTGGTGGATGGGGTGGCGGTGGTGGTGGTGCTCGTGTTCAAACAGCAGGTGGTGGTGGCGGGGGTGGCATGCGCTTTACTGGTGGCGGTGGTGGATGGGGTGGCGGTGGCGGTGGTTTCCAGGGATTTGGAGGAAACAGCGACGGACTCACCGCAGTTGGATCTATCGGCTTGAACTATCGTAAAGATTATGGTACTAAATTAAGCTCATACGGTAATTACAGCTATTCAGACCGTAATAATGATGTTTTGAGTGATCAACTTCAACAAAATAATTTCCAAAGCTCGTTGATCTCTACTGATCAAACTTCCGTGAAAAATCTAATCAATGATAATCACCGATTTAACTGGAATCTTGAATACAAACCGGATAGTATGAATTTCATTAAATTCAGTCCCTCGTTCAGCTATGGTGGAACTACAGATGCTGGAAGCTCCAGTTATATTCAATCAGACAATAATCGTTTGAGTTCAGATGGTACTTCTTTAAACAACACAGTTTCTAGGAATCCTAATTTTGGTGCTAATATTTTACTTAACCATCGCCTTAAAAAGAGAGGAAGAAACCTTTCCTTATTTGTTTCTGCAAATAATGCAAAAACTAAACAGGAAGATGATCAGTTAACACAATACATCAACTATATTGTTAATGGCGGAACCTCAACCGTTTACAGAAATCAGGAGTTATATGATAATAACAGGAATTCAAATATCAATGCTAACCTGTCTTATAACGAGCCATTAAGTGCAACAACAAATCTGGAATTCAATTATAATCACAGTACAACTAACTATAAAAATCAACGGGAAACATTTGATATTACTCCTGCAGGTCTTTCTACCTACAATACTTCCTTAAGTAATGATTTTGATTACTCCTTCAGCACCAATCGCTTTGGAATGAATTACAGAGTAAATCAAAAGAAATATAATTATTCATTCGGTTTAAGTGCTCAGCCTAACGTTTTGGAAGGCAGATCAGTGGTTATGGGAGTTACTACACCCAACCGAAATACCGGGTTTAATATCATTCCATCAGCGAGATATTCTTATAATTTCTCGCGTACCCGAGCATTTAATGCCAATTATTATGGAAGAGCAAATGAACCTACTTACATTCAATTGCAACCAACACCAGATATCTCTAATCCGCAATACCCTGTGTATGGTAATCCAAATCTAGGTGCTGAATTTGCACATATTCTTAATTTTAGATATAATAATTTCAATTTTAGTTCAGGCGATGTTTTATTCTTCAACTTAACGGGTAACTATACCGAGAATAAGATCGTTTCAAACATTGTTCGTAAGATGGACCCGGCAATCGGACTGGTTCAGGAATCACGTTACCTGAATACAGATGGTTATTTTACTACTAATGCCTATTACAATTACTCAAAACCATTTCAGGAGAAAAAATATGTATTCTCATTCAATGGATCAGCCAACTATATCAATAATATATCATTCACAGACGATAAGAAAAATACAGGCAAGAACTGGATCTTCTCACAGGGTTTGAATATGCAGATTAATCCAAATAAGAATTTTGAATTAAATCCTGGTTTAAGATATAGCTTCAACACGAATACCAATGATGCGATTACAAACAATAATACCCAGGTATCTACTTACACACTGAACTTTAACAGTAAAGTATTCTTCCTTAAAACATGGCTTATAGGTTCTGATTTCAGCAAGTCAATTAATAATGGCTACAGTAGTGCCTTAGCTGTTAATCCATTCATTATCAATACCTATCTTGAAAAGCAATTCTTAAAAGATAAAAGTGCAACCTTGCGCTTGCAAGGGTTTGACCTTTTAGATCAAAATACCAGCGTTTCGCGATCTGTTACTGGTAACGTAATAACCGATAGTCAGAGCAATCGTTTATCTAGATATGTCATGCTAAGTTTTACCATGAGAATTCAAAAATTTAGTGGAAAGCAACCGCAGCAGCAAATGCAACCAATGGGTCCAGGAATGTATAATAGATCAGGAAGCGGACATAGTGGCTCATGAAGCCCAATTATAAATAATTAATTATAGTCATAATGCATAGCCGCTTCCAAAAAAGGAGCGGCTTTTTTGTTTGAATTGATTTGCCAATTCATCAATTTTATTCCAACAGATATTCTCTATATTAGAATGAAGAAATCAACCCAATATGGAAAGAAGAAATTTTATCTCAAAGGGATTAGCTGCAGGCGCAATTATCCCGGCTGCCTATGCAACACTAATAAGTAATGATGCTCAGGCTTCCGAAAAAATAGAAAACAGGCAGAATGAAGCTGTAGCAGCGGATGATATCTTTATTGAAAGGAGCCTCAAAGGCAGGCCACATGAAGGTAAAGTATTAGCTGTTATTCAACCGCATGTTGATGACGCAACCTTATTTGCAGGTGGAGCCATTGCCAAATTGATTAGCGAAGGGTATACTGGCTATCTTATCAGGATTACGAATGACGATGCAGCAGGTAGCGGTACTGATGGCGACAGAGTTTTGAATAATGAAAAGGACAATGATCAAGTTGCCAAAGTACTTGGGCTTAAAAAAGTATATAATTTGGGATACCGTAACCATCGGATGGATGAATACAATACACAGGAAATAAAAGGACGATTGATTTTCCTATTTAGATTACTGAAAGTTGATACTATTTTCAGTTATGACCCTTGGGGGCATTATGAAGAAAATCCGGATCATTATGTAACTGCTCAGGCAGTAGAAGCCGCAAGGTGGATGTCGGGCAGTGTCGATTATCCAGAGCAACTGGATGTTGTAAAACCACATGCTGTTAATGAGCGCTATTATTTTGCAAGAGGCCCGCAACTGGTGAACCGAATAGTAGATATAAGCAAGCATATCGATATCAAAGTTCAGAGTAATGTGGTGATTACTACACAAGGTCCAGGAGGAGCAAATGGCTCAAGAATTAAAAAGAGCCTGGCAGACAAGGGTAAAAAATTACCAATACTGGGCGATACTGATGAAGCGGCAGACTTCAACTATGTTAAACACTTTGTGCTGGATAAGGATTCTCAAGCGCAAAGAGGAACACCATCCGACAAGGAAATTGGTAAAAAATATGGATTGGAATGGGCAGAAGCTTACCATTATATTGGAAACCCAGTTTCTACCCTAAGTGACTATATTGAGAAAAATGCAGTGGATAAATAAGCGTTGATCAAGCGAATAAAATATTAAATTAAAAGGCTCAATACTATTTAGAAAGGGCATTTAGATAGATAGTAAAACCTAACCTTAATCTATATTAGATCCATTAAATCAATGAAAAAAATATCAATACTAGCTATTTTTATCTGCTTAATGATTCAAGCAACTCAATCTAAGGAGCTTAATTACATCTATAAAAGCGGAGAAAAGGGTTATAAATCTTTTCGAATTCCGGCAATTGTAAATACCAATAAGGGAACTTTACTTGCATTTGCCGAAGCACGAAAAAATGGTGGCGGTGATCAGGGTGATATTGACCTGGTTGTGAAAAGATCATCTGATAATGGTAAAAACTGGTCAGAAATGATGATTATTTGGGATGATGTAGATAATACCTGTGGAAATCCGGCTCCGGTAGTAGATCGAAAAACAGGCAATATTATTTTACTATCTACCTGGAATCTTGGCAGTGATACTGAGGCCATGATCATCGATGGAACAAGCAAGAATACTCGGCGGATAGTTGTTTTAAATTCAATTGACGATGGAAATAGCTGGTCAAAACCAAGAGAAATAACATCTGATGTTAAAAAGCCGGATTGGACCTGGTACGCTACCGGTCCGGTTAATGGAATACAACTGAGCTCAAAAAAATACAATGGCCGCTTGGTAATACCGAGTGATCATATAGAAGCCAAAACCAAGAAATATTATTCGCATACCATACATTCTGATGATGGCGGCATCACCTGGAAACTTGGTGGCACAACTCCAACAGACCAGGTGAATGAATGTACCGTGGCAGAGCTACCTGGAGGTGAACTTCTGCTGAATATGAGGAACTATAATTCATTCCGAGTTCGGCAAACCTCAACAAGCAAAGATGGTGGAGAAACCTGGTCGGAATTAAAAGCTGATCATACACTGATTGAGCCCATCTGTCAGGCCAGCATGATCTGGTATGATAAAAAGGGAAGAAAGCCTTTTCTTGCTTTTTCAAACCCGGCAAGCACAAATTCAAGAAGTAATATGACCGTAAGGATCTCTACTGACAGGGGCAAGAACTGGAAATTGAAAAATGTATTGCATGAAGGCCCTTCGGCTTATTCTAATCTAGTGGTGCTCGCCAACTCCAATCTTGCTTGCTTTTATGAAGCAGGAATCAAATCACCTTATGAAGGAATTGTATTTCAAGAGCTAGACTTTAAAGATTTCAAGTAAAGGATAATTTTTGCCGAAAAAATGAATCAGAGATATCATATTATGAATCCTGTTGGCTAGTTTAAGTTTAAAAACCTTCCGGATAATTTTGATATGGATTTATTCTCTTGGAGGGGCTTAAAGATCACTTTCAGGCATTGCAAATCATAACCGAGTCTATTGATATTTATAATCAGGAAAGACCTCATATGAGTTGTCACTTATTAACACCGAATCAGGCGCATTTACAACAGAAACTGAAAATTAGAAAATGGAATAAAAAAACCTCGAAGATTTTAGTCTCCGAGGTCGAAATTCTTCCCTAAATTAGTCAACTTAATCTGTCAACTTTTTTCAGGACTAGTCAATTAATTCTAAAAATCAATACTGCTTATTTAAATTTTGAGAATTCGGTAGGTTGCATGTATACAGATTCTATCTTTTCAACAAGTTTACCATTAACTTCAGACGCAGTGCTTGCCTTTATCCACTCAGGATCTTTGCGGAAATTTTCCCATGATAATTGTGCGGCAGCCTCATTTTTGTAGGCAAGAAAATAAAGTAATTTAGCTTGTACTGAAGAATCACTTTCAATAGTTGTAAAATATGCGATGTTATCCATACCACTATTCTTGAAAATCTTTATGGTATGATCTCTGAAACGAGATTCAAGATTTTGAAGTTTTCCAGGCAACGCAGTATAGATCCGCATTTCAAAAGTGCGCATTTCGCCTCCTTTTGATGCTTTAATTTTAGGAGTATAATCCGTTGCTTTTAAGAAATGAATGGTGGCTTTGGAAATAATCTTTCCATTTTCTTCCGATTTTCTGGCAACTTCTTTCCATTCTGGGTCAGCTGCAAAAGCTTTCCATGATGCATCTCTAGCTTCTTTACTTGGGTAAGCCGTCAAATAATAGAATGCATTATCCGTGTTTTTAGTGGGTATCCAATATCCAAGTCCTTCAATTCCATGCTTTTTAAACAAGTTTACCGTATGGTCTCTGAACCTAGCAACTATTGCATCCAGTTTTCCAGGGTTGCAATAATAAACTCTTAACTCGAAAAATCGGTCGTCTGTCGGCTTCGCAAAGCTGAATTGGCTAATAAGAAGCATCAAAATTAATACTGTTTTTTTCATTGGGTTATTTTTTCGTTAAAAGTATCGAAAAAAGCTGATTTTAATTTTTTTCCTGCAAACTTCTCAAAATCCCCAATTCAAGACCACGTAGTTCTGCAAGTCCTCGAAGCCTCCCAATTGCAGGATAGCCAGGGTAAGTAACCTTATTTAGATCATCCAGAATTTGGTGACCATGATCGGGCCGTACAGGAATGGAGCATTTTCTATTTTGCATGGCTAATACCAATTCGCTCATCACTGCATACATATCTACATTGCCTTCGAGGTGATTATCTTCAAAAAAATCGCCGTATTCATTTCTTCTGGTACTTCTTAAATGGATAAAGTGAATTCTATCGGCAAAAGCCCGTGCCATAGCTGGCAAATCATTACTTGCTAGTACACCAAATGAACCGGTACAAAAACAGAGTCCATTATGAACCGACGGAACTGCTGAAATCAAAGCTTCGATGTCTTTTGCACAGCTTACCACTCTGGGCAATCCTAAAACAGCAAAGGGTGGATCATCAGGGTGAATAGACATAACCACACCAGAATCTTGGGCCACGGGAATAATATTTTTTAAGAAATAAATGAGATTATTCTGCAATTGATCTCTATCAATAGTATCATAGGTGGCTAATGCTTTTTTAAATTGCTCCATCGTAAATCCTTCATCGCTACCCGGCAAGCCTTTGAGCATATTTTGAACCAAAAGATTTACCTCAGCTTCAGTCATGGATGACATTAATTTTTCAGCCCTTTTATTGGTTGGGGCATCATAGTCAAGGCTTGCATTCTTTCTTTTTAGGAGAAATATATCAAATGCAGCCAATGCAGCCATTTCAAAACGAATAGTTTTTGAACCATCAGCTAACTGATGGTTCAAATCGGTTCTGGTCCAGTCCAGAACAGGCATAAAATTATAGGTTACATTTTTGATTCCGCATTCAGAAAGATTACGAATAGTTTGCTGATAGTTTAAAATATAGTGTTCAAAACCCTCGGCCTGAGTTTTTATAGCCTCATGAACCGGAACGCTTTCCACCACTATCCATTGCATTCCTGCGGCCTCAATTAATGCCTTTCTGATAGTAATTTCTTTTACAGACCATACCTCACCAACTGGCAGGTGATGCAATGCCGATACTACACCCGTACATCCGGCTTGTTTGATTTCTGACAGGGAAACGGAATCATTTGGACCGAACCAGCGCATAGTTTGTTCCATACGATACTGAACATTTGCATACGATGGATGAATAGTTTGTTCCATTGGCTTAATTAATTAAACTCCTCCATTAATCGTGAAACCGCCATCAACCCCAATAGTTGTTCCAGTAACAAATTTTGATGCATCACTCAAGAGCCAGATCAGTGCACCACATAATTCTTCAGGATTGCCGAATCTTTTGAAGGGAGTATGACTGATGATGGAATGCCCCCGACTGGTTAAAGATCCATCAGGCTGGGTTAATAATGTGCGATTTTGTTCGGTTAAAAAGAAACCGGGCATGATCGAGTTCATTCGAATTTTATCGCCATAGCGGTTCGCCATTTCAACGGCAAACCATTTGGTATAACAATCAATAGCTGCCTTTCCCATGCTATAGCCCAAAACCCTGGTGATTGCCCTTACTGAACTCACTGAAGAAATATTCACAATACTTCCATTACCAGATTTAACAATCTCTGGTCCAAATACTTGAACAGGTAGTACCGTTCCCCATAGATTTAGGTTCATTGCTTTTTGAACACCTTCAATGTTCAAATCAAATACATCTTTATCGGGAGTTAAAACAGCTTCTGGAATATTTCCACCCGCTCCGTTCACTAAACCATCAATTCGGCCAAAAGTGCTCAATACTTTATCCCTTGCCGGTTCAAGTTGATCCTTTTCAAGAACATTGGCAGCTATAAATATAGCTTCAGAACCTTCCTTATTGATCTCGGCAGCTCTTTGATTTCCAACTTGTTCATTCCTACCCAGAATAACCACTTTACCACCCTGACTAGCAATGGCCTTTATAAACGCTCCACCCAAAATACCGGTGCCGCCACTGACTATAATTACCTTGTTATTTAACGCGAACATGATGCTTAGAATTAGGTTTAATGATTGTTTAATTGCTTTTTGGCAAATAATATTTGATTGGAGCAGTAGCGCCTTTAGTCAATGTAACTCCTTTACTCATGTCATAATTACCTTGAATAATTTGCTGTCCCTGAACATGCATTTTAAATGCTACATTCCAATTTTTTGGCCAGGCTGGGAATAATAATATCCGATCATTTTCTGACTGTACCAGCATATTTTGCAAAGCGCGCATGTTTACGGTTCCATGATCTTGATCAGGCACCCAATCATAATTTGGACCCCAGAAAGCAGGAAACCTACTTTTTGTATGCTTAGTGGTAAAATTATGCGTAACCATTCGCTTTGCATCGTCGGTCAAGCCCAAATAAGCCGCAAAAACAGCATCCTGCTGCCAGCCGCTAAACTGATCCTTTACATTACTGTTGAAGGATAGTATAGCCGATTCTACCTTATCCTTGCCTAAACCATAAACACGATAAGGAAAAACTGCATAAAGTTCAGGCTTTTCAATATTGGTCCTTTCACCCAAATTATAGCCTGGAGACAGGGCTACTGAGCCATTTATTTGCTTTGTAGGAATCTCCGGAAGCACTTTTTTCATGGCAATCATCTCTTGAATAAAACTTTTATCAGCAATGATCTGTTCATGCTCCAATAATTTGTCAAGCACCGAATGCAAGCCTGCAACTTCAGGCAATGGATTGATTACCCCCTCAAAATAGGTTTCTAATGATTGGGCAGGTTGAATAGAAATTTTACCACTAGTATCTCTTTGATAATGGGAATTATAAAAAATAACAATCTCTTTGATAAAGGGCAAAAGTTCATTTTTAAAGTAGGCCTGATCATTGGTGAACTCGTAATAATCAATCATTAATTTAGAAAGTTCAATACTTCCTTCCCAAACATAACGGATGTACTTATTTTGCGAAATACCATCTGGCAAATTAAGCTTGGATCTGTCCCAACCATAGTTATCAATGGTAAATGTACCCCAGGGAGTCATGGTTTCCGGGAAATAGGCTCCGGCATGATTGAAATATTTTTGAGTTCTGTATTTAGCTAAGGGAAGGGCTTTTAAATACATATCAAATAGTGGTTTCATCAATTGAAAATCACCGGAATAAAGCATCGAATAATAAGGGAGCCTGGTATTTTGAAACCAATAATTAGCTCCCCAATCTCTAAAATCGGCATCATAATTTGATAAATATTTTTTACCCATATTATCTTCAACGTCTACATTAAATATAGATCCATTAAACTTGATTGGTAAACCCCCTCTGCCCGCGCAGGCATTCATATAACGCTGTAATAAATAGCCCTGACTAACTGCATAAGTATCCTTGATGGTTATTGCATCCTGATCTGCAGCAGTAATCAGTATATAGTGTTGATTCCAAAAGTCGGCCCACCAGTTTTTGTGCCATAATAACCGCTCACTGAAAGGAATTTTTTCTGCATTTTTCAGAATCTTCTGAGCTTCTTTTGTCCAGGTACTTAGCTGAACATTTTGCGTTTTCAATACGGCGACATTTAGTTCAAATTCTGTAAGAGGCTTTTTACTTAATAGAGTTTTATTATTCTGATTATAAAAATTAGTTCCAGAAACAATCGCCCCAAAATTTTGATTCAATAAAGGATCTTTACTTAATTGATTAAACTCAGAAATATTCTGATTATCGAGGGTAGACTGCCAGATAGACGACTTATTTTGATGCACCCAAATCAGTTGATCTTTTTTAGAAATGATGCTATCTATTTCTCTCATTATTGCTTGTTTAGAATCCATTATTCCATAAGCACTTCGCCTTTCACTGCCTTTCAGAGAATCAATACTAGTACGCCAAATGGCATTCACCAATTCAACTTCAAGAGGGATAGTACTTTTGCCTGAAATGGTCAAAACAGGGCGGTTTGCATCAATTAAACAGGTAATAGACAGCGATTGATTTTCAGCGTTTGTGGCCTCGATCTGGATCAAGCCATCCTCGATTTTTAAGGTTTGATTAAAATTTTTGGCACTTAAAATTTGAGGCTTGGTGCGTAAAATTACCTTGCCAACTTTCAATAAACGTCCTATTTCACTAAATGCATCAGTTTTCGAAATATATAAACACAGTTGCCCTTGTTCATCTACCCAAAGATTGGCACCAATATCTCCATTGCCCAAAGGCATCGAACCAGAAGGGCTCTTACTTTGGCTTGTCCAAACTACATTATAAGGATCAAGTTTTGATTGAGATAAAGCTGAAAGAGAAATAGAAACAAAAATGAATGTAAGGAATAGCTTATTTTTAAAAGTCGTTATCATTCTAACTTATTAAGATTGAGATAAAATTGCTGAAATATTTTGAATTTTCAGTTGAAATATTTTTTAGAGAAAAACTCATGCTAAAAGTAACTATATTTAAAAATCTTTAAATCTAGTTGTACAAGAAGATAAAAAACCAAAAATGGGTGAAGTAATTCTTTTAGGATCCATATTTTGTTCTGTAATAACGGTATATTTATTATTCTATAGAACTGATAGCAATCAATTATTTTCATCCAGAATTTTAGGGGTATTTTTCATTGCACACACATGGTGTTCCTTAGCATACTTACTCATTATTTCTGGTTGGATTATTTATATACCTCACTTTTATAAAACCGCCGCTCCCTTTAATTATTTAATACCCCCCTTAGGATACCTTTACATCAGAACTTTATTAAAAAATGAAGTTGCCTTTCAAAAATATGATTGGTTACATTTTATTCCATTTGTAGCATTCGTAATAAATTATTTACCATTATACACGATGGGTGCAACTGAAAAATCAAAATTAGTTGCGCTGCTTATTGAAGACTATTCCATTAATTACACCTCAAAAGATGGTATTTTTCCAGAATATATATCTAGAGCAGCTAGAATAATTCAAATTCCAATTTATTTGTTTTTACAGTGGCAATTACTACTAACTTTTAATAAAAAAAAGATTGCGCCTATTTATGAAACACAAAAAAAACATGTTTTAAAATGGGTAAATATTTTTAACTGGAATAGCAGCTTAATCTTAGTTTCAGTTGTATTTCTTTTTGCTTTATTTTACTTCAACCCCGATATAGGAACCTCAAAAATGATTATAATAATACCCAGTTTAGTGATTGCATCAGGGTATTTAATATTGAGCTCGTTTTTATTATTAAATCCAGCAGTGCTTTTTGGTTTCCCGTATATTATTTCCAATAAAGCGATAGAAAGTACTTCTAAACTAAAAGTTAGCCATCGATTATTAACCAAAAATTACGAGAAAACTACAGAAGAATTACTACGGCATTTTAAGGTGAATCAGCCATTTTTAAAAAAAACCATTAGTATCAACGAGGTAGCTCTTGCATTAAATATTTCAGTCTCAGAACTTTCTTTTATTATTAATCATAAATTTAATCAACGATTTACAGACTTTGTAAATAAGTATCGAATTGAATTTGTTATTAACAAAATAGAAGATGGGTTTTGTGATAAGTTTACTGTTGAATCACTTTCTATTATGGCTGGTTTTGCATCTAAAAGCACCTTCAATATTGCATTTAAAAAAATAATGAATTGTACCCCCTCCGAGTTTATTTGGCAAAAAAATAATGAACTTCAAAAGCTCAGTTAAGTTGTATGATTTTAATAAAATCATACAACTTAACCCTAAAATCAAATGAATTGCACTGGATAGAGCACTAAATTCGAAGTTTTAAAAAACGAATTAAATTTCGTTGTTTTTGGTTCTAATAATCCAGTTTATCTATGAAATCTACGCTACCCAAGAAAACTTCTATTCTATATTGGTTTAGTTATTTTCTATTTGCTATACTACCGACAACTATAAATGCGCAAACTCCACCTGCTCCCCCAACTATTGGATGGGCTACAGCGACAGGTGCTACCTCGGCCACTGTTTCATTTACCGCGCCAACAAGTAATGGTGGTTCAGCCATTTTAAGATATGTAGCTACATCTTCGCCCGGTGGAATTACAGGTACCTTTACTGGGGCTGGAAGTGGAACAATTACCATCACTGGCCTAACTACTAATACATCATATAATTTTACCATAACAGCAGTAAGTGCAGTAGGTTCAAGTATCCCTTCAGGAGTCTCCAACTGGGTAGTTCCGGTTAGGGGGCCAAATGAACCAACAAACGTAGTTGCTGTTGCGGGTAATGAACAAGCTAGTATTTCGTTTACACCTCCAACTGATGATGGAGGAACACCAATTTTTATGTACATGGTAGTTGCTAGTCCCGGCAACGTTATGATGTCAGGTGTAAGCTCTCCAATAATAGTTCCAGGACTAACGAATGGAACTGCCTACACCTTTGTGGTATCTGCCGAAAATTCAATGGGCGGACAAGGCACGCCATCGGCCCCATCCAACAGTGTTACACCAGGTACTCCTGATGCTCCAACTATTGGAACTGCCACTGCAACTGGGCCTACTACCGCTACTGTTGCTTTTACAGCCCCCAGCAATAATGGTGGGTCGGCTATTACCAGTTATGAAGTAACTTCTTCGCCGGCAGGAGGTTCAGGCACCTTTACTGGAGCCGGATCAGGTACTATTTCTGTTAGTAATTTGACGCATAGTACCAACTATACTTTTAGTGTAAAAGCTGTAAATGGATTTGGATCCAGTAATGCTTCTGCTGCATCAAATCAAATTAGAACTACAACTCCAATTACTGTTCCTGATGCCCCAACTATTGGAGCTGCCACTGCAACTGGGCCTACTACCGCCACTGTTGCTTTTACAGCGCCAAGCAATAATGGCGGGTCGGCCATTACAAGTTATGTGGTCACTTCCTCGCCGGTAGGAGGTACTGGTACCCTTACTGGAGCAGGATCAGGCACTATTACTATCAGCAATTTAACGCATAGTACCAACTATACTTTTAGTGTAAAAGCTGTAAATGGAATAGGATCAAGTAATGCTTCTGCTGCATCAAATCAAATTACAACTCCAAATAATATAGCTCCAACTGCGCCTGCACAACCCATGGTTGCTGGACAGCCTCCATTATCAAAATTTACCGCCGTTGGAGCTGATGCTGGTGGTGGGCCATTAGTTACTATCACCTTTAATAATGGAACCTATGTATCTTTTTTTGCTTATGCATCAACTTTTACAGGAGGGGTACGAGTTGCCCTAGGGGATATCAATGGTGACGGGAATATGGATGTTATTACAGGAGCAGGGCCAGGCGGAGGACCACAGGTTAATGTATATAATGTAAACCCATCAACTGGTGCAGTATCTTTACAGAATAGTTTTTTTGCATATAATGCCCCCAGTTTTAGTGGCGGAGTATATGTGGCAAGTGGAAGAACCAACGCAGATGATTTCGACGATATTATAGTTGGAGCAGGAGCAACAGGTGGATCCCGGGTTCAAGTATACGCTGGTAGTGCAACTGGTTTAGTTACCAGTTCAACACTCAATGATTTTTTTGCCTATTCTCCAGCATTTACGGGAGGCGTGAGGGTTGCTGCAGGAGACAGAAATGGAGATGGATATGATGAGGTAATAACTGCGCCAGCCAGTAATGGTGGATATAATATCAAATCATTTAATGTTAAGGGTGCCGGAAACTCGCCAACTGTAATAGATAATTTTTTTGCTTTCAATAATACAACTTCTGTTGGCGGCCTAAGCATAGCTTCCGGCTACCTTAATACTGGAAAAATATCCGATATAATTGTCGGGACTTCGAATGGCGGATTTGGGGTTATATTAGATTCAAATACCGCAGGTATAGCCGCTATTCCATTTGCTGGTTTTACAGGTACCATTAATGTTGGGGTAGCTGAAGATGCTAATGGTATAATCTATCCTATGGCACTAGCTGGTCCAGGGGGTGCACCCAGAGTAAGTGTATATAAGACTGGAGCAACTTCATTGGTAGCGACTGACAATTTATTTGTAATGAATGTGGCATTCACAGGTGGTTTATTTGGTACACCCGGCATAAGAAGATCGAATTATTTTGGCCCTTCAAATATTGCCCCTTCAAATATCACATTAAGTACCGCAACTATTAGTGAAAACAACGCAATTGACGCTTCTATAGGAACACTTGCCAGTACAGATCAAGATGCTGGCGATAGTTTTACTTATAGCCTAGTAAGCGGTGCCGGAAGTACTGATAATAGCAAATTTACCATTACTGGAAATACCCTTAAAGCAGCAGAAGCCTTTGATTTTGAAACCAAAAGCAGTTATAGCATTCGTATTCAAACCAGCGATGCTGGTGGATTAAGTTTTCAAAAAGAATTTACGCTGACTATAGTAAATGTAAATGAAGCACCTACGGCAATTGCTTTAAGCAACGCAACTATTGATGAAAACAACGCAATTGACGCTTCCATAGGAACACTTGCCAGTACAGATCCAGATGCAGGAGATAGTTTTACCTATAGCCTGGTAAGCGGTGCCGGCAGCACTGATAATAGCAAATTTACACTTTCTGGAAACACCCTTAAAGCAGCAGAAGCCTTTGATTTTGAAACAAAAAGTAGTTATACCATTCGGATCCAAACCACTGATGCTGCTGGATTAAGTTTTCAAAAAGAATTTACCCTGACTATAGCAAATGTAAATGAAGCACCTACGGCGATCGCTTTAAGTAACGCAACTATTGATGAAAACAACGCAGTTGGCGCTTCTATAGGAACACTTGCCAGTACAGATCCAGATGCAGGAGATAGTTTTACTTATAGCCTAGTAAGCGGTGCCGGGAGCACTGATAATAGCAAATTTACCCTTTCTGGAAATACCCTTAAAGCTGCAGAAGCGTTTGATTTTGAAACCAAAAGCAGTTATAGCATTCGTATACAAACAACCGATGCAGGTGGATTAAGTTTTCAAAAAACACTGAGCATTTCCATTACTGATGTCAATGAAACGCCAAGTGCCATGGCCATCACTAAATCTAATTTGTACGAATCCAATACCATCAACCAGGTGGTTGGCGCTTTGAGTACAAGCGATCAAGATGCTGGCGATAGCCATACCTACAGTTTGGTTTCAGGTGTAGGCTCAACAGATAATGCCGCATTTAATGTGAGTGGTAACCAAATCAGAGCATCGCAGGTATTTAGTTTTTCAACTAAGAACTCGTATAGCATTCGTGTTCGAACCACCGATAAAGGAGGCCTGAGCTTTGAGAAAGTGTATACGGTAAGCATCAGTCAGCTACCAACACTTACAGGTACGGGTAATGAATATGGCACACAAATACAGGCAGTAGCGAGTGCCACTCCTAAAATCAGTAAGGGTTTAACCTCTAAGCTGAATGTGAGCGGAATAGAGATGGCCTCTTATAGTTGGAGTCCATCTGCTAGCTTAAGTTCAGCAAGCATTTATAATCCGATAGCTCAACCTAGCCAAACACAGAGTTACTCGGTTACGGTAACCAACGTTTATGGAAGTTCAACTACCCTAAGCATTACTGTAGAGGTAATGGAAGACTGGAATATTGTTCCAAACAATATTCTAACACCAAATGGAGATGGGGAAAACGATAATTGGGTGATAGAAAATTTAAGCAGCTACCCTAATAATCAGTTAATTATAGTAGACCGTTCTAATATAGTGATATACAAAAAATCAGGTTATGCCAATGATTGGAATGGCTTGTTTAATGGCGCACCACTTCCATCGGGTACCTATTACTATGTTTTGACCTTTGATTCACCTACAGGTCAAAAAGTAAGTAAAAGAGGATTTATTACAATAACCAAATAAGTTTTAGTACAACCAACAGATGAAAAACAATTTCAAAGCATTTTATATACAACTAGGTGTTCTAGCACTAGTATTTATCGTAAGTATTTCTAGTTCAAGCGCCCAAATTAATCCTTTAGGCGCTCAGTATTTCCAGAACCAATATTTAGCTAATCCAGCTATGGCAGGATATCAAAGTGGTATGCGTTTAAACCTAGGCTACCGTAACCAGTGGGATAATATTCCGGGTTCACCTAAAAATGTATCGGTCACAGGCGATTATGGTACTGAAAAAGTAGGTGTGGGTATTAACTTTTTCAAAGATGAGGCCGGCTTGCTAAACCGCAGCCGTATTCAGGGAAGCTATGCCTACCACTTGCCCTTGAATGATGATAGCAAGAAATTGCATTTTGGTATTTCATTGGGCTTACAAACCGAACGATTAAATAACCAAGCCATTGTAGGTTCAGCCAATGACCAAACAGCCATCCGTTTCAATGATCAAGAAAGCATCTTAGATGGTGACTTTGGGATGGCTTATACTTCTAGCAACCTGAGTATTATGGGTTCGATATCAAACTTAAAGCGTCAATTAGAGATTGAAGATCAGCAATCTGCAGATTTCGGCACATTTTATGCGGCAATAGGCTATAAGATAAAAAGTACCGACTGGAATATTGAGCCTAGGGTGGCTTATCGCGGTGTTCGTAATTTCCAGAACATTCTTGATGTGGGTGCAGAAATCAGAACCGCATCTGATCAGTTAGGATTTATGGGTATGTACCATAGCAATAAGAGCATGAGTTTTGGTTTGAGTTATCATCAAAAGAAAGACTGGCAATTATTTTTACTGTACAACAACCCAACACAGGAATTAAAGAGTTATGCCACCGGAACATTTGAGATCGGCTTACAACTGAATTTGATTAAAAAGAAATAACTCTTTGGTTGAAGGTAAAAACACCTGCCGAAACTGATTTGATTAATGAAACTATACTGATTGGTCAGGAATTTTGGTTGTCTATTGCAATTGAGCACTAGTAGGTATTCTATACTTTAATTTAAAAACTTTTTATAATACCTGATTTTGGGTCCAATTACCCCACGAGTAAAAAATTAAGCTGCCGTCTTGTATTTTGTGGTGTCAGCGGGAATCAAGCTTTATGAATTTAATGGATAATAAAACAATAATTTAACTATTTGTTGTCAGATATGTTATCACTATTTTTTTATTAATTGAATAACAAACTGCATTTTAATGGCATAGAATTAATCATAACTTCTTAAATAGAGTTCATCTCTATCATTATGATTTATTGAAGTGTAATCATCGTTAAATTCCCAAATACCTGATCTCCAATAATATTTTTCATCAGTGACATTAATTTTTATTTTCTTCTTTTCTTCATCAATAAATTCCCAGGTTCCATTGTTTGATCCTCCTTCATTGGTGTTGTAGGTTGAAAGATTATTTCCATCTTCAGAAAAATAAATATTCTGACGACTTGTCATTCCAAACACCTTTACTTCTAATGTTTGAAATCTTTTTCCTTTAAATTTTGTTGATGGGTCAGATGTTCCACACGACGTAATAATTGCAAGTATTACTACAAATAAAGAGTATTTTAAAATTTTCTTTTTCATATAAATGATTTATTTATACTTTAAAACTACAAAATTATTTAAATATCTATTTTATTTATATTCTTTATTAAAAAAAATAACGTATTGAAAATCAATGAGTTATTTTTTGGTGGTCCCGGCGGGAATCCCCGCCTGAACGAGTCATTCGGGCAGGGAACACACATCTAAAGGTTAGGAAACTTCTATTCTATCCCCCGTCCGAATGGCTTCAGCCAAACGGACGTTGAAATACGAGATTGATTTTGTTTTCAGGTATCTTTTACCAGCAGAAGATTTGAAATACCTCTCCCTCAGAATAGCCTCTGCTCTCGTTTCAAAGCTTTCAAAATAAACATGCTGAACGGGCAGATAAGGACGAATGGATACAGTTATTCCTTTTGTTACTATTCAGATTCCTGCATTTCTTTTGCTGCAGCTTCTAATAATTAATCAAATTTTTCTGTGTTGTTTTTTTATCTGTCATAAAATTAAATGCTCTGTAAATGTGGTCTGCTTTATCGAATTTTTTAATGATATGATGCTCTCCCATATAGTTCAGTATAATATATATTGCGATGGCACTCAACACAGCGGCCAAAAAACCGAAAAACGGAAGCATAACAGCCGCGTAAATCATTAACATGAGATGAATATTGCTTCTCATTGAAAAGATTTCTTTCAATTCACCCACTTTAACCATATTAAATGCAACATAAAGCAAAATTCCACCGATGCAAGCCATCGGAACTTCTTCCAGATATGTTGCAAGAAAGGCGGCCAACAAAAGTTTAAAAGCAAACTTGGCTATTCCAGCTAATGGCGAAATTGCACCGAGTTTAATATTTACCGCAGTTCTTGCCAAAGCCCCCGTGTGCGGAAATCCATTAAATAGCGGAGTAAAAATATTTACCATTCCTTGCCCCCAAAACTCCTTGTTCGGGTTAAAGGGTGTCCCTTTGTTGTTTGCAAGCCGGTCAGCCATTCGTGAACAAAGCAAACTCTCTACTGCTGCTATAAAATAAATTGCTACAACATAATACACTAAATCAAAAATAATTTGGGCATTCCAACTTGCTGGGAGAACAGGCATTGTAAAAACAAAAAAGTTAGTAGGTATTGAACCGTATTTATCTTTAATCAATACCAATCCATTTTCAGCCCAAAAGGTTTTTGCTGCAACAAATCCGAGAGCCAAACCAAGTAATGGTCCCGGTAAAAAGACAGATACTTTTTTTGCTACTCTGCACAAAATAAAAGTTGCAATAGCAATAATGAGAGCATAAACATTAAACTCGCTTAAATAGTTGAAAATATTTTGAATTTGCTCACCTAAACCATAGCCCAATTTACTTTTAAAGCCAAGCACTTCTCCCATTTGCGAAAAAGCTATAACAACAGCAATCCCAATAGTAAATCCAACTACAATGGAATTTGGAACTTTCGCTATTATCCGTCCCCATTTTGCAACTCCGCTAATCATCAATAGAACTCCCGCAATAATGGATGCGAGAATTAAAAACCCGTGGTTGTAAGTTGCCATTAAACCGCCAATAATAGGAATGTAAGCGGCGGTTGGTCCATACACTTGATATTTTGAACCGCCAAACAAAGCGCCAAGTAAGCCTGCCACAGCACCTCCGACAATTCCTTGCTCGGGGCGCAAACCCGAAGCCATTGCAAAGCCCATAGCCATGGGTATGGCAACCATCGCAACTACTAAACCTGCTGTGAGATCTTTAATAATATTTCCTGAAATATTTCCTTTTGTTAAATCTTCATAGCGTTTGTCAAAAGGGTTTAAAAAGTAGCTTAATCTACCTGTTAGTGTTTCTTCTTGGTGTTTCATAAAATAAGTTTCTGCTTTATACTAATTGAAAAAAAAGTGAGTGAAAAAAAAGAACAATAAGGGTTACCCGCAAGAGCAGGAGATATAAAACAGCGAGAAAAATTGATAGAGTAAAATGCTGTTTTACGACAACATTTCGGGAGGGGGATTAAAAAGAGAAGGTACAGGAGATAGATAATTACAAAAAAATCTGTTATGAGTAAGCAACGCACAATTTAATACAAATTGAAATGCATTTGATGAATGAAACCAGTCGTATGCAACTTTTTCTTTCTCGTTTTTGGATTTTTCGTTCTTTATTTCAGAATTATCAGTTTCTTCACTTAGTTCTAATGTCCATATTTTGGTCAAGTCATTAATCCCCTGAGGGACATATATAACCAAACTCTGTAGCCCTAATGAAGCTAATACAAGAACAAAAAGAAATCTTTTAAAGATATTTGGCACGAATTAAATAATTTGTATAAAGAAACAACATTATTTCATTTCTGAATGATTTTTTTATGAGTTTTAAGAAATTAAAAAATTAACTAATTAATTGAAAATCCGTTAGATATTTTTTTGGTGATCCCGGCGGGAATCGAACTCTATGCTTTTAATATACATTAAAGACGTATTTCTAAACTTTGTTGTCATAAACGTTGTCGCTTTTGTTACTTTAATGAATGACGGACTGTATTTGAAGGGTTTATGAAGTAATTTTCATATTTTTAATTGGTACAACCGTATACCAAATGAATAAAGAATATAATTATGATAATTATCATACCAGTTTTCTACCACAGTTGAGTAGTAATGTATCTGACATATTAAACGAATTTAATTTATCAATTGATACTCTAATTTTTGAAAAAAGAACAGACAAACGGGGAGTAATTTTGGTTTGTAAGAAATAATCAATAATTGCTCTATAAATTAATATAATTTAAAATATGGCAACAGAATCATCAAACAATGCAAATTCAGAATTAAGTTTACAGGAGCAACTATTTATTGCTATCCAGAACAAATATCCTGATGCAGAAGCGAAAAAAATCAATAAAGATAATTTCTTAGATATCTATATCCCTTCTATTAGTGCTGGCAGAGGAACTCATCTATTTTTTAACACCGTAAAAGGAGCGATAAAAATCGGTTATTATACTAGAGATGAAAGTTTCATCAATAAGGTTGTTTCTATCGCATCAAAATCTATAGAGGGGGCTAGTAATGGTATGAGAATTACTGGAAATCCAAAATTTGATGATTTAGAATCAGCCACTACTGCTGCGCTTGATTTTTTATCCAATATGACAAATGATACTCCAGTCAACACAATTATTGAAGATAAAAAATCTATTGAGACAGAATCAATTGAAGATGTTGCAACAAAATTTCGGGATAGTTATTTAGATGAAGAAGAACTTGCCGAGTCTATTTCCTCATATCTAGATGATTTTAGTGAAAAGGGGAAGATAGTGGTACTTCAAATAGAAGAAGAAGACTTGATTAAATCAACAAAGAATCATGACCTGTTTTCAGGTGATTTATTTACATTGACTGGAATTGTGGACATAAAATCATGGAAGCCCTTGTCAAAACTAATTGGGAAAGAAGAGTCAGACTGGGTAAATAATGAATTTAAAGATGAGGATCCAGATGGCATCGTACTATTGTATTGTGATGGCAAATATGTTTATTCATTTTCTAATCCGAAAGATGAGGATTCCGATGAGGAATTAATAGACTCATTAGAAGGAGAAGCTGATGAATTAGTAGAACAAAATGAATTACTTACACTAGATAAAATTACTATCCCTCAAATTTTAGAAGAAATTAATGCTGATAAAAACTTAAAACATATTGAAATCACCTATTATATTAACGATTATTCTGATTTATATTTTGGTTTAGTTTACAAGGTAAATAATTGTAATGTCGAGGTAAATCGTGTCAATTGGTATAATGACTCGTATTGGACAGGTGAAATTGCACGAGAAGATTTAGTCGAAGGATTAACAGAATATGTGAAAGGTAACATTAATGGATTAGAACTCTTTGAAAGTTATATTCATTCAGATGATTGGAAATTTGATAGGGCCGGAAATTTAGATAATGGAGTAGAGTTTTCAATTACTGACCTTAATGGATTAACCGATATTCCAAAAGATCTACAAGATGAAGATGGCGAACTAGACGTATGGGAATTATCTAATTATATAGTTCCAGAAGAGGAAGATCTTTATGATGAAAATAAAGGCTGGACATTCAGTTATGAGTTTTCAATAAATGGAAAAACATACGGACTAATAATAGACAGATCAATAGCACTTGATAATGATGCTATAATGGCAGCTCGATGGAAAGAGGAAACTCCTGCTAGAATAACATTGCTATTTGATTCATTACTTGCAATTTTATCTCATTTTCATACTCGCGGAAGTAATGATGATGACACACAGTATTTTATGGTTGAATTTGAAAATATAACTTCAAGTGAAATAATTCTTTCAAACACTAAAATTTTAGACAAAGTTAGAAAGAAGGTGATGAAAGAATGGGACGAAAAAGATGAGGAGGAGTGGATTGAACGCTATTGTTCAGCTTATGAAATTCTTGTTAAGGATTTCAACCTAGTTTCAGAAATTAATAAAAGCCTTATTACTTTGTCCAAAATACCGGAGGAAGATTCAGGAGAGTGTGATTTTTCTATTTTATCAAATTTAAAAGTGCCTTTAACTGTATTTCCTACTTCAGATACAATTACTAATGAAGCGGATAATGAACAGGTTTTATTTTCATTAAAAACAAATTCTGAGATTTCGAAATATTATGACACTATTGATGCTTCAAATGAATCTTTTGGGATTCTTCTAGTTAGTAAGGCTAATTTATTTGGAGTGTTAGATTTTAACGGCAGGCTACTAGTAGATTGTTTGTATGATAGGATTGTACCAATTAACACAAATAGGTATTGGTGTTTATTATATGGTAATTGGATACTTTTAGATGAAAAAGCAAAAATTTTAGCTAAAGCCAAGTACGATGAACTAGTTTTTGCAATGGAAGGATTGTGTTATGCAAAAACGGGAATTTTATGTGGGGTTATAAATGAGAAAGGGGAGGAAATTATTCCAGTTATTTATGAAAACATTCTAAATTTCAATGATGGTATTACAGCTGTATTTAATAATGGGACTTATATATTTTACAATAAATTAGGTGAGAGAAAAAACTTCCCAGTAATTGAACGAATCGGTCTTGATTATAGTTCTGGCAATTGGATTATAAATGATGGTGTAATCAACGTTAGGGTTGATAGTAATTATTGCCATTTAAATACAGATGGCGTTATTATTGGTAATTATTACGCACCTTTTTTATTAGATTATTCTAATGGTTTTGTCTCAATTGTAGATAACGACTCAAAAGCTATAATGGATTTGAAAGGGAATGTTTATTTTAAAAATCAATTTGACTATATAGCTGCTAGTCAAAATGGACTATTTTCAGTATTAAAAAATGGTTTTTGGGGTGTTGTTAATTTAGAAGGAAAAATTATTATTCCAATTAAGTATAATTATTTGTCTTTAGATTCTGATAAATATATTATTTGTAAATTAAATGGAAAAAGAATGCTATATGATTGCAACGGAAATATAATTATAGATTTAGTTTACGATAATTTAATTCTTAATCCTTCAATAGAAGTTACTGAAAGTGATAATTTCTGGTTGAATATTGGTATTGATGGGAAGCGGGGGTTTTATAATTTAGAAACAAAAAAAATCATAGAATGTAGGTATGATAGTAGTATAGGCGGTTTTGATAATGGGATTGTAACGGTTGAAAAAGATGAAAAATATGGATATTTGGATACAAACGGGTCGCTTATAGGGGGACAGTTTTTCGACGGTGTAGCCTATCAGGAGGAAGACATCGCATTTAAAGAAAATTTTTCCTATGTTAAGAAAGGGGAAAAATATGCCTATTTAGGTATTGATGGAAAATTGCAAACGAAGTTCATTTATTACACTGCAAGTCTATTTGAAGATGGATATGCCATTGTTTCAGATGAAAATGAGTTGTTTGGAGTAATTGATACTAAATTCAATTATGTTATAGAGTGTAAATATGATAGTATAGAGAGAATTGGTGAATCTAAAATACTATTTTCAGCTCAATACGAAGGCAATTATGGTATAATTGATAGTAATGATAACCTAATTCTTGATTTTAAGTTTAATGAAATTAATCCAATTAATGAAAATTTATACATCTGCAGTATAATTTAAAATTTCATGGGAAATATATCTTTATTTAATTATACTACCAATTCTCATTATTATGAAACTTAATAAATGTAAAAATGAAGATTTACACGATTTACTAAATAAATATCACACAAGTATTAATCCAAATGATTCCAAAACAAACGATAGTTTAAGTATTTGGGAATTTATGGGTAAGCTAACAACTGATAAGGATTTTAGAACAAGATGGGGAATAGCTAATCAGTTTGAGAATTCAAAAGACAATTCAAATCTTCAGCAGGATTCACTCCTGAACATAATATTAGGGATTACACTTGACAGTAATATTAGAAATATTCAAAAAAGTGGTAAAGGTCAAGTTTGGTATTTATATGCTAATGCAGTGGCATCTTATGCGAGTTATAATCCATTCTATTGGGTGAGTGAAAGTGCATCAGACCTTTTAAATTTTTTTGATATCGATGATTCGACACTAATTTCTCGAAATAAAATTTTTCAAATAAGAACTCCCGAACGAAAGAAGATTTTACTGTTTGAACATCTCTGCCCTGCCACTCACCTTATTGAGTTAATTTTAGCTCGTACTCAAGAATTCAGAGATAATTTTTCCAAATTGGATAAATCTGAAGTAAATGCTCGGGTAGAGTTAGAAATTAAAAAGCTTTTCCTGGATTATGGGATTGTTGCCGTAATTACCAAAGAAGAAGATGCTAAAATAAAAAATACCTTGAGGTCTCGTTTAGACACTAGCATATCTAACAAACCTATGGATCAAATGTTAGCAAGGTATAAAACTGCTGATATTACCTTATGCGAAAAACTTATTCCGGTTTTCGGAAAAATGTATAGGTAAGCCATAATCTTAATTTTTAAGGTAGGTTCGCTTAAATTCTTTAGGACATTTTTGATTAAGTCCTATTGAATTGATTTTAAATGAATTTTTTATTTTAATTACTAATTCTTTGTGATCGTCGAAACCGAACGTTTGGATATAATTATTAATGAAGAATATATAGGAAGTATTTGGAGTGGGGCGTATCCAAGTAAATAATATTTATGGATATTGGTATTACCTTGACTTACGGAAGCCTTCCCAAAAAGGGAGGCTTTTTTTGTTTTTAAATCCTTGAATCGAGCACCCATAAAAGCAGAACGAGCATAAAGAAGAGAGCTTTCCAAGTGTTGGAGATATTATACTAATTCTTTGGCTTTTTAATCTGCACTTTTTTACCCAGACTCTAATAGTCTGAGGAGTTACCCTAAGAGCTGGCTATTGTATATAAAATATAATGCCCTCAAATACTGTAGCCATATCTTTTACTTTTTGTCATTTTCTTTTAGTATTTCATTTTCTAAATTAGAAATCCTTTTAGTATAACTTTCAATGGCAGCACTCCTACCCCATTTACCTATATTGTTTACGGGTATCATTTCTTTGTAATACTTTAATTTCTCTTTTAAGTCTTTGAGTTCTTTAATTAAAGCCATTGTATCCTCCTTTCTTTTTTTAATGTTTCTCTGCCGCAAGTTGGCGGGTTATATATTCTATCTCTTTAATTGACTTTACATCCCAGTAGTATCAACTTTATTACTCTACTTCATTTTCACTATTCGATAATGGTGGTGCTATATTGTACACATTTGGTGCTGGAATAGATACATGACTGGCTACTTTGTGGTCCCGGCGGGAATCGAACCCACATCTAAAGTTTAGGAAACTTCTTTTATTGAGTATGATTTTAAGTATTTGATAATCAATTATTTATAAATATTTATTGCAGTAAAATATGTCTGATTTGACGGCGAACCGCAAGATTACTGCAATGTAAAATGTGACTAAAACTGAATTCAATACCATATTAAGTGTTATCTCACCCAAACATTCAAATCTGTTGACTTTTATAAAACAGTGCCTTAAGTTCCCATGCTTCATGATATCAAACCTGAGAAATTAGTGTTGGAAATAGAAGGGGAACTTCGTTTTAATTCGAGCTAAATGTTTTATAGATTTTGACTTCCCTCAAAATTAACTGAACAGTTATAATAATTCGCTTTAAGGTTTGATAATCTTGATATATGGGTCAAATTGGTAAAAATCTTTTTCAATGAATTGATCTCCAGTTCTGATAAAAACAGACTTGGTTTTTAACTCACCTCCAAAATTATGATTATCAATATAAGATACATCCTTTTGACCATCCCCATTAAAATCAAAAACCATTAACCAAGGTTTCCAGAAACCCGGGATTCTCCCAGCCACCCTTTTAGTAGCATTGATGCTGAAAATAAACTTATTCTTATCCAATGTGAACGTTCCATTTGAATTCTGAAAATAAACGATGTAGTTAAAGTTGTCATACTCCACAGATCCTGAAGCTATAATATCATTTAGTCCATCATTATTTACATCTATTACCCTAAAGTCGTGATTTGTCCACTTGTTGTTTTTCATGAATGAGGTATCGTCAAAGTAAAATGGAAGGTATATCAGTCCCTTTTTATTGAATTTTCCTCCTCCTTGATTAATTAAAACTTTATTCCTCATATCGAATGGAAGGACTGGTTCATGGATCTTCAACTGTTCAGCAGTACCCCCAACTATATCAAGAAATCCATCCTTATTGACATCAGCAAGGGTTACAATATTATATCCTGCACCCTCCGGAAAATTTTCTCCAAATCCATTATCAGCTGTTTTAAAAATATCAAAATAGGAAACTTTACTGCTGAAATATGGAAAACTACTAATACCCCATGATATGTAAACGATACTTCCTGTGGCTGAAACCAAGTCTGGAAAACCATCATTATTGAGATCACCCACATCTCCACTATGGTTGTACATATAGTTTGGAGTGATATTATTTAAATCTTTTAAATCATAACCACCATTTCCATCTGAAAGTACAATTCGAATAGGCTGCAGTGGTCTTGGTCCAGTATAGTTTAATCCATCGTCTCCAGAATCAAAAATAACCACGTCGGTATAACCATCTTTATTCATGTCATAAGACACAGATCTTCTTTGATTACCCCCAAAATATTTAAGGTTCTTGTCATTAAAAAGTGAAACACTTTCAAAGGTCTTTTTTGTTTGATTCCAAATCAACCATTGACAATAATCAGCTGGTTTTCCTGAATAAGATCCGGTACCAGGGTTAAAAAAATCAATGTATCCATCTTTATTAAAATCTCCTGATATCACCTGTGATATGAAGTTTGAATTGTTTTGTCCATTGGGGAGAACATTAAATTTATTTACAATCACATCCCACATCACACCACAATCCCTCCAGTAGTTGATTTCGTTTTTAGTTTTTTCTGATAAATTCACTTTATAACCAGAAAATCTAGCCAAGGGATTATTGGAAACTGTAAATAATTTAGTTAGTGAATTTGTACTATTACTTTTAGATGTAGCGGTGACAGAAACAGAATAGTTTCCCTCAGTTTTCAAATTAGGAATATTTACCTTTAATGTTGATTGATTTATAGTAGTATCAAGTTTATAAAGTTGTTGGGAAGTTTCTGTAAATGTCGTAGTTACCAAATAACGTACACCTCCACTTGGTACTTTGGAGGTAAGTGTAACTACAAGAGGTAAAGTATCTTTTACGTTATAAGTCTCAGTTTCAAGATTAGTTGAGAATGTGATTGATTCATCTTTAACCACCATCTCAGATTTAGAGCATGATATGTACAGAATTAATATTAAGATGATTAGGTATATTTTATTAAAATTCAACCCCATTGATTGTTGTTAGATGTGGCTTTTAAAATAAACAGTTAAAATGAAGTTTCAAAAATAAATTACGTTAAAATGCGTTACTTTGGGTAATTCACGTATTTTCAAGAGCGAGAATTCATCAGTAGTAACGTAATCTCCAAAATCCACTACAATGTTCCACTCAAAACACAAAAAAGGGATGAATCTCATTCCTTAAACCATTGAAAATCAACAAAGTGGTCCCGGCGGGAATCGAACCCACATCTAAAGTTTAGGAAACTTCTATTCTATCCGTTGAACTACGGGACCAATTATTTTATACTTCTATTCTATCTCCGCCCAAAACTGACAACTGACAACTGATAACTGTTAACTGACAACCGATAACCGACAACCATTACCTACCTCACCACACTGCCATTCTTCACGCCTGCAATAGGCGCTACAAAACTAAGATTTCCATCCAAACTTTCAGACATCAGTATCATTCCCTGCGATAAAATTCCTTTGATCTCTCTTGGCTCGAGGTTTATTAAGACAGAAACCTGCTTACCTATAATCTGCTCAGGCTCATAATATTCTGCAATACCTGAAACAATAGTCCGCTGATCCAATCCAGTATCAATCTTCAATTTCAGCAACTTTTTGGTTTTTGCAACTTTTTCGGCCTCCAGAATAGTCCCAATTCGGATATCCATTGCCGAAAACTGCTCAAAACTCACATTGGGCTTTGCCTCTTCAGATTTCATTGCAGCTTGTTCATTCACTATTTTACTATCCATTAATTTTTGAATTTGGGCGTCAATTTCGGAATCCTCAATCTTCTCAAATAACAAAGCCGATTCATTAAGTTGGTGTCCAAGTGGAAGTAAATTCAAGGTTCCAGCCTTATCCCAATCTTGAACCTCCAAATTGAGCATATTGAATAATTTTTCTGAGCTAAAGGGCAAAAAAGGCTGAGCAAGAATGGCAAGATTAGAAGCTATTTGTAATCCAATATTTAAAATAGTTTTAACCCGCTCTTCATCTGTTTTAATCAGCTTCCATGGTTCAGCATCGGCAAGATATTTATTGCCCAATCGTGCAAGATTCATAAATTCAGACAGCGCCTCTCTAAATCGATAATTTTCTATAGAGGCTGCTATTTTTGAAGGAAAGTCTTTCAACTCATCCATCACTTTAAGGTCAGAGTCCATAAAATCAGACCCCATCACCACTTGTCCGTCAAAATACTTATGCGATAATACCAAAACCCGATTCACAAAGTTGCCAAAAATGGCAACCAGCTCATTATTATTTCTTGCCTGAAAATCTTTCCAGGTAAAATCATTATCCTTAGTTTCTGGCGCCGTAGCAGTTAAAACATAGCGCAATACATCCTGCTTACCTGGAAAATCCTGAAGATATTCATGCAACCAAACAGCCCAATTTCTAGAAGTTGATATCTTATCCCCTTCCAGGTTCAAAAATTCATTTGCCGGTACATTATCTGCCAGGTGAAAAGATCCATGGGCCATTAACATAGCCGGAAATATGATACAGTGAAATACAATATTATCCTTGCCTATAAAATGAACCAGTTTTGTATCTTCTTCATACCAATATTTTTCCCAGTTATCTTTTGGTTTTAAGCTTTCATTCAGATAATAATCCGCTTTGTTTTCAGCACTTAAGTCTGGATTGCAAAGATCTTTAGTGCCGGATATATACCCAATGGGTGCATCAAACCAAACGTAAAGTACTTTTCCATCGGCACCTTGAACCGGAACATTAACACCCCAGTCAAGATCACGAGTCATTGCACGCGGATTTAAACCACCGCTAAGCCATGATTTACACTGGCCATACACATTTGGCTTCCAATCCTTATGTAAATCGATATAGGCCTCTATTTGTGGCTGCATGGTATCTAGGGGAAGGAACCAGTTTTTTGTTTTCTTCAGTACAGGCTTTGCACCTGAAAGCGTAGATCGCGGATTGATTAGTTCTGTTGGACTTAGAGAAGATCCGCATTTTTCGCACTGATCGCCATAAGCTTCTTCATTCCCGCATTTAGGACAGGTTCCAATAATATAACGGTCGGCTAAAAATTGACCGGCATGTTCATCAAAATACTGCTCAGTTTCTTCCTCATTGAAAACACCTTTGTCATACAATGTTTTAAAAAACCCAGAAGCTGTATCATGATGGGTTTGTGACGATGTTCTATGGTAAATATTAAAGGCAATACCAAAATCTTTAAACGAATCGCCAATAATCTTATGGTACTTATCTACAACTTCTTGCGGGCTTACTCCTTCATTCCTGGCCTTAAGTGTAATGGGAACTCCATGCTCATCAGAGCCACTTACAAAAATAACATCCTTAGCCCTTGATCTGAGAAATCTGACATAGATATCTGCAGGAATATAAACACCTGCTAAATGTCCAATATGTACCGGACCATTGGTGTAAGGGAGTGCTGCAGTAACTGTATATCTTTTGAATTTATCGTTTCCCAAAATTTTACTATTAAATAATTTTTTCTTTTGCAAAGATAACGGCTAATGTGCTAATTTGCTAATAGCTTAAAGAGACTATTTGTTTTAAAGCAATTTGTAAATTTATACTTTATAAAATATAGGAATAATCACGAATTATCCTACCATTTACTGGTTTATAACCTAATTATTAAAATCAATACATTGACAAATAATCAGAATAGTACGTATCATACGCCTCCATATTTAACCATTGGTGATACCGTAGCCATTACCTGTCCGGCCAAAAAACTAACCCGTGATATTTTAGATGCAGTTACACTTTTGGAATCATGGGGATTAAATGTTGTTTTGGGTGAAACCGTAAAGGCATCCTGGCACCAGTTTGCGGGTACCGATGAGCTCAGGGCATCTGATATGCAGCAATTTCTGGATGATCCTAACATTAAAGCAATTTTCGCGGCACGCGGTGGATATGGAACCATACGCATAATTGATCGTATAGATTTTTCAGTTTTCAAAAAGCACCCGAAATGGATCATTGGCTTTAGCGATATCACCGTACTGCATAGCCATATTCAGGCAGTGTACAAAACAGAAAGTATACACGGGCAAATGCCCCTGACAATACCTGATGGGTCAAGTGTTTCATTAGAAACTTTAAGAAAAGCCCTGTTTAATGAAGCCCTTGATTACAATTACACAAGCGCAGTCAAGAATAGATCAGGTGAAGCCAACGCTGTATTAATAGGCGGCAACTTAACACTCCTAGTGATGATGGCTGGTTCAGTTTCCGAACAAGACTACTCAGAGAAGATTCTCTTTCTGGAAGATGTTGGTGAATATCTCTATTCGCTCGACAGAATGATGTGGAACTTAAAAAGATCGGGTAAGCTGACTTATCTCAAAGGATTGATTGTGGGTTCGTTCTCAGAAATGAAAGATAATGATATTCCTTTCGGGCAAACTGCAGAACAGATCATCATGGAGCATGTTAAAGAATTTGATTTTCCTGTTTGTTTTAATTTCCCTGCCGGACATATCAATGATAACCGGGCTCTGATTTTTGGGCGGAAAGTTAATATACTTGTTGAGGAACAAAGTGTCAGCTTAACTTATCCAGAATCTCAATATTAAAATTTAAAATGAATCATACAAACAATTAATTATGGCTTTATTAGGATCACTTGGAAAATACCGGAATACCGGATTATTAATGACCAGAATTGGACTAGGCATACTATTTATGCTGCATGGATATCCAAAACTTTTGGGAGGACCTGAAAAATGGGAAGCAATTGGTGGAGCAATGAAATATGTAGGAATAGATTTCTTGCCGCTTGTTTGGGGACTATTTGCAGCTATTACAGAGACATTTGGAGGGTTTCTGATTCTTCTTGGGCTTGCGTTCAGACCCGTTTGTTTATTATTAACATTCACTATGGCCATTGCAACAAGTATGCATCTAAATAGCAACGAGGGTTTTATGAGTGCTTCTCAAGCTATAGAAATGGGTGTAGTTTTTTTAGGTCTTGCCTTTGTTGGACCAGGTGCTTATAGCGTCGATAAAAAATAACTTAATCAAAAATTAAAATTAGTATAAACAGAAAAAGCGGACAATGTCCGCTTTTTCTGTTTATAAGATTACGAGGTGGATTATCTCCAACCTGCGTTTGAAGTATTAATTCCATCAGCTAAAGCCACTGTTCCAAATGTGTAAAAAGGAACAACCAAGCCCATAGTTTGCTGGGTTTTTGCTGGAATAGGGAAATGTAAAGGAGTACCTTTTTGTAAAAGATCTCTTTTTCTCATTTCAAAAAATTGTATACCCATACCAGTAGTAAACATCTCAACATTACGCTCATGATGAATAGCCTGAATAACATCAGCAGAAACTGCCGCTACATCAGCCATTTGACCACGAGTTTTACGTGTACTTGCATTGATGATAGTTGCTGCACCAGCCAAGTCAGCTGTATACGCTCTGGCTTCAGCCTTGAGCATATCATTTTCTGCCTTCATGATCTGTGGTTTTGGACCAATAGCAGTAACATACATTTCATCATATCTCTTGTTTCTGTATGGAGAATAATGATAAAAACCTCTTGCCGCCTGGAACCACTGAGAAGCAACATATTCGTAATCAGTTACTAAGCGCTGATCTATCGGAGCAGTTGATTCTTTTGGATAAGGGAAAGTAGCAACATCAGTCCAATGTTTTGGCATTGTTGGGTCCATCATGTTCACAACATAATTGTCAGTAACACCCCATCCCTGATAAACTAGATAATCACCAGCTTCATCATACCATTTAGCGTAACCATCCTGCATTACAATAAAATCAGAAGTAAGTCCACCATCAGCATAAGTTTTCACTTTTGCCCAGTTAACCGCTGCTAATTGAGTTTTGTTACGTGGAGAATAAGCCAATATTCTAGCTGCATAGGTATTGATAAGTTTCTTAAACTCAACATTTGAGTAATCCTTATCAGCACCCATCCATCCCTTTGGAATAGTGAATGTATTTGCAGTAGATAAAGCTGCCGCTTCATCAAGATAAATCAATGCAGATTCTGCAACTTTAGTGAAAGCAGATGCTGATGCTAAAGAAGCTTCTGCAATCACAGTTTTTTCATCAACGAGGAAGGCTTTATCAAAAACAAGTGCAAGGTTACCGTAACCTACACCCTGAGCAAACCTACAAAAAGCCTTGGTTCTTGCATTGTCTGCACCATTTTCACCCACATTAACACCTGTTCCCATAGCTTTTATAACATCAGAGGCAGTGTTAATAGCAGAATACATATTGTTCCAAAGACCAAGCGTAGTTCCATTATAACTATACGTTGGAGCATTATTCCAAGCATTGTTACGTGGCTCCCATGACATATCTCTCATTCCAAAGTTACCCCATGAACAAGATACATTATCAGCAGCAACAGCCAACATCGGCTGAACGCTACCAGCAGCATGTTCACCATTATAAATGGTAACATATAGTCCACTGGCAAGATTCTCAAGAGCTGCTCCATTTGAGAAAACTTTATCAAAATCTGGTTGATTATCATTTTCTACTACAAGAAGATCCTCCTTACACCCTTGCACCAAAAACAGAGCGAGAGCAATTGCGTATATAAATTTTATTTTTTTCATAATTGTCTTTTTTAATCTTAAGAGTTAAAAATCCATCGAAAGTGAGAATGCATAATTTCTGAAGTTAGGATATTTAGAAGTTCCATCATACGGTTGTCTAATACTTCCAACTTCAGCATCATATCCACTGTAATTATCAAAGTTAATCAGGTTACGACCTACAACCTTTGCAGTTATACTTTTAACAACACCACCAAACACATCTAAGCTTTTTAGTGGGAAAGTATAGCCTAAAGCCACCTCTCTAAGTTTAAGATAGGTTGCATCTTCAACCCAATAAGCATTAGGAGTATTTACATCGTAGAAATTAAGGAAATAATCATAAGCTTTTTTATCAGCTTGAGCTACTGCGCTCTGGTCCATTTCAGGATTTCTTAAATCTCTAGTTAACCATTGTCCTTTCGCATTGTAAATATTTCCACCTTTCTTAAGATCAAGCAAGAAATAAAGAGTTGCACGCTTATAATTGAACGTGTTTGCTAAGCCCATATTGAAGTCAGCATTACCATCTCCTATTTTATCAAACAAGATAGCACCTTTTTCATCTAAACGTTTGATCGCTTTTTCAGTAATCTTGCCTTCAGTTCCTGCAGCAATTACATATCCTTTTGAGTTGATAACATAATCAGCAATAGTTTTTCCTGCTGGTAGCTGCTTGCTCATTTGATCAAGACTTTGCACCCATGAATGACCATACATTGCTCCATAAGTTTCATTTGCTTTGATAAAGAACATTTGCTGGCCACCACCATCAGTACTACCAAACACATATGGTGCGATAGGAAGGTCAGTGATTTTTTGTCTGATTCTAGAATAAACTAGATTCGAGCTCCATGAAAAATCTTTTTTCTTCATCCAGTTTGCAGAAAGACTGAATTCTAACGTCTTACTTTCTACTGATCCAGCATTTTGAAACTGGCTTGTGAATCCATTATTAAGGAAACCTAAAAGAGGAACATTTAAAAATTGATCATCGGTAACTGACTGAGCATAAACAGCTTCAAATGAGAATTTCTTTAAGAAATCAACATTCAAACCAACTTCAGTTTCAGCAGTTTTAGATGGCTTTAAATTTCTGTTACCTTTTTGAACAGCTGCTGCTGAACCATTATTTAAAGTAAAGGTTTCATATTGCCAATCAAAACCTGGACGAATACCAGCAGTTCCGTAAGCAGCTCTAACTTTTAACTCATCAATACCTGGGATCTTAACATCCTCAGAAATACGGTAAGCACCTGAAATCCTGTAGTATGGATTCCATCTTTGATCAGAACCAAAAAGTGATGAACCGTCATAACGGTACATACCATCTAATAAAAACTTGTCTTTATAATCAATTCCTAAGATCGCAAAATAGTTTTGTGCTCTTTCAGTTTCATTGTATGAAGCCGCATCATTGATAACTGCGAAGTTATCATAAGTAGGTATACCGGCAACACCAAACTGAGAAGATGAAACCTGATAGTTTTCGTATCTGCGGTTTTCATATAAATAGGAAAGTTTACCTCTTAAAGTCAAATCTCCAAAATCTTTAACCATGTTTAAAGTGGCTTGAGTGTTTTGGCTATTTCCTTCATCAGAATAATCCTGTAAGTTTCCATTGGTATATGACATACCATTGGTTGCTTTTGTACCACCTGTTGGAGTCCAGTAATCTTTTGGATTATAGTTACGATAACGGTAATTACTTCTTTCCAAAGAATGACTTACATCAAAATTTGCCCATGAATTTACTCTCGCATTTAATGCAAAATTACCAACCCAATTGAATTTCTTGTCTTGTCTTTGAGTTTTGTAAAGCGTATAAAGCGGGTTAGTTGTTTCACCACTCCAATGGTTCATACGCAAATAGTATGGCTGTCCATCAGGGTTGAATTCATTAAGATTAACATCAGGCTCTGCTAATGCAATGTTGAAGAAGATACCACCACCTGATCCAGGATATTCAGTATTCGTATTAACTATTAAATTTGAAGTACTGAATTTTAACCATGGTGCAAGCTGCTGATCTACGTTAAAACGGAAGTTTTGTCTGGTATAACCATCAGTCATTTTGATAATACCGTCCTGAGAGTTATTCTCAAATGAAGCATATACACCAGTTTTCTCAGTCCTTGAAGTCATAGACACGAAATTGGCATAGTTAATACCTTTATTGAAGAAATCGTTTTGTTGGTTACGTGTTACACCATAAGGATTGTCTACATAATGGTCAGCCTTTGGAACTCTGTTACCTGAAATTAACGGGCTATGACCGGCATCACGATATCCTGCTGGATAGGTTACACCTTGATACTTAGTAAAAGTACCAACAAACTGCTGATAATCTGCTGCAAGAGCAAATGGATGGTGAGTAGCAAGATCTAAGGTATTTGCAATTTCCTGCACACCTGCTTCATTACGTACATTCACTTTAACAGTATTTAATCCAATACTATTACCTCTTTTGGTAGTTATTGCAATTACACCATTACCAGCTCTTGATCCATAAAGTGCTGATGCAGCTGCACCTTTAACAACTTCCATTGATGAAACGTCGTCTGCATTCACATCTCCAAGAGATCCTGTGAAAATAACTCCATCAATCAAAATTAGCGGTCCTGAACCTACGTTGTTCAAGTTATTATCTGCTCTTAACTGAATATCAACTCCAGCACCAGGGCTACCACTTGAAGAACTTGTTCTGATACCAGCAACTTTTCCAGACAAGGCGCCTGCTAATGAGGTTCCTGTTACAGCGTTTAGTCTTTCTTCGCTAACCTTTGTAACTGAAACTGTCAGTTTTTCTTTGGTAGTTGCACCGGCTACACCAGTTACAATTACTTCTGATAACTGTTTTGCATCAGTAGTTAATTGTACATTAACTGTGTTACCTGAACCTATTGAGGCTTCACGAGTGGTGTAGCCAATATAAGTTAATGTCAATGTGGTACTACCACTTGGCACACGAAGACTGAATTTACCGTCTCCACTTGTTGAGGTTCCAACGTTAGTGCCTTTTACTTTAACGCTGACTCCAGGCAATGGTAGACCGTCCGATTTGTCGGTCACTGTTCCTGTAACAGTGCGTTCCTGAGCTATAGCTTGAAAAGCTATAAATAACAGCAGGAACAAACTTTGTAGAAGTTTTTTCATACTAAATTAATTTGAATTGTTTAAATGAGGAATCGTTAATTATTGGTTATAACTATT
>Ga0222713_10000594_pt1 | contig 40894 bp, 61 predicted proteins | sample C33_649DmetaG_FD_165061 | JGI IMG/M metagenome (GOLD analysis project Ga0222713, IMG submission 165061) | Estuarine water microbial communities from San Francisco Bay, California, United States - C33_649D | ecosystem: Environmental > Aquatic > Marine > Unclassified | place: USA: California... | reverse complement strand
TCATGATCCAGCGAGCCATCTTCAGGTTGCATTCCAAGTCAAGCAGAATCTTGAGGTCTTTTGCCCAGCTGCCTGTATCAACCTTGCACACTTGCCTGACGGTACGAACCCAAGAACTATTGATCTGGAGCAGTCCGCTGTCAAATGAACCGTCTTTGTTGAGCGTCCACTTGATTTTTCCATTCTTGTCCCAAAGGGCGTTTACTGCTTTCGGGTTGCAGCGCGACTCCCGGTATGCGATGTAGCTAAAAACATCAACTGGAAGACCGTACTCTTTAAACTTGGTCTCAAACTTCGGGCAACGCAGCTTCTTGTCAGATGGGTAGCGTGGCCCTGTTGATGTTTTTTTTACTCCAGCCATGGAAGGCAATGTTGTTAAAGAAAGTCCATTACTGGCCAGCTTCTTCTTATGGAGGCCATAGGTCTCCCATCCGTAGACGCCGTCTACGTAGGCTCCCACGATCCGCTGAAGGCTTTTGACCGCTTCGCTTCTCTCTCCAAACCTGTAGGAGCCAGTAAGGATCAGTCGCTCTACCTCTGTTGTCTCGTTGACAACTGCTGGCGGCGCCTGGAGGGGCTTGAGGGATTGTAAAACTACATCTCTGGGCAGGGATGCCTCGGTGGCCATGAGGCCGTTAGCTGGATGGCTTGATGTCGCTTCGAGGCTTACGACGCTAGCCAATATGGTCAATGACAAAATCAGTCTCTTAATCAAAGGATTCTCCTTCACGAGATGGATGGGGCCGACGAGCTGGAAGGTATAGGCGCTCGCCATATGTAGTAACTGTGCCTCATCATTTTAACCCTGTGAATGGAATAATCAAGTACCAACCTGTGGATAACACTGTGGTTTTTTGTTCATATCCTTATATTTCAAGGGTTTAAGCTGTGGATAACTTTTTAGAATTTTTCTGTACTTTCGTAGTTTTTGGGGGTTTAAGGCTCGTTAGCCCCGTACAGACTTCGTACTCATCATCAAGTACCACAAGAGGCTTGTGGTACAGATGAATGAGTCCTATACACATTGTTGGGTACGCATGTTCCTTATTATGCCAAACGGCATCGCTCCATCCGCTTCGCTAAATGCGCTTCGCTACTTACGCTTAGCCTCTTGGCATCATAAGACAACAATGCTTCTCTATTGCTCAGCAGTCCCGTGTAGACATCGTTATTCGCATCCCTATTGATGCCGGTGCCATCAATGTGATGACTCACAACTCCTCAAGAATGTTGCTACCGCTCGTGCCTTTATGCTCTGCCAACGGCTCGCTACATCCGCGCTGCTACTTACGCTTAGCCTCTGGCACCGCAGAAAGACCACTCGCTACTCGGGTAGCAAGTCCCGTAGCTAAAGATAGCTACGTGCCTGGATTGCGTCCAGGAAAACGATAGCTCCAGACACCTCGAGCGTTCCGTCGTTGTCCTCGAGCACTACATCAACAGCTTCAGCTGCACATCCCAGGGCCCGGACGATTGCAGCTTTGATGGCCACGGCCTCTCCTTCGGCTGTCTCAAGTCCCGCTGGCCTGATGTCGTCATCTGGGATCTCAAGCGACTCTGGTTCGCGGATCGCCAATGCCTTCAGTTCTTCGGCTTTACGTTCGGCCTGGACGCACCACGTACAAGCGATTCTCGGGGCTGATGAGGGCCGCTTCCGGATCTCCACGTGGCCGCACGAAAGTTTGTGCTGGTAGGCGACTCGCCCCCATGAGCCGACCCTCTGAATCTCAACTATCTCTTGCTGGGGTGCCTTCTTGCGGTTTACTGGTTCCATAGAAATGCTTGACTTTGTCACACCCCTTCATTATTGTACTTTGCATGACCTACTATCACAGCCCTGCTTACTACCGTATCCGCTCCATCGTCCGTCTCGCCTTTTGGCTCGGCGTGAGTGCCTTGGTGGCTCTTGCTACCTACTTGGTGCTTCAGAACTCGCCCCTGTTGGCGGAGAACTCCAAGCCCGAATGTGACCTCGTCATCAACAAGGACTTCACTTGGGATGTGAGTGCATTTCGCTTGGTGCATGGCGACACCGACCCGAACAACTGTCGGAACCTTGATCCCATCATGGTTCTCTCCATGGACGGTTCGTGGGACTGGGCGACCGACAAGTGATAACGCTCAGTTTGCTTTTGCTTGTTGGCTACTTGCTTGCATAGCAAATAAGAAAGACCCCACCGTTGCCCTCCACGGTGGGGTCTTTTTTTTCTCCCTGCCCAAGGAAGAATCAGAACGGCTCTTCGTCCTCAGGGATGTCCTGACGATTCACCGCTGGGCCACGGCCCCTTGCAGGCTTCTTTGTGGCTCCATCAGAACCCTCCACACGCTGTTTGCGTGTGAACTCTTCAATGCTCCGCACAGACACCGCTACCTCGTCGGCAACGATTTCCACTTTGGTGCGCTTCTGACCACTGGCTTTATCGTCCCATGAACGCTGTTCCAGTGTGCCAGTGACGATGACACGCGAACCCTTGGTGGCGACACGCACGATGTCCTCCGCCAAGGCTTTCCATGCCACGACATCAAAGTAGGAAGTGCGCTCCTGCATTTGCCCTGACGCATCTTTCCACTGACTGTTTACGGCGATGCTGAAAGATGCCTTGGCACTCCCACCATCAAAAAAGCGGATCTCGGGATCTGCCGTAAGATTCCCGGTTACCGTAGCAACTGGCTTGCTCATTTTCGTACCTCGTTTCGTTATTGCGGGACTCCCGCGCCAGGCAATATAGCACCTGCTAGTGTTCGTGTCATGCCCCAAACGCCAAATATTTATGAAGCCAGGGTAGAGCTGGTCAACACTATTACGGATGTATTGCTTGACCTGGCTGATGCCGGATCAGTATCCGGGGAAGAACTTCGTGAACTCCAGCGGCAGATGGCCGATGTCGCGGATGCGATACTCGAGGAACTTGGTGCAGCTGTGCTCGAGGTGAAAGACGACGGAACCTACTTGCTCGAGGTGCGGACAGTCTTGGACTGAAGTCCCGCCTCAAGAAGTCGCATCACGATCTGTGAACCAGCTGCTTCTTCGTCCAGTTCCGTTCCTTCGGTAGCTGCGTCAATGATTGAGCGCTTTGCCTGGATCAACTCATAGATCTCTTCGTCAACTGTGTCTTCGGTGATCATGTACGTTGCGGTTACTGAACCCTTTTGCCCCAATCTGTGGCAACGGCTGTAAGTCTGATCAACGTCAGCTGGTGTCCAGGGCAACTCAACGAACAAGACTTCCTGCGCTGCCGTAAGTGTGTGTCCAGTCTTGGCTGCTTGGATGGACAGAACGATACACGGGGCTTCGGTGACATCCCCTTCTTGGAAGAGGCGCTTGTTCTCCTCAACCACCGACACGTCCATCCCACCCTGGATCTTCAGCCCGCCGAACTTGTTTGCGAGTTCGTCAACGATCTCCCGGTGATGGGCTGCAATGACGACCTTTTGTCCGCCGGCAATCCGCGATTCAACCCATTCGGTGACCGCGTCCATTTTTGCACGGGCAGCAATCCGGCGAAGTACCGCAAGTCTCACCAAGTGTTGGTTTGCTTCCGCTTTCATCCTGGCGCGAACAGCTGCGGATCCAGGTGATTTCCCGAGCTCGCGAGCAATCTCTGCAGCGCGCTTGACCAGGTAGTCAATAATGTCGTCTTGAGCTTCCTTGTATTCGCGCATAATCTTGGCAGTCCCGTCAACAACGACAGGAGCATGCCTGACATCTGGGAGCTCGTCAAGTACTTGCGTCTTTGTCCGACGGATGTAGCAGACTGAGCGAAGGGTGTCGTTGAGTTCGTCAAGATTTGTGGCGCCGTCAATGTGCCACACTTTCCACTTGTCTTGATAGGCACCGCAGTAGCGCCTGTAGAAACCCCATTTCCCCCCGAGCGAGTTGAGCCGACCAATGATTTCCAGTTGCGATGCGTATTCTGCAGGACGGTTTGTGATTGGAGTCCCGGTCAGGCACAGAACCATTCCAGTTTTCGGACACGACTTGGCAAGTTTGATTGCCGACTTCGTGCGCTGTGCTGTTGGGGTCTTGACGTAATGCGACTCGTCAAACACGTACGCGTTGAACCCAAGCAGCAGCTGTTCCCAGTGAGAAATGTTTGAGTAACCCACAACAAGGTAGTCAGAAGCCCCGTAATTCTTGGCACTAGAATTGACGGTGGCGGATGATCCCGGGAAACTGCGTCGGTTAGTAACAACCTCCACACTTCGGTGCGGAAACCATCTGTTGATCTCTTTTTTCCAGTTCAGCACGAGACTTGGTGGGCAAATTACGACTGCTGGGAATACTGCGCTTGTCTGGGAAGCAAATTCTAACGCAGCGAGAGCTTGCACAGTTTTACCGAGGCCCATATCGTCAGCGATAAAACATCTGCGTGCATCAACTGCGTATGCAACCCCAGCCCGCTGGTAGGGTAAAAGGTCGCCAACCATGTTCGGTATATTGACATCGGCGTCTACAGATCGTGATGCTTCGCTTTTTTTACGCCTATTTTGGATGAATTCCTCGGCTTCGGCACGAACATCGTCGTCTACGGGTACCCCGAAATTGTCAGCCCATGCGACAGCTTCTGCGATGGCCGTCACTGGAACCCTCCACGCCTTGGACTTTGAATGCCACGTAACGCCAGGAAGTTGTTTTACTTTTCTGACCTTGACTTGGTCGTAAAGAAAGCCGAGGTATACCCACTCTCCGTCCCTCTTCAGCCCAATGAACTCGTTCTCTGTTCGTGGTACTTCAAATCTAGCGACGGTTGGCTCTATGAAGAGGTTGTACCTTTGCGCAATTCTTCTAGAAGCAGCTATCTGTGTGGCTGGAACTCGCCAAACTTTAAACTTCTTGTCGTACTTTGCTCCAGGTATAAGACGAACTTCGTCTACGAGCTCAGCGTTGTATTCAAACTCAAAAACAAGCATGTCTTTGAGGAAGAACAAGCTTCCTGCAGATGTGTCGTACCTCATCATTGATGATTGTAATCGTTCATACAGGCAGCTGATCTGACGAACCGAAGGCCTGATGAAGGGCCATGGTCTCAAGGATATGTGTTGCGTGCGCAATGACTGAAGCTGGTACCGAAGTTGTTTCTCCGTTCGGCGCAGTTCCAGTGATCACGGCTGGCCCAACAAGATAGCTTCCAGCAATGATTGAAGCAATTGGATTCATTTCAAAATCGCTAAAAAGACCAATGTCGTTAACAAAGACTGAAAACATTTGTCCGTCTTGGGTTGTCCTCGTGACGGCATCAATGTCTCCGTCAATCATGTCTGAGATTGATGAGTTGTTATTTGTGTTCACCTGCACGCGAGTGATGCGGTTACCGTCAATATAGAGACCAGTCGCAAACATTATTGCGCTCCAAAAAGTGCGCCAAGTACTACAACAAAGAGTACGCTAACGATGCTCATGCCTCAACCGCCATGTAATTGAAATCAACATTACCAAGGCGGCCAAAGCGCTCACGAATCAGCTTGATACGAGATGTTTCCGTGGTACCACCCCAAATGCCGTCGGTGATTTGATTGCAGATTGCGAATTCGAGACATTCGGCCTTTACAGTGCACTCACTGCAAACTTTGATTGCGCGTTTTACTCCTCCGCGGTCGGATGGAAAGAAAAACGAGACATCTTTGTCTTCGCAGTTGCGGTCGAGACGCCAGGTCATATATAGCTCCTTAGTTAGTAGGTTTAATCAATATACGTGCGCCGGCTCCTGTTGTCAACTTTTTTAAATGTTTTTCTAAACTCGAGGGCTTTGTCTTTCTGAACTCGAGGCTCGGGCTGGTTTGACATGTGGTTTAACTGTTTGAAGGTCATGAGTCCCGTAATGATTCACTAGACAACTTATGAGGTCTTAGTCATCCTTTATTACAAAACGGTCAACCGCTACATCCGTTACGCTGTGCTTCACTACTTACGCTTCTGACCTCTTTGTAATAAAGACATGAACTAAGCCCGCAGTACAGGTAAGGTCTTAGTCCCGCTCGCATATGTAGTAGCAAGTACCTTGCTGCAACATATGACTCGCTAGTCCCGTATGGTCATTTATGGCTAGTTTTGGATTGATGCGCTACCTGGTAATCACTAATGCTTCGTATAAGTAGCTGAAGACGGGGCTAACGATGCCGACAAGGCCATTCCAGCTTGGTTTTATCGGCTTTACCCGGGTCGCGCGCGTGCAAAGTTAAAAACTTCTCCTTCGAGAGCCGGATCCGAGCTGCTCGAGAGGACAAAACTCCCTTTTTCCAGCTGCCGGCCTTCCCGGCAGAACGTTTTTTCAGCAGCTGCGGGTAGCTTGAGTTGATCTGGGCATCTTGGGTCAAAAGCCCCGTAACAGGTTGACATTATTATTACGGTGGTGGATGATAGCTACGGAGGATTTACTAATGCAGACATTCGTACCTTATGAGCATTTTGACCAGTGCGCTCGAGTTCTTGATCGCCAGCGCCTCGGGAAACAAAGAGTTGAAACGCTTCAAATTGTCCAAGCGCTTGTCCCGGTCACCGGAAGAAAAAGTCATGGATGGCGGAACCACCCAGCTACAAAGATGTGGGAAAAGAATCTCGGCGGCCTGATCGCTTACGGAGTTGCAATCTGCGACGAGTGGATTGGGCGGGGCTACAAAGACACATGCAAGGAAAAGCTGCTTGCCGTCTCGAGCCCGGAATTTGATGATTTGCCGGCCTGGTGGGGAGATTCGCGAGTACACCTGAGCCACCAAAGCAATCTTCTTCGCAAGGATCGCGCTTTCTACGGCCAATGGAATTGGTTGGTGGAGGATGATCTCCCGTACTTTTGGCCAGTCTCGTAGTTTTTAGTTTTCATCTGGGTTGCTTTTTTTATTTAAAGCTTTTATGATCTTCATTACCTATACAAAGGAGGCATTATGGGTATGGATGTAATCGGAAGGAACCCCACGGAAAAGTGTGGTGAGTACTTCAGGAACAATGTTTGGTGGTGGCGCCCGTTGTGGAACTACTGCGAAACGGCAGCTCCGGAACTCTGTTCTGACGTGGATGGTCAATTCAACGACGGAGATGGACTCAACGCCGAAGGTGCCAGCCAACTTGCTGACATCCTGTTTCGTGAGATTGAACTTGGCATCACCAAGTCATACGAAGAGGGATACCGTGAGCACATTGCAAACCTTCCTCGCAAGAACTGCGAATGGTGCAATGCAACTGGTATTCGCACTGACACCGTCGGTCTTGATCTTGGGTTTCCTGATCGTGAACTTGATGAGGCAACTGCCTTGGTAGTTGGACGCACGCATGGTTATTGCAATGGTTGCCATGGTGAAGGGGTTGTTGATTCGTTTGAAGCCAGCTACCCATTCTCGGTTGAGAATGTCCAGGAATTTGCGCTCTTTCTGCGCCATAGCGGAGGATTTCAGATCTGGTGATTACTGTATTTTTTGCGATCCTTATCGGGATTCTCTTGGCGTCGTGAGGAGGATGTTGTGATTCTTCGTACTATCGGGCTTACTTGCGCACTCGTGTATCTTGCGTGCGCACTCGCCTACGCATACATTTTGATCACTGCAGACGAGTTCAACGAACCATACGACGACGAACTGTGAAAACTTTTTACTACAACTACCACGATAAACATGACTTTGACCAAGTTGTCATTGAGGTCGTTTACAGCGACACGCATGAAGCGTTTATCTGCGAGTGGTGCGTTGAAGGTGGGTTGAACTTCACCCATCTTCACGCAACCGAAGGTGGCACTGGCGACAATGTGCACTTTCGCTACCGCAAGATGCAAGTACGCACTCTGCGTCGCATGAAATGCCTTATCTGCGACCTGCCGGTTGCCAGGTCTGTTGACTAAAACTACTGACTTTCCGTTATTCGTGGACTTCTCCACGGAGCTAGTGCTAGCTTCTCAATTGACATCGTTTTCAGTCCGATGTCTCGTTTGGGGGGTGGAGAGCCACCGCGTTTCTGACATGCGCGGTGGCTCTCGCCTTTTCAGAGACTGTTTATGGTCGCTAGTCCCGTAATGAATAAGAACACAGACCCGGTTGGCTTCGCACCCATTACATTCCCCAACGGCATCGTTACATTACGCTCCGCTTCATTACACTTAGCCTCCGGGGAAGTAATGATGTGACTACGCCTCTACTCCAGAGTCCCGTAGCTACACGTAGCTACAAGATCCAAGAAGACGGGGCTGGCGGCGCGCCATCTTCTATTGACGGTGGCGGATGACTCGAGTCGCGCCGTCGGAGTTTTTCCACAGGGCCCGGCAGCGGCGGTTTGTTTTTTCTTTGCCCCGGGGTGGTGAAGTCAGTTTTCAAAAGTCAGAAATTTTACGGGGAAAACGAGTTTTTTGAAGTCCTTATTCTGTAAGGGTTTCAGCACGCATCTGGGCAACCAAAAGTCGCCAAAAAGGTAACCACCTACCTCAGCGCATCCAGGGCCGGCGGAATAAAGATAAAACATGCGGGGCTACTGGGTGTATTGCCCGCAATACGCCATCTGGCTTGTATTTTTTGCGATACACACGTGTACATGCGGGCATTTTTTTCCTAGCTCCAGGGTTGTTTTTTTATTTTTACAAAGTAGTATTGCCGGTAGCTACACGCATTCGCGGCGGAGCTCTGCCCAAAATTCAATTTCCGGGCCCCAGTTTGAGCAAAAATTGCGATCACTTCACCAGGCGCAGTAGCTGCAATCTAAATTTTTAGATCCAGGTCAGCTCCTCGAGCGCAAAGAGTAAGTTTTCTCGCAGAATTAAACAGCCTGGGCCAGAGCCCCGTTCCTCCGTCCGGGGGCGGACGGGACTGTCGCGCTGTCTTCTTCTTTTGACGGTGGCGGATGATGGCCAGTCGAGATTGTTTGTCTTTTTCTTCAGCTGCCGGCCGGGCTTGCGATCTAATCATCTGGGCCAGTCGAGATATTATTCAATAGAGTTGCATTATTGGATAGCTTCGTATATGATCTTGCGCATGCGTAACAAGATCAAAACTCTCACCGACCCGGATACGGGCGATCAATATTTTCAGCTGGCCGTTGACGGATTCATTTTCACCTGGCATGGCGGCCCATACGTAGATATTGCGATTGGGGATGTTCCCGACCAGGCTTTTGACTGTGTAAATGTTTGGGATTATGAAACAAGCGAGCCGACGATCACGGTTGAAGGCCTTTTCTCCGTTGCTCACGAGTGGATGACAGACAACTTGCCTGACTGGCGTGATACTGGCGCACTTCATGATCACATCGCGTACTACTCAAATTTCTCTACCAATAAATAGAAAGGAAATAAAAATGACCACTCTCTTCGGGGATCATCTAGGCCTTTGGCAGTCGGAGGTATCAAACGACTGCACCTGCGTTAAGTACGACACGATCAAAGAAGAGTTCACCGATGAGCCGGCCGATGATTGCTACGGCGATTGCTGGGAGTTCGTCGTTGAATTGTTCAGCGAAGATACCAAGTCACTCCGTGAGTCAAATGAGACTGGATGGTGGCATGTCAAGGATCTCAACCTTTGGAATCGTACCGTTAGCGGTTATTTCCACGCCGAGAAGGTAGTTGACATTCTCCGTGGCATGACAGTTGACTCAAGCTGGACGTTGCGCTACAACGTGCACGCTGATCATGTTGCCTACTCGCTCAGTCACCACGACAGCATGGGTGGAGCCTCGCAGCTTTGGCCAGTTAGCGAAGACGAGGCAGAACGCTTGGGCCTTTAATGGGTACCGTTTTCTTGGTACTTGTGCTTGCTTTTCTCCTGGCCGGCTGACAGTCAAACAACCGATTAAGCCCTAGCGCCTAAAACAAGCTCTCAGCTTGGGTGCTAGGGCTTTTTCGCATGCTCAGACATACAGTGTGCGCATACTCAAAGAGTTCTTCAGTGTAGGCCACGGTTGTGGAGCCGTACTTTTGCCAACCCTTTACATGCCGGCTGATGCCTGGCGTATCTTTATTCAGCTCAATGCCGCACACTTTGCACGCAAACAACGCCATTGCGACAGTCTAGCGCTAGAGTCCCGCCAAGTCTACCCCTCACCGAGAGAATCGCCCTGGGTTAGCTAAGTCTAAAAACTCAGGCCCAACCTCCGAAGCCCCGCTGGCCATAAAGCAGCAGGACAGCGGGCAACGGGGCTAAGGACTTCCACCTCCTTTACGGTGGTGGATGATCCTTTTTTATACGACCGGGAGGGGGACGATCATTTGATGCAGCTTGTTTTCCTCTTGCAGCTTCATCCCGATCATCGCGACAGCACGGAAAACCGTGTCGTCGTCTGTTTCCCACTCCGAGACATTCATCTGACCGCTCACGAGATCGCGAAGACAGTCCACGATGGCATCCGCGCCGGTGGTTCCAAGTCCAAAATATCCTTCAAGAATAAGTTCAGCGACCTCAATCACTTCTTTTTCTTGATCGTCGGAGTAAAACTTCATTTCCATTAGTACCAGCAATCCAATCCGCCACACTCAGCTGCCGCCCAGCGGAGATACCACTCAGCGTAGCGGAGGCCATTCAGGACGTCGGCCTTATCTTCGGCAAACTCTTTGTCGGCATCTGCGGCAATGTCTTCATTTTCATAAGAGGCCGTAACGACCTTGATGAAGTCGGCCAGCTGGGTACAGGACTCGGCTGACTTGTGGCTTGCATCATCATTATCGCCGTAGAAGGTGAACTCGTCATCCATGCTGTTGTGCGAGGCCTCGGCCAAGATCGCGTTGCCGTATTTACCGCGATACCAGCAGTCCGTACCAAACATCCCATAAACGCGACCCTCAGTAATCCCGGACTTGGCGAAAGCGTTTTGATACGGGCAACCGCCAGCTTCTTGTGTTTCTTCGCACTTGATCGTCATCATTGGCTGACCGTCTTCGTCAAGCAATGCTTCGCCAGTCTTTTGGCTTACACGTTGTTCCATGATCGCCGTACCCTGTGTCTTGCACGGGTACTCGTGTGGCATATTGTCCAATCCCATTTTTGTTCCTTTCTGTTGGGAGTCTCAGTATATGACTAATAAAAAAGAAATGCAATAGTTTGACAAAGCATTTTTTGGTCGCTATCATCTACCCTGTTCACAACAAGGAAGGAATAATATGAAAACATTGGACTTGGCCCTCAAGGCCTCTGACCACTTCGGGCAAGCAACGCTTGATCCTGAAAAGAAACTGCCCGAGGCAATCATTTTCGGGGTTGATGATGAAGGCATCTCCGTTCTCAGCTCGGCTATGGACATTTACCACGCCATTGAGCAAGCGCATGAATCGCCCGCCGTGAAGAACGGCTACGCGGCTGTAGGCGCATTGACGTCGGGATGGGCTTCTCCGATCCAGGAAGGCGAAGATGAGCCTTCTACGCCACCGAGCGAACACCCTGAACGTTGTCGCGTGACGCTGATTACAGTCTTCACCCGCCAAACGTCGGCTTCTGTGATCCATTTCGCTGATGGCTCGCATTTCACCGATGAAGGCGAAGGCCGTGGCGCACTCGCGAACCAAATGAGCGATCTCGCTCACAGTCTCTGCGCATAAAAAAACCACCCCAAAGGGGCGTCTGGCGGATCAGTTCCGTCGGACGCCCCTTTTTTGTTGCCCAGGATTATGCAGCTACACGAAGAAGCACTCCGGAGCCCCGTTGGCGGTGTTCTTCTTTTTTTACGGTGGCGGATGATCTTCTTTTTTTCCCGGCCGGCAGATCTCTGCAGTTAAATATTTATTATTGACACGGGTTGACATTTTCTATTTAAGCTGCTTTGATGTTCTTATGTCTACTAACAACAACCTCAACGATGACATGTCGCTGTTAATTCATGTCATTCAAGAAAGCCTCAACAAAGTTCTCGTGGGGAGGCGCATTCGCCTTACTTCAACGACTGATAAATTCACGAAGCTCTTGCCGGGAGCAGAAGGAACAATCAATCTCATTGATGATCATGGCACTGTTCATGTCACTTGGGATGACGGTTCAAGCCTTGGCCTCGTCCCTGAAGAAGATTCTTGGGAAATTATCTCTTAGGGGTTGACTTTCTATTTAGTCGCATGTAAATTGAGCTATGACATAGGAGGTTGTCGTGCTACTAAGTTAAGGGGTGCCAGTTCATCCCGCACCAAAAACCACATTCGTGGGATCGGAACTGGACGATCCCACACTCAAATCACTTACTAAGGAGGAATAAAATGAAAGCAAGCGCAGGACAAATGAGCAAGGCGGTTTCCGACTATCTCGCAGCTCGCGAGGCAAAGTCTGAAGCTGAAGACGCTCTCAAAAAGGCAGAGAACGCAATGCGTCTCGCAATGGCAAACGGAATGACTACTTCCGTTGTTGTTGACGGCGTCAAGGTTTCTATCGTTGAAGGACGTCGTCCGTCATACGACATTGAGAAGCTGAAGCAAATGGTTAAGCCAAACCTCTTCAAGACACTTATCAAGAGTGTCGTGGATGGAGAGAAGTTCAAGGCGGCCGTGAAGCTTGGGTCTCTGCCGACAGACATTGCGGAAGCATGCACGGATTACAGCGATTACTCGCAGATCCGTGTTGCGCAGGCTGTGGAGGCCTCGCAGACGACTTCCGTCACCGCCGTTGCCTAGTCATTAAACTAGGTACGGCGCTCTGTGCGCGGGGACTCCACCTCCTTGCCCTGCTGCACGACGCTAGCCAGCGTCTCGGTTTCCTTTCTGACCGAGGCGCTGGCTTTTTTTATTGCTGTCGTTTACCGATTCGCGTCATCCCAAAGATAATCAAGAAGCAGTACGAAAGTATTCCGCACTTCCACCACGGAATCATCCAGCTGATCACGCCCTCTGATTCAAGAACCCAAAATGTCAGCCAAAGTGAAGCTGTTAAAAACAACGATCCCCAAACGAACGTAAAAAACGCTGTCCAGGTTCTTATTTGCTGCTCGTCAGTTTCTTCTTCCTGTGGCCAATTGCTTCGGCTGAACTCTCTAGGCATTTATTTTTGACCTCTTCACGATCTGATGAACTCTCTGGCGCGACAGATTATGTTGTTCAGCAATCTGTTCAAGCTTCAATCCTGATTCGCGCGCCTGAACAATTTCCTGATCGCGCTTCGGAGAAACTTTTCTTCCCGGCTTAAGCGGGCCCCAGTTCCATCCAGGAAAAGATTCAAGCTGAGTAATTCTGTGAGGCATAAGATCGCCCCTGTGGTAGGCAGCTCGAGTAGCGCAAACCCATGGCCCCAAGCTCACAACAGTCCCGTCAACTTCAATCTTTGCAGTTGCCGGCACGAGAGCTGTTCCATTTAGCTTTACGTACTCCTCGAGGGCTCGGACTTTGTTGTCCCATCTTTTTGTAATGTTCATGAGTAGGACTTTACTACAGCTAACGGGGCTACCAGGCATACATCGCGTATAGCTGCAGCTGTGCGTCCGAAGCCCCGCTGAGATGCGTCTTTTTTATGACGGTGGCGGATGAGCTGCCGGCGGATTCTTTTTTGTTTGCCCGGCCATGGCCACTCGAAGTAATTTAGCCTTTTAGGTAGTTGCTTTTTTCTTGATGGCTGTTTAGAATACGCATACCTAATCAAGGAGGAATAATGACCCGTAAGGACTACAAACGTTTGGCGGAGGAGCTGGCAATCACTCTTCGCAACCTGGATGGTTGCATCGCATCAAAGGGAGATGGCGAGAGCGACCAACGCACAGCTTTTCAAATCGCTGTTGAATGCATGTGCGACGCAATGAAGCGTGACAATCCACGTTTTGATCGCAGTAAGTTTCTCGAGGCGGTGGGTATCTGATGGAGTGCCAAGGTTTTTACGGGCCATGTAGCGATGAAGTTGTTTACGCTTCCTACCTCATGCCTGATCTTTCGGACGCCGGGTGCTGCTGGCTTTGTTCCAACTGCATCCAGATTCTCAAGAACTCTGGTGCTGAAATTTTTGGAGTAAAGGGCAATGATGATGACTGACTGCCAAGGTCTCGGTACCCCCTGTAGCGGCGAAGGCTTCTACAGGGTTTTTTTTACTCCCGACATGACCCTCTCTGGGGAAGGTTGGTTTTGCTTTAGTTGTGCCAAGACACTTGTCGGAATGGGCGCAAAAGTTATTGACATGAAGGAAGGTCTGTAGCTTGCAAAGACTTTCTCGCTCGAGCAGATGATTGATAGAATTCCAACAATGAGTTATTTTACTTACGAAGAAGCGTGCGCACTCGGCAAAGAGGATTGGGCAAAAGCATCAAAACAGTACGGGAGTGTATTTTCCATTCCCAAAGATGTTAAAGAAAGAATCGCTGAGCGCGATCGCGCACGTATGTGTGCAATTACAAATCCTTCTCTTTCCGTCAAGGAGCTTGTCTCTTATTACTCGATTGATGCCAAAGTTGCGGCAGACATCTTTGGATTTGTCCAGGTAGAGCCAGATAAGAAAGTTCGTCGTTCTGACAAGTACGGGACTATCTACTCTTGGTGTCAAGAAAATGTTTTTGCCCAGGTGACAGCTGCTGAGATCGCGGAGCTCGGAGAAATTTCTTATCCGACGGCCCTCAAACTGATCGCGGACAGGCCAGATCTCTTTCGTAAAATCAAGCGTGGCCTCTATGAGGTTCGCGATCCAAAAGCTGACCGGGAAGCAGAAAAAAATAGCTAGATAGGTTGACAGTCATGCGGTTAGTGGCTATATTGAGGCCACCTATTAACCACTACGCCTAGGAGGCAAAAGTGTCAACCACAGATATCCGTGCGGCTCACGTATATAAGCCAGAGGTAAGTTTCCGTACCTACTACCACGAAAGCGATACGGTGGAGAAGGGCACGCCCTGGTTCCACACCATTCAGATCAAGTGGAATAGCGAAAAAGATGGATCGTATGCATCTGGTTCATCTATCACCTTCACCTTCCACGACATCAGCGAAGTTTGGGATTTCGCAGGCAAGATGGCCGAGGCCAACACTCAGATTGTTGACTGCGTCATGCAGGAGCACAAGGAATTTGCTGAGTCGCGCATCAAGCAGACTGCTGGGGTGAAGTGATGGGTTACTACGTTCGTACCGAAGGATCAGAATTCTTCATCAAGAAAGAAGACTTTGCATCTTGCTACAGGGCGATGTGCAAGCTTAACGATTACGACCATCTGAAGCGCGGTGGCGGCTGGGGCAATGACATCAGCTCTGACGATCCTCGGCCTGAGGGTATGGATCACCATCCTGCGCGTTGGTTCTCCTGGATGGATGCGAACTATCCAGAGACTATTGCAACATTTCACCAAATGTTGGTTGAGCTCGGGTTTGATCCAACTTATGACGACGAGGGCAATCTGATTGACCTCGTTTACAACAACAAGCAGGGACAGGAAGACCTTTTCTTCTGCGCCATCTCGCCTTGGGTTAAAGACGAATCATGGATTGAGTGGCGCGGTGAAGATACAGACATCTTCCGCTGGTATTTCGCTGCTGGCCAAATGCGTTACCAGGGCGTGCAGCTCAAATGGGTTGACCTTGAATGGGGGAAACTCGCTAAAGCTCTTAGCACCACGCAGCTTGTTGAATGTTGGTCCGCAGGCCAGGCGTGAAAAACCTGACACGCACCGAAGTTGAAAAGCTCGTAGGACGCGAAGTTCTCGTCACGATGAAAAGTGGCGAGAACTTTCGTGCTTTATTTAGCGGTAAGTCTCTTGACATACAAGACCTGACGCACGGCGTTTTCCGCAACCCACGCATGCGTCATCCTTTTAAAATTGACACTCGAGATGCGGACTGGGTGTCATTTCCTTACATCATGATTCGCCAGATCATTGCCGACGACGCAGTAGAAAGTAACTAACATGACAATTACAACACTTGCCTTCATAATCTTTCTCGGAGGAGTTCTTGGGTCGCGATGAGTGTGCTTAGCCCACATATGGGCATGCGCGAGACATTTGATCGCCTGTGCGCAGCTGAACAGCCGGCGAAGAGTCGCTTCACCCTTGGATCACCTTGTCGTTTTGTTCGCTCGATTGACATCTTGATTCATATTGTTCTGCCGGAGCTCATTGAAAATAAGCTTCCTGGCACAGCCAAGTATCTGCGCTCAACTTCTCCTCGTTGGGGGCGGAGCTGGCGCTACTGGTAATTCCCCCTTCGGAGCCCCGCCGCAGATAGTGTCTTTTTTTGACGGCGGCGGATGACGTGTGATAAAAAGTCATATATGGAATACAGCTCATGGAACGATGCAGCTGAGGCTGCTGTACAACTAATCAATTCAGAAGTGAGGTTTAAACCCCGCACTGACCTAGTTCAGTTGCGTACTGATTTTGATGAGATGGTTGACGAATTTTTTCACACACCGTCCGGGTCGGAAAGAATGATTGCTCGCTGGTCAGTTGTTGGAGCAGATGCCTGGGAGCTCGCAATTAAAAAACAATTTGATTTCTCGGTTAAACGTTTAACCAAAATCCTGATCAGCAAACAACGAGACTACGGATCCGAGAATATTCGTCGCTTTGGACGCCAAGGCCTTTGTATTCGTACCCACGACAAAGTCGCTCGCCTCGAGAATCTCTGGGATCAAGAAGGAATTCCTCAAAACGAATCAATTGAGGACACATTGATGGACATCATTGGATATTCTGCGATTGGAATCATGTGGGAATCACAGCGATTCTTGCTGCCGCTTAAATAGTAACTATTTTGAAGAGCGGGGCCTGGCTTAATATCCAAACGGCCGGCCCAGGCGTTGAAGCTACCAAGCCCCGCTCCGCAGTCGCGCTAGCTTGAGCGCAGCTGCTGTCAATACTTTACATCAGCTCATGAGTCCCGCCGGGAAATATTCCCAATGTACTTGACGGTGGCGTATGAGTGTGTATACTGGGCACGCAACTGAACAGGCCGGCCGAAAGTCCGTTCGAGGCACTCCCGAAAATAGAGTGTTCTATTTGCGCTACCCCGGCATATATCTCCAAAATGGTTTCCCCCCTGGAACCCCCCTTCCGGACAGTCTTCCAAGTAAGTACAGCTGTTCGTAAGTAGCACTCCTTAATCAGCCTATGGCTGATACGGAGGCAGAGATAAATCGTTTGGAAGGGATTGTTTAGTACTTGGTTAAGTACTTAAAACGGTCTGTGGGTTGACTTATATCTGTAGTACAGGTACTTTTAGGAAAGTCCTTCAAACGTTTGTACGACAAGGGGAGCAGTTTGCGCGCAGGAGCTTTGATGCAAGAAAACCTTTTTGGTAACCAGGAGCCGGTAAAAAACAAGTTGGCCAAGAAATTGACGACGGCCCAGAAGATTGCGGCCATTAGTGAGCTCGAGGTCCAGGAAGTGTTCAACTACTGGGTTGATCAGACCTGGATCAAGCGGGGCCCCCGACCCAAGCTTACTGATCCACGGTGGCGGAAGATCGCGCTGGCCATTTACGAATACGGCCTCGAGGAGGCCAAGATGGCCATTCGGGGCTGCACCCTCTCGCCGTTCCATATGGGCGACAACAAGATGCGCCGGCGCTACACAGATATTGAGCTGATCTTGCGCGACGCAGCTCACATCGAGCGCTTCATCTCATTGACGGTGGAGGAAGACTCTCGCGGAAAGGGCGACTTCTAATGACCAAGGCCGAGCTTGAAGAGATCGTAGAGCGCGTATTCATTTCATGGAACCAGAAGGTCCCTACGGTGCGCGAAGAGCGTCAGAGGCTCTTGAAAGCATGGTGGCGGCCATTAAACGACCTGACCGCCGACCAAGTCAACCAGGCCGTAGACGCTTTGCTTGTGACCGACACGTACATGCCGAATCCAGGCGCAGTTCGTCGGCATTCAATCCTGAGCAACCAATCCGCAAGTCCTTCAGCTCTCGAGGCTTGGGCTTCTTTTCAAAGTGTCGCTCAAGCTGCATCCAGCGGAGAATATGTGGAGGTAGACCTTCATCCATGTACGAAGGAGGTAATACGCCGTCTAGGGGGCACGGCCAGTTATTCAATGCACACCAATGGGGATCGTCAAGCATTCATAGAAGTCTACAACACGGTGGCGGAAGAGTGGCTTCGGACAAAGCTCGCGATCAAGCCACCTTCGGAATGAAACGACTGAGTCATGCAAAATAGAATGGGACGACCCCCAAAATACACTGAGAATAAAATGAGCTCTATAACAATACGCGTTGATGGAGCTACTAAGAATTTGATACTAGAGCTGGCCGACGGTTATGACATGACCATCACGGAGTACCTGCTCACGCTAATCTCAAGGGATGCCGCGCAAAGCCCAGAAAGCCCGTAAACCCGACGCTACCTACCACATCGTTGTCAACCTACCCGGCTGGCTAAAGAACGAGATCGTAGAGATCTGTCGCAAAGAGAAGACTGGCGTCAACCAGTGGATCCTCTGGCTCCTCAAGGAGGCCGTAGAGGCACAGAAGGGCTTGCCACCAGCGCCACCACCACAAGCGCCTATGCCCGATGTCGCATCGCAGCTCAGGGCCTACTTCGCCGGCGAGAAACTAATGAACCCCTGCGGGCAAACTGACTGCGAACCGGAGATCGTGCAATTACAAAATGAAGGCTTTTGCAAAAAATGCCGCGTCCGGGCGTACTAATTTGCCCTTCTTTATTGGTGGCATTACAAATGTCGCTCTGATATCCTCAGTGTAATGTTAATTGACCCTACTCTCCGCACAGTCCATCCCAATCTAACCGAATACTTCAAAACAGACGCCCTTGAGTTTGATGCCCCTGCTCTCGCTCACGGCGTGAACATCATGGGCCTGATGGGTGGTGGAATCGCTCTCCAGATCGCTCAGAAGTACCCGATGGTTGAATCCGCTTATCGCACCGCTTGTAAAACTCGCAAGCTCCGCATCGGTGGTTGCTTTCCTGTTACTACCTCTAGGGCCGGCGCACCCTATGTCATCTATAACCTTGCGACTCAAGTAGAGCCTGGCCCTCACGGATCTCTGACAGCTGTTGATATTGCTGTCGGGCGTATGGTTCAGCACGCGCTGGATCACGGTATTAACCACATCGCTATGCCTCGCATCGGCTGTGGCATTGGTGGACTTCGCTGGCAGGATGTGATGTTTATCCTGAACGGGCATTGCTCGCAGGTGAAGTTCTCCGTCTGCTCTATCTAGCCTTGTCGCCCCACATCTGAGCAAGGGTCGGTCTAGTTGGCCCAACTCCCCTTCTCTTCTGTTCCGCAGCTAGCTGTCTACTGGTATACCCAGCCCACACTCCGTGCATGTCAGCTGCTGGAAACTCTAGGGCATACTCAAGGCATTGCTTACTGACTGAGCACTCTGAACATATCGCTCGCGCATTGAGAATATAAGAGATGTCCTTATGACTCTGGGGAAACATCTCGGTCGTTCTATTCCTACAATTAGCGAATGCCATCCAACCCAAACGTTGTATATCTTCTTCTGAAGGCCCACTGGGCTGTTCTATTTCAGTTAAATTATTCTCGTTAGTTTCTTCCATTATTAGACCTTGTCACATGCTCTTGTACGAACGTATTAAACGGAGCGCCAGTGTGAGGGTCAAATTTGGCTGTTACCGCTAGGGCTTTCAGGGCAATGGTTTTGGCTTGCTGAGGTGTGCATTTCTTATTCCCCCTCAGTACCTGTAAGGCTCCTAGGGCATACGGAGCACCAGTGCCGATTGCGTAATGACCGGCACTGTCGGAAGTCCAGGAGTAATCCCCCTCAATGATGTAAATCATTCCATTAATAACCACCAGAATCGTTGAGTCGTGTTCAGCCATATGGTGGCTTGAGTCTCTTTCTGGTAATGCGTACCCTTGTTCTTCAAAGCATCCCCTTAATGCGGGTACAAACTTGGATGTTATAAAGGCGTCCAGCTTCTTCCCTTTCAATGAGGGCGCGGGCGTCGGGGGCGTGAAGACATAGTGCAGGATGTTGATCGCTCGGACATCGCCTGCCGCTCCTAGAAGGTACTTGCCATTTGTAGCCACCTTTGAGCTGCCTGTACCCAATGTCGTGATCTGGTACGCAAAGCCCGACTCGTCTACCGAACTGATCCGGCTATCTGTCGTTACTACGGCGTAGCCGTCTCCCTGTATTCCTACGATTGTTGTCATGAAGCCTCCTCTGGCTTGGATTTGAATGAGGCCTCATATTCATCTAGTAGTGCATTGAGGTACATGACATCAAGGTGTTCTATTTGTTGTGGCCAGTCTCGGTATCCGCCGGCAATGACATCGCGCAAGGCCACATACGCCTTTGCACTAAAAGAACGAGATAGATTTAGTTGAGATTTAAGCAGAGCTATCTGTTGTAGAGTCTGTTTGAAAAATATTGCCTCTGGGTGTACTTCAACTTGACCAGTATCTAGGAGTCTGGCAAATACCTCTAGGCTTATCTCAACGGATTCTAGGTCACTGATGTAGTCAGGACTATCTTCATTTCCCATGTGGACTCCTAGTTATCTTCCACCCATCAGCAAGATATTCTTCGCAGAGGGTCTTGTAACGGAATCCCTTTTGCATAAGGAAGCCAGGTTTTCCTGTCAGTTCGCATGTCTTAGACGCCATCTCCTCGTGGTCGGCAACAATTCTGCTCATCCGACCCAAGGCATCGCCTTCAACCGTTGTACTGAAGTAATACCTAAAGCCACCAAACTTTTCCTTAATTTGGAATATTGAGTGGTATGGATCTATCTCACACAGCTTTTCGTAGCATGAGACAACTATTGGGTGCCAGCCTTCGTCAACATCTATTGACTGGCCATAACTGGGAGAGATTCTCTCAGCTATTTCTTTGATCTTTTCAGTTAATGAGATGGAGCTCACCCCAACCCTCCGGTGATATCACGAAAGAAAGAGTGCCCTCGCGGGTTTTAACTCCATACGAATCTTGGAAGTATTCGCCAACTTGGGTAAGACTTGGGCAGATAAATACTGCGCGCCCTTCCTGTTCCTTTACATTCAGGTGGTGGTAATGGCCGGTTACAAGGATGTCGGCATCGGCAACGCCGGCATGAGCACGGCCATGGGACTGATCTTTCCACCAGTTCCACACTGCTTGAGCAGCGTTCGGGCCGGCTTTTGACAGATGTCCATGGGTGAAAGCGACAATATGGCCAGAGAGATTGAGTGATACTGTCAATCTTTCTAGCGGAAGCCTAAATCCGACATGACCGTAAACATCAGGATTGGCTGCCAGTATCTCGGCAACTTGCTCAAATACTGCAACATCGTCATTGTCGCCAGTGGTTGTGAACGCCTTACCATTAAGCCCGCGGTTTTCGCCGTGGTTTCCTCCGACTGCAGTTACTGTAACTTTGTCGGAAAGCGGAGCAACAGCCATGACAATGTCTCTAATGGCGCGGCGAACAAGCTTCAATTGCTCGCGCCTGTCAAGTTCTATTCTGAACTGCTGCGCAGGGTAGTGTCCGCATGTTCCTTCAAGGAGGTCGCCAAGGCCGGCAATGACGATATGTCCAATATCATTTCCAGCTCTACGTAGATCTGCAATCCTGTCGGGAATTGATTCTGGCAGAGCAGCAATCTTTTCAACCTGTTTTGCAACTCCGCCGCCGTCGCGGTTTCCCGTCTGCCAGTCAGACAGAGCAACTACAAAAGTGGACTCACCCGACTGTGGTCGCTTTTCTTTCTTTTTGGCCTTTTTGACCTCGCGATATAACTCTTCAGGAATGAACGAAACATCGCGTTTTCTGAGGCGAATCTCAGCTTTATACGAGTAACAGATGGCTGAATAGGCTGGCTGGCCTGGCTCGTCGCGCTTCCATCCATCATACGAGCACCATTTGATGCTATCACCAACAACTTCGTAGGCTTCTGGATCGAGGCCTCGCATTGCCAGCAAGTCAGACCAATCTTTGGGCGTTTCAAAAACTGTGTCGGTTGTAATTACACCCTTGGTGCCATCCCAGACAACCCCAGGCTCCCAGCCAGCAGGGTACTTCTTGTCCTTGACAGCATCTTCATGCTCAGCTTTGTTTTCAACAGCAGCTAGTCGTGCGATCAAGTCCTTGGACTTGTTATTGTGCGTCATTGTATGCTCCGCATCTACAGAATCCGTTTCTGTGGTAGGAAAGTGTGTCTCTGCCAATTCTGAAACCAGCGGATGCAAGCTCTCTGTGAATATCCGTTGTCTTGGCCTTTGAGGACAGAACGCTATTAAAAGCGTCCTTTGTTTCTTTGTCCCATTCATCCATCATCTGAATTACAGGACAGGGTTTTGGTTTTTTGTCCATCAAAGCTTCAAGCCGATTTTTAAGCTCGCTCAATTGTGGCCCTCCTCGCATCTTGTGCTGTCGTAAATTCTGCACCACAACATGTCGTGTATGCAAGTATACTCAATAAGTTTTTGCTACTGTCTTTGTAGCGAGGTTGTCAATGGACAAAAATAAACGAAGCCACCGTGAGCATGTTTTGCGGGAACCGCTTGAGCAATCAATAAGGGCTGCCTTGGAGTCTGGCAGTTCGTCAAGCGATGTTGTAGAAACAGTGCTCAAAACACTCAACTCTCAGCGGATGATCATGTACTCAGCGAAGGATGAAATCTCGCTGATAACACCAGCCGGCAGGGTATTGGTAGCGATGCTTGAGGATCCAGAAATTACTCAAAGGGCACTTTCTGTATACCTTGGTGTGACTGAATCAAATATCCACAAAGCCGTCAAAACGCTTGTTGATTCTGGACTCATAGCAAAGACAAAAGTAAAAGGTCGCAACAAATATCAAATTGATAAAAAACGCGCCCTTGAGCATCCTGATATCAGGCGCCTTATTGACGCCCTGCATGCACAGCGCATGCTAGAGCCCCAAACCCCAAAAGATATCATTGAAGAAGAGGATCCTTTTTAGGATTGAGAGCCTTGGCTTACCAGCCAAGCCGCAAAGAACTCGTCAGCTACTGGTATTACCCACACTTGACAGAGTTCAACGTCGTACCTTGGCTCACCAACAAGAGTCCATGCAATTTCCATCTCTGGGGAAACTGGCGCAACACCAACATTGCAGTCAAACCCGTAGCGATTCAAGAAATACTCAACTACGCACTGGCCTTTTACAATCCCAGAGCATGAAGCATCTTCATCCTGCCCATGTGGACAACTGACGCTTCTTATGACAATTTCAGCCTTGTCAAGAACTAAGGACATTTTGTGGCCGTCGTTGTGCCACGTCATCTCAACTTCCATATTGGAAGATTACTGGATAAATCTGAATATTTAGGTACGGCCTTCTAAATCAGAAGAGCAGATCCCAAACTTTAGATCCGACTACTCCGTCTTCTTTTAGGCCATTCTTGGTCTTGAAAGCCTTTACCGCTACTGTCGTTGATGGGCCAAAGTTCCCATCTGCTGGAGAAACCCCGAGCTTCTCCTGAACGGCCTTCACAGCGTCTCCAGTCGCGCCTTCCTGTAGATTGCCAGGGAAGGGCATAGAAGGAGCTGCAGCGCCTCCAGCGAGATATGGAGGCTGTTTGTCGCCAAGGCAGTACTGCCAATGCCAAGCCTCAAATTCAGGAGACTTAGGATCATTTCCTTGGAGGTAAAAACCATACTTGGGAGCGTTCTCGCACATCCACTCAAGGCACTTTCCACCCATAGCCGTGAGTTTGCCTTTTGCGTCGTAGCCAAGGTCAATGGCTAATCCAAGGCCATGGTTGCTGCGACCAGGTGTGGAGCTTGGCGCTTTACCAACCTTGAGGTACCACTTCTTTCCTTCGTACTCGCGAGTCACCTCTGGCTTGCGCCCAGTTGGCTTATCATCGTATCTGTCGCGGAATAGGGCCATCTGATCGGCAAACGGACGGAAGTCTCCGACATTCTTTAGCTTGAAGCCAGCAGCTTCTGCTGCCTTGTACATCGCATTGAAGTGAACCGCAACAGGCTTGTACATTCTTCCGCCTGTAAGAACCTTGTCAAGCATTGCGTCAGTTAGCTTGCCATTTTCAATCTTCTCGAGAGCTTTAGGTAGCGCTAGCTTGATGTATGGGTACTTCATTTACTTCCCTCTCTTGGATGATGTGATAACCAATTATACACCTGAGGGCTTTGTGTATAAGGCTTTCCTATATATGTAGTGCTTTTATTCTGTATTTGTTGAGCGCTTTCTAGATACAGCAGAAACTTCAGAATCCGCCACAGCGCCCTTCTTGTCAAACTTATTGAAAACATTATTGATCTCGCTAAGCGTTAGTTTTCCATCGTCTAGGAAAGCTCGCGAGAGTCCTTCAACCACTGTTGCAACGCCAGCTATACCCGCCATAAACATGGCTTTCCACAAGGGCACTCCAGCAATCGCTCCTGCGCCAATTACCCCGAGGCCCGAAGCAGCAAAGGTTGCGAGGATGCGCATGAGAATGTTGCTAACAACTTCTTTTTTCTTACTCACTTCTTGTTGCCTCCAAATCTGACACTGACAATAAATCCAGCAATTGATAGAATGAATCCATAGAAGACCATGTCACCAGTATTTGATCCTGTTGAAGGAAGCTTTGAACCGTGTGAATGGCTTGAGTGATCATGGACTGTGGTTTGAGTTGACGAAGAAATACCAAGGTCTGGTACTTTTGTTTCTGTCGTAGTTGTTACTAATTCTGTTGATGTCACAGCGGGTACAGTTTGAACTGTTGTTGCAGGAGCGGGCAGTTGGCTGGTTGTTGTGCTACTGGACGAGGTAGTGCTCGTCTGAGCAACAGTGGTGGTAGTTAATTCAGTAGTGGTCGTTGGAGCAGGACTCCAAGTAACTGTTGCAGACACAGTCTTTGAAACGCCATTGACAATTGCGGTTGCCGTATAGACATTCGTCCCAGTGGATGCCGTATTTACAGTAATCGTTGCTATTCCTGAAGAATCTGTTGTTGCAGTAAACGTTTGTCCAGCGTCTGGGCCGCTACTGACGGTCATGCTGACGACCACTCCGGCTTGTGGCACTCCGGAAATTGTTTGGGCTGTTGCTGTGATTGTGAGTGGGGTTCCGGCTGATGGGTTAGCAGGGCTAATTGCCAGAGTAAAAGAGCTTGGAAGACTGACACTTCCTCCACCTATGGATACCGCCTTACGAGTGTCTGAAGAACTTGGATATGGGTAATCAACAAGAGTTTTTAGCGTTCCAACATTTCCAGTGAAATAACCGTGCCAACATGCAGCAACCATTGTGTTTGTCAAGCCAAAATCTGTAGTTCCGTCCGTAGTCGCGTCTGGGCCACCGTTACAGCCACCACTGTTATACACAGCGCTTGGCAGGAGTGCTGTCAGCCACCCATAGGTGCCCATGTTTGCGAACAACCCACCACCAGAGTTGACAAAGTCGGCAATTACTTCAGCGTTAGATGTAAAAGTTGCCTCTACAGCAGAGGAGCGACTCCAGTTGTCTGGAATCCATATGACGGCAGGTTTAAGTGTGTTTATAGTAGAAAAGAAAGTAGCAACCTGAGCTGCTGAGTTGTAAAAGTTAACTGTTGGAGCGGTAGTGAATTGGCCTAGATACTTTGTTGTCAGAAGAGTATTCCAGTTGCCACCGCAGGAATTGGTTGCTCCGTTTGCTCCAAGAACAGCAATTGCGCCACTGTTCTGATTCGTTGCTCCGGCATGTGTTTTCTTTAGGACCTGTGCAATGTACCCCCAGGTCCCCTCTCCGCCAGAGTGGCAAACAGGATCCATTCCGTCAAGAACTATTGGGCCACCAGTTCCAGACGCATTAGCAACACTGACAATGCCGAGGTTGCGTGGCGCTTCGGACAGTGAGGCCACAAACAACCCACCAAAAAGGACAGTTGTTATTGCAAGTATTTTCTTAAGATTCATTTGAGTCACGCTTTACTAAAACACCTACAAGGTGAAGAATGAGCGCAGCTACGCTTATTTGGATTGCAAGTTTCTGTACATCTCCAGACAACGTGATCAGGACAAGGAGTGTTCCAGCTGCTGTCCATATAAGCGAGTGGAATTCGCTTGTAAGTTTTGTTATTAACTTTTTAAACATTTATATACTCACTGCTTTCTGTTGGGCGCAGAATTACTAGTAGTGGTATTTATTGATGACGTTGAAACAACAGGTGCCATAAATAATACAGCACCAGCAGCTACAAGGACCCTTCGTTCAGCAACTGTCACACGCGACCCAGTAGGAACATATATGTCAAACTTTCCTCCAAAAACATTTATTTCAGTCTCAAATGCTTTACGGACTGACTCAACTGCGTTTTGCACCGCGGCAACAATCTGAGAGGCCTCTTCGTCAGAAAGGTCTCCAGTATCAACGCTGGCAAAAATTTCCTCCGCCTGTTCGGACGTAATGCTTGCTAGCAACTCAGGGCTAGTTGCAAGCTGGACAGCTTGGTCGCTGTCAATTTCCTCGGCAAGGATTTCGTCAATAATCTCCTGCACCTGTTCAGGATCGAGCGTTCCAGTATTGATTATGTCAACTACATCTTCTATGGCCTCATCTGTTACACCATCAGAAAGCACATCCTCAAGAAATGCATCTACTTGCTCATCTGTTGCCTCGCCAGAAAGAATGTCATTGACCAATTCGTCGCTAGATGTTGGTTCAACAACTATCGGCGGCGCTGCCTCTTCTTCTGCATCTTCTTGGACCGCATCTGGTTCAAATACCGTTGTTTCCGGGGACGGGTCATTTACATTCTCATCTATCTTTGAATCTTCCTGCTGGGGTTCTGGCTCTACTTCAATTGTTGTTGCAGTAGGTACTTCTTGTTCTGTGGTTGTTGTTACATCTTCAATTATCACTTCAGTGGTGCTAGTGACTTCCGGCTTAGGAATAGTTGTTTCAGGGATCGTTGTTTCAGGGATGGTTGTTTCAGGGATGGTTGTTTCAGGGATGGTTGTAGTGGTGGCAGTACTAGTAGTAGTTGTTGGTGGAGTTGGGTCAACAACCATTACATCAATAGTTGTTTCTGGCCCGTAGACGCATGGACCTACGCCTTCAGCGGAGAAACAACTTTCATTTCCTGCTTTGATACCAAAGCGAACAGGTCCAAACCCAGTAGTTCCAGAGAACATATTTTCTGCTAGTGAATAATTTGTTCCTTGGTTAGTCCAAACTCCCCAGCCACCTGATGTTGTTCCACCAATCTCGTCAAGGTCGTAGAACGTGACACCATAAGCGTAGATGTCTGAATTGCTTGATATTGGGGCGTCCCAGTCTAGATTTACGCTTCCATTTGCGTTTGCTATTGCTGTCAAGTTTCTTGCTGCGTTAAAGTAAGGAACAGTAACAGCCAAGCTTTCCCAAGATTGACCATCAGAAGAAGTCATGACTCTATTATTTGTTCCGGAGTTTGCTACAGCAACATACTTGTTCGCTCCATAAGCAACTCCTTGCCATGAATTGTCTGGAACTCCAGAACCAAGTGTCCAGTTTGCACCATCTGCTGAGTAGGCAGAGCGTGAATTCACTCCACCTTCTGCTACAGCTATGAACTTGTTTCCGCCATATGTTATGTATCTCCACTGGTTGGCTGGAGCGCTTGCGGTGTTAGTCCAGTTAACTCCGTTTGTAGAGTACGCACCATACCTATTTCCTGTGTTCGTGCTGTATTCAAGCCACGAAAAACGCCCAGCACCAAACGCAACTGTTCGTATATCTACAATTGCGCCAGGGTTCTGAATTGACCAATTAGAAATTCCGTCTGCTGAGGACCAACCTCTACCAAACTGAGACACAGAAACAAATCGAGGAACAGATGCGCTACAAGCTACCGCATCATGCGACCATGCATAGGCAGGTGTTCTTACAGTCCAGTCAATCCCGTTTGTTGATGTCATAACGTAATTGCTTCCCCAAGTTGCAGTAGCAACAAAAAGACCACCGCAATTAGTTATTGCTTGCCATTCTCCGTTTGGAGCAGTTCTCGATGTCCACGTAATTCCGTCAGGCGATGTCATCACCGCATTTGAACCAACCGCAACAAACAGACCATCGGCATAGGCGATTCCTTGCCAGTTACTGTTAGAAGCAGAAGTTCTTGAAGTCCAGTAAGTCCCATTTGTTGATGTCATCACACGGTTTCCACTACCTGACGAAGCAACCGCAACAAACTTTCCGTCACCGTAAGTAACCGCCTCCCACTGTTGGTCTGCTGGATATCCAGTTGCTATTTGGGCTACGGATATTTGAGCGTTAGTAAATATTGGGCCATAGCATCCAGCCCAAAATAATCCATTATCATCGCCGCCAATTGCTATTGTTACGACTTCATTTGGCTGAGTAGTTGTTAGGGAAAGATTTAGTGTTGTTTGTTGGTCTGGGGCAACGACTATTCCGGATGTGACACTCTGATCTTCGTCGGAGATACTCACCGAGTATCTTCCATTGATCCAAGCTTCTGCGCGATCTTGAACTGTGTAGCTAAATTCAACCTCAGAGGGTTGCGATATGACTACCGTCTGCGTAACCACGTTCCACACATATGAAAAATTTAAAGCGTTAGCCTGCCAAGATCCGAGAGATGGATTTCCTCCAGAGCATGATGCGCCACCGCTGGCACCGGCCCATCCGCCACCAGCCGAAGAGAAAGTAGGGTTAATAATCTCGTTTGCTGCAGCTTTGACAGGGCTAGCAAATAAAGAAATTAGGGCTACTGGAAGAAATATCGCCAGTCTGGTAAACGACAGTATTTTTGGCATGCGCATAACATGCCAATTATAAATGAAAAGAGCTATTCAGCAGTGATTGGAATATTTTCTGTGTTTTCTTGTTGCAAAGTGAACTGAAGTTCCCTGATCTGTGCGCTCAGAACAATGTTTTCCGTTGTCAATGCGTTGACCCTGCGAATGAGTTCATCAATAATGAACTGCTGATTTACTTGCTGTGTCATGTTTTCCTACTTGGAACTAGCTTGATCTCTGGATACTACATCAAAATATCGGTCATACATTTTAGCTACAGAATCTAGGCCAAAACGTTCTTTTGAATATTTGCTTATTGCCGCCCGGTCGAGCAGTGGGGCATCATGGATGGCGTCCACATAGTCTTTCTCTGTCCTACACCTGAAACCAGTTACACCGTGAAGCACGGTTTCCGTAAATGCTCCCCAGTCAGAGCATATAACTGGCGTTCCACACGCCATGGCCTCTATGGCCACTGTTCCAAACGGCTCCACATACACAGTTGGCGCAAGTAGGGCAATTGCTCCGCCTAGAAATTCATTTCTTTTTTCAGTCCCAATCTCACCCAAGTGTTCAACGCCGTCTAAACATTCTCCTGGGCCTGCGGTTATCAACTTAACTTGAGCCTCTTTACAGGCACTAGCTGCCAACCAATGACCTTTTCTGTAGATCATTCTCCCAAGATAGGCGTAATAGCTTTCCGGCTGAGATCTATAAGAGAAATCGTTGATATCAATATAACTTGGTATAACGCAGTCGCGCTCAGACCCGTCGGTGTCAGAGGATCCAGTAGCGGCCCCATAATGTGTGTGCATCCATGCATACGATTCAAACACCCGATATTGCGCAAATATGCCGTGATACCCGATTCCAAACTCCACAGATTTGTTTCTAGGAAAAGCATCTGCGATTGGCTTGTGCGACCATCCAGCTATAAGACAAATAATGTCGGCCGGCTCGATCCTGTCCTTAATAGCCCGTATTGCAGATTGATTAAAAAAATTCCACAATTGTGTAGTTGGATCAAAATTTACTTGAGTGTAATGCTTTCCACCGAGCGCGATATCCTGTAAATCTTCTGTTATGCACTGTATGTGCTCTGTACATGGGGCTTCATTATTTGGGCCACCGTAGAGGTATACCTCATGACCAAGACCATGCATCATTTGAGAAAATTTACGGACTTTCTCAGTAAAAGCACATGACGAATAATTCTTCGTCGTGCTTGTGTGAGGAAGGCTTACTAGATGGAAGCGTTTTTTACTATATGCGCTCATGTGGAAGAAGCGGTGGGTACTGTTGAGCCTTTGCCCAGAAAAAATCCCTCATTGCATCAGAAACATTTGGAAACTCCGTGGGCCGAAGGCGCGCATTTACATCACCCTTGAGATACTTAAACACATGCATATCTGGGTATGACTTTATTTCTTCAATGAGCTCATCTGGAAAATTCAAGATATCAAAGAAGCGCCTAGAGTGGATTGCTATTCCCTCTTCATTGTTCCATGGGTCATCTACAACGCATGACCATTCATATGTGTTTCTCAGGAATTCAGCAAGAGATTTCGCCCACCATGTTTGTTCGTTAATCGGCGGGGAAAATGTTTCAAGAGCAAGTGATTCATCTTGCCCAAGTGGGTGACGTAGCTCAAAATATGTAATAAAGAAATATGGCGCAACATCAAGAACTTGACAATAATTTGTCACATTTGTTATGTGAACCCAACCATCGCCATAGATCTTCTTTCCGTCAATGTACTTAAATCCGACTCCAGTCCAATTGAGGTTATCGCAGCGAACATCCTCCATTGCTTTTAGCGTCCTTGGATCAATCCACTTCATTTCGCCATGATCTATGTATACAGCCTGCATTATCCCAAATAGACCATGATTAGTTGGGCTGAATGCTTTAAATAACTTGTCATAAGTTATATGGGGGGTGCGTGTAATTTCAGTTGCCATTCTTCCTCCACGGCAGACGAATTTTTGCTTTTCTTGAGTCTTCCTCCTCAATCCGAGCATCGGTTTGCTTAACAAAACGCCTATATGGCCCAGCGGTGGATTCGTGAGGCATAGATGGTGCATCACCAAAACCGCGTCCGATAATTGCTCTATATGCATCCATTGGCAATGCTGTTATTTTAGAAAAGTCACTATTGCGTTTAAATGGTATTAGATGCATTACTGGCGTTCCATATTTTATACTGAACGATGAACCAGTTGTAATATTTAAAACAACATTCATGGTGTGATAAACATCTGTGTGCACAATACTCGGAACAACTGAGTAATTACTATTCGGCTCAAAAAGCGGCGGTAAGACTATCGTTGACCAACCAGGGGCAGTCTTGAAGTGATACGGGTTTACTATCTTTGGATAAAAAGCATCTTCAATGTCGCGTGCTTCAGTCATCGGACATCTACCAGTTGACTCAAACGGGAAAGGCTCATTAGAGAAAGGTCTACCCTCGGGGTAATTCTCAATCATAACTTTCCACCGACCGCGAGAATTCATATCTGGTTCAAAATACATATTTGACCAAAATGGAACTGTCACCCCAAGTGAAAGGTAATCAATTGTTCCCGCACATCGTCTTATTGAACCTTTTGTTTTTGGTATGCGCTTAAACCAGTCTGGCAACACGTTGTGGCCATTTACAAATGGTGGATTCTCTAGAAGACGATCATCGTTTGGAACAATCAAAAGCTCGCCAGGTTTAGGTTTTGGTATGTCTTTGTAGTTTCTGTACTGAAAGCTAGTCATAAAGGTTTATCTCCCTCAGCGATTGAGCATGGTCAACGAGCTCATGATTAAACCTGTCAGCATTGCGTACAAACATGTCCTTTCTTACTGCATCTTTAATCCCGAAACGATTGATAGCCCTGCCAGCGCTCTCGCTATTGAGTATATTTTGACCTTGAGCAACGTGGATAAAATGCGCAGATTGGAACATGCAGAAGTAATTTTCCGGAGAGTCGTACCTTGTTGGAGGTCGTTCTGACCAAAGATCAAGAAGTTCCTGCAGCTCATCATTGATCTTCATGCCTTTTACATCATTCCAAAATGCTGTGTCGCTTCTATCGCTGATGTAGTGAAGTCTGATCATCGTCAAAATATTGCGCATAACTTGCTCCATATTGCGATTATAGAAGTTCTGCATTTTTGACGACTTGCTTGTGTACGAGGCAATATTTGGTATTAGCGCTTTTACCTGCTGAATAGTGCTACCTATTGATGTGGCCTCAAGTGGTTCAACAAATGAAGAAGCAAGCCCAACGGCAACACAGTTATTTACCCATTGTTTTTTTAGATATCCTGGATCAAATGAAAAATGTCTGAATTTGTCTGGTTTATAACCTGTCATATCTGAAGCTTCAGCAAAGGCCTCATCTGCACTAATGTGATTTGAAGAGAACACATAGCCATTGCCGCGACGCTCTTGCGTGGGAATTTCCCACATCCAACCACTTGTAGCAGCCCTAGCCCTTGTGTACGGTCTGATCTCTCCAGACGGATCAGACTCTGTCGGGAATGCGATTGCCGAATCGCATAATAGATAATCAGAGAATGACACCCACTCTGTATTGCCAAGTTTTGTCATTAAGACGCGGGCAAATCCAGTCGCATCAATCCAAAAATCCGCAGCTATGTCTTCTCCGCTTGAAATCTTTACTGAAACGATATTTCCAGTTTCTGAGTCAATAGATATATCCTTGACTTCATCGTCAATCAACTTTATTGACCTACTGAAACTTAATCCCTCAAAGTATTCATTAAGTCTAAATGTATCAAAATGGAATTGATTAGTGTTACTGTGAAGATCAACTCGGCGTATCTTGTTCTGAGTCAGACCAACAGTTGTTGTCTGCGTAGTCAGAAGTTTTCCTCGATCAATAAAGCCTAGATATGTCGGATATGTTCCGAATGCAAAAAGATTTTCATCGCCCGAAACGCTATGGAAGTAGTCTGGAGTCTGACGACTCCAGTTTTCAAAGCGGATGCCGTACTTGTGGGTTGCTGCCGTCATTGCAAGCATCTCGAGAACTGGAATGTTGCATGTATCCATGAACTCGCGCCAATGCTCTGTACTGCCTTCCCCGACACCAATTATTCCTACTTTTGAAGAAGATATATTTGTAATTTGAGCTGCCGGGAATGCGGTGCGGAGGTAAAGTGCTGCAATGTGGCCAGCAGTACCAGAGCCAACAACGGCAATGTGTAGGTTGTCGTTCATGGGTACCACGTTACCAGAGAATATTTCATCCCATCAATGACGGGGTGTGCATAATGCATATATGGGTGCGAAGCTGGGAAAAGTAATAAAGAGTTTTCAATACAGGGAACGCGTAATTTAAAGTGCTGAAATTCAAGGTCTCCGCCAGTTGAGGTATTTTTTAAATACGCAACTGCACTAAATGTTCTTGGCATGTCTGGACCAGCATCGTAATGACTTCTATAGTGAGCCCCAGCTGAATATTTAAGTAGGCTGTATGGTTCGTGAACTCCAACATTTATGTCGTGTATATTCGCATAGTCAAATGCGCACTCAAGTATTGGTTTATGAATTGCTTCCTTGAAGGCCTCGTGGAGCGGATGTCCGCCTCCTGGCATCATTACCGGAGCCATTCCACATGTCATAGAAGATCTGTATTCGGTTGCAGCTCCTGATTCACCAACGCCAGAGTTTTCCCAGTAAAGAACCCCATTTGGGTCGGAACACTCGTTTTCTATGCTTAATAGTAAAGTTTCAAGAAAGTTAATGTGAAATAGGTTTTTATATAGAAATATTCCTGGCGCCAGTTGTTCTATATCTTCCGTCTTCATGGACATTCACTTCTCCGTAGGCTAGATCGTTTCCATTGAGGTTAATCCTAAAACGCCATAGTCCAGTGCACGGTAAGCGGTTGTGGAAGCGAACATAGTTTTTTTCACAAAGATATGGGGTGAATTCAATGTTATAAGATGTTAAAAATACGTTAGATATATCATCATGTGTATATAGGCATACAGATTCACTGAGATCCAATGTGTTTACTGAATGAAACATCACTACATGACACATTGAAACAGTTGATTTAGGCAGATACTTAAGTTCGTCTTTTTCTGGCGATGAGACAATCTGCACGATTGTTCTGTCAAAATCAAGAGATGAAGTGAAAGCGTTATCTCCCACAACTATTGGAACACCACAGGTTTTCGCCAACAGTTCTGCTTCTTCGAGCATTTCTTCAGTTGGGCAATATACAAGCCTCATAGGCTCAGTCTAGCGTGTCGAGCCTTTGCTCAAGATTGATGTATTTCTGACAAGCCTGATACAGGAGAACTTTGTCGCTAAAGTTGACCCTGAAGTACTGGGTTGGGTCAATATCTAATGTCTCTGGATCTGGATAGTCGGCTGGCACGAAAGTATCTAGATCAATCCCTTCAGACAGGGCAAGGCGGTATATTTCGCGACGGATGCTGGCGAGCATCATTTGACCAACTTCACGCTTTTCGTCATTTGGCATATTTGCAAAGATTGACATGTAGTCTCCTTATATATCGTAAATTATAACCGATTGCCCACTCTGCGCACCGAAAGAATCAGAGTCAGCTGTTGAGTTAGGTGCCGTGGATATTGATATTGGCAGCGATGCTGTCTTTGTCACCAAGATTACAGCGCCACCTCCACCGGCACCGCCACGCTTGCCGGTTCCCCCCTGCTGTGCTGGCGCACCAGCTCCGCCAGCTCCGCCAGCTCCGCCAGCTCCGCCAGGCCCAGCGGATCCGCCTGTTCCGCCTGCATAAGTAGTGAACGCTGGATGCGCATGGTGATGATGGTGGTTTGGATGGTGTCCACCGTGGTGGTGGTTTGGGTGGTGTGGGCTTGTGTCTGCATGATGGGTGCTATGTGTGTAAACATGCGGCTCATGCAGAAAGTATGAAGGATTACTGTGATGAATGTTTGCGTTGTAGTACACATCATGCTGCGTACCCTCTGTTGAAGAATGAGGCACATTATGGTGTGAAGGGTTTTGGCCGCAATGCCCGCAAGGATGACCATGCCCCTGATGATGGTGATGATTATGGCCATGATGGGCTGGGTGGTGATGACCTGTATGGTTTCCACCTTTGTGTGAGTGGCCGTGGTCATGCGAGTGATAAGCGCGCCCATAGTGGTAATGAGAGTGGTGATTTGGGCTGTGATGACCATTGTTGTGTGGGTGGGTATGGGAATAATGGTGCCCGTTGTGATGTGGGTGAGTATGGCCAGTGTGTGGGTGTGAGGTTAGGATCACTGCGCTCGGAGCTGGTGTACCAGTAGCTCCGACTGGGCCACTTGCACCGCTAGCACCAACTGCACCGGGAGTGCCGGTCGCACCATACGAGCCAGCAGAACCAACTGCTCCAGCAAAACTTGTGGATATCACTAGGCCGCTTCCAGTTATTGTTTTAGCCACGATCATAACTACGGCTCCACCAGACCCACCAGACCCACCAGCTCCACCAAGGCCAGCTGTTGCATTTGTGGCTGTTCCTGCTGCGCCAGGAGATCCAGAAGCTCCAGACCCACCTGGACTTCCTGTTGCACCGCGTCCGCCAGATGCGCCTACGGTTGTGGCATTTGGTGCATATGCTCCAGTTGCGCCAAGACCACCTGGTGATCCAGAAGCTCCAGCTGAACCAGCTGAACCAGCCTTTCCTGGCCACGATGACGCTGCAGTTAGTGCTGGGGTTGATGTTCCACTGGCTCCAGTAGTTCCAGCAGTTCCACCAGAAATTGCAACTGTTGAACCACTGGGCAATATGGCAATACCAAACAGAAGATTTTCAACACGCTTCTTATACGAGTCCGGCAAGGCTGTGACCGTGGGAGCAGTGGCTCCCCCACCGCGTCCACCAAGTGAATATGTGAGCGTTGTGGCTGATGACGCACCAGAAAGTGTTCCTGATGAAACAAGAGAACCAGGAGCTACTCCAGCAGATGTTCCAATACCGAGAATTCCATTTAGGGTCAATGTATCTTTAACGAATACACGAAACCCGTTGGTATTAAGAACAACCCCAGTATTGACAGTAAGGCTGTTGTAGTACATATCTGATGTCAATGTTGTATTTGTGCTTATGACAACATTTCCATCCCTACCGTCACCATAGGTCTCGAGCGTACCTAAACGCTGAGAACGTTGTCTATTGATGCGGCGTATGCCATTTTCAAGCTCTTCAGACATTATGTTACCTGTACGTAAATAGCTGTTCCAGCATTCTGTCCAGTTACATTAGTAGATACGTTTGAAGGCAAGGCGGAAGCGCTTGAGATCACAATAACTACACCACCACCAGCTGGTGCTGTAGCTGGTGCAGAAAATGATGCGTTTGTGGTTGTGGCACTTGAGCTTATGTAACGAGCTGCAACTATAACTACGCCACCTCCAGCTTGACCCACACCACCAGCTCCACCTTGTAGGAATAGTGGCGTTGTTTGAGATGCGGAAACCGCCCACCCACGTATGGCATTTGATGCTTGGTAGTAATACTTTGCACCGCCAACAGATGCAGTCGGCGTAGTTGCTGTTTGTGTAGCTGATGAGCCACCAAGGCTATTTGAGACAGCGGTATTAGCAGCTGCTCCAGCACCAATGGAGCCTGCTGAAGATGACCCAGTTGAAAATCCTATTACCGAAGCATCACCTAAAGTAAGTAAGTTTTTAACAAATACTCTGTAGCCATTAGTTGTAAGCGTAACGCTGCTATTGATCGTAAGATTGTTGTAGTACATATCACTAGAGAGTGATGTGTTGCTTGAGATGGTTACATCACCATCTGAACCTGGGCCATAAACTGGATCCGAGGCGTCAATATATGCCGAAAGCAAGTTGGCAGATGTAATTCCTTCTTCAACTGCTACAGCAGCCAAGGTTCGGTTCATCCGCCGAAAATTGAACCTCGATCTATTGGACATTACGACTCTACGATGCCAGTAAGTACGATATTGACGACATTTCCAGTGCTAGCGCTCGTCCAAATCTTGTAACCAGAAGGAACAAACAGATCCGGCATAAGCATGATTGTCTCTTGTCCAGTAAGGCTTAGCTCGTGGAAAATTCTGTTAGCAGCCGTCGTTGACGATGCACCAGAGTTGGTGAGAGAAATGCGCATCGTGACAGTTGATGAGCTTGTGTTGCAAAGAATTATTTGCGTAACCAACGTATCTGCAGAAGCAGTAAACGAGGCAGCTTCGCTTGCATGCACTGGTACTTGTGCCATAGCTAATTGTGATTGAACTAGATCCATAACTTCCTCTATATCTTGATTATGTAGTTGAGAACGATGTATGGCTGTAGGTTTCCAGAGTTGCCGCCGCCATATGACCCAGTTGTTCCAACCGCAGCTGGAGCTGATGTAGTGAATGTATGTGAGTGCGCTGATCCAGCAGATGTAGTTCTAGTCGTCACAACAGGGCCGCCAACTGTGTATTGAGTCCCAAAATTGACAGCAGCGCCACCGTCTTGTGAATAATCACTATATGTGTGATTGTGTGAACCTTCAGTTGCGGTGGTTCCAGTATGGGTATGTGATGCACCGTCATGAGTGTGCGACTGTGTCTCTTTATGTCCACCAGTCTCGCCCAATGTGTCAAAAGAGGTATCGCTTGCATTTAGTCCAACTGGAACGCGCCCACTTAGGTTTGGCAAGTTGAATGTTGTTGAACCGTCGCCAGACCCATAAGCGGTTCCTATTGCTGAAAACAGTGACGAGTATGTCGTGCGACTAACTGCAGTTCCATCGCATATCAACCAACCAGACGGAGCAGATGATCCACCGTACATTGAGATCATCCCAGGGGGTGAATACCATGATCCTTCTTGGTCATCCAGTAAATCTGTGTTTAAGTTGGAGACTTTTGTAGTAGAGGAAACTGTTAGCGGAGCCGTTCCTGTTGTCTGAGTAAATGTTGCGCTTAGGGCCTTGATTGGTGCATCGGCGTATGAAGCATGGGCAACGTTTATGTCTGCTGCAGGTTCTGGCGTGTAGCCTTGGAAGAATTTCCATGTTCCATCCGTAGCATCGCGGAACACTCCAGCATGCTTGTAAGTACCGTCGTTGTAATTGCCAGTTATACCAAGGTCTGGATTAGTAATCGTGCTTCCATCATTCAAATAGATGAATGCATCCTCAACGGAGAGGTTTGTCTCATTAACCGTATTAAGCGTTCCAGTAACGGTTAGGTCACCAGTAACAGTTACATCATGAAACTCAACATTATCTGTGGTTGCAACTGCCTGTCCGATTGAAACAGTCGGGGTTGCACTCTCGCCAGAATTGTTTGAAAGCGTTACGCCAGTACCGGCAACAAGGGATGATACGTAATCACCAGTTGTATCAGTTCCAAGAGCAATTGATCCCGAAATGGCAACGGTACCAGAGGCATCTGGAAGGCTTATTGTTCTATCTGCAGTCGGATCAGCTACCTGAAATGTAGTTTCATATGTGTCGGCGGTTGTGCCTTCAAAGACAACAGTTCCGCCAACATTTACCGTTGTCGCTGAAATGGCTGTAAATGAAGGGCTATCAGATGTTCCAATTGCCTGACCAATTGAAACAGTCGGGGTTGCGCTTTCGCCAGAGTTATTATCTAGAGATACTCCAGTTCCAGCGACCAAGTAGGATACATAGTTGCCAGTTGTGTCTGACCCAAGAGCGATTGATCCAGAAATTGCAACTGTTCCAGTGGCATCTGGAAGGGTAATCGTTCTATCTGCAGTCGGATCAGCTGCTTGCAAAATCGTCTCATAATCATTAGCCGTTGCTCCCTCAAGCGAGAGCGATCCAGTTAACGAAAGGTTTGCAAATGTTGGGCTATCACCAGTTCCAATTGCTTGAGCAACTGCCACTGTTGGAATTGACCCTTCACCACTATTGTTCGTAATTACTACACTGGTTCCAGCGTTTAGGGCTTCTACATAGTCTCCGGTTGTGCCAGTACCGAGCTCAATTGAGCCAGTTGTGACCGTAATCGGGCCGACAACGCCGTTATTGCTAACCGTGAACAGGGAGGCACCAGTCTCGTCTTGAATGTCAAGCAATGCTCCAGTTGATCCAGCTTCAGCGCGCTTAACTATGAATGAGTCATCGCCAACTGTGAAAATTGGAGCTGAGTCAAATCTTTTACGTTTAAAAAGCGGCATTGGGCTTCCTTTTGGCCAGTCCTGAATACATTATGCCATATACATCCATGTAAACAGAGCTTGAAAATTAAGCCAAATGTAGATTGCTTGACACGGAATTTGTGCATGTCAAAGTATGTAGGGAGGCCCATGTGCGGGCGAGTACGTCTGGCGGGGTGTTGTATGTGCAGGTGATGACACTAATCACCCCGCAATCTCCATCAGCGTGATAGTTGAAGATAAGCGACCCGTAGTAGCAGCGTTACTGTCGCCAGCGAATTGGTTGACAGTTAAATTGAACGTCGCACCAAATGCGTTAAAAGCAGCAACCTGATATGTCGTTGATGAAGTTGTAGAAGGAGAATCCATATAACTAAATGAAATGTTTGCATTAATGTCAGGGACAGGACTGTACCCACCGCTAGCGTTAATGCTTGTTCTGCTTCCAGCAACAGTCCCACCGCCTATTGCTGTGCCATCTCGTTTTAGTTGAGCAGCAAAAAACGGTCTGTAACTTCCCGAAACGTCAACCATGCCGTTCATATTCACTGTTACTAAAACTTTTGAACTGGTTGATTTGGGCGTGATGGAAGCACTTAGACCAGTTATGTCAGCAATGCCTCCTGATACAACGTTTGATGACCATATTGTTGCTAGCGTTGTTGATTGGACTTGCAGGATTGAACCGCTTGTCGCTGTTGTAGAAGCGATGTAACGCCATGCTGTGCCGTTCCAAATAGCAAGCATATCCGTGTCAGTTTCGTAGATGAACTGACCTTCATACGGTGCTGTGGGGCGTGTGCCACTAGTGCATACACCTGGTCTCCAGCCTGTAGACAAAGAGTTAATAGCCATTATGTGTTCCTGTATCCATAGACACGAATAGTCCCACCAGTCAATGTACCGCTAGCAGGTTTGATTATAAACCCAGTGACAGAAGTTGTATCAGCCCATAAACCACTGTAATGACCTGAAAACCCACTACCAGTCCAAGGGCTTATAACTCTTGGCACAATCGGCAGGTACGGACCCAAAACATCAAAACTTGCAAAAGAATTGTAAGCAGTTGATGAAGATGCCCAACTAACAGGTATAAAACTATAACCGTTGCTATATGTTGGTGTCAAAGTTGTTCCAGTAAAAGCCATGTACCACCCAACAAATCGGTGATTTGTACCCGATGCTTCAAACGCTATGCCATAATCAGTGTTGTTTGGACCAGTTACGTTAGAAATAACAATTCGGTAGTTGTCATATGTTGCGCTAAAAGCAGTAGCAACTGTAACGCTAGAAACAGCAGAGCCAATAGTTATTACACCGCCTGATGCCGTACCGCCAGAAGTACAAGTAGCGGTAGTAATCAACTCTAAACCTGTTGGGTTTTGTGCAGGAGTGTTAGGTATCACCCATGCTGTACCGTTCCAAATGAGATACTGGTTCGTATCAACCTGATAGATAGCCTGACCCGTGAACGGGCTAGTAGGTCGTGCAGCCGTGTTCGCTACAACACCAGGCTGAATCAACCTTGATGGCGGGATAGTGTTACTGATTCCCATTAGGGTTCCATTCTTCTGCGATGTTACCTTCAGCAACCCACGCTAAATAGGCTGCCGTGTTTGGGTTGTCGTCCGTTAACGGGAATGAACGCACACCACCATCATCTAACGGCTGCATAATGTGGCGCTGCATATTTCCTGTCATAAATTCTGGGCAATCAAAAAAATAAAACATTTACAACTCCGCCGAAAAAGCAAGATAAGCAGCAGCATTGTTGTACCCCAACACAAAATACCTTTTTGCTGCTACTAATTGACCAGCGGTAGTTGCAGAAATAAATACTGATGGTCTATGGGCATTTGAAACGGTTGTATCTAAAACTGCTGCATTGCATAACCAAACATTTTGTATGTCACCAAGGATTATGTTGTTGCTTTCAACACTTGTTGGTCTGACTCTCATTGTCACTGGTGCAGATGTATAAAAATAACCGTTTGTTGTATCACCTGCTGCACCATCAGCAAGAGTTCCGTATGCAGACATTGCCACTATACGATGATAGTACCGTTGGCATAAGGCTAGTTCTGTACCGATAGGTCGTTGCTCAAACGGGGTCGGCTGATAATTCTGTTCCAACTGCACACCCGTCACCCTCCAAGTAGCACCAGAGTTGGCAGCAAAATCAATAGCACCAGCAGTTGAATACACGGCAGCAGTGCCTTGCC
>Ga0222713_10000593_pt1 | contig 40934 bp, 54 predicted proteins | sample C33_649DmetaG_FD_165061 | JGI IMG/M metagenome (GOLD analysis project Ga0222713, IMG submission 165061) | Estuarine water microbial communities from San Francisco Bay, California, United States - C33_649D | ecosystem: Environmental > Aquatic > Marine > Unclassified | place: USA: California... | reverse complement strand
TCAACTGATAGAGCTACTATTGAATACCAATTTAGAAGAAATGAGATTATACGAGTACAATCACTGGGTAAGTTTAATAAACAGTTATCTGAGTTATGGGATAGTCCTTTAGAGGTGTTAGATGATAGAATGAGTTTATTATACAAAGAAAAGATAATACAATTACCAAAGATGGTTAAGAAATACCGAAGCGGTACCGTTATTAAAAGAAAATCATTTTTCAAAAAAGACGACAAGACAATTACATTAGTACCTGTTTGGGATAATACTGAGGATGTGAATGAAGATATTTTTGATTTTTTTGAATAATATGTTGTCCAATTAAAAAAGTTGTTTTACATTTGTAGTGTTATTAACATAATTATTAAAAAAAGAAAATGGCAAAGATTAAATCAAACACTTCGAGTACCAAATTGGAAAAATCAAAAGTATCTCGTCCTGGAGTTCATTCAAAAACTAAAACTTCTAGTCTTAAAAGTTCTAAGAACTATAAGAAGAAATATCGTGGACAAGGTCATTAATTTTTTTTAGTAATTATTAGATGGGGGTGTTGACACCCCCATTTTTTTATATTACTTTTTGTGTAAACTAAAAATATAAACTATGGCAACACTTAGAAAATACGTAACAACCACAGACATCAATGTCTATGAGGTTGAACTAACAGATGAACAATTAGAGTTGTATCAAGAAGACCAAGACCGATTTTTTGATGAGGTAATGGACGAACTTGATTGGGACTTCCAATACGACAAAGTCGGAGACGAAGATAATGAATATGAATTAAGAGATTAATATTTAAAACAATGGCAAACAATTTAAAAAGTATGATTAATGTAATCGCCAATGATGAGGCGGTTGCTATGTTGGAGGAAAAACTAAAGGGTATCAAATATGGTGATATTGCTAGTTTCGCCAAAGCATTCTACGAGAATGTTGAGATGAGTGGTAACGATGGTGTTATGAATAGTTGGTCTATTGAGAACTTAGGTTCAAAATGGACATACTTCTCAGATAATTGGGGTGGTGGTGAATTCGTTATTGAATCAGCATGGTATGCACCAAAAGAGTTTTACATCCATCTTTATAAGATGATGGCGGAGATTGACCCTGAGGTTGTTGTTGAAGTTAAATACGAAGATGAATCTTACAATCCCGTTGGAGCTTTCCTTATTAAGAAAGACGAAGAAGGTAATGCTATGTGGGCTCAAAATGAAGATGACGAATTGGAAGACCCAACAACTGAAATGGATTGGGATGACGAGGAGTTTGAAGAAGCTCAATTGGACTTCATGGATGAGGTAAGTTCATCACAAGACCGTATGTTGGAACTCTGTCACGAGCAGATTGATGGCAACGATGGTTACGATGTTTATGATGCTGAATAACCTATGAAAATTAAATTAGAATATATTTGGTTGGACGGGTATTATCCCGAACCTAATCTTAGAAGTAAGGTTAAGGTAGTTAATCCTTCAACACATTTTGTTGGTGGAAAACAAGTTCAAGGTATTAGTTTGGAGGATTGTCCGGTGTGGGGATTTGATGGTTCATCAACCCAACAAGCTGAAGGACACTTTTCTGACTGTTTGTTGAAACCTGTACGTCTTTGTCCTAACCCGTTGAATCGTGGAATGATTGATTCATACTTGGTTCTTTGTGAGGTTATGAATCCTGATGGTACTCCACACGTAACCAACACTCGTTCATTGATTGGTGAAGAGGAAGAAGGTTTGTGGTTTGGTTTCGAGCAGGAGTATACTATTATGAAAGACGGAAAACCTTTGGGATTCCCCTCGAATGGTTTCCCCGAACCTCAGGGTAAGTACTACTGTGGTGTGGGTAACGGTCAGGTTCATGGTCGTGAGTTTGTTGACAAGCACATGGAAAACTGTATCATGGCTGGTTTGGATATCACTGGTACCAATGCTGAGGTTATGTTGGGACAATGGGAATATCAGGTATTCTCAAAGGGTAAACTCCGTGCGGGTGATGACCTTTGGATTTCACGATACATCCTTCAACAGATGTCTGAGGATTATGGTTTCACCATTGAGTTCCACCCAAAACCTGTGAAGGGTGATTGGAATGGTTCGGGTCTTCACTGTAACTTCTCAAACGTTAAGATGAGAGAAGAGGGTGGAAAGGAATATTTTGATTCCATTTTCAACACATTCAATAGTCGTCACGATGAGCACATCAAATGTTATGGCTCTGACAATGACCAACGATTGACTGGTCGTCACGAGACCCAACACATCTCTAAATTCAGTTGGGGGGTTTCTGACCGTGGTGCATCTATTCGTGTTCCTTTGGCTACTTCTGAGAATTGGAAGGGGTATGTAGAGGACCGTCGTCCGGCATCTAACGGTGACCCTTATCGTATTACTAACGTAATTGCGGAATCTATTAAGGTGGCTGAAGAACTTTACAAGACATTGCACAATATGTATAGTGAAGTTGAAATCAGTAAAGAGGTTCGTAATATTATGGTTAGCGAACCATTGGAAAGAGAAGAAGAATAATGTCTGAGACAAAAAAAATTCCTGAACACGTAATTGAGATGGTGTCTGAATCATTGGGGGTATATCCTTCTTTGGTTCAGACCCATATTCTTTTGGAGGATGCATTACATAATGTGATGAGAAACACCAAAGAAATTTGGGTTAATCAATTTATGGATGACAAAAGAAGTGTACGTATTGAGGGGTTATTAAAATATAATGACTCGGATGTATTTATTTATTACCGAGCTGAAGATGAATATAAAACATATCGTTTTGTATATATGTTCCCAATCTCAAGTAGAGACACGGTAATGTTCGGGGTGAGTCAATTAAATCAATATAAAATAAAAATGATATGAATATAACTGGTGAAGAATTAAGAAGTAAGATTAGCTCAGGTGAAGCTATGATTGTAGATATGTATGCTGAATGGTGTGGACCCTGTAGAGTATTGGGACCAATCGTTGAAAGATTTGCTAATACAATGAAATCAGAAGGTTCCTCTGTGTCTGTTTACAAATACAACATTGAGTCCGACCGTGAGTTAACATCCGAGTTGGGAATAAGAAGTGTCCCCACGATTAAAGCATTCAAGGGAGGACAAGAGGTCGTAACGAAGGTTGGTGTTCTTCAAGAAGCACAACTTCGTGAGATGGCTCAAATGGTATTGTAATATGAAACAGGTTATCCTCTTTACAATGAAGGGTTGTCCTTGGTGTCAGATGATGAAAGATTCATTAACTGAAGCGAAGGTGAAGTACAACGAACGAGACATTGACGACTATAAAGAAGAATATGATTTGTTTGTTGAAGCTACAGGTAACGACTATCTTCCTGCACTTATGTTGCTAACAGTAGAGGGGGATGATGCTAAGAATGTAAAACTATTGGCTCCTGATAGGGACTTCCAAGAGATACACGAGGCAGTCGAAAAAGTAAAAAATTATCTATAAAAAAAAGGGTCCTTCGGGACCCTTTTACATTAATACAATATCCTTTAATTTCCTTCTATTCTGATAAGGTAATTCACCTTTATTCAAAATCATATTCTCATAGTTGAAATTACTTAAATCCATATCTTCAATAATGGATTTTAATTCAAATGGGAAGATATCCAAAACCAATGACTTTGTCCATTCAAGAGTGGTTATCAAATTGGATGATGATAAAAACAAATCAATGTTATCTACATTGATATTATATATGGGTTCATTTGAACTCATCGAGATGGTAACCTCTTTACATAAATTAGATTCAAACAATGTGTGACTAATATAATTGCTGAGCATAATATATGATTTCTCTGTATTGTCTGACATCCCATAAAACTCTGAAGATATAACGGGAGTTCTTAATTGAGGGGATGATGATTGTTTGGAGTATTTGGTGTAATGTTCTTTGTAACTGAATAATCTCTTTTCATTTCTATTATATTCAATTAAATCAATAATGTTTACGGGTTGAATATCTTTTTCTGAATCTTCATATGACAACCTAATTAATTCTTTGTTAATTAATTCACTGATATTAAAGGGGGATTGCAATGATGTGGTACCTTCTACGACAAAAAATTTGTTGTGGTCCGTTACTCTAATATAAGAAATGTTATTTGGGTCAATCTTTTTATACTCTTCAATAATGATATTTGATATTAAATTTGAAAGAGTTTCTAGGTTAAAAATTCTATGGACATCTGTTAGATTCATATTAGATTTTTCTTAATAATTTTATTTTATGAAATTATATCAAAAAAATATTTAGGATTAAATAGTTTATAATACTTATTGGGTAATAAACAACTTTTCATAGTATTTATATTATAAATTAATTTTAAAGAATAGATTCGAAACCTAATGGCAAAAAGAATTACAATAGTTCCAAAACCGAGTAACCAAGACCCTTATGTAATATTTGAAACTGCTGCGGGAAAAAAGATTAAACTAATTGTTCAATCGGACGCTTCATTATCGTTTTCTGGTACAACATATGGAGATAGATTGGTTTATATTCCAAGTAATGGAAGTGGATTGGAAGTTAAGGGCTCAATAAACTTTATCAATGACGTTTATTTTAGAGGTGGTAAATCTATTGATAGTGCCAATAACACATGGGTAGGTAATACTATTAACATTAAAGGTGAGAGTGGTGATATTGGGCCAAAAGGACCTACACAAGTTAAAGGACCTACAGGACCTCAAGGTCCCACAGGTGGTGGAGGACCAGTTGGTCCAACAGGAGATACTACCATTGGTTTGAAAGGACCTAAGGGTATTAAAGGTTTAAAAGGTAATAAAGGTTTAATCGGTAATAAGGGTTTAAAAGGACCTCAAGGGTCATCACCAATTGGTAATAAAGGAACTCAGGGTTCATCACCAAAAGGACCGCAAGGTGGTGGAGGAATAAAGGGACCTATCGGATTGCAAGGACCAACAGGTGACTCTACACAAGGTTCAGCTGGACCAACAGGTGATTCATATCAGGGACCAGGTGGACCAACAGGTGATTCTACACAGGGTTTACAAGGTCCAACAGGTCCAACAGGACCTACGGGGGTAAAAGGACCAAAAGGTCCAATTGCACCTGCAGGACCTCCGGGAGACAAAGGCCAAAAAGGTCCAATCGGACCTAAAGGATTAAAAGGTCCAACAGCACCTCCAGGTGCTAAGGGTCCTAAAGGACTTAAAGGACCTATTGGTTTACAAGGACCTAAAGGACCTCAAGGTGGTTCACCTAAAGGACCAAAAGGGCCTCAGGGTTCTTCACCTATTGGACCAAAGGGTCCTCAAGGTAATTCACCTCAAGGAAATATTGGTGGTCAAGGACCACAAGGACCACAAGGTGGTGGTGGACCAACTGGAGATTCAACTCAAGGTACAGGTGGTGGAGGTGGAGACACATACCAAGGACCTGTAGGTTCTACTGGTGATTCAACACAGGGATTACAAGGTCCAACAGGACCAACGGGGCCAACGGGAGGTAAAGGACCTAAAGGTCCAACTGCCCCTGCAGGACCTCCAGGAGATAAAGGACAAAAAGGACCAATCGGAGCCAAAGGACCAAAGGGACCAACTGCACCTTCAGGTGCTAAAGGTCCAAAAGGTATTAAAGGACCTGTAGGTAATAAAGGACCAAAGGGACCTCAGGGTTCTGCACCAAAAGGACCAAAAGGTCCACAGGGTGGCTCACCAAAAGGACCAAAGGGTCCTCAGGGTAGTCAACCACAAGGTGCCATTGGTGGTCAAGGACCACAAGGATTACAAGGTGGTGGAGGTCCAACAGGAGATTCAACACAAGGACCGCAAGGTGCTGGTGGTGATTCATACCAAGGACCAGGTGGACCAACAGGAGATTCAACACAAGGACCAAAAGGTCCAACAGGTCCAACAGGACCAACGGGAGGTAAAGGACCTAAAGGTCCAACTGCCCCTGCAGGACCTCCAGGAGACAAAGGACAAAAAGGACCAATCGGAGCCAAAGGACCAAAGGGTCCAACTGCACCTGCCGGACCTGGTGGAGACAAAGGACAAAAAGGTCCAATCGGACCAACAGCATTTAAGGGACCTCAGGGTTCTTCAATTAAAGGACCAAAGGGGCCACAAGGTTCTTCACCTCAAGGACCAAAAGGACCTCAGGGTTCGGCACCAAAAGGACCAAAAGGGCCTCAAGGTCCACAAGGACCAAGAGGACCTCAGGGTGGTGTTGGTGATTCAACACAAGGACCAGGCGGTGGAGGAGGAGATTCCTACCAAGGACCGGGTGGACCAACAGGTGATTCAACACAAGGACCAGGTGGTGCCGGTGGACCAACAGGTCCAACAAGTGCAAAAGGACCAAAGGGACCTACAGCACCTGCGGGACCTGGTGGAGACAAAGGACAGAAAGGTCCAATCGGTGCTAAGGGACCAAAGGGTCCAACAGCACCTGCGGGACCTGGTGGAGACAAAGGACAGAAAGGTCCAATCGGGCCAACAGCATTTAAAGGACCTCAGGGCTCATCTATTAAAGGACCTAAGGGACCACAGGGTGGTTCACCTAAAGGACCTAAAGGACCTCAGGGTTCTTCACCAAAGGGACCAAAAGGACCTCAGGGTTCTTCACCTAAAGGACCTAAGGGACCTCAAGGTAGTTCGCCAAAGGGACCAAAAGGACCTCAGGGTAGCTCACCAAAGGGACCAAAAGGACCTCAGGGTAGCTCACCAAAAGGACCAAAAGGACCTCAGGGTTCTTCACCTAAAGGACCAAAAGGGCCTCAGGGTGGTTCACCTAAGGGACCTAAGGGACCACAGGGTTCTTCACCTAAGGGACCTAAGGGACCTCAGGGTTCTTCACCAAAGGGACCAAAAGGACCTCAGGGTAGTTCAATTAAAGGACCAAAGGGACCTCAGGGTGGTTCGCCAAAGGGACCAAAAGGACCTCAGGGTACTTCAACACCAGGACCTAAAGGTAAACGAGGACCACAAGGACCTGCGGGATATGGACCTCCAGGACCTCCAGGACCTAAAGGACCTGCGGGTAACGGTTCAATAGGACCAACTGGTGCTAAAGGACCTGTAGGAGGTGCGGGTAAAACATCACCTGGACCACAAGGAGGTTTAGGACCTGCCGGTTCAAATGGACCACAAGGTGCAAAAGGACCTAAAGGTGAAAAAGGACAAAAAGGACCAGCTCCTACATGTTATTCTATTGACCTTTTCTTTATGGGAGGTGACCCAAACCAAGATTGTGGTATGGACTCTCAGAGAATTTATTCTTTCTGTTCTCAAGCAAACGTAACTGCGGGATGTAGAATATTTGATGTTGCAAACTGTACATCATGTACTTCACTAAGTGCATCATTTTGGAATAATGGTATTGATGTATTTAATACTTTTGGTGGTGACCCTTGTGAACTTATCTTTGAACAAGCTTGTGGAGGGTCTGATTCACGATTAAAAATAGGTGTAGAGACATTAACAAATGCTATATCTAATATCATGAAAATTAATGTTGCAGAATATGATTGGAATGAGAAATATGATAAGTATAGTTACTTAAGAGAAAGACAAAAACTCCATTCAATTGGTATGATTGCACAAGAGTTACAACAAATTTATCCTGATTTAGTGTATGAAAGACCTGATGGATATTTATCAATTAGATACAGTCATATGAATGCAATCTTAATTGAAGGTGTTAAAGAACAACAGTTGGCGATACAAACCATTAAAAACGAAATAGATTATTTAAAGACTAAAATATAAGATGGCAAAAGATATTATTATATATCCTTCAGGTACTTCAGGTAGTGACTCTTACATAATTGTACAGGGTGATAAATCTCGTTATAAGATTGAAATGAAATCTGAAGGGTTGGTCTTTACTTCAGAAAACGACGCATCAAATAAAATTGTAATTGATGACTCTTTAACTCCACTTACAGTTTATTCAAAATCAGATATTGATTTAGGTCTTGATGTGAATGTAAATGCTATTGTTAATAGTGTTGGTGATTGGGTTGGTGCTCAAACAAACTTAAAAGGATTAAAAGGACAAAAAGGACCCATTGGTGATAATTTCCCAAAGGGTAATAAAGGTATCAAAGGACCTGTAGGTGAAAAAGGATTAAAAGGTACTAAAGGACCTACTGCACCGTCGGGAGCACAAGGTCCAATCGGTACTCAAGGTATACCATATGAAAGTTTAGGTCCACAAGGAGCTCAAGGACCACAAGGTGGTGTTGGGGATTCAGTTCAAGGACCGGTAGGTTCAACAGGAGATTCGACACAAGGAGCTGCCGGTGGACAAGGACCTACAGGACCAACTGGTGTAAAAGGACCAAAAGGTCCAATTGCACCTGCAGGACCTCAGGGTGACAAAGGACAAAAAGGACCTATTGGTGCTAAAGGACCTAAAGGTCCAACGGCACCTCCAGGTGCTAAAGGTCCAAAAGGTATTAAAGGTCCTATTGGTAACAAAGGACCAAAGGGACCTCAGGGAAATAGCCCAAAGGGGCCAAAAGGACCGCAAGGTGGTTCACCTATTGGACCAAAGGGTCCTCAGGGTAACTCACCCCAAGGAAACATTGGTGGACAAGGACCACAAGGATTACAAGGTGGTGGAGGACCAACAGGTGACTCTACACAAGGTACTGGTGGTGGAGGCGGAGATGCATACCAAGGACCTGTAGGTTCCACTGGTGATTCCACACAAGGTTTACAAGGTCCGACAGGACCAACAGGACCTACGGGAGTAAAAGGTCCAAAAGGTCCAATCGCACCTGCAGGACCTCCAGGAGATAAAGGCCAAAAGGGTCCAATCGGACCTAAAGGATTAAAAGGACCAACGGCACCTCCAGGTGCTAAAGGTCCAAAAGGTATTAAAGGACCTGTTGGTAATAAAGGACCAAAAGGACCTCAGGGAAATAGTCCAAAAGGACCAAAGGGACCTCAGGGTAGTTCACCAAAAGGGCCAAAAGGACCTCAAGGTAATTCACCTCAAGGAAATATTGGTGGACAAGGACCACAAGGATTACAAGGTGGTGGAGGACCAACAGGAGATTCAACACAAGGACCTGGTGGTGCTGGTGGAGATTCATACCAAGGACCAGGTGGACCAACAGGAGATTCTACACAAGGTTTACAAGGACCAACAGGACCAACAGGACCTACGGGAGGTAAAGGACCTAAAGGACCAACCGCACCTCCAGGACCTCCAGGTGATAAAGGACAGAAAGGTCCAATCGGAGCTAAAGGACCAAAGGGACCAACTGCGCCTCCAGGTGCCAAAGGTCCAAAAGGTATTAAAGGACCTGTAGGTAATAAAGGACCAAAGGGACCTCAGGGTTCTGCACCAAAAGGACCAAAAGGTCCACAGGGTGGCTCACCAAAAGGACCAAAGGGTCCTCAGGGTTCGGCTCCAAAAGGACCAAAAGGGCCTCAAGGTCCACAAGGACCAAGAGGACCTCAGGGTGGTGTTGGTGATTCAACACAAGGACCCGGTGGTGGAGTAGGAGATTCCTACCAAGGACCGGGTGGACCAACAGGGGATTCAACACAAGGACCAGGTGGTGCCGGTGGACCAACAGGTCCAACAAGTTCACCAGGACTTAAAGGACCAACTGCACCTGCAGGACCTCCAGGAGACAAAGGACAAAAAGGTCCAATCGGAGCCAAAGGACCAAAGGGACCAACGGCACCTGCAGGACCTCCAGGAGATAAAGGACAAAAAGGTCCAATCGGGCCAACAGCATTTAAAGGACCTCAGGGTTCTTCAATTAAAGGGCCTAAGGGACCACAGGGTGGTTCACCTAAAGGACCTAAAGGACCTCAGGGTTCTTCACCAAAAGGACCAAAAGGACCTCAAGGACCTCAAGGACCAAGAGGAGCGCAAGGACCAACAGGGTCTTCAACACAAGGACCTGGTGGAGGACCTGGTGACAATTATCAAGGAGTAGGAGGACCAACAGGGTCTTCAACACAAGGACCTGGTGGAGGTGTTGGTGATTCAACACAAGGACCTGGTGGAGGTGTTGGTGATTCAACACAAGGACCTGGTGGAGGTGTTGGTGATTCAACACAAGGACCTGGTGGAGGTGTTGGTGATTCAACACAAGGACCTGGTGGAGGTGTTGGTGATTCAACACAAGGACCTGGCGGTGCAGGTGGTGATGCTTACCAAGGAGTAGGAGGACCAACGGGTGATTCATCACAAGGACCAGGAGGACCAACAGGGTCTTCAACACAAGGACCTGGTGGAGGACCTGGCGATTCATCACAAGGACCTGGCGGTGCGGGTGGAGATTCTTATCAAGGACCTGGAGGACCAACAGGTAGTAATACTACAGGTGGAGCTGGTCCTGAGGGTGACCCAGGAGAACCAGGAGACCCCGGACCTACAGGAGCTCCAGGACCGAAAGGACCGAAAGGAATAATAGGACCTCAAGGCGCTGGAGGAGATAAAGGACAAAGAGGACCCGATGGGACGCCTCAATCAGGACCTCCAGGTGACAAAGGACAGAAAGGACAGAATAGTACTGCAACTGGACCTCCAGGGGCTAAAGGACAAAAAGGTCCACAAGGTAGTGCTTCGGACGAAAGATTAAAAGATAATGTTAAAGGTCTTAAAGGTAATATGAAACGACTTTTAATGTTAAAAGGTCTTTACTTTGATTGGAAACAAGATGAATTTACCTTAAAATATATGTTAGGTAAAAAGGGTTCTGAGTATGGATTTATTGCTCAGGATGTCAATGAAATTTTACCTGATGTGGTATTTACAGATAATGAAGGTATCATGGCAATTGAATACGATAAATTGGTTGCCATTGGTATTGGTTCATTACAAGAACAGCAAACAAGAATTACCAATATGATGAATAGAATAAACGTACTTAAAGATTATGTAGGATAATGGGAAAAGATATTTTAATTATACCGGGTGACGGAAATCTATTTTTCTCAGGTAGTTCTACAACAACTAATCCTGCTAAACTTACACCTAAAGAAGCTGTAGGTCAAAATGATTATTTATTGTTTACTGACGCTGCAGGTAATAGAAAGACATTAGGACTAGGTAGTAAAGGAACTGAGTACGGTTTACAGACGGATACTACAATAAAAATTTTAGGCTCGGGTTCTTTAAAAGTTAAGGGTACTACCCTTATTTCAAGTCAAGGTGTTTGGCAAGGAACAAACTCAACTGACAAAGGAGTTATTGGTAATAAGGGTGTTAAAGGTAATTCGACAGGTGAAGCTGACCAAGGATTACAAGGTAATAGAGGTGGTCAAGGTAATAAAGGACCTCAAGGTGGTTCACCAAAAGGACCAAAAGGACCAACAGGACCAACAGGACCTATAGGTCAACAAGGACCTACGGGTATCGGAGGTGATAAAGGACCAACTGCACCTAAAGGACCTAAAGGTCTTAAAGGTCCAACTGCACCTGCTGGAGGTGTTGGTGATAAAGGTATTAAAGGACCAATCGGTCCAACTGGTAATAAAGGACCTCAAGGTAGTTCACCAAAAGGACCAAAGGGTCCTCAGGGAGGTTCACCAAAAGGTCCAAAAGGACCTCAAGGTAATTCACCTCAAGGAAACATTGGCGGACAAGGTCCACAAGGACCTCAAGGTGGTGGCGGACCAACAGGTGACTCTACACAAGGTACTGGTGGTGGAGGTGGAGACGCATACCAAGGACCAACAGGTTCTACAGGTGATTCTACACAGGGATTACAAGGTCCAACAGGTCCAACAGGACCAACGGGAGGTAAAGGACCAAAAGGTCCAATCGCACCTGCAGGACCTCCAGGAGACAAAGGCCAAAAGGGTCCAATCGGACCTAAAGGATTAAAAGGACCAACGGCACCTCCAGGTGCTAAGGGTCCAAAAGGTATTAAAGGACCTATTGGTAACAAAGGACCAAAAGGACCTCAAGGAAATAGTCCAAAAGGACCAAAGGGTCCTCAGGGTGGTTCACCTATTGGACCAAAGGGTCCTCAAGGTAATTCACCTCAAGGAAATATAGGAGGTCAAGGACCACAAGGATTACAAGGTGGTGGAGGACCAACAGGTGACTCTACACAAGGTGCTGGTGGTGGAGGCGGAGATGCATACCAAGGACCTGGTGGACCAACAGGAGATTCTACACAAGGTTTACAAGGTCCGACAGGACCAACAGGACCAACGGGAGGTAAAGGACCAAAAGGTCCAACTGCACCTGCAGGACCTCCAGGAGACAAAGGCCAAAAAGGACCAATCGGAGCTAAGGGACCAAAGGGACCAACTGCGCCTCCAGGTGCTAAAGGTCCAAAAGGTATTAAAGGACCTGTAGGTAATAAAGGACCGAAGGGTCCTCAGGGTTCTGCACCAAAAGGACCAAAGGGTCCACAGGGTGGTTCACCAAAAGGACCAAAGGGTCCTCAGGGTAGTCAACCACAAGGGGCTATTGGTGGTCAAGGACCGCAAGGATTGCAAGGTGGCGGAGGACCGACAGGAGATTCAACACAAGGACCTGGTGGTGGAGGAGGAGATTCCTATCAAGGAGTTGGTGGACCAACAGGTGATTCAACACAAGGACCAGGTGGTGCCGGTGGGCCAACAGGTCCAACAAGTTCACCAGGACTTAAAGGACCTACAGCACCTGCAGGACCTCCAGGAGATAAAGGGCAAAAAGGACCAATCGGTGCTAAGGGACCAAAGGGACCAACTGCACCTGCAGGACCTGGTGGAGACAAAGGACAAAAAGGTCCAATCGGACCAACAGCATTTAAAGGACCTCAGGGTTCTTCAATTAAAGGACCAAAGGGACCGCAAGGTTCTTCACCTCAAGGACCTAAAGGACCTCAGGGTTCTTCACCAAAAGGACCAAAAGGACCTCAAGGACCTCAAGGACCAAGAGGAGCGCAAGGACCAACAGGGTCTTCAACACAAGGACCAGGCGGTGGTGGTGGAGATGCTTACACAGGACCAGGAGGTGATGTCGGTGATTCAACACAAGGACCCGGTGGGGCTGGTGGTCCAACAGGACCTACAAGTGCAAAAGGACCAAAGGGACCTACAGCACCTGCAGGACCTCCAGGAGATAAAGGACAGAAAGGTCCAATTGGTGCTAAGGGACCAAAGGGTCCAACAGCACCTGCAGGACCTCCAGGAGACAAAGGACCTACAGCACCTGCAGGACCTCCAGGAGACAAAGGTCCAACTGCACCTGCAGGACCTCCAGGAGATAAAGGACCTACAGCACCTGCAGGACCTCCAGGAGACAAAGGACCTACAGCACCTGCAGGACCTCCAGGAGATAAAGGTCCAACTGCACCTGCAGGACCTGGTGGAGATAAAGGACAGAAAGGACCAATCGGGGCTAAAGGACCAAAAGGACCAACGGCACCTCCAGGAGCTAAAGGACCAAAAGGACCTACAGCACCTGCAGGACCTCCAGGTGATAAAGGACCTACAGCACCTGCAGGACCTCCAGGTGATAAAGGACAGAAAGGACCAATCGGTGCTAAGGGACCAAAGGGACCTACAGCACCTTCTATAGATGGACCTGTTGGACCTGTAGGATATAAAGGACCTTCTATTGCAGGACCAGGTGGACCTCCTGGTATAATGGGTGATACAATTCCTGGACCTAAAGGTATTAAAGGACCAACAGGTCCGACAGGACTTACGCCTCCAGGACCAAAAGGACCAAAAGGACCAAAAGGTATTGCTGGCGGATTAGGTTCACCAGGAGCTAAAGGACCAACAGGACCAACAGGTTCTGCAGGTTCACCATCAGATATTAGATTAAAAACAAATCTAAGAGTAATTGATTCAGCATTAGAAAAAGTATTAAAGCTAAGAGGTGTTGAATATTACTTTAGAAAGATGGTTGATGGAGTACCAACAGATGAAAAAGATGTTAGAGATATTGGTATTATTGCACAAGAAGTTCAAGAACATTTTCCAGAATTGGTAAATACGGGTTCTGAATCAGGATTCTTAGGTGTAAAATATGAAATGTTATTCCCAATCATAGTAGAATCAATTCAACAACAATCATATATATTAGATGATTATGAGATTGAATTGAAACAATTAGAAGATAAAATGAAAGAAAAGGGACTTTAAGTCCCTTTTTTTATATACAATAAAATCTATTTTTTTATTTTATAAATAAAAAGATATGAATTTAGAAAAGTATTCCCCCAAAGACAATAGAATTATTGTTTATTCAAATACCAACGGCAATATTGCTGATAGATTAAATGGTATTGTAACTTCATTTTTATTGGCATTATTAAATGATTATCACTTCAGAATCGCTGAATCTAATATGTTATTACATAATATTTTTAATTCTGATTACGATTGGAAAAATGAGGATTGGTATGATGGTGAATACAAAAGAGGAAGATTAAATTTAAATAATATATTAAATGATGAGAAACATTGGTTAGAAGATGTTGTTATAACAGATGAAATACCAAACGCTGAAGTTCTAAATTTATTTATTAATGAGAATGGATTAAAATATATCTTCAATAATGAAAATTATAACAAAAGACTCGAAGAGTTAGATTTAGAATATAACACAGCATACTCACAACTACTAACTTATCTTTTTAATTTTAATGGGAAATATGAAAAAAATTTCTATTACTTATTAGACCGTCTTTATTTGGATGAAGGTAATCCAATGTCTGTACATATCAGAAACATTCAAGGGGATGAGAATATAACAAATTCTTTTATGGATGCTATAAAGAAACATTCTTCACCTAACTCTACGATTTTTTTATCATCAGATAATGAGTCAATTATCAAAGAAATGAAAAGTAATTTATCAGGATTAAAAATTATATCACTACCAAACAATATAGTTTTTGATAATGATGGTGATATTAAAGAATCTGATTTGGTAAAACTTTATTATGAAATGTTTTTACAAGCGAATTGTACAAAACATATAATTTCACCATGGAGTGGTTTTTCAAAAGTAATCGCCACTTTATCTGCGGATGATATCGTTGTAGTTGAAGATAAAAATAACCCCCAATTTAATATTAAAATTGAGGGTTACACAAAACTACGTTTGGATGAGTTTTTAGAGATTATATAAAATCTATAAAAATCTCATCTTCATCATCTTCGTATTTTTCTTGATTTAGTAAATCAATATTCGACGGTAAAAACTTCCATTTTTCATAGTTTACCAATTCGATATCATCAACCATAGTTAAACCCTTTTTCATTTTGTAAATGATTTCCTCATTTGAGTGGGGTTTAATTTCTTGGTGTGCAAAATCCTGTAACTTTTGTTGAATGGAATCTACACCACCAAACCAAGAGAAATGCCAACCTCTGTAACGGTCTAACAATCTTTGTTCATCGTATCTCTTATCACGTAATCTTTGTGGGAGTGTATTTTTTAAATCACCCCATCTAATCGCTTGAGTTCCTGGCCAACCTTCAGTCATTTCCCAATCGGTATTGTAATTAAACCATCTCATCATAAAGGTTCTCCATTGGTCGGGGGGAACGGCTCTGTTTGTAATTTCTACAGATTCTGGGTCTGGTATTTCATCAACATCTGACAATAAAATTATATCAGTATCTTTTGGTTTAATAACGGAAAGTGCTGTTTTAATTTGATTTCTTTGATAGTTTTCTCTAAACCAAAATTCATCTTCACCTTCAGGACATTTTGGAAAACCTTCAATAACTGCATAGAATATCTTGTCTTTAAATTTCTCAAACATTTCTTGATTTTCCGAGTAGTATAATGGTTTCTTATTACCTGAATGAGTTTCATTGGATTCTACTATGACGAACATATCTACAACGTCATTTAATTCGTGTAATCTAAGATTTAATAAATCAATCTCGTTATTGAAAATAAAACAATCATATACTCTAACCCTGTCTTCGATATCGAAGAAAGGAATAATGTGTGCATTTTTAGGTAAGATAACAGAAGATAAATCTGTTTTAACTAATTTGTTTATATTTTCATGTGGTACTTGAGGGGGTAAACCTTCACGTATTAGGTATTCAATGTTCTTAGCATTATCGAAGTAGTCATCTGCGGTTTCAGTATGCGCAAATGAAAACATTTTATTTTTAATGAAATCGATGTTTCCAAACCATGAGAAATGCCAACCACAATCTATTTTAATAAATTCTAAATCATTATTATCCCATCTAATATTTCTTATGTGTTGGAATATATCTTTGTTTTGGATGTATTGTGAATATGTAAATGCTGCACCACCTACCCAATTAACGTGTTTTCTGTAATTGATATTCCAAATATACCAATCTTGACGAAAGACAACAGGACCCATTGGTAGATAATCCACAATGGTATCTAATTTACTCAAATCGGGAATCTCATCCAAATCTGAAACTAAAATGACATCATCGTAATTTAAATCAATCTTCTTAAATCCTCTTGAAATAGCTCGTCGTTGATGATGTTCTCTAACCCAATGTATATCTCTCATCTCTTCATTCTCAACGAGTTTCTCAATCATATCGGGTTCCATTTCCACTGGCATGTCAGTTACAACCACATGGATTATCTTATCCCTCCATTGAGTAAATAAATCTTTATTCAAAGAATAATAAAGAGGTTTAAAATTACCAGTAAAAGTTCTGGTTGATTCTACCAAAACAAATTTATCAACGTAAGGGTCTAATTCAGTTAATCTGAATTTTAATAAATCTAATTCATTAAAGAATGGAAAACAATCTATAACTTTTCTTTTCATAAGTCAATTTGAGTATAATAAAATATAGTGTTTATTTAGTTAATGTAAAATGTTATTCTTAGGTAAGAAATACATTAAATATGATAAAAGAATTTATAAAGGGACTGAAATTGAATTTTAATCCCTACACACCACTAGTCGGTGGTACATTTATACTTGAGGATGGTAACGAGATAAGTGAACAAATTACCTATGAATACATTTATAAATCTTTGAGTGAGTATGATAACCCAATTTTAGTTGATGTGGGGGCAAATTCTGGATTATACTCAACGATTAATAAAAACAGTAATTTTAAAATATACTCATTTGAACCAAACCCTCTAACGTATTTGGTGTTAAGAGATAATGTTGAGAGAAATAACTGCAATAGTAAATTATACAATATTGCATTAGGTGATAAAACTCAAAAACTATATTTAAACTATGAAGAAATACTGTGGAAGTATGGTTTAAATTATATATCTGATGAATATAGTCCGATAGAAGTTGAGGTTAAAAGAATGGACGAGATAATCGATATTAATGAAAAGATAACTCACATAAAAATAGATGTTGAAGGATATGAGGATAAAGTTTTACGTGGAATTGGTAAAATCATTAATCATCGTCCAGAATTCTTTTTAGAAATCAATGATGATTTCCTCAAAAGAAGTGGTACATCAGAAGAAGATATTTTAAATTTCTTTAAAGAACATAACTATAAACTCAAAAGAAACATTGAAAAAAATATTTTTCATTTTACCCCAAATTGAAAGATATAACTTTATTATTAGTTATCATTGTTTATTTTTATTTTAAATAATTTATTACAATATGTCATATTCAAATCCCTTTAATCAAAATCAACGTAACAAGCAAATTGATTACATTAATTATTATTATTTCAGTGAAGCTTTTACACCCGAGGAAATACAGCAAATTATTGAAATGGGTGAAAACTTAGACCTATACAATGGACAAATTGGTGGTGGTGAACATACTGAAAATTTAGATTACCGAAGAAGTAAAATCGGATTTATTGAACCTAATGAAGAAAATCAATGGGTGTTTGATAGATTGGCTCATTACGCATTAACTGCGAATGAAAACATGTGGAATTTTGACTTAACTGATTTTGGTGACGACCTTCAATATACAACATATTATGGAGAAAATGGTGGTCACTATGATTGGCATACAGATGTTGGTGAGTCAGTATGTAATAGAAAGTTATCTATGGTATTACAACTCTCAACTGAAGAAGAATATGAAGGTGGAAATGTTCAACTGAATGTTGGACATGGTGTTTTAGATTTTGGAAAAGAAATCGGTAGTTTGTACATTTTCCCTTCATTTGTATTACACAGAGTAACACCTGTGGTCAGTGGAGTTAGAAGAAGTTTAGTTGCTTGGATTACGGGACCAAATTTAAAATAAATGATAGTTAGAATCACCAAAGAAAATTTCAATGAATCTCTTATTAAGTATAAGAAATTTATTTGGTTTATTTATATTGATGACCAAGAGGATGAGAAGTATATATTAACACTAAAACCTAGTTGGGCTGACCACAAAAATGAAATTATTTTTGAACTTAATAATACTTTTGAGGATATTGTTATTGGTGAGTCAAAAATAAGTGAAGTGCTGGATATAATTCACGGATTCAATATTGAATATAAAGATATATGGGATGGTCATAATAAACATTATAAACCATTCTATATTAATATAGATAAGGGATGGATTAAAAATACATCATTAGGTCTATGTTATTGTTTAGACACTATAATGGAAATGATTCACGACTTATATCCTGAGTTTTTCCAAGAACAAAAAAAGGAGGGTTATTAACCCTCCTTTTTCATTTATACCAACCTGTATATGTTAATCTTAGTTCGGTAACCCCTGGTGATACGTGAGACACGTAATGCCATTTACCCTTACCTTTAGGTAGATAAAAGAGTGTTAAAGAATTGTATTCAGGAACCTCAATTCTTTCAACGTTTTCTTTATTGTCATCCATGAAATGTAATAATCCACCAAACTGCGGTAACCAATTTTGTGATAACTGAATTACAAAACCTAAAGTACCGTTAGGTGAATCCACGTGAGGTGAAAGAAAATCACCTGGTGTATAACATGCTGCAAATACTTCATCCGTTGTTGTGTATTTTTCACCTGTTATTTGTGAGATAAAATTAATAACTTCTTCAGAAATTAACCATTCTCTAAATTCACATTCATGACAGTTACATCCTTCTTGGTGATTATCGAGTGTTCTAAAGAAATGATAAGCAAATTCACCACGAGCAAAAGCTTCAGTGGCAAATGCATAATTTCGTGAAATATCTTCTTGATTCTCAGTGAAATTTCTAACGTAAGTTACTTTATCGTACTTATCTTGAGATGGGTAAGAGGCTGAATTCCACCAATCTGAAGGCATTCCGTAAGTTAAAAACTGAGTTAATATTTCTACTTGCTCAGGTTTTAAAAAGTTATTGATTACCACAACTCTATTATTGGTAAACTCTTCGTTTAATTTATTAATATCCAATTCTGGATTTATTAATGTTTCTGAAAAATGTTCATTTAATTTTCTCATATTATTGTTCTGTGTTAAAAAAGAATACTTGGAATAATCTTCCATCTTCTAATGATTCTCCGAAATAATCTAATGATATATGGAATAAATCTCCTCTATACATTACTAATCTATTGAATACATTACCGAATCTATCAACCATATCCCATTTGGTAATATCTCTACCTTGATTAAAATGAGGGGCTAATTTAGCTTCTTCCTCGGTATGGTCTTGGTGTCTCCAAGTGGTTAACCCACTCTCTTTGTGTTTAAATAATCCGGTACCTGCAGTTAAAGGAGCATTGGGTGTAAGATATAAAACACCAGCCCAATCGGTATATGAATCGGTATGAATCCATGAACGGTCATCGGCGGTAGTATATTGAAAACTACCGGTATATTCCGTTTCCCATCTTGTTATTTTACCTGCAAACGGTTCAATAATATCTTGAATGGTTTGTTTTAATTCGTCACTGGCAAATGTTTCCGTCCTCATACCAGGATAGTTACCTCTAACTTTAAACTCTTGTTGTAATGCGAATTCCCTAACTTCTTCAGGGTTAGAATAGAAATCATCAATGATAAGTGAATTAACTCTCATATTGTTTTTTTTCTAATAATAAAATAAAAGGTAATAAAGAAAATATGATTTAGATATAATCGTTAAACATATCATTCAGATTTTCGTTAATTTTTTGCCAATCGGCGTATTCAGGAACATGGAAATCTATTGCATTATCTTCATTTACCCATCTATTCAATACACCTTCAAAATTACCGTAATATTCAAAATCATTATCTGCTTCATAACCACCTGAATCTAATATATCTTTAATTACTGTGGGTAGAATTTTAGTAACATTTACCTGGTAGGCGGGAACCTCAATATCTTTGATTGTCTTAGTTTCTTTATCTACCACCTTTCTAGTTACCGTGTAATCTTTAAAAAGGTTTTCAGTACCAAAGAAGTACTTCAACTCACGATAAACCAAATCATAAACTTCATCATAATATGCGGATTCATACGATGAATTATATAAACTGGCTAAATTACTATTAACTTCAGGCGCATTTTCTTTTATAAAGTCGGACAAATCATTTTCATCCATTTCTAAAATTTGGTCATGAGTTATTATATCCTTTTCACCGTCAATCTCTACTTCCTTTCCCTCAACCTCGGTATAAACAGCTTCTCTAAGTTTTAATAAATTATTTTTATCTAAGTTTGAAATAACATCATCATAAAGGTCGTGAATATCTACATAATTAAAAAAATCATCAATATCATCACTTAAAACTTTTTTGGCAACTTCTCTTGCGCCTCCACCCCATCTGTCTGTGTCAAATAAGTTTGATAAATCTTCTTTGTCAATATTCATCCAATAACCATCACCACCCTGTATAACATCTCCAAAATAAGCTTCAACGATGAGGTCTATAATATATTGAGGGTCCTCTCCGTACATATATTTAGCCCACTTGATAAACATCTCTTCTTCAAAAAACTCAGAATATTTTTCTAATAAGTTTTGTTTACTAAGTAAGTTAAATAATACTTCGTAATTTCCATTAAAGTATGTGTCGACAAATCCATCTAAACTCTGGTAGTCACCATCTTCTATGTAATTTAAAATTGTGGATAATTTCATAATTTTTTACTATAAATATAAATATAAAAAAAGGGAGATAATTTTCTCCCTTCAGTCATCACATCAAACTATAAATTATTTCTTTTCGTAATACTTCTCAACTGTTTTCTTAATGGCTTCTTGAACCTGTTGAGTTGGTGTTTTACTTGATTGTTGAGTAGTAGTTTGAGTGTTTTGTTTGTTTTTACAACCGCATCCCATAGTGAACTTTATTTAATTTGTAGTTTATGTATTATATTATAAATATCAAGATAAAAGTTTTATGAATGTAAGTAAAGAATTAGGTTTTATTTGGTGGGCAACTGCAGGTTGTGCCTCACGTTCAACATCTATGTATATAACAGACGGTGGTTGTGATGATTTATTTAATCATGTTGATGGATGGTATGTTTGGAGAGAAGGTGCATTTACACACCGACAAGGTATACCTGAAGGGTGTGAGGATTATAAAATTGTATGTAACACTCGAAACCCATACTCAAGAGCAATATCGGCTTATTTAGATGAGTCGGTAGAAGTTGGTGGTACATGGTTTGGTATGACATTCCCCGAATGGTTGGAAAAGAGTTATTTTGCTGACCATAGATATCCGGATGAAACTCCAGATTTTTATATGAATAAGTGGGAGGAGTTTGGTAGAGAACCTGATTATATAATTAAAATGGAAGATATGGTCGGTTCAATTGAAAAGATACCATTTTTAAATAATCTTCCAAATAAAGAAAGGGCTTTACAATATTTGGTCAATAACACATGTAAAAACGAAAATCCAAGAGATGAATATATTGGAGAGTTCCAACACTTTCAAAAATATTATACTCAAGATTTAGCTGATTTAGTTTATGGTAATTTAAAAGAATATTTTGATTATTTTGGATATGATAAAGATTCTTGGAAATATTAAAACTTCTGAATATTTATCTTAAACGATTTTTATGAAATTCGCAAAATTATTATTGATTGAAGGTAGGGAGCAAGATTTTTTAAGAGCTTTTGGTAAAAAGTTTAATAAAAATGATTTAAAGAAAATATTTCTCTTATCAAGAGATATTGCTACCAATCAAAAGTTTTTAAATTTTTTAGGTAAGGTATTATCTCCTGAAGATGTGGAAGGACAATTAAATGATGCGAAAGAAACTTTAACTAAGTTTATAAAATATCAAAACGTTTTGGACCAAAGAGATATCAACCAGTTTCAAAGTTTGGATGATATTAAGAAGGCAATATTAGCTCACGAAAATAAAACCAGAAGGGATGTTAAAAAACTTGAAGACGCTGACCAAGTTTATGAAGATGATAGATTTACAGTTGTAACACCCAAAACACACAAAGCAAGTTGTTATTATGGTGCCGGAACTAAATGGTGTACAGCTTCAATGAATGGTGATACTCATTTCGATAGATACAACCAAGACGCTAAATTATTTTATATTATAGATAAGAAGGCTCCGAGTGATAATAAATTTTATAAAGTGGCTCTCCTTCAAAAATATGATGGAAATCAAACATTTTTTGATGCACCTGATAGTGCTTTTAATAATGGTTGGATTTTAGGTTCGGATGAGTGGAAGAAGATTAATGCGAGTATTCAAAAATATATGAATGATGAATTCTCAAGGGAGATTCAAATATTCAAAGACAAGGAAGCCGCTCGTTTAGAAATAGAAAGAATTAGACAACAACAAGAAAGAGAAAGAACTGCGGCTCGTCTAAGAGATGCTCAGGAACGTAAAGAGAATAGAGAGTGGGATTTAGAATTACACCCTGATGACGAAGAAGTTGCTAAGGTAAATGCCGTATTCAAACACTTATTAGATGATAATGAGGTTGCTGAAGGTGAAGACATCTATTACCTATTACCTGCACAGTACGGTCATTATAATTTAGATACGTATGAATGGTTAGGAGAAAACCAACATAATACCACTTGGGCTGTAGGTACTGATGAAGAGGCTGAGGAAGCGGCTAAGGAATATGTTAGACAACTTTGGGATGATATGGGTTCCGAGGCATTTAGTCAGAGTTTTGTTGACTCTCATATGGATATGGAACGACTTAAGAGTGATTTTTATGACATATTCTATGAAGATATAAGTAATAGTCCTGAGAATTATTTTGATTCAGAAGATTTAGGTTTTTCTGAAAAACAAAAAGAAAGACTCGAACAAATTGAACAGGAAATTGCCGAGTATGAATATGAGATGAATAAATTAGACCCTGATGAGGATGAAGATGTAATTGATGATTTCCAAAATTTAATTGATGAATTGGATAATGAAAGGGATGAGATTAATTACAGTCCTGAAGGTGAAGCTACTGAAGAGATGATTGAAAATTTAGCAAATGAAAGAGCTGATGACGCCGCGGATAATTATGAGCATTATATTAGTGAATTTGGTATGGACAGGAGTGATTACATAGATGTTGATGCTTTAATTGAAGATGTTGTATATACGGATGGTAGAGGAAATCTAAGTCCGTATGATGGAAGTGAATGGGAAGAGAGAATAAATGATAAGTGGTATTACATATATCAAGTAGATTAATCTATTCACAACATAAGATAAAATTATTATTTTATATCTTATGGAATTAAATTGGATACTTAAGGAACCTATAGATTTTGAACATAAAGAATATGTTCTACTGGACTATATACAAAAGACGGAAGATAGATTAGATAACTTTCAATTATATCCCGCATTTCAAGAATTATCTTTACACTTTGCTAATACGAGTAAGATTCGAGATAGTTTTGAATATATCACACTTAAGAATCCATTAGACCAACCTGACCAAGAAATTTTGTTAAGTGATATTGAGTACAATGTCATTGATAATTTAAACAATCAAGAAAAACAAGAATTAAAAAGAATAGCAACTTATGCTTATGATAAGTTTGCTTATCTTTTTGTTATGGCAAAATCCATATGGTCTTTGGTTTATGAATCAGTTTCTTTAGATTTAATAAATGAAGATGAAAATGATTTAGATTATACTTTTGGGTTTTTTAGATTTAAAAAAGATAAGATGTATTACATCTACCAGTACAATGTTGAGGTAATTAATGACAGACCAATGGAAAATAAATTTCACATTGAATTAATTTATGTTGGAAAAAGTAAAAAATATGTTGAAGTAGTAGAAGAAACAAAAACAATTGATACTGATACAATATATTCACCATTTTTTGATGTAAATTTTAGTGTAAAATTTCCTTTTGAAGAATCTGTATTACCATTAGTGAAAAGGAAAGTAATGAATTACGTATTCCAATCCACAAAAATAATAACACACAAAAAAATTAAAAAGTTATGAGTGAGCAAGAATTAATTGAATTGGTAAAAGAAAATCCTAACGACTCGGTATTAGGTGCAAAACTTAGAGAATATGTCTGGAGAAACTTCATCGACAAAAAAGAAACCAGATAATATTGTATGGGATGAAAAAGAGGATAAATACAATGCCTCAATTCTACCATATGGTACCAATGTATCTGCTCCTGTTATAAAACTGGACGATGTTGGTGCATTTAAAAGTCGAGGTGTTAACAAAGTCCAAAAAACATTTAATGCAAAATATAACGAATTAGTTGAGGATTATAATAATTTAATCAATGAGGTTAAATTAAACGATTTAATTTATAATTCAAAATTTTCATTTGAACCAGTAATTGGTGAAATTTATTATTTGTATAGGAGGCCAAGTGGAGAATATTTCTTATCTTTGATTTCTCCAAAAGAATGGAATAGGGAATATATTGTTACTGTTAGATTAAATTCTGAAAACAAATGGGTTTCAATAAAAGAATGATTAGTAAGGAGCTAATCCTAAAAACTAAAGAAGAGAACCTCAACACTCTCTTTAAAGCCGACGCTTTAATGTTTATGGATTATTGGTCTTCTAAATTTTATGGAATCTATAGGGATGGGATATCAAAAGATAGTACCATAAAATTAATGAATAATATGTATGGGTCTTAGAGATAAACAAGATATTATCATTACCCCAAATACAGTTTCAACAATCTTAATGGGTGGACTTGGAAATATAATGTTCCAAATGGCAACCCTATTAGCTTACTCAAAAGACAAAGGTTATAGACCTTTATTAGGATATTGGACAAATCACCAATCGGAGAGTTCCAAATGGTCCTCAATATTAAATAGAAATGGAAGGAATCACCACTTCGACCCGTGGGGTGGACACACCGTAAAAGATAGAGATATATCGTTGGGTGATATATTCCCAAAACTACCATGGTTTGAAGGTAGACCAAACGCATTTCAGTGGTGGTTTGACCAACAGTTAGCGTGGGACTACGATACTGGTAAGGGAGGGGAATATATTAATTTAGATTCGATTGTTACACAAACACCATCCATATTTCAAGGATATTTTTTTAATCACGAGTATTGGCATCATCATAGAGATATGTTACTCGATTACTTTACGCCTGACCCAAACATTACAGATTGGATTGAATATCACTACGGACAGTTATTTGTAAAAGATACTATATCACTCCACCTAAGATTGGGTAACGATAATGATTTTATCCAGCCAGTTAGAATAGAACCTGAATGGGTTAAAAACATTCTAATGGATATAGATAATGATTCTAATATATTGGTTTTTAGTGATAATGAATCACTAGCTAAGAAATATGTAGAACAAACAAATTACCCCAAAAGTAAATTTCATTTTATTGATGAGGACCCTTACATTTGTATGTTGATGATGGCAATGTGCAATAAACATATACTTTCAAATTCGACCCTATCTTTTTGGGGGGCTTACCTTGATAGTAAGCAAGAAAATGAGTATACTTACATTCATGAATCATTTTTTGAGCATCATCCTCGAACAATGATACCATATCAAAGTTGGAAAATTAAAACTTAATTTTATGAAGACGATTAGAAATAAACAAACAGGAGAAATCAAACGTGTAGACAACAAAGAGGCGCACAATCTCGTTGGTGTTAGCTACCTAAATTGGGAATTCATCCCAAAATCAATTTGGAAAACAGAAGTACGAGGTGAAGTTAAAAAGACGGAACCAAAATCTGTTAACAAAGAAAATACCCAATCAGGTGTATCGGATAAGAAAGTTAGAAAACAACGTAGAGAAGAAAAACGTCAGCGTTATGAAAACAAAAAGTCCTGAAGAATTGGTCTTGGGTAAACTAAGACAGCCAGTACACATTGGATATATTGCAAAATACATCCTAAAACAAACAGAAGAAGAAACCAAAGAGTTTTTGGATAAACTTATCCAAGATGGGTTAGTGGAAGAAAGTCCATTATCTCCTGGTTATTACGGTCTTAAAATACAATAAACTATGTCACAAGAAATGGTTAACCACCCTAAACATTATGGTGGAGAGGATAATCCATATGAGGTAGTTAAAGTCGCCGAGGCTTGGGGATTGGACAGAGATGCTTACCTATTCAATGTACTAAAATACATCGGGCGTAGTGGTAAGAAAGACGGTAACCCGCCAGTTCAAGATTTGGAAAAGGCGGTTTGGTATTTGAACCGAAGGATTGAAACAATTAAAAACGATGTTTAAATACCTTTTCATAGGTATGGTAATTACTTTTATCTTAGAATCAGTATTGGTAAATACGGGTGAAAGTTTTACAATGTCAGAAAGAATTACTATGATTCTTTTATGGCCAATAATAGCATTGGTCTTTTTATATTACTTATTAAAATGAAAACAACACAAGAATTAGTCGGTAACATTTGGAATTCTGAAACAACAGAATTCATGTCCGAAATGGAAGAAAACAGTATTGACCTAATTGTTACGTCACCACCATACGGTGTTGGAATTGATTACGATAGTTGGGATGACGACACTTACTTCAATGAGTACCTATCTTTTACTGAGAATTGGTTAACACAGGCGTACAGGGTTTTAAAAGAAGATGGAAGAATTGCAATTAACATTCCATATGAAATTAACCGACAGGCTAAAGGTGGTAGAATTTATTTCTCCGCTGAAATATGGTCAATTATGAAAAAGATTGGATTTGGATTTTTTGGTATTGTCGATTTAGAAGAGAGTTCACCACATCGTAGTAAAACTACCGCGTGGGGTAGTTGGATGAGTCCATCATCACCATATATCTACAACCCTAAAGAGTGTGTAATTTTGGCTTACAAGAAATTACATAAGAAAAAAGTTAAAGGAACACCTCAATGGGAAGGAGAATACCAAATGGTACCTGATGAAAAGAATGAAGGTGAAATGAGACGTAAGTTGGTCTATCATGAAAAAGATAAAAAAGATTTTATGTCTTTGGTTTTTGGACAATGGAATTACTTTGCTGACACTCAACAAAAGACCAAAGCAACATTCTCATTGGATATTCCATACCGAGCGATTAAAATTCTATCTTACAAAGAAGACGTAATATTCGACCCATTTAACGGTAGTGGAACAACCTGTTTAGCTGCTGAAATGTTAGGAAGAAAATGGATTGGTGCTGATATTAGTCCTAACTATTGTGAAGTAGCAAGAAAAAGAGTTAGAGAATATCAAATAGAACAATCACAACTTCAGATTGTCATTGAAGAAACCTCTCAGAAATGAGGGGTTTTTTCTTTATTGGTATATTTATAGTAAACATTTTTTTAATATGAAAAAATTTAGAATTGACGAATCGGAAAAAGAAAGAATCCTTGGAATGCATATTGAAGCTACAAAGCGTCAATATTTATCAGAGCAAGGTGATTACGAAAGAGATTGGACTCCAGAACAAAAAAGTGCTCACATGAATGGTGCCGTAAAATTATATAGTACGGTTAAACCTGATATGGGTAGTAAGTATTGTTTTGCTAAGTCAAGCGATAAGAATAGTGTTATCGAAGCTTTAGTGCAAAACATCAAGAATTCTGGTGTTGAAGGTAAAGTTTTGTACAAAATAAAGGCTGGTGATACTCCTGACGGGATTAAGAAATTATCACAGAATTATGATGTTGTTGGTGTAAACAGTAAATCTTGTGATATGAGAAACCCAAGAGTCGGTGATATTATAATTTATTCTCGATAATGAAAAAATTAATCAACGAAACAGGTTTACGTAACATAAAAGAATTAGCTAAGAGATATCCTAAAGCTAAGATTTATTTTCACCAGGATTTAGACGGTGTTACAACCGCTTTGGCTATGAAAAATTATCTTGAGGATAATGGTATCAAAGTAGTAGATTCTGAAATCATTCAATACGGTGATAAAGAATTCTCAATTAAGAAACAAGATGCCACAGGTGATACAATGCCTGTTTTAGTTGATTTTGCTCACGGAAAACCAATGTTTGTGATTCATACAGACCACCACGATAGTCAATCTGGTGTTGAAAAAGATACTGCAACTTCATTTAGACCTTCACGTTCAAACGTAGCGACTTTATCACAAATAATGTCACCAAAGGAAATCTTTCCAAATGATGATATTACACTTATATCTACAGTTGACTCAGCTGACTTTGCTAAATATGGATTGAAACCTGAAGATATTATGAACTTTATCTTTAGATTAGAAAAGGATAAAAACCTTCAAAAGAATAAAATGGCTTTAGGTTTGGCAACTAATAAATTATTGTTAGCGTACAAAAACAAGCCAGGATTCTTAGAAGAGTTGGTAATGACATCTAAACCATCATTACTTAATATATTCCAAAACATTAATAGAATTGCACAGGAAAGAGGATTTGCAACTCCTCAGATGATGTCAAGAAACCAAGCTGATTACATTGAAAAACAACAAGACAGTCCCAACGTAAAATACGAAGATGGTATTATAGTTCAATACGGTGGTGGTAGTATGATGAAACCTGGTTCTTATGACAGATACACTCCATTTAAAAATAATCCTGACGCTGACTTTTTAGTAATTGCTTGGCCAATGGGTTTAGTTCAAGCTTCTTGTAATCCATTTAAAAAGGAAAGAGAATTAAAAGGTGTTAACTTAGGTGAGATTGCACAGGAAGTTCTAAAGAAATGGGAAGGACAACTACAAAGTAAAATTATACCATTGTCTACTATAAAGTGGGTTTCAGAATCTTCAATAAAAGAAGGTTCGGTAGGATTCACCAATGCAGATTTAGAAGCGTTTTACGGTGATAAGATTCGTCAAATAGAAAACGGTGAGGAGATGTTTGAAAAGTTAAAGGACATTATGAATAAACCCTCAACTGAGTTGACTGAAAATGAGTGGGCGGCTTTAGATAGATTAGGTGTTCCTGCTTGGGATATGATTCAGGCAAATTCAGGAGGTCACAAATGTATTACAAACATTTCGGCACTTAATTACTTTGGAAGAAGTAAAAGACCACCTCAGGGTAAATACAAATATGATTCAGAATCAGACGATGCACCATATGTTAAATTTGCAAAGATGATTCAATCAGAATTTGTAAAACAATTAAAAGAGAAGATAAACGAAAGTAAATCAGAATAACGAAAAGGAGATTTTATCTCCTTTTTTTATGCCCAATTCTTCAGCTGTACCACCAGCTAACTCCAAAACTTTATCACCATATCCTTTGTGAGATTCACACTCATCTACATCTGAGCACGGCTGACAGTTAGAGTTGATTGTTGTGATGGTATTACCGTCAATCATAATAATATCCAAAGGAATAATACAGTTCATCATCCAAAAGCTTTGTTCACCTTTGTAAGGGAGGATAAAGAACATACCATTAAATTCATCATTAAACCTTTTTCCCATCATACCATTTTTTATTGCTTCTGGTGTGACGCAAAGTTTGACTTTGAATTCATTATTTCCTATTGTTACTTTCATATTTATATAAATATAAAGATTATCGATTATGAAAAGGTATGCAGGGATTATTGTTAAAAGTAATGATAGAGTATTACTATGCAAAAGAAATGCTGATGGTGCTTACCCTGGTGAATGGTCAATCCCCGGTGGTAGTTTAGAGGAGAATGAATCACCAAGAGATGGGGCGTTGAGAGAATTTTTTGAGGAGACAACGTATGAATTAGAAAATAAGCTTACATTTGCAGGGACGTTAACAAGATATAATAGAAACGGTACTGAACCTAGAGGTATGATGTACTGTTACATTTATGAAACTAACGATGATATTAACCCTGATTTAAAAAACGCCAAAGACGGTGATGAACATACACAATGTGGTTACTTCAATGAAAATGAAATACCATCACCAATATCTCCTGAACTGTATAACATATTAATTAAAACACTAAAGTGAAAAATTATAAATTTGAAAACGTACCTTTGACTCGTTATAGTGGTCATTTTAAAATGTCATACAACCCACTTTCTCTTTTAATTAAGGAATTTGGTAAAAAAAACAAAAAAATTAACTCTACGGAGTTGACAAAGTAAAAAAAAGTACTACCTTTGTATAACTTTTCAGAACAGATGTGATATTTATACATTACACTGAAAAAAAATCAGAAAAGTTTCAACAAGGACTTGTCAGATTGAAAAATCTTACTTATCTTTGTAAAACATTTGAGAAATCAAGTGTCGTTCTTTGAAGTGTTAAGTGGCTAGAAACGACTTAAAAAATTGTACTCAGTACAAAATCCCCTTTCTGTGATTAAGAAAGTTGTTTCGAAGCCATCGGCGGTTTAGCGTCGTCAGATAACCCCAGCGATGGGACTAAAGGGACTGAACGAAGATTAGCATCTTCGGAATGTTCGCAGGTCAATGACCTGACAACTAAACAAAGTGACTACGGTTACGACCCCGAGGGCAACTGCTGGGGGGTTTTAATTACTCTGAGTCCGTGGAATATCAGAGTTGAGATGGAGACATCAATAGGAAAAGTCACAGGTGACGGTTCGACACCCACTGCTATGGGTTGTAGGGCTGGGTACCAGTCTCAAGGGTTTCCTAGTCGTTAGAAAGACAACGAAGTCCTGACAGACCGTGGACTGGCAGGTTCACAGGGTGGTGTGAAGCATTTTGTTCTCAAAAGGAACGGAACTTCTCCCGAAGCACATCGTCCATTTTTCCACAATTGCTAATTATCCTGCAACGATAATGTTACATAAGATAATACAGCGAAAGCCTTCGGGCGTTGACAGTGAAAGGTGTCTAATACTTCAGACATTAGTCAATGAAGTCATCAGTTAGAACGCAATTCTACTGATGTCAATCACGAAATACCTGGTGGGACGGCCATCCCTTAGAGAGTTCGCAAGACTTTACAGAGTAGAGTAACGGTTGAGTAGCTGGCAACGAAAAGAGTGGTAAACTTAAATTACCGACACTGACTCGATACTACGGGCAATCGTAGTGGACAATGTGAGGAACCGTTTCAATGGATAATCTCACGAAAGACGGGTCACATAAACGTGTAGTCTCAGCGTTCTATACCTTTATATACCTTCCTTAGCCTCAGAGAAACCCTCTGAGGTTTTTTTTTGTCTAATAATTTGATGATTTAAAATATTATTACTATATTTGTCTTATGAAAACAGTTAAGATTATTCACCCACAGTTTGGTACTCTTTTGGATGATTCATATCAGGATGCTATCCAATTCAAGTTGTTCTTGAATTTGGTTCATTCTTGTTTGGAACTAAAACAAGATTTAACATCATTCAATGGACGTGATTTCCTTCTCCACATTCCTTATACTTTGCTTCGTGAGTCCATTGTATTGGGTAATGTTAAAGAAGTGACTTTGGCTGAATATGCAATTCAAAAATCTAAAATGGAAGCGTAATGAAAATTAGTGTTGGTGATATGGTTGTAATACCAGAGTTAAAAAAGATTAAAGAAGTTTTTGAAATTGAAGATTTCGGTGATGATATTGTGTTGTATATGACAGATGGTTCGGGTTATGGGATATCTCAGTGTAAAACGGTTAATCAAGTATTTGATGAAGAAGTAAATAAATTAGCAACAAAATGGAAAGTTTAAGAAATAACAGTATTATAAACTGGGAGTTATACCATAAGATTTATGGTGATAAGGAAATGAAGATAGAAACTGAAATAAAAAAGTTTGACTTCAAAGAAAGTGATAATATCTATATTGATATTATGAACGATGAAATCGCATCTGACATTAAAAAATGGAGAGTTACTGAAGAATACAGTTGGAGAGCGGTACACCGAGAGTTTCAATACAAATACATTCCTGAAGAAAAATGGTTTGTAATTGAAGGACTCAACTTGGATGAAAAACCATCAGGTAATCAAATAGATGGTATGGAATTGTGTCACGCAGCTATGATTTACTTGAATGAAAGTGTGAGTGAAGGTTGGAACTAAGATTTCCCTATTAGATTAAATAGGGTGGTGGAGTTGCTGACATCCGTCAGTTCCGATAGAGGTGAAGGGGAAACTCTTCACCTTTTTTACTTTTGAGGTATTTATAGTATATGAATTTAGTTGGAATTTTAAAAGATGTGTTAACTGAACAAAGAGGAAGCCAAATTGTATTCCCTTTGCCGAGGTACTCCACAGGTTTGAATAACTATGGACAAAACAGAGGGGACCACATTCATGATGCTATCGATATTCCAGTTGGTGTTGGAACACCTGTTTACGCTCCACATAGTGGTACTATTAGTGTTGCGGACATATATAATTCATATAATTCCCCAAGTGCTGCTTTTGCTAATTGTGGTGGAACTATAATAATTGATAGTACATATTATAGGACAACTTTCTGTCATATGAGTGATATGGCGGTATCGAGAGGACAATGGGTTCAAGCTGGGGATTTAGTTGGTTATAGTGGAGGACAAACAGGAACTGAAGGTGCTGGTAGAAGTGATGGTCCTCACTTACATTGGAAGTTACAGGTTAATGGTAGTAGTGTAAATCCATTAAAGTGGGTCAGTCCTCAAAGAATGCCTCAAGGGTGATTTTTTGTTTAGATTAGATATTTATAGTAAACAATTATATTATGGCAAACATAATTTTAACAGAAACTCAAGTTGAAAGATTAAAGAAAATCCTTGAGGAAAACAAAGATGGTTCCTATATGGCGAAACAACAATTATTCACGATAGCAACATTAGCTTACAAAATGTGGGAGATGATGGAAGAAGGTGAACAATTAGATGATTGGATGGAATCAAAAATAGCCCAAGCTGAACAAAGCGTAGTTGCCGTTGTGAAAGCTTACATGTATGACGAGGTTACGGAAGGACCTACAGGTATGGATGGATTGGATTATGACGATATAGTTATTGGTAGATAATTCAACAGATTAAATTGATTTTTAGGGACCCTTTTACTATTATTATGTAGTAAAAGGGTTTTTTATTTTACAATAAATCTTATTAATTATTCTACTATGAGTAACAAAAAAGAATACAAGTCTAAACTTTATCATAAACTCCACCAACTGCAAAAAAGAATTAAAAGGATGATGGATAATCCTGGTCATAGTGTAGATAAAGAAAAGGTGAGAATGAAGATATTACAAAAATTAAAAGATAAAATTAACGGAACGAATAAAAAATAATATGAATAATATAGACATCCAATATCAAACACTTCTTAAAACCATTTTAGAATATGGTGTAGATAAAAAAGACCGAACAGGTACTGGTACCAAATCAATTTTTGGTTATACCATTAGACATAATATGCAAGAAGGATTTCCACTTTTAACTACAAAGAAAATGGCTATTAAAACCATGATGACTGAATTGAAGTGGTTCTTAAAAGGAGATACTAATATTAAATACTTGGTTGAGAATGGATGTCGTATTTGGGATGGTGATGCTTATAAACGATATAAAACATCAAACCCTGATTTGTTAGCGAACGATGAAATGTTTGAAACAAAAGATAAACCTACAAAAACATATAGGTTTTTTACACAAGAAGAATTTATCGACAAAATCAAAACAGATGATGAGTTTGCTAAGAAGTGGGGTGAATTAGGACCTATTTATGGTAATCAATGGAAAGCGTGGAAAAGACCTGCAACACGAGATGAAAAAATAGTTGAACCAGGTGTTTATAACAAATACATTGACCAAATTAAAAACTTAATTGACGACCTCAAGAACAATCCTGACAGTAGAAGATTGATGGTTTCGGCATGGAATGTTGGAGAATTAGAGCAAATGGTTCTTCCACCTTGTCATTATGGATTTCAAGTGTATACTCGAGAGTTAAACTTAGATGAAAGAATTGACATTTATAATGGTGGTAGAATTCCTATGAATCAAAGTAGTGACTATTTCCACGAGCATATGGATGGGTATGGAATTCCTCGTAGAGCAATTTCTTTAATGTGGAATCAAAGAAGTGTTGATACATTTTTAGGGTTACCATTCAATATTGCGTCTTATGCAACTCTACTGTTATTAATAGCAAAAGAAGTTGATATGATGCCTGAATACTTAATTGGTAATTTAGGTGATACACATTTGTATTCTAATCATATTGAGCAAGCGAAAGAGCAGATTGAAAGGGACCCATACAAATTACCTCAATTAAAGATTACTAACAATGACTTGTTAAGCGGTGAATTTGATTATGAAGTTTTAAACTATGAGTCACATCCGACTATTAAAGCTCCGTTAAGTAATTAATATGGGTATTGGTGAAGCATTATTTGAATTCATCAAATCTCATTATGTAATTGAATATTGGGTTGATTTCCCTTTTGAAATAACCCATGAGGGTCAATTTAGACCTAAATTTAATTCTAATAGGAGAATCATAATAAAAGATGTGCATGATGATAAGTTTAGCTCATCAACTAAACATATTGATATCTGTACAATTAATAATGTTAATGTAGTTTTTATTTGGTCAAAGATTGAAACCATTGCTGGGTTTGATTTATACCATAAATCTGTTAATAATCTACCATCACTGATTATGAACATCTTTCGTGATTCTAAGAGTAAAGATTTTTATAAATTTCTTATCGAACAAGATATGAAAGTTATTATACCTCTTAAGATGATAACTGAAGAATTCCCTAAGTTATATGACGGACTACCTGAAGATTTTAAATTTAGTCATTCCAACGATTAAGTATTCATACCCTAGAGAAGAAGGGACGATTTATAAAGTTGATTACGAATCGGTTGTACATTACACTGACGATTCTGGTAAAGATGTCATTAAAGGTATTGTTAAATTTGAGAGAATTAGTGGTTATAATAAAATAACCATAGCTAATAAAGTATTGTTAGAATGTTTGTACAGTGAGATATGGGATAAAGCGAAATATATTGGTTTATCAGGTTGTGCAATTAGAATAATTGGTGATTACGATAAATGTATTTGATTAAACTGAATATTTATTAACATGGACAATACATTTAAGAAGGCACTTCATATGATGTGGGATAAAAATCCTGTTTACGATATTAATTTTATAAATCGTTATTTGAGTGTTGAATATAAAGATGATAAAGAATTACGAAAGGAATTTATCAACTATATTGGAGGTCCTGATGTTGCAGTTGAAAGGGCTGAGAATTTAATGAAACAAATATTCAGAGGTCAGTCAGGTGGTTATGATTTTAAATTCAAACCAATGAACTGGGATATTTTAGAATCTGACGGTGACATATTCATTGAAAACATCTACTGCATTGTAGACCCAAATGGTGAAGTTACTCTCATGGGTGTGGATGGAGAAACTTATACTATTGGACAAATTAATAAATTAGAAACCAATGGTGTTGTAGATGCGGATATGGCGTGGGAAATCGGTGAAGAAACAAAAGATGTTATTGTTGAAACACTTTATGATGAGATAACCAAAAAGACGGGTGTTGAGATTAGTGGTCCTACAGATGTTGAGGTTGAGGTTAGTGATAAAGAATTCACAACTAAATTGGACGAAGCCATTAACAGAATTAAAAACCTTTTATTATGAAATTCCTATTAAACATTTTTGCAATAAGTATTTCTTTTTTACTAATATTAGTAATTGGTGAATATATTGCCAGTAAATTCCCAAAAAGTAAATTTAATAAATTTTGGAGAAAAAACGTTATAGGTGTAGAAGATTAATATTTGAATCTAAGTAAAGTATCTCTAGCTTCTTCTTCTGTTCTCCATACGAAATTTAAATATGCTGTCTCCTCAGATTCATCAAATGAGATACTTCCAAAAGAACCTTCATTGATTTCCCATCCACCAAAATCCTCTAATAAGTTATAACAAACTTTTTCTAAAATATCAGGTAGAGGGAATCTTTCACCATATTTATCTTCCATGGTTTCTTCAACATATCCACTATCGCCACCACCATCAAAAGTTACGTTATAAGGTGGGATAAAACCTTCTTCTCTTTTTATACGAATGGCTTCTTTAACGTCTTCATCGTTATCAAAAGAAACAGATGAACCATCAGTTTCTTCTTCACCGTATGCGGTATAAAGACCATCAATTTCAAAAATTCGACTTTCACTGTCAATATTTACTACATATCTATAGCAATCCGAATCACCATTTCCGCAGTCGGATAAGTCAGATTTTATACTGTCTAAGTATGTTTCCAAATACCTTTCCAATGGAATAGGTAATGGTATTTCTTTCGAATCTCTATGACAATAAAATTTATTTGATTCGGCATTTAAATCATCATCAAATTCTATCGTAACAGTCCCACATTGTTTTTCGATGAATGGGGTTATCATATTCAAGATAACTTTTAAATCTTTTTGTTCTTTTTCCATGTTAATAAATATTAGTCATTTATATCTAGTTTCATTGTCTTTAACATCCACAATGGTTTTTTTTCTGATTGTAATGCATCTACCCAATCTTTAGCTGACGGTATAATATTATTACAGTCCTCTTTTACGTGTTGTTCACCAACATATCGAGTATAGACAGTTTTTCCATCTGAGTTAACAAAGGACTTACCGAAGACCTTTTCACATTCAAAAATACCTTCTGAGTGGTGTCTAAATACTCTATGATTAGAGTGTCCAATCCATGCTTTGGATTCATCAAACCAATCGTGAATATGAATGTAATCCTCAGGAACTCCTCCGAATTTTTTAACTGAGGATTTAGCGTGTAAAAGTGGATGGGCCATATTTTAAGATAGTTGTGATGGAATTAAACCTGCTAATATTGTTACAAACGCTACAATCTCAATCCACCATAGATAATTTGGAACTTTTCTAATAATGATTAGTAATGACATTAGTATAAAAACCGCCAAAGGAAACCAAGATGAAAGGGCAAACCCTATTCCTAATAATGCACCAAAAATACCTAAAGTTGCTCCACCGAAGTGAACTTCATCGGTTAATCCTTGTTTCATTTTAAACATAGGTGCTGCGCCTACAAAACATAACCCAGCACCTGACATGAAAAACCATGTTGTTCCGTATAATAACATTGGTACTCCGATTGACCATGTAAATAATGTGAATAGAAATTTCATATTCAAAGGTAAGTGGTACCATGAATCTGAAATGGATGGTAATACACCATATCTTTTAACGATGAACGTTATGTAAGCGACAAAACATAAAAATTGTATTAATAGTAACATATCTTTTATTTTATAATTATAAGGTATTTATCGTTATGAAAATATCAAGACATAGAAAACATAGAAAAACCAAAAATCATCTACAAACTGTTATAAAGATTTTAAAAAAAGAATTTAATTATGAAGAATAAAATCAAAATGTTTTTACATAACCTCTTAGTTGCTTTTTTCGAAACAATTAAAATGTTATGATTCACATACATGAGATAAATCAAGTTATATGGGTCAACACTCCTCATGGTAAGGGGATTGCTTTATTTTTAATAGATTATGGTCCACAACAAAATACAGTTTGGGTTGTGACTCTAAAAGAAAATGGTAAAATAAAACATTATGACTCAAATCAGATATCTATAGAAATAAACCATACCTTAGATTTTAATAAAGACGATGTTTAAATACTTAGCTCAGATACTAGCCCAATTTTCCATGACACAAAGAATCATGGCTTTACTTATTATACTATTTTCAGTTATTATATTAACACTAACACCTAAATTTTTAGATGCGTTCACTCAGGATAATGGTGAGTTGTGGGAAACTGTTAATCAACAAAGTTCTCAAATAACTCAAATGAGGGGTGAAATAACCCGTTTAAACGGAGAAATCATAAATAATGAAAGGGAGTGTACAAATGAAATTATAAGAAGGGAGAAAGAGATTTTGGATATGATTGGTAATCTTGAAAATAAAATGGAAAGAACTCGACCAAGAGCTAATATGATTTATGATGGTATGGATACTATTATGATGACTCGAGAATTAAAAAACATAAAAAAGAACATAAAAAACCATATTGACGAAATTAAATAAAAAACAAATGAAAAATATTTTATTAACTATTATTGCCACCACAATGTTATTTGGTTGTAATACAGAAAACTCAAAACCTGAATCACATGAACCTATTTTACAAATCCATGAAGGTGCCTATGCATTTTGTGGAGCATCAGGAGCAGTTCCAACAGGTAGAAAAATTATTGTGCAGGGTGTTGAATACGATGAAGGTTGTGCTATTTGCCCAGTATTAACAGGACCATCAATCTCAAATTTAGCGATGTGGGGAAAAGGTGGAACCTGGGGTGACTTCAATGTGAGTGATAATCCGCAGACACCTGACGGTACAAATAAAACCGTGTGGTCATTCTTTTGGTATTTTGATTCTACAACTACAGTCCCACAATTCAATCCTGAAACAAAAGGATGGGAACTATTACCACCCGTTAATCGTGCGTTCATTGTGAATACTGATTCGGCACATACCAGTGAAAGTAATATGTTTGCAATGCCAGGTCGTATTATCGATACATTAGACAATGGTATTATTTTAGCGGAATGTTATGGTCCACTTAATGAGGCGGCAGTTCCATTACGTAAAGCAATTCCTGTAACATCGGGTATGAAATCAATCACAGCGGCTAAAGATGGTGCACCTTATCCTGTTGGAACACCAATTCCTGTTATGAAGTTGAGCGGTAGTATTCAAAATAAATAGGAAATATAATTTAGTGTAAATTATGGGAACTATACCAACCACAGCAGATACCGCAAACGCTCAAGCTAACCTAAATAATATGATTGAGTTTAATACTCAGTTCTATTCTTACGGTAACTCTAAGATTTTAAATGCATATGCACTGTTACAACAAACAGACAACCAAGATTTGGGTTTACAAATAGGTTTGAACTTACTTACCAGTGCGATGGCCGCTCTTGGAGGTACCGCAGGTTTTGCAGGAGCTCTTGCAGGTAACTTTATTGCTTCAATGGTGGCTCAATATGCAACACAAACACCTCCGAGTTTAAACGGTGAATTTGCAGATTTGATTAGTAGATTTGAACAAACGTCACTTCAATGTGGTTCTGATTTACAAGAGATTTATGTAAATGTTAATGAGGATTGGAACAACACATATAGTGGACAATTAATCACACCATTCCAAACTATTACCATAACAGGAAATGTTTCTGATTTAGCAACACCAAATTTATTTCCAAGTCCTGACGACCCGATGTTTAATCAGTTGTTAGAAACCGCAAGTTATGCTTTAGACCAATCTATTTGGTCGGTATTATTACCACGATTTATCATTACAGAATACCAACCCTCAACAGAATACCCAACATCAGAATATACTGAACAGGATATGGAGAATAATGCTACAAGTTTCTATGGGGCACATCCGGCTTATTATAACACGTGGGTTTATGAACCTGCTAATAAATCAAAAAATGATGCATACTGGGAAACACAAAGTAATTTGGGGATTGGATGTTCTATGACTAATGACGGTAGTTTAAATGACCAAGCATGTGAGTATCTATTTATTGATGCGTACAATGGGGTTATAATTAATCCCTCAGGATTGTTTAACCGAGAGTTTGTCTTTACAAGTTTAAATATACCACAGACAACACATACATTTAATCATTAACAGAAACCCTCACTTAATCGTGGGGGTTTTTTATTTGATAATCCAATTAGTGTTAGTTATATTTTGTGAAAAACTAATTGATGAAAAACACTGTATTCAAAATTATAGATAGTCGTACCAAAGGTGTTGATACTTACCACAACATTGGAAGTATGTGGTTAATATTTACAGATGAAAAGAAATGGGTTATAGAGTTAACCAAAGAAGGAACTCTATGGTATAACTATTACTTTTTCCAAGATTGTTTTAAGTATGTTTCTTTAGATGTTGTTGAAAATCAACACTATATCACCGAGTGGGTAGAAAATATAATTCAAAATGGGGTGAAACACACCGACTGGTGCCAAATTGGTACTTCAACTTCTATTGAAGACGCCATTCAAAATGGGGTGAAAGAAGTCAGACCATTGGAGGAATGGGTCAATAGTGAGAAAATTGTAGATAAAACCATTCAGAATGGGGTGAAGAATACTGAGCCAGGGATAAAGTCAACACTTTTTACAGTTGAATACACCATTCAAAATGGGGTGAAAGAAACCAAACACAACGTATGGGATGGAGGTCTTGCTATGGAAGAGGTCATTCAAAATGGTATTAAAAAAACTGAATACGTTACAGATAATTTAGATGTTAAAAATGCTCTTCAAAATGGAATTAAAGTAACCAAAGGACTTGGTCCATCAGAAGTTACAGAAAAGGAAATCAATAAAGTTATCAATGAAACTCACGATGATGTGTATCATAATAAGGGGAGAGTTCAGGGTGTAATTAATAATGGAATAAAAGAAACCATAGAGCTTCCTGATAAGAGCGGTGAATTAAATGGTTATGGTGAATATTATGCTCGTCAAAAGAATATGACATATCCACATGATGACATTGTTAATGATATAATTAATGATGGTATTAAAGAAACCAAATATTGTGAGTTACATTCCTTAATGAGGGCTGACCATATTATCAGAGATGGAATTAAAGAAACTAAGAGTGTTCATATACATAATGGTGAATCTATTGAATCAGTAAT
>Ga0222713_10000592_pt1 | contig 40961 bp, 43 predicted proteins | sample C33_649DmetaG_FD_165061 | JGI IMG/M metagenome (GOLD analysis project Ga0222713, IMG submission 165061) | Estuarine water microbial communities from San Francisco Bay, California, United States - C33_649D | ecosystem: Environmental > Aquatic > Marine > Unclassified | place: USA: California... | reverse complement strand
CCACTTTGTAGATGGAACAGGAACAGAATACTATTACACAGGTACTTCTGCGGGTTCACCGGCAGGAGCAGTTCCAGGGTCTATCTGGGTCGATACTAACGATTTTCATTATATTGATCAATTAGGAGTGGACCGATACATTGTCAGTACTGACTTGGGTGCAGTAACGGGAGCAAAACCAGGATCAGTGTGGGCAGAAAGCACTTTCTGGCATTGGATTTCTACGGGAACAAATAAACGCCGTGGGCACACCGATGTTGCTGCAAGCCATACCGACGCAACAACACCCGCAAGTCATACAAATATCGTAGCAAGTCACAATGATATATTAGCAAGTCATACGAACGCAACTACGGCACATAGTGATGGCACAACATCGCATAGTGATGCTACTACAAATGGAAGTCACGCCAATTATAATGCACCTCACAACAATGTCTCAGGACACGATGATGTCTATCTTACTACACATTCTGATTACAATGAACACGCAAATTATGTCATTCCTGGAATATTTCATGAAGATCTAATTTTCCATGGTGATGAAAGTAATCCTCACGGTAATGCTCCGTTCCACGATGATTATACTGGTGGACAACCGCATATTAATGCAACCACTCCTGGTTCGCACACTAATATTGCGGCATCACACAGTAATATCATAGCAAGTCATACAAACGCAACAACACCACATACGGATGCAACCACACCACACAGTGACGGCACTACCACCGCAAGTCATAGTGATGCAACCACACCACATAGTGATCAACCTGTGTTAGTTGGGGTCTAATATATTATGCCAAAAACAATAGGTAGTATTTGGATAAGCGGATCCAACTTTCACTTTGTAGATGGAACAGGAACAGAGTACTATTACACAGGTACTTCTGTTGGTAGTCCTGTAGGAGCTAAACCCGGTTCTATTTGGATTGATGGAAATGATTTCCATTACATAGATCAGTCGGGAGTGGACCGATACATTGTAAGTACGGATCTAGGAATTGTAGCTGGTGCAAAACAAGGATCAGTGTGGGTAGAGAGTACTTTTTGGCATTGGATTTCTACTAATACTAGTAAGCGCCGTGGCCACACGGATGTTGCAGCGAGTCACACCGACGCAACAACAAATCCTAGCCACACGGATATAGCAGCAAGTCATAGTGATGGAACAACGCCAGCAAGTCATACGGATATCGCAGCGAGTCATAGTGATGGAACCACACCAGCAAGTCATATAAATATCGCGGCAAGTCATAGTGATGGAACTACACCAGCAAGTCACAGTAATGTAGCGGCAAGTCATGGAAATGGATATAGCTCACCCAACCATAGTAATTATGGGGGACATGGTGATAGTCCGCAATCACATACCAATTACTATACTCCATGAAGTATGGGATCGTCTATCAGCACATTCCAATTAGACCGTTTATCATGTTTTCAACTGATAATAATATAGGAGTATAATTAATATGTGTTCAAGTGCAAATGGAGTTAATTGTTGGTCGTTTTCTGATGATTGTAACGCACCGAAAGATACCTGTATGTGGTATAATTGTTCTCAACCCTGTGGTTGTCAATATTATTATGATTCATCGTGTACTAATCCTGTAACATATACCGGCATGTACAATAATGGTGTTTCTAAATATGTTATGAATAATGGGTGTTTGTCTTATTATGCGGGTTCATGCAGCGCCATACATGGGGATTATTATATACCGCATGATAATGTTTATACTGGGCATAGTAATTCATATAGTCCAGCGTCGCATGCAAACGCCACATCAGCACATAGTGACGGAACTACTCCTGGAAGTCACAGCGATGGAACCACACCGCACAGTGATGGAAGTACATCACCAAGTCACAGTAATGCAACCACACCACACAGTGACGGTACTACAGTAGCAAGTCACACAAACGCAACAACTGCGCATAACGATGGTACCACACCAGCAAGTCATAGTGATGCAACTACACCACATAGTGATCAACCTGTATTGGTTGGGGCTTGACAAACTAATGTTAAATAAGTATATTATATTTTGATTTATTAAACGAGGTTTTATTTACATGACAATTGAATTGGAACCAGTTGGTGTAGTATGTAATTTAAGTTGTCCGTATTGTTACGAACATCCCATGCGTGACGCGGGTAATTTCCGTCATAAAACATATTCTGTTGAAAAAATGTTAAAGGGATTAGAACGAGAAGGTGGGCAATTTATTATATTTGGTGGTGAACCATTATTAACTGATATTGATGATTTAGAAACTATTTTTAAATGGGGATTTGAACAGTACGGTGGAAACGGTATTCAAACCAACGGTACTTTAATTACAGATCGACATATTGAAATGTTTAAAAAATATAAAGTACATGTGGGTGTATCGGTAGATGGACCTGATGAAATGAATGATACCAGATGGGCTGGATCATTGGAAAAAACTCGTGAATTAACAAAAAAATCTATGGATGCTATAAAGAGATTGCATCAAGAAAAAATTTCAATGGGTTTAATTATCACGATCCATAAAAAGAATGGATTACCAAAATACCGTGAACGATTTAAGAATTGGATTCGTGAATTACGATCTTGGGGTGTTGATGGTGCAAGACTACATCCATTGGAAATTGATCATAGTCAGGTGGGAGAAACATTAGCACTTACCCCTGAACAAAATGTAGAATTTCTACTAGATATGTGGGAATTTGAATTAACGGAATTAAAAGGAAAATTTACTTTTGATTTATTCCGTGACATCGATGTTATGATGAATATGAATGATGACACGGCAACATGTACTTTTCGTCCGTGCGATCCGTATACTACACACGCAGTACAAGGAATTGACTCACAGGGAAACCAATCAAATTGTGGGCGTGGAAACAAAGATGGTATTAACTGGATTAAAGCACAGTATGATGGATATGAACGACAGTTGGCACTATACCATACCCCAGAAGAATACGGTGGTTGTCAAGGATGCAGATTTTTCCTTATGTGTAAGGGGCATTGTCCTGGCACTGGAATTAACATGGATTGGCGTAACAAAACTGATACTTGTTTGAATTGGAAAACCTTATTTAGTATGTATGAAAAATTAATGTTGAAGAAAGGACAACAACCATTTTCACTACATCCAGATTTAAAAAAATATGAAGAAATCATGTTATATGGATTTAGTAAAGGTGTTGAATTACGGATTACACAAATTACCAGACATTTAGAAGGTAAATTTGACATAGAACGATATATAACAAATCAGTTAAATAGAATGAAACTTGGGCACGTAGCTCCCCACGCCGATCATACCGATGCAACAGGTCAGTACAAGAAAGAATTTTTTGAAAAATTTGGTATAGAACTTTAATAATTTTACGAGGAATGTATTATGCAAAAGGATGGATTGCACGCAGATCATATTGATACTACTGGTGCGTATGGAAAACGATTTGAAGTAGTGAAAGATTTATGGGAATCTGGCGCACTAATAGAACTCCCAGAAGAATTTCGAGTATTGGATGGAATACCTGTACAAGAAATTCCATCACACGGGGAACATCCAAAATTTAAGTTTACTGATGAAAATGGTAACCAACACGCGGACCATGTAGATGAAACTGGTGAATATCGTCGTGCATGGGAAGCACAATTTGGTCCACTTGATAATACGGAAAAACAAGAAACTCCGGCAAATATGGAATGGAAATCATTTTTACAACAACTTATTGCCGAAGAAAAGAGTAAACTCAATATTTGATATTCAACCAATAGGTTATGCAAAGACTAAATACAGTATTACCAGACTGGACACGAGTACAGTGGACCACTATTGAAAATAAACATAAGTATGAAAAAATATTGTCTTCGATATCTTCCGCATGGAAACACATCGAACGAATGTCGGTTGTTCATGATATACGACCAAGCACATTGGATATTATTAATTCAAATGAACTAAGTAATCTGATTGAAGAATATAAACAATATGGTGTTATGGTCGTACCCTTAGCAAAAGAAGGTGTCACCACAACATATTCTTCCACATCACAACCATACCAACCAGGTAAACCATACCGGCTTCGTGTCGTATTTACAAAGACCGAAGAATTAGCAAAAGAGTGGTATGCATTATGGAACACCAAACCATTAAATAATAAAAGAGTTGGTGAGTTATTAGGATATCCAGAATGTTGTATTGATTTTTATTTAGAAAACTGGATAAATCGACAGTTTGTTGACACTACTTGGCCAATGTCAGTAGATAAGATGCAAATAACGGATGATGTTAGAACCATACACATTAAAGAAGATACCCCACCAGAATGTAATATTTTGTGGAGATGGCAAGGTGTTCGATTAGTATCACATCTTCCATGTTCTTTTAATTGCTCACATACACAAGATATGGGTATGAAAATGGCGGAATTGGGTCGTCAATTGGGGTATGGTGAAGAAGTAGATTGGATTTATGAATTATTATCTTGGCCCGTGGAATGGTCTGCTTTACACGGTATTGCAGAAATTAAAACACCAATTAATAAGATTTCTTCACGAACAGACATGACGCCTTGGAAATACACTGTTCAAAAACATAACGCCGTATATCCTGAAGATGGAATGTCGGGAACTATGTATCCATACACAGAAAAGAAAATTAAAATTAAACCAATTACTACTACAAAATCTTTCCAAAAATCATTGGAGGATACTTCATTGTGGGAAGAAAATGGATTTAGATTTAAGGAAGCAATGGATCATTTTCATGAAGTAATTATTGATGCTATCGGTGATATGAAATATGTTCCCTCTGGAAATGTACTGGATTTGGGATGTGGTAATGGAGTCTTGTTAGGTCGTGTAGTAGGAACTAGACAAGATTTAATTCCGCATGGTGTAGAAATGGATCGTCAACGATGTATGTCTGCAGCGACAAATATACACTGGGGTATATTCACTATGGGTGATATATTCGATCTACAAAACTGGAAAGAAGAGTATTACAGTCTAGTACTACTTATGCCAGGTCGTTTGATGGAGACATCACCAGATAAAGCAAGAGCATTCCGTCAACAGTTATATGAAAAAACCGATTTAATTTTGATTAATTTGACTTGTGACTGGACTGTAAAGTATAAAACTATAGACAATATGATGAAATTAACGGGATTGGATGTTGAGTGGGAACCCGCTGGACCTGTTATTCATAGACAAGATGATGTAGCACAACTATTCAAGAGAAAAGTATAATATGCAAAATAAAATACCTGTACCTTTGGCAATTAAAATGTTAATTCAAGAACATCGTGATCGGGTTAATCAATCACTAAATAATTTAACAGAAGCAAATTTGGAATTTATGCGAATGTTAAACTTACAACCAGAAGATGGGTGGAAATTAGATATTGATTCGCTACACTATGTCCAAATGGATAAACAAGATGACAATACACCAGTCGAGTGAACATGTAATTTTCACTTGGGGTAGATTTAAAGGACACTCCTTAGCACATGTTGCAAGGAGTGTTCCTTCGTATTTAGAATGGATGTCTGGACAAGAAGGATTACCAGAGCTCTGGCGTGTGGCTGCCGCAAAAACACTGATGGGTGAAGATGTTAGTGAATTAGATTTACCACGAACAAATAATCCTACGATATCATATAAAGATTTACCCAATATATCAAATAGTAAAGTAGAAGTGATATTGGTTGATAAAAAGACCGCAGCAATCATTATGCCCTACGACAAAGCAATGTTGGCAAAATTTAAATATGAAATTGATGGTCGTAAATGGAATAATGATGAAAAGTATTGGGAATTTCCAGTAGTACATCTCCCCAAAGTATTTAAATTATTTACTGATATTAAATGTGATAAAAAAGTACTAGATGTTGTGGATGGATTAAAATCACGACGACAACAATTAGATGAAATCCGAAGTCAAGATGATGATAAAGATTTTAAAATACCTGGATTAAAATTATCCTTATATGGGTATCAAACGATTGGTGTAAAGTTTATTGATAAAGCGGGAGGTCGATGTTTAATCGCAGACGCGCCGGGATTGGGGAAAACCGTGCAGGCAATTTCGTATGCACAATTACACAATCTGAAAACTTTAATTGTATGTCCATTATCTGTAGTAATTAATTGGCAACGAGAAATCAAAAAATTTACTGGAAAGGAGAGTACCATATGGGATAGTAAAACTTACGACGGTCATCTCCGAAATCAGTTTCATATTACACATTACGATGCTGTGTCTAAAAATTCTCATTGGCTTCGTGACCAAGCATTCGATTTACTTGTGTGTGACGAAGCGACCTATCTTAAAAACCGTCAAACAATACGGGCAAAAAGTATCTTGGGTTCGTGGAAGGAGCGTCGTAAGTATCCAGGAGTAAAAACAAAATACAGTATATTCTTAACGGGTACACCAGTCATGTCTCGTCCCATAGAAGCATTTTCATTATTGAATTTCTTGGACAAAGACAGATTTAATAATTTTTATCACTTTGTAGAACGATATGGTGGATGGAAAGGTGAACCTCCGAAAAATCTTCAAGATCTCCACGACAGAACAAAAGATGTGGTCATTCGTAGAAAAAAAAGTGAAGTATTGACCGAATTACCGAAAAAACAACGAAATGATTTATATGTAGAATTAACTAAAGATGAATATAAAGAATACCAAACACTATTGAAGGAAGTATTTGGTCGGTGGAAAATAGAAAAACCGTCGATTGGTCATATGCCAAAATTACAAAATTTTCTTATAGACAAGAAAATACCACGAGTTATGGAAATGATTGATGAGTTTTTAGATAACGATAGGTCAATTTTAATATTTAGTAATTATTTAACACCATTGAAATTTCTGACTGATCATTACGGGGATAAAGCGGCATTATTGACGGGAGAAATGAAACGGGATGAACGACAAAATAGTATTGATCGATTAGTTAGTGGTCAAGCAAAAATAGGATGTTTTAGCCTAATGGCGGCGGGTATGGGCATTGATGGACTGCAAAAAGTCATAGATACTGTAGTGTTCCTTAACATGGACTTCACACCAGCAAACCATGAGCAGGCGGAAGATAGAACCCATCGTATTGGACAGACCAACCAAGTGCAAGCATATTACATGATTTGTCCAGATACTATCGATGAATATATGCGAGACATTTTACGAGATAAACAACAAGTAGCAGACCTTATTGTAGACGGGGAACTGGTCACTCCTGAGAATAATAAATCATTTTTTAAAGAGTTTATTCGTCGGATTAACTCTTCATATAATGAGTATTTTACCGATGAAAACACAGACGATTGATATTTATATACAAGTATTTACAACTAAAGGAGTTATTTTATGTCAAATGTTACATTCCCTACGGAAATCGTAGATTTACCGAGTAAAGGGAAGTTCTACCCAACAGGTCATCCATTAGCAAGTGGTCAGATTGAATTGAAATATATGACCGCCAAAGAAGAAGATATTTTGACTTCACAAAACTTGATTCAAAAAGGTGTTGTATTAGATAAATTAATGGATAGTTTAATTGTTACAAAAGGTGTGACTCACGAAGATTTGTTAATTGGTGATTTAAACGCAGTAATGGTCGCCACGAGAATTTTAGGATATGGTAAAGATTATAATATATCAGTGACTTGTCCAAAGTGTTCGTCAGATGAATCACACGCAGTAGATTTAACTCAATTGGAAACTAAAGATACTCCACAAGATTCTGATTTATTATTTAAATTACCTGTTAGTGGAAAAACAATTAAAATTAAATTATTAACACGAAAGGTAGAAAAAGATATTGAAAAGGAATTGACCGCTATAAAGAAAGTTGGATTACAAGTAGAACCAGAAGCAACTACCAGATTACGATATATTATCGCAGAAGTGGACGGTTCATCTGATTCAAAGGTTATTCGTGAAACAGTAGAAAACATGTTGGTCAAAGATAGTCGAGCATTACGAGAATTTTATAAAACAATTACACCGGATGTAGTATTTGAAACTACATTTGTGTGTTCTAAGTGTTCACATAGTGATACACTTCCATTGACTCTCGGCGCTAACTTTTTTTGGCCTGACGCAAGAATATAGGTTAAACATCCATAAAATCATTTTTTCCATGGTATATTATGGAAAAGGTGGATTTACATTTGAAACACTATATAATATGCCCGTGTTCTTGCGCGGCTTCTATTTACAACAAATGAATGATGCAGTAGAAAAAGAAAACAAAGAGTACGAGAAGTTGAAAAAGTCTAAATGAGATAGTACATGGCTGATTACGATAAAGAATTAGAATCTTCAATGGCAAGTTTAAACGCAGCAATAAAAAATTTAACTGCTGCGGCACAAAATACTGGTAATTTAAACAGCGATTTGAAAAATCTACAATCAGCCGTACAAGCTCATGTTGCTGTGTTAAATAAAGGATCCGATGTTGGTAGCAAGTTATCTACATTAAATGCTCAATTATCTACTAACCAAGGAGCATTGTTAAGTCAACAACGAGAACTACAAGCAAAAGAATCCAATTTAACTAGTCAGCTAGCGGCGGTTGCTGCTGGCGCAAAAAAGTATACATATACAAACGAAGATGGAACAACTAAATTAAAAGATGTAGCAAAAACAGCAAAAGACCAAGCTAGTCAAACTAGAGGACTAACTCAAGTTATAGAAGATCAGAAGGAGGCAATACAGGTCCAGGTAAATGAAACTTCTAAATTACAAACCGCAATAGCAGAAATATATCAAGAACAACAAAACGCAGCGGTAGAATTCAATAGGGTATCTTCGTCATTAAAACGAAGTAAAAATGTAATAGATTTATTCAATAATAATACTCCAGCTGGAAAAATGTTAGTTCTTGGTGAATTAGCAATGCGACTTGGAAAAGCATTCGGAGATTTACGAGAAGCTATCTATAAAGTACAAAGTGATGTTGGTGTGCAAATAGGAAGTGCATCTCGTATATACGGGAATGCATTGATTTCTAGAGCAAAATCATTGGTAGGATTAACAGATGGACCTGTTCTTGATACCCAAGAAATTATCAATGCAACAGCAAACTTCAAAAAAGAGTTTGGAACAATATTAGATCCGGCAGAAGCCGAAAAAATAGCTGGGGAGGCAAAACGACTCGGTGTATCGTCTGAAGATTATGTAAAAGCAAAGCGAGCATTTTTGGGAACAGGTGCAGCTGAAGATGTTGTCCGCCAGAAAGCTATCGCAGAATTCCAAAAACAAGGATTGGCAGGTGCTGATGCAATACAATTTGCTGCACAAAATGCAGATTTATTAGCAGTCGCTGGTGGTAAATACGCAGAGTCATTATTCCGTGCAGCGGCAGAATCTAGGAAAATTGGTGTTAATCTCCGTGATATAGAAAAATTTGCGAATAGTATTGTTGGCGATTTTGAAGGATCATTGGAAAACTTTGCTGAATTGAGTGCATTGGGTGTCGAGATGGACTTCAACCAACTGGCACAAGTAGCAGCAACAGGTACTACAGAAGATTTACAAAATCTTCTCCAACAACAATTAAGTGTTTCGGGTATTACGGGGGAAGAATTACAAACGAATAGACAACTACGATTAGCCTTAACACAAACCACAGGATTTGATGAATCTACTATATTAAAACTTGCTGGTGTCGCTCAAGCTCCAAAAGAAAAAACCGTTGAAGAACAACAATTGGGATATCTAGAACGATCCGTTGAATTATTACAAGGTATCTTAACGGCTATGGGTGGGTTGGCTGGTGCAGTCGTAGGATTAAAAGCTCTTGGATTTGCGAAAAATATTATAACAGGTGGCAAAGGAATTACAGGATTATTACCTGGCCTGGGTGGCGCACCAGCGCCAACAGTTCCACCAACTGGTCTAGTTGGAGGTGGTGGTTTATCTGGTGTTGCTGGTGGTGCAGCATCGTTTAGTCAATCTAAAGTAATACAAGGTGCCGCAGCAATGTTAGTTGTGGCGGCGTCGGTATATGTTTTGGGTAAAGGATTACAACAGTTTAGTATGGTAAATTGGTCTGATATGGGTAAGGCAGCGGTAGCGTTGGGAGTACTTACTGTAGCAGCATTTGGACTATCCTTTATCGCACCACAAGTTGGAGTTGGGGCATTGGCTATTGCTGCGCTTGGAGCATCAATAATTCCATTTGGAATTGCATTACGAATCATGGCGCCTGGGTTATCAACATTTGGTCAGTTTATAACTACATTGTCTCAATTAAACGCCGGACAAGTTGGAATATTAGCATTGATGGGGCCTGCACTAACCAGTATGGCAGTGGGGTTAACTGCATTAGGAATTGCAGCTATAGCCGCGGCACCAGGACTAGCAGTTCTTGGTGGATTACAAAAAATTGGATTATTACCAACTTTTAAATCACCAGAAAAAACTGCATCAGAAACAACCACACCTATACCAAATACTAAAGTTACATCTGTAGCAGCCGCTGTAAAGCCCACAACTATAGCTGCATCTGCACCTATAGAATCCAAAGTGGATACTGCTAAATTGGAAGCAAAATTAGATCAAGTAATAACTGCAATACGCAGTATGAAGATTGAAATGAATGGATATGAAGTAGGACATGTGACAGCAAATGAAGCACGCACACCATTACGGACACGATAATATATGGCAAAAATATTTAGTAATATTGCAAAGGATGCAAACGGATTACGAAATGTATATGACGATTCGACATTAAATGAACAAGAATCACCATTTTCGTACGCACGAAAATTAGCCATACCAGGTGGACCAATTGATGTTAGTGTGGCGAGTATTGAAATTCGTCGTATAGCACCCATATATGATTTATTTACTTCAAAAACACAATCAACATTAACATTTGATGCAAATAAATTATTAATAACTTCAACTATTCGAAAATTAAATCGTACAACAAACAGTACATTATATGATCGATTCAGTACAAATAATCCATATATTACAAACGGTACACAAATACTACCAGAAAATGGAACTTTGATTGAAATTAAACCGTATAGTAAAGATGTTGCAGATCAAAGTTTAATGTTACAAGATTCACAGTCATTACCAATTGTGTCAGGTCCTCGTGATGAAAAACGACTTATAAACTACTTGAAAACCTCCGAGGGATTATCTTTCTTAGCACGACAACAAGTATTGCAAGCAGGGAATACATTTAAACAATCCAGAAGATATAATCCAGTATCGGTAGTATTGGCTGCATCAAAATATGCATTGGTTAATTTAAATACACCATTAGAACGAGTGGATAGAGCGTTATCATTAGACTCACAGAGTACATCGAAAACCATTCCACAGATGATTACCATATCAGATATGGCGGGAAGACTTCAACAAGAAACTGTTCTACAAAAACAAGAGCAGTTACGAATTCGATTTGTTGGTGGACAACGGCAAGGTAGTAATCGACGAACTTTATTGGGACAAGTTGTGGGTACCGCTGCAAATAGATTATTGCAATCTATATTGAATAGAACTAATGTTAATGTGTTTGGTAGAAGAATAAATCTAGGACAACTTGGAAGAACTTTAAATACATTAGGGCAAACAGCACAAGCAATAGGTCGTGGTATTAATATTGGAAATGCTACCTTAAAAACAGATCAAACTCCATATGATGCATTGATACAAGCAGACTTATGGCCACTGGTTAAAAACAAAGATGGTACAGTACAAAATTTCCACATTAATAAAAAGAATTACATTGAACGAGCACAGAAGTCTTTGAATGTAGTAAAGCAAAGAGGAAAATTAAATAATAATTTCTTTACAAAACCATACCCAGACATAGAAGAAGATTATCGAAGTTCGGAATCATATACAGACGATGTACAAACAGAAGTAGGATCGTTTAATGGAATAGCCAGCGCCAAGTATATAAAAGATCCAATGAATTTAACACCAAGTAGTAAACCGATTGGATCAATGACACAATTGGATGGATTATATTCACGAGAAGATTTTATACAATTTAGAATTGTAGTACCTGGTGTGTTTGATCAAGGAGTTAGTTTCCGTGCATTCGTAGAAGATTTACGACACGATGCAAAAGGTGATTACGAAGAACAACGGTATGTCGGCCGACCAGAACGATTCATTGTATATAAAGGTATGACGCGTTCAATGAAATTTAAGGTGTACTTAGTTGCATTTACTAAAGATGAATTAGCCACTGTGTGGTTGCGTGCTAACATGTTGAACAAGTTGGTATATCCAATAAACACTGCGGCAGGACATATGGTACCACCTATCGCAAAATTAACACTGGGAAATATCATAGAAAACCAACCAGGATATTTTACGGATATTAATATGGATTTGGATGATGTTCCGTGGGATATAGATTCAGAAGTAACGCAAGTTGTGAAACTTGATATGAATTTTAGTATAATTGAAAAGAATTTCATCACCCAAGATCAAACATCAAACGCATTGTTGGATGCAGATCCATTTGCAAATACAGTTATTAAAGATCAAATAACAAAAAATATTGGTGGAGCATTGAGTGGATTCAAAATACCAAATATTGATATACCACAAGTTAATTTAAACCCGGCATCAGACCCACTACGACCAGAACTGTTAAGTAGAGACATACAGAACATAGCTACTCGTTTAGGAGAACGCGCAGCACGAGAAGATATACAGCGAGCTGGTTTTCAAGGATTAGTAAACTTTGCTCGAAATGGATCCGTGGGAAGAGGATAATATATGACAGAAAAATATACAACTCAGTTGAAAATAGAAAAAACAGATACGGGTAAACCATATTATACTACGGTGTTACCGAATTTTATTTCTTTGGATACTTTTGAATTTTCAATTGTTACACGAGGTATTCAAAGATTCGATAATCTTGCACAACAATATTATAAAGATTCTTCAAAGTGGTGGATCATCGCAAAAGCAAATAATATGGTAGACGGGTCAATATTTATTAAACCAGGAACTCGTATAAAAATACCATCGGCAGGATTATAATTTATGGCAACTCGTTCTCCGTATGAGACATTTAATGTCTTTGACGCAAATGTACAAAGTGAATTAAACAATAGAAGAAAATCAACAGAATTGGTAGAAATTCGAACACCATTTCTACGATACACTACTACTGTAGAATTTCCTACTAAAGAATGGTACACCGAATTGGCAAATACTGCCGGAGCTAGAGAAGCGTTTGATTATATTTCCCCGTTTGATTTAAATCGATATGCCGGTTGTAAGTTTTTTACACTAGGATTACATGGGTGGGATAATGAATCGTACAATGATTCCGATATCTACGGAACTCGTGCAGATAAAGGATTGGTAGTAGGAACAACCTATACCGAAGGAAAACAAATTTTAGTAAAAACCTACGAAAAAAATACAAACGGACTGTCTGAAAAATTTCAATCACCAAATGGATATCCACCACCTGGGATCGAAAGTGCAACTGTTGAACGATTACGAAATGGTAATGTATTAAAATTTACCATAAACGCGGTATGTTACACACAGCAACAATTACAAATGTTAGAATTTTTAGCATTTTCACCTGGTATGAGTTGTGTATTAGAATGGGGAAATATTATCTCATCACCCAAAGGACAAAAAGGGTTAAATAAAGATTATATATTAAATTATAAAAATGTCAGAGATACGGAAATTATTTTAAATTTCTGGTCAGGAATGTTTACGGGTGGTCTTCGTCGTCGTGGTATGTCGCAAGGTGCACGAAGTTTGTTTATTGATTCATTTTGTAAACCCAATAACTATCATTATGATTTTTCTATCGCACGAGTAGCGAATGTTAAAACAGTAATAGAAAACAACAAATACAAAGTTACAGTAATCGCATATGGTGTGGCAGATAACATCATGTATATTTCCGCATACGCAACAAATAATCCAGATTTTCAACAAGACGAAAATGCTAACAAGGATCAAACTCTTTTAACTTCTGTTCGTGATTATTTTGCACCACGATCAAAGTTTACATATTTACTAGATTCTCGTGCGGACTCAGATGATGAAATAGTTAAATTTGATGAACCAGATGATGCCGCGGAAAAAGATGGTGCAAGCGCCGCAGCGGGAAGTGGTACTCCAACAAATGATTTGGGGCAAGAACAAACATTCTATATTACGCTGAATAGATTTATTAATTATTTTTTAAATGACCCGGTTAATGGTGTTGCATCTATTGTAAATGGTGCATTAAATGTAGTAAATTCGGTAGATACCAAAAATGATTCAAAATTTAGTTTAGAATTATTAGAAGATTTGGAAGATATAAACAAAAACCCTATAAAAGTGGGATATAATGAAGTACTACGATCTACAGATCCTTCTACAGTTTTAATAGTTAATAGAAAAGCATTTAGAGATATCGGTACATCAAAGTTATCATCATTCCGTGAAAATTTGAAATTAAGCACAAGTGGATCTTTACGAGTTGCCAAAGCCACAACAAAATTAATAGCAAACCAATTAACGCAAGTAAATGAAGAAGGTAATCCAGAATCCGATGGAAATCCATCTGGTATTGCAACGGCAAAATCTGGTATATGGATTAACAGTAAATTAATTCAAGCAGTGTTTCTTGAAGCACGAACCATTCACGAAGGTATAGAAACTTTACTAAATAAGATTAACGCAGCAACCGAAGGATATTGGGATTTGAGTTTAATTTACGATGAAGAGTTATCTAATTTTAGAATCGTAGACAACAACTTAAAAATATTACCAAAAAAGGAAGCACAAGCAATTTATACCTTTAATAAGAAATTACCAAATAAACCTTCTGCTGATGAGCAAATTATAGGTTCGGAAATATTGGATATACGAATCAACGCAGATTATCCAAAACTATTAGTATCACAATTAGGAATCTCTGCACTAAATAACTCCTCTGGGTCACCAGATAGAAAAGATTTACAATATGCAAGAAACCCATTGATGGGACCACGGTTATTTGATTTACTACGAAAAGACAAACCAACACAAAAAGAAGAAGAGAAAAAATCACCACCAAATCAGGACACTAATACACTTAATAAGTTTGTGGAAGTTGCGTTAAAGGGTATACTATACGAAAATAATGGTGTTCGTGCATCTATACAACAACAATTACAAGCTGGTGGATTTAATACACTTCCTACAAACACACGACAAGTATTGGGTGAAATTTTTATAATTCAACGACCTTTAACAAAAATTGAAGCGCAAGGCTTTTCATCTAGAATATCGAGTGATGATTTAACGAATGGCCAAATTGACGCAATAAAAAATGCACTATCACTTCGATCAAAAGCAATTATTAATCGGGCAAAGTCTAAAGAACTAGCAGCATTTGAAGTTGACGGTCCTAACGCTGCAGAATTCCGAGCCAAGGCAAAAGTAGAGATAGTTAGACAACAGAAACAAATTTTTGATAATATAAAAAACAGCAGAAACGAACTACTAGCACTTTTTGATAATAAAATGGCAACAACACCAAATACAGTAGTAAACCCACAAGTTACCTTCACTGGTATCGGTCCAGCAGCGAATGCAGTAGCAATCGGTGGTATACCAGGAGCAATACGATAATATGGCAATGAATACTTCAAAATTAACTAGTTCAGAAAAAATTTTCGTAGATCGTGCAGAAGCACTGGGAATAACCAATCCATTAGAAATTGCACAATTATTAGCACAAGTTAAACATGAATCTGGTCTTAGATTGGTAGATGAAAAGTTAAATTATAGTGCTGATTTTCTTTTGAAAAATTTTTCTAGAAAATTCTCGTCACGAGCTGCAGCAGAAGCAGTTTGTTGTGGAAAAGATAGAGCAGCGTTGGCAGAAATTATATATGGTAATAGAAAAGATTTGGGTAATACTAGTCCTGGTGATGGATTTAAATATAGAGGACGTGGGTACATACAACTCACAGGAAAAGCTAACTATGCAGCAGTTGGTAAAAAGTTAGGTATTGATCTGATAAATAATCCCGATTTGGTATTGGATCCACGGTATGCTGCGGATGTAGCTATACAAGTATTTTGGAAGGATAGAGTACGACCACGAGTAAATAATTTTGCAGATACTACCGCAGTAACAAAAGCAGTTAATGGTGGTGATATTGGATTGGCGGATAGACAACAAAAATTTAAATATTATGCAGACACATTAGGAGTAAGTTCTAATGTTGCACAAGGTTCATCACCAACTCCCCCACCAAAAAATACACCCGCTCCTGTACCACCAACTGTACAAAATCCAATACCACAACAACCACTAGAAAATTATACGGCATATTTAGAAAAAAATTACAAGAATCCATTTAAAAATGCACCAATAGAAGTCCAACGAGAAGTATTATATACACAAACAAATGCCAGTGAATATTATCGTACATATTTGGGAAATTTAAAAAGAATAGACTATAGTAAAAGTGGTTCGATAGATTATTTGGTTGCTTTAGATAGACCTGATATGGAAGGTGATTTATTTTTAATTGATAGTTTGGTTAAAAAACAAGAAAAACAAACGCAAGAAACAAAATCTATTTTGGATAACAAATTAGGATCGTTCTCTCCTGATGCAAAACTTATGCTGATCGCATCGTCATTATTTGAAATGTATCCAGACGATATGCGAAATAAAATGTCACAAAATTCAACCAAAGGTGGGATGAATCCAAATTACTCACATGCATGGAGAACACCAGGTAAATTATCAGTTACGGCAGACTTAACTATTCCTGGTATTGCTGGGCTTCGTATTGGACAAATTTTCTGGGTAGATAGAATATCTGATTCATATAAAGACTACGGTGCATTCCAATTATTTGGATTAACGGAGAATATAGACATTAGTAAAGGATGGACTACTTCTATACATTCACGATTTAATGTATTACCAAGAAATTCTGGTGGTGGAAAATATTTAATAGATAGTGATACTGTGTCGAAATTAACAAAAACTTTAACAGGTATTACTACCAACTTTTAGGTAATAACATATGGCAGAAGATATTTCACTTGGTGTATTTAATTCTATTGGTAATCGATATGCAAAGCAACAAATGTTGCAAACATTAAAAGTTACAAAACCAATAGTAACAAATAATGATATAGAAGAAGGAATTAAAACTAGATACTTTGCAAGATATAAATCTGATCGTTATGGTACTATCTATGAGCTTAGTGAAGGAGATTATTTCGCAATAGAACAAAATAGTTTATTTCAAAAAACTAAAATAGATTGGATTATTCGAGGAAGATTACAGGATATAGCCTTGACTTTAAGTGATGGAACGAGTATGTTAGTAAAGGGTGTTATCAGTCAAAATCAAGCTTTACTTGCTATAGCAAATGAAAAAATACCTGGTATTATACAACACCTACAAAATCACATGGAGTATTGGTCGGGAGAATAGATGATTGTTCAATCGGTTACGGAAATAGAAAAACTACAAAGAAAATTGGAACATGAAGTGGCGTATGTAATACCGATATTCATGGATCAACATACACATCCCGCAATAAATGAATTGTCATCATTACATATTTTATTTGATGATAACGAATATGCGTGTGTACCAATAAATCATCCCGATGGAATCCCACTAAATATTGATATTACCGGTGCAAAGAAACTGGTGACCTTATACAAGCGTGAATTATTACACGCCTATCCAAAACTGGATCAATCCAAAGTAGACGATGTAGCAACGATACTACATCTATCAGCAAACACCGTTCCTGAAGTACGGGATTATTACACTCCCACAATTCAAAGAACTCTACAGCAATTTCAATTTAAAAATCTTCATCTCAGCGTACCATTGGTAGTTTGGATGGAATATGCTCATAAATTGTTGGGGTATGTACGAGACAAGTACAAAACAGAACTTTCACCCGCATATAATTTTGTTAATAATACAATTATTCCCACATTAACTACAATTGAACAGTCTGGTATCCATGTAGATGCATCGTTAATAGTAAATCATTTCGGTGAACAAAGTAAGAAGTATATAAAAAATTATATGATACATAGTGAATACAATCCATATACTTCAACAGGAAGACCCAGTAACAAATATGGTGGTATTAACTTTGCCGCACTCAATAAAAATGATGGTACTCGTACCGCATTTACAAGTCGGTATGGTGACGATGGAATCTTAATTCAGTTCGATTATGAAGCATTCCATGTTCGGTTGGTGGCCAATCAATTAAACCATGTACTACCAAATACATCAGTTCATACACATTTGGCAGAACAGTATTACAAAACCACCAATATCACACCAGAACAGTACGAAAAGTCAAAACAGAAAACTTTTGCACTGATGTACGGAATGCATGAGGATGTTGGTGATGTGAAATTATTTCATGATATAAAACGGTACACTAATCAACTTTGGGAAGTTTATAACGAATTGGGATTTGTTGTTGGCCCGTATAATAAAAAGATTATAGTAGATAATCCCTCACCAAATAAGGTGTTTAATTACATGGTACAGTGGACAGAAACTGCGGAAGCAATGGGTCGTATTTCCTCTGTATGTGAGTTTTTACGGGGGTTATTAACAAAACCCATCTTGTATACCTATGACGCTTTATTGATTGACCTACACCGTTCTGAGACTGCTGTAATCCCCAAAATCAGACACTTGTTGGAAACAGATACTTATCCTACACGAATGTACAAGGGTAAAAATTATAATGATCTAATTTTAGTATAAGTTATTCTTTAAACTGACAATAATATATTTATTAGGGAATGTAGATACCTTAATGAGTTTTATTATGAGTCAACAAACACAATTACTTTGTACTTTTTGTGCGAAAGATACAGTAGAAAGTACAATAGAAAAAATTAAGAATGTATATAAATTACCATTTAATTCAATATATGTATTAAACAATGTTGATGATGAGCAACAAATAATTCTTACATACAATATAGATGTGGAATTTAATGGTAGTGACACAGAAGTACCATATACGATATCAGTACATAGAAAGAAACAAACTAATACCATTTATACAATTAATGCGATTAATAAACTGATCGAAGAAAAAAATAATGGTATTTTAGATAAAGCGTATAAAATTGATTGGACAGAATTACAAAATATGATATTAGTTACTGCGTATGGTCGATTAAAAAAAGTAAATACTAAAATTTCTCATATAATAAATTTTTAAACACTTGACAAATATAGGTGTCTCCACTACCTTAAATGTGGAGTTTCTAAACTCTCTAAATTCTAAACTCTAAGGAGACAAATTATGCCATTGGATTTTAATGCACTAAAAGCAAAGTTAAACACATTTACAAAACAGGGTGACCGCAATGACGCACTCTGGAAGCCCACGGAAGGAAAAACGACCATTCGTATTGTTCCGTGGAAGGGAAATCGGGATAATCCATTTATCGAACTGTATTTCCATTATCTTGGTAACAAGACTTATATTTCCCCTCTCTCATTCGGTCGTCGTGACCCCATCGCAGAATTTGCTGATAAGTTGGTAGAGGATGCTCGTCGTGAAGGACGAGAAGCAGAAAAGTCTGCTTGGAAGCAGGCATCGGCATTCCGACCCAAGCTTCGTACTTATATTCCTATTATTGTTCGTGGTGAAGAAAGCAAGGGTGTTCGTTTCTTCTCATTCGGCAAAACAGTATACCAGGATCTTCTTTCATATATCGCTGATCCTGACTACGGTGATATCACAGATCCAAAGATTGGTCGTGATGTTGTGGTCGAGTACATCCCACAGGAAAAGTCAGATACAAATTTTGCTAAGACCTCTGTAAAGGTCAAACCCAACCAGACACCAATCGTACAAGATATTGATCTTGCAAAGAAGCTATTGGAAGAACAGCCGGATATCTTCGCATTGTACAAGGAACCTTCGTATGAAGAACTTCGTGCAGTTCTTGAACGATATCTTGATCCTGACGCCACGGAACCTGTTGCAAAGGGTAATTCCGAAGTTAAGAGCGTGACCACACAGACCCTTGATCTGTCAACGGAAATCTCTGAGTCTGCTGTGGTGAAGAACGCATTGGATGAATTCGATAAGTTATTCGATAATTAATTCATATGTCCACAGAAAAGAAAACAAAGAAACCAATGCCATCTGCAGATCGGGATGAATTGGCACAGATAATTGCGGACTCACTCAATAAACTTAATAAAGATGCGGATCAAGTAGCGTATTTCCTTGATGGTAAGGAAGATACGCCAACAGACTTTACAGACTTTATTTCTACCGGCGCTACCATGTTGGACATTGCGATTAGTAATCGTCCGTATGGTGGTATTGCAGTCGGTCGTATCACGGAACTTACTGGACTTGAAGGGTCTGGTAAGTCGTTGGTTGGTGCACAGCTTATTGCCAACACACAGAAGCGTGGTGGTGTGGCAGTACTAATTGACACCGAAACCGCGGTCAATCCAGAATTCTTTAAGGCGGTAGGTATCAACATGAACAAGTTAGTATATGTTCATTTGTCTACCGTGGAAGATATTTTCGACGCTATTACGAATATTATTGAAAAGGTTCGTACTGGAAAAGATAAAGACAAGTTGGTCACCATCATCGTTGACTCAGTTGCCGCAGCTTCTACGAAGAAGGAAATGGAAGCCGACTTCGGTAAGGATGGATACGCTACGGATAAGGCAATCATTATCAGTAAGGCAATGCGTAAGATTACTGGCCTTCTTGGTCGGGAACGCATCGCATTGGTATTCACCAACCAACTTCGTCAAAAGATGAACGCTCCTGCGTTCTCTGACCCTTGGACTACCTCTGGTGGTAAGGCGATCGCATTCCACGCATCAACTCGTATTCGTTTGTCACTCATCGGTAAGATTCAAGATGGTAACAAGAATGTCGTTGGTGTTAATGTAAAAGCCGTTGTTGTCAAGAATCGTCTTGGTCCACCACATCGTACCGCAGAGTTTGATATCTACTTTGATCGTGGTATTGATGATTACGGTAGTTGGTTGGATGTCTTGAAGGACAATGGATTGGTTAAGCAATCTGGTGCATGGTATACACTGGTAGATGATACTACCGGTGAAGAATTGAAATTCCAATCAAAGGATTTCCCAAAACTACTGGAAGAAGATACCGATAGAAAGGAATCTATCTATCAGAAGATTTGCGATGCATTAATTATGAAGTACAAGTCAGAATATAATCCTGACGCAGTGTCACTAGACACTGGTGAAGATACAAAAGAACTTTTACTGGATTAATATATGGAAAGTTTTATTTTAACAGCTATCGAAGCATTTAAAAGTGCAAATGGTGATGTTGAAAAATTTGAATTACATCTTCGTAGAGGAATGATGACTACGCAAGAAATTAATCCTACTGTCAACCCTACATTTTTGGATAATTTAGAAATAACACCTGATTTAGCAGAAAGTTTAACTTCTATTGATTTAGATAATATGTCTGATGCTGAAATTTTGGAATATGCAAAGAAAATGGGATTAGTACAGTAATATATGTCTGACTTGCAAAAGATATTTCAAAATATGAAATTTGAGCAATCCAATCAAGAGGGCATGACCTATAATGGTCGTGTCCTCTTGGTGGACGCTTTAAATACCTTTCTTCGTAGTTATGCCGCAATTCCTACATTAGATGATGATGGAAATCATATTGGTGGAATGACGGGGTTTTTACGAAGTATTGGCGCAGCAATTCGTGATTTTAAACCAACACGAGTTGTTATTGTATTTGATGGTAAAGGGGGTTCTCAACGACGAAGAAAAATATATCCAGAATATAAGTCGAATAGAAAACCACCGACTCGGTTGAATCGTCAATATGATATGACAACCGAACAACAAGAAGTTGAAAATATGAAGTATCAATTGGTTTCGTTAATTGAAATACTGGAATGTTTACCACTTACAATTTTTACACTCGATAACATCGAAGCAGATGATGTAATCGCGTACGCTTCGGAATTAATCGCAGCACAAGGTGGTACATCGTTAATTTATTCTACTGATAAAGATTTTCTACAGATGGTGACAGAAAATACGAAAGTATATAATCCAGTAAAGAAAAAAACATTTGACATCAACACCGTTCTCGAAGATTATGGAGTACATCCCGATAATTTTGTTTTTTATCGTTCTTTGATGGGTGATAAAAGTGATAATATTGGAGGAATCAAGGGTGCGGGAGAAAAAACTTTACTCAAGCAAATTCCAGAGTTTGCAGAAGCATCGGTGAATATTGATGTTGATTTCGTTGAACAAAAATTTAATGATGTTAAAAAGAAACCAAAGTTAGTTGAAAACATTTTAGCTAATAAAGATATTATTGATCGTAATTTACAATTAATGAATTTACGAGATGTTAATATTTCTACTGATGCTAAAATGAAAATTGTTCATAAATTAGATATTGTTAAATCCGATTTACGCAAAATGGACTTGACAAAACTCATGATTCGTTGTAAACTTATGAGTAACTTTCCAAACTACGATATGTGGCTCACCACATCGTTTGTTCCACTAACTAGGTTCACTAATGGTTCCAATAACGCAGAATCCGAATTACGACAGTAATGTTGATAATCTTTCCAAATATGGAATTGAGTTTCAAACAAAAGTTCTAGCATCACTTATTTCTACTCAAGAATTTCTTGAGCAATCATTTGATGTTATCAATCCGTACTTTTTTGATAGTGATGCAGGACGTTGGGTAGCGAAGAAAGCACTATATTATTATAACGAATACCGCACCCTACCTACACTAGAATATTTCAAGATCGAAATGACCAGCGAAACCGACGATACACTTCGTGCGGGAGTAGTTGAAATGCTCAGAAAAGTAGTTGTGAAAGTTAAAGATACCGATCTTGATTATGTTCGTGATCGATTCTTGGATTTTGCACGAAATCAATCATTGAAATCTGCTATTATTAAATCTGTAGATTTACTACAAGAAGGAAAATATGATTCTATCAAAACATTGGTAGATCATGCACTCCGTAGTGGACAACCAAAACACATTGGTCATGATTGGGTTGAAGATGTTGATCAACGATTGATGCATGTATCTCGTGACACGGTACCAACTGGATGGGATGTTATTGACGCCATTACTGGTGGTGGATTGGCTGGTGGTGAATTGGGTGTTATCGCCGCACCGTCAGGTATCGGTAAGAGTTGGGCATTGTCTACTATCGGCGCAAATGCTTTACGAAAAGGTAAAAAGGTAGTACACTACACATTGGAATTAAACGAAAATTATGTAGGTATCAGATACGATACAATTTTTACTGGTATTGAACCTGGGAAGATTCCAGATAATATTGATACAGTCAAAGAATTAGTACAAAAAATACCTGGTAAATTGATTATTCGTTACTACCCAGCAAAAAGTGCTACATCACATTCTCTATTAGCACATACCCAACAATTGATCGCTTTGGGACACAAACCAGATATTATATTAGTAGACTACGCAGATCTACTACGATCTTCTGAACGAATGGATGCACGATACCAAGAGTTGGGTGCTATTTACGAAGAACTCCGTGGTATTGCTGGTGAATTGGATATTCCTATTTGGACTGCAAGTCAAACACAGCGTAGCTCTATTCAAGAAGATATTATCCAAGCAGATAAAATTGCAGAATCATATAGTAAGATTATGACCGCTGACTTAGTAATTTCGTTGAGTCGTAAACTAGAAGATAAAGTCAATAAGACAGGTCGTGCCCATATCATCAAAAATCGTTTTGGTGCAGACGGACAAACCTTTCCTGTTCTTATGGATACAAGTATCGGTCAGATACAGATTTACGATGAAAAATCATCAAAGGGTATATTACTTAAAAAACAAATGGATACTCAAGCTGGTGATGAACGAAAATCATTGGCAAAAAAGTTAGCAGAGATGAGTGGGCTAGAATCTCTTGATGAGTAAGTAACAGATAATTTTTTCAGACAGAAACATACTATTTATTTTTCCATATAACCATTAACACAGTTGGAGTTACACCATGCAGTTGGAAGCAAATATTTTGAGTGATATTACAGTTTTTATGAAGTATGCTAAATATAATGAAAAGTTACAAAGAAGAGAAAATTGGAAAGAATTAGTTGATAGAAATAAAGAAATGCATCTGGAAAAATTTCCACAATTAAAATATGAAATAGAAAATGCGTATCAATTTGTTTACGATAAGAAAATACTTCCTTCCATGCGTAGTCTCCAGTTTGCTGGGAAACCTATTGCCATTAACAATGCTCGTTTGTATAATTGCTGTTTTCTACCTATTGACCACATTGACGCGTTCTCAGAAGTCATGTTCCTGCTCTTGTCAGGCACAGGTGTTGGATACTCCGTTCAAAGGCATCATGTAGAAAACTTACCTGAGATTAATAAGCCAACGAAGTCTCGTCGTTATCTTGTTGGTGATAGTATTGAGGGATGGGCAGATGCCGTGAAGGTATTAGTAACTGCCTATATGAAAGGTAAAGCGTTGCCAGTGTATGATTTTAGTGATGTACGACCAAAGGGTGCAATGTTACTTACGAGTGGTGGTAAAGCACCTGGACCAGAACCACTCAAGGATTGTTTACATAATGTTCAGAAAATTCTTGATCGCAAGCAGAATGGTGAAAAACTCACCACGATTGAAGTCCACGATATTCTATGCTACATTGCTGACGCTGTACTTGCTGGTGGAATTCGTCGTTCCGCTATGATTAGTTTGTTCGACATTGATGACGATGATATGCTCACATGTAAGTTTGGAAACTGGTGGGAGCAAAACGCGCAACGTGGTCGTGCAAACAATAGTGCGGTGATTGTTCGTTCAAAGGTTGAAGCAGAAACATTCTTTGATTTGTGGAAGAAGATTGAAATGTCTGGTTCTGGTGAACCTGGATTTTTCTTTACAAACGATAAGGATTGGGGTATGAACCCGTGCGCAGAAATTTCTCTCCGTCCCTTTCAGTTCTGTAACCTGACTACTATCAACGCAGGTGATGTAGTAGATCAAGATGATTTGAATGCACGGGCAAAAGCAGCAGCATTCATTGGATCACTACAAGCATCATACACAAACTTTCATTACTTAAGAGATATATGGAAAAAGACAACCGAAAAGGAAGCGTTGATTGGAGTCAGTATGACTGGTATCGCATCAGGTCCAGTACTGAATTTGAACTTGAAAGAAGCGTCCAACATCGTGAAGGAAGAAAACCAACGAGTGGCTACTTTAATTGGTACGAACCCAGCAGCGAGAACAACCACGGTAAAACCTGAGGGTACTTCGTCGTTAGTATTGGGTACATCCAGTGGTATTCACGCGTGGCACAACGATTATTACATTCGTCGTGTTCGTGTGGGTAAGAATGAAAGTATTTACACATATTTGAATATTAATCACCCAGAACTATTGGAAGATGAATACTTCAAGCCACATCTACAGGCGGTTATCTCTGTTCCACAAAAAGCACCGGCTGGAGCAATTACTCGTCAAGAATCTGCACTTGATCTCCTTAATCGTACTAGTAAGGTATGGAAGGAATGGGTAAAGACAGGACACCGTAAGGGAGCAAATAAGAACAATGTGTCTGTCACCGTGTCTATTAAGGATGGTGAATGGGAAGAAGTAGGAAATTGGATGTGGGACAATCGTGATAACTTTACCGCATTGAGTGTACTCCCATATGATGGGGGATCGTATATTCAGGCACCGTTCGAAGATATTACAGAAGAAAAATATAATGAGTTAATTAGTAATTTACATAGTATTAATCTAGACGATGTAGTTGAATTAGTTGATGATACCAATTTACAAGGTGAGGCTGCGTGTGCAGCAGGAGCATGTGAGATTATATGATTACTGTTACTAGATTTACCGCACCGTGGTGTGCACCATGTCGGATGTTATCACCCATGTTTAAACAAATGGAAATTGATATGCCCGATATTACATTTGAAACTATTGATGTAGATGAACAACCAGAAGTTGCATCGGAAAATGGTGTACGATCAGTACCAACTGTGCTGATTCACAATAGTGATAATGACAAGATGATTAGTTTGGTTGGTGCGAATTCAAAGAATTCATATTTAAGTGCTATATCTGAGGTTACAGAAGTATGAAAGTTAAACGATTAGTTGAACATGCAATACTCCCATCCAAAGCACATGCTGGTGATTTGGGGTATGATTTGTATTCGTCTGATCAAATTACTTTACACTCCGGTGAAACCAAACTTATTTCAACTGGAATTTCTGTACAATTCCCAGAAGGATACGGTGGACTTATTCGTGATCGTTCCTCCATTGCCACAAAACGACAATTATTTACAGTGGCAGGAGTTATTGACAATGGATATACTGGTGAAATAAAAGTAGCTTTATATAATTCCACAGAAAGCTTCCAAACTATTTATATAGGTGATAAGATTGCTCAAATGATTCTTATCCCTACCGTAAATTTTACAGTGGAAGAAGTTGATGAAACTATATCAAACGATGGAAGGGGGAACAATGGATTCGGTTCAACAGGAAATTGATTTAGAAATTACAATTACAAAATCTGCATTGAGTGAAATGCGACATTATGCAGATGAAGATAAGATGGAACATTTTAGATTGGCTGTATCTCCTGGTGGATGTTCTGGATTTAAATATGATTTTAGTATAACGGATCATGCAGAGGAAGATGATATAGTATTGGAACAGTCTAATGGTGTTAAGCTAGTTATAGACCCGTTTTCATCTATGTATTTAAAAGGTACACTAATACATTTTGAAAGAACAATGCAAAGTTCTGGATTTACATTTAAGAATCCCAATGCAACAGCAAAGTGTGGATGTGGAAGTAGTTTTACAGCGTGATTTTTGATATACATGAGTTCTAATAAAAATCAAAAACCAGCAACAAATAAAATAGAACAAACCGTATCATCTATATTGTCTAGGTTAAATCTTCCATTTAAGGAACAAGTATCAGTAGACAAATATACAGTAGATTTCTTAGTAGATGATAAGTATATTGTTGAGTGTTATGGTGATTTTTGGCATTGTAATCCACAACAATATACTTCTTCGTATTTTAATAAAGGTAAACGCAAAACCGCAGAAGAAATCTGGCAACGGGATATGGAAAGAAAAAAGAAGTTTGAAGAAATGGGTTATAAATTTTTATGTTTATGGGAAAGTGATATACGAAAAAACCCAAAAATTATAAAATCAAAAATTAAACGATATATTAAATTGGATGAAAGGTTATGAGAATATTATTGTTTGGTTTACCTGGATCAGGTAAAACTACTTTGGCAGAAGAATTGATGAAGTCACTTCCCAATGCTGCGCACTTAAACGCTGATACGGTACGAAAGGCGTTCGATGATTGGGATTTTAGTCCTGCGGGACGAGCACGACAAGCATTACGAATGCGAACAATGTCGGATGATTTACTACAAAACAAAAATGTACAGTATGTGGTTGCAGATTTCGTTGCACCAACGAGTGAACTTCGTGCAATATATGAACCACAGTTCGCAGTCTGGATGGATACTATAGAAGAGGGACGCTTTGAGGATACTAACAAAGCATGGCGAGTTCCCACAGATAATGAATATAATTTACGAATTACAGAATTTAATCCAGTACAAGAGGAGGCAGCACGGTTATGCGAATTAATTCAAAAGCACCCACAGGATTGATGATTGGGCGGTTTCAACCGTGGCACAAGGGGCATCGTACTTTATTTGAAAAGATATTGGCAAAAGAAGGACAAGTATGTATCTGTATCCGTGACACACAAGGAACCAGTGAAAAAGATCCATTAGATGTGGAAACAGTAGCACTTAGAATTAATGACGACTTATCTAAGGATTTCGAAGGTAAGTATCAAATTGTAATTTTACCAAATATCACGGGTGTTTATTATGGTCGTGATGTGGGATATAAAGTTGAGCAAATAAAGCTAGACGATGAAATCGAAGCAATTAGTGCAACGCAAATTCGTAAAGAATTGGGAATCTAGTGTATTGTTTGTTTAGTTTACCGAGGGCAAGTAGCATAGCTATCTATTCGTGGATATTAGAAAGTGTAAGTATAAAATATCCGGAATATAAAGAGTGCGCAGATGTTTTACTTGGTACGAATAATGCACACATATTTAAAAGTGTTTCTGAAATGTTTGAAGAACAACAGTATTCAGATAAAATGTATGTTACAGCAAAACAAAGCATAAGAACTAGAGATAATCTGGAACAGTCTTTGTTACCTGAAAATTATTGGTATTCAGATACTTTATATTATCATGTATCCAAAATGTCACCAACACCTATAGTAAGTATTAAAGTTGGTAAAAATTATAATACACTTAATAGATTTGTAAATGATCCTAAATATACAACGATAACATTGGCAAGACGGGATATAAGACAACAATTTCTAAGTTTTATTGTCGCAACTCAATCACAAACATTTCATGGAAATCCAGACAAAATATATCAAAACAGAAAGCGTATGCGCAACATATATGTTACGGAAGATATGTTTATTATCTGGTTTGATTGGTTGTGTAAATTACACAGAGCAAAACAAATAACAGATTATACACTATACATTGAGGATTATATGGATAATCCTGCGAAATTGTTAAGTGAATTAGATCTACCAGAATTAGTGAATTATTCAAGATTAATACAAAAAACAAAAGACACAAATTTCGATGCAAAAATCGAAAATCTTGATGAGTTTAACAAACATTGGAACAAATATTGTTCTATATACAAGGATATACTATAATGATCCATCCAAAAAGACATGTAGCAAAAGCCATCAGTTGGCGTATAGTTGGTAGTATTGATACAATGGTAGTTGCTGGTTTACTAACAGGTAATTGGAAACTTGGGTTATCTATTGGTGGTATAGAAGTTATGACTAAGATGATATTATATTATTTCCACGAACGAGTTTGGTACAAGTTTATTAAATTTGGAGTTGACAACGACGCTGATTAAAGGTATATTGGAAGAGACTATTATTGGAGAACTCTTTAATGTATCAAAATATTTTTATTGAAGATGGTGAAGGGCGTGGTATAGTGCATCTTTGGGATGACCAAGAGGGCTATACCACTTTGCCGTTTTCACAGTTCGATTACGCATACAAAGCTGATCGCAACGGATCAAAGTTAAGTATGACTGGTGTTCGTGTTAGCCGAACAAAGATGTATAAGTGGGATGATCCTACACTATTTGAGAGTGATATCCCTCGTGAAACCCGTGTATTAACCGATTTATATCTAGAAGAGGACAATCCATCGGTTGGACATAAGATAATTTTCTTTGACATTGAAGTGTCGATGGAAAATGGTATTCCGAATATTGAGAATCCAAACAACGAAGTCACCGCTATCACTCTGTATGATAATATCACGAAAGAATACAATGTCCTTGTGCTCGATAAATCAGGAACGCGGGAAGATTTTGTAAAGAATGATACTAATACTTTCTTCTTTAAAGATGAAGTAGACCTCCTTTACAAGTTTATTGATGTCTATGAAGCTATCGGTCCCACCATCATCACGGGATGGAATAGCGATTATTTCGATGTACCCTACCTTTACAATAGATTGAAGCAACAGTGTGGAAGTGGAATTGCAAAGAAGTTGTCTCCAATCGGAAAATTGAAGTATTCCAAGTTCCGTAAGAAGTGGATGATTGCGGGTGTGTCATCCCTTGATTATCTTGACCTTTACAAGAAGTTTACCTACGGACAACAGCAGAATTATCGTCTTGATACAATTGGTCGTATTGAGGTTGATATGGGTAAGATTGAATACGACGGATCATTGGATGAACTTTTCAGAACTGACTTAGATAAGTTTATTGAATACAACGTGCGAGATGTTCGTATCATCGTAGAAATCGACAAGAAGATGAAGTTGATTGAATTGGTTCGTGGTATCTGTCATGTTGGTCATGTACAATACGAAGATTATTGTTATAGTTCGAAGTTCTTGGAAGGAACTATTATTACTTACCTTCACCGCAAGGGATTGGTGGTCAGCAATAAACCAGCAGATGGTCGGCAGTTGATGAACGAACGAGTCGAAAATGATGACGAAGGGTTTGCTGGGGCATATGTGAAGCCTCCTGTTCCTGGGTTGTATGATTGGGTCTATTCACTCGACTTACAATCCCTGTATCCGTCCATTATTATGTCTCTCAACATCTCACCAGAAACCAAGCGTGGGTTCATCACGAATTGGGATGTGGAAAAGCATCGGAAGGGTGAGATTGATACCTATTTGATTCGTGAAAAGGATACCGATACGGTGGTCAAACTCCCACGAGAGAACTTTATCCAGTTTATGGAGAATGCAAATCTATATGTTAGTTCGAACGGGGTAATGTACGATAGTAGTAAGACGGGTATTATCCCAGAAGTGCTTGACAAGTGGTTCGCAGAGCGTGTTGAGTTTAAGAACTTGATGAAGAAGTATAAGAACGAAGGGAATATGGAGTTGGCTGAGTTCTATGATAGACGCCAGCACATCCAGAAGATTTTCCTCAACTCCCTTTATGGTGTGTTGGGACTTCCTATCTTCCGTTTCTTTGATATTGACAACGCCCTTGCGGTCACGGCAACGGGTCAAGATGTGATTAAGAATAGTGCAGAGTTTGCCAACAAGTTGTATAATGATAAGTTAAACGACAACAACGATTATTGTATTTACATTGATACCGACTCGTTGTATTTCTCGTCAACGGCATTACTTCCAGAGAACGCTGACCCAAAGGACTTCACGATTAAACTCGCACGGGCGGTCGAAAAGAAGTTGAATGATTATTACAATGTAATGTCAAAGGAACTATTCTTCTGCGATAAGCATCGTCTTTACATCAAGGGTGAGTCGGTCGCCAGTAAGGGATTGTGGATTGCCAAGAAGCGATATGCGATGAACGCGGTGTATGATTTGGAGTCCAATATTGACATTGACAACAAAATCAAGATTAAGGGATTGGATGTGGTTCGGTCAACTTTTCCACCCGCATTCCGTGCGTTTATGAATGGAGTATTGAAGGATGTTCTTGGTGGTATTCGTAAAGATGATATGGACAAAAAGGTATTGGATTTCCGTTTTGCACTAGATAAAGAAGAATATATCAATGTTGCAAGAAATACCTCTGTTAAAAACATCAGTGAATACGAAAAGGGTACTAGTAAGCAATTAGGGGAATTCAAGAAGGGAACTCCCGCACATGTAAAAGCATGTATTACATACAATCGAATGTTACGACATTTCAATATACAAAATAAATATGAAAAGATTTCAGATGGTGAAAAGATTAAGTATGTATATCTCAAAACAAATCCGTGGAACCTTGAAACTATTGCCGTAAAGGGTTACAATGATCCCAAGGAAATTACCGACATTGCATCACAGTACATTGATTATGAAGCATTGTTTGTAAACGAACTAAAAACTAAGTTGGAAGATTTTTATAGTGCATTGGGATGGGGACTTCTTCCCACTGATGTCAACCAAAAAGCAGACGAATTCTTTTCATTCTAAGAGGTTATTATGGAACGGCCAAATAAAATTACGGTGTATAGAAATCAAAAAGAAAAACATATACCTGGGTGGAACTTTCATGCCGCATCACCTAAACGAGAGTGGATGCAAGTTCACACTCATATGTATAGATGTTTGCCGATGACCATTGCAAATCAAAACGGATGGGTTATAGAATCACCATGTAATATTTCTGCAGTATGGTTTGGTGGATCGGATCCAAAAACATCAATGCATTTCTGGATAGACAAGGAATACAATGTACCAAACCCTTGGGTAAAGTGTCATTTTCTTGGTGGTATTATTACTTTTGAATTTGATTTCGTCATAAAAACAACGGAAAAAACAAACTTGTTGGTACGCGGTGCACCAAACTTTTTTATAGATGGACTACATCCATTGGAAGGATTGGTAGAAACCGACTGGTTAAGTTTCACATTTACAATGAATTGGAAGGTCACACAACCCAATAAACTGGTCAGCTTTAAAAAGGGAGATCCTATATGTTTTCTACAACCAGTTCCACACAATTATTCGGAAACATTTGATTTTGAAATTGATTACATGGAAAACAATGCTGAATTTTCTGAACAAACAAACGCTTGGACGAAAGAAAGATTTGCGTTTAGCAACAAAAAAAAATCTGGATTAGAGAGTAAACATTGGCAGAAGGATTATTTTGATGGTCGAGATGTGCTTACAAAAGAAGTACAACCAGATGATGTCCACGCTACTAAATTAAATTTAGTAGATCCTATAGATCAAAAATTACCAATTAATTCACCATCATTAAAAGTAGTTAAATAATACTTGACAATTCATTCTTAACATGTTATATTTACTATATACCAAACTAGGAGAATAAATGCAAGTTGTAAAGTCTAGCGACTGGTTGATTAGTGAAAACAAGAATGGTGGTGAAAAGTTTTGGCGGTTACATATCATTAAAGACGGTGTTGATTATTACACACAAACTGAATGGTATCAGATTAGTAAAACGGGTCGGGAAACAAAGAAACAGAAGTCTGAACCTTACTACGCAGAACCCACGAATGTTGGTCGTTCAAATGAACGCAACTCCGAACAGCAATCGGAGTTTGAATTTGATGCTGTAATCAAAAAACAGAGGGATAGGGGATTTCGTGTAAAGGGTGAAAGAAAGGATATTCGTCCAATGCCAATGCTTGCTCATAAATTCACCGATCATAAAAAGAAAATTGAATTTCCTGTATATGTGCAGCCCAAGTTGAATGGCATGCGTATGTTGTTCGATGGTGAGAGCGGATGGAGTCGAGGTAATAAGGAAGTCATTCCAGAAGTTATTCAACATCTAAAATTTGATACGGATGGATTTATTCTGGACGGAGAACTCATGCTTCCAAATAATCAACTATTGCAGGAAAGTATGAAAGCAATCAAGAAATACAGATCTGACTTGTCACCGCAATTGGTATATCATGTATATGATATTGTAGATGATGATTTACCATATATCAAACGATACCAAGTTATCAAGGATATTTTACACAACGCACCCGCAAATATAAAATTTGTTAATACAATTATGGCAGAGGACGAATCACAGGTAGTGAATTTACATAATCTGTTTGTAAAAGATGGGTTTGAAGGAACAATGGTTCGTGACCCGGCAGCGTTGTATGAGGTTGGAAAACGATCTTATTCACTACTTAAATTAAAGGATTTTATCGATGCTGAATATCGTATTGTTGATATCGTTGACGGTGATGGAAGTGATAAAGGCCTCGCCATTTTTGTTCTCGAAACCGATTCTGGTGAGTCTTTTAATTGCCGTCCAGAAGGAAGCCAAGAAAACCGAGCCATTCTTTATAAGGAGCGCTCTAAATTAATTGGTAAATACCTAACCGTTCGTTATCAGGAATTATCAAAAGATGGTATACCAATTTTTCCTGTGGGGGTTAGTGTTAGAGAATGGGGAGAATTCTAGTTAATATTAGGCGGTGCAGTCGGTCGGGACGACGGTGGTAAATTGGGCTCGCTACTTGTTACATCCTTTACCACGCTAGCCAAGGACTTAGGGAAACCTATGTGGGGTTCGAATCCCCCACCGCTACTAAATTTTTACAGAGGAATGTATGGAAATAGATTATAGTAGAATTTTACAACCACAAGAAGATGGTTATGATGTATTGGTATACAAACAAATAAAAAAAGAAAAAGGGTTTATAAAAAAAGAACTCCCAGATATTGTAAAAAAATTTAATAAATCAATATACATACATACTTGGAAACCACGAGAACTTCCATCACAATTAGTTCACCCAAATAGTTATTTGATAGATAAGATTGAACACGAAGCGAGCACAATAGTACCAATCGAATATAAAATGTTAACAGAATTGGTTGATGTGTTAACACCGATTGAATGTAATACGGGAAATGAATATTCCTGTCAACATGCAGCAGTAGAATATCCTAATGCATGGATAGTTATGGCACCTGTAACTGATGATCCGGCAGTAACAATTCGTAACATGTGTCATGAAATGACTCATTGGAAGTTTACCTTTCTTGGGTTTGGTAAAGGATGCACTCCTGAAGTATTTGATATGCTAGAACATAATAATGAATTTGTTCTCAATCCCATAGAAGAATTACACCACTCTATTGTCAACAGTTATGCGGATACAGCACAGGCTTCGGTTGGTCACAAGGCATCGGGCAGACCTATAAGTGCATCAATTCACGCATACGGATCGTTTTTAATTGAAGCACAAGTTGCGTTACGATTTGCACGATACAATCCACAAAAATATTATCGTTGGTTTGGATATGCAAGAAAATGGGGATCTCGTCTAGATGAATCTATGGACGCATTATTGCGACATGCAAAAACTACACCAAACGGAGCACAATTACTTTTAGGTTTGTATAAATGGACACGAGATTTCCAAGAAGAATATAAAGATACTATTAAAACTTTATCAAAACTATTGTAATGTATTCATTAACTGCATCATTGCCACAACATCTGTATGGTAAAGTTCGTCGTGAATTTATTACCAATGGTGTAGATACGGGAGTGGATAATTGTATCATCCACTCGGTATCAGTACGACCAGCACAAGCGTTAACATTTTCTGTATTATTGGAATGTGGTGCACAATATCGTGGAATCCCTATTCACGGATTAATAATTGGACAGGATCCTACTAAGACAATACCACCTGTACTAAGTTTACAGAGTCACCAAGTGTGGGGATGTTTTGGTACAGAGTTTAGTATTATAGACACGAAGTTTTCAAAAGGATTATCCGTACAATGGCGTGACGGTGACGGAAAAATATTTACAGGTCGTGGATTGGGGTGGGCCATTGAATTTTATGATGATGGATATTCCAATGCGCCACAACAAGACAAAAGTTTCAATATGCTAGTTTCACCAGAAGGATACTTGGCAGCGATGCCAAATAATCGTGTTCGATGGTGGGAAGATAGTTTTACAAATTGGGATTTACCTATTCAATTAAAAGTAAATCATAAAATATTTTATGTTGAGCAAATAGGAAAAAACCCCGAAGAAACCGCATATGTAAAGGAGTAATATATGGGAATGTTTGATGAAATTCGTGTAGAACAAATATTACCAGGTAATACAGAAATTATCAATGAATGGTATCAGACAAAATCATTTGATAATGTCATGGCTAAATATGTTATTACGGCAAAAGGTGAATTATACGAAGAACGATATGATTGGGAATGGATAGATGATCAAAGTCATTGGTTAGGGGGATATGTTTGTGAAGTAGAAAACAGTTATCGAAGAATCTACTTGACAGACTTTCACGGAGATGTTATATTTTATACTAGTACACCAATGAATACAAATCGTATGTGGAGAGATTACACCGCGAGATTTACCGAAGGAAAACTTACCCGTATGTGGTACGAAGATAAACAATATTAAAGAGGTTAACGGTTATGGAAAAGTCAAAGCTAGAGAAGTTTGTTAGTAAATACAATCTTGGCGGTTCGTGTGAGAGTGTACTATGGAAGTCGGATGGTACTGATATTACCGTCAAGTGTATTTCTGACGATAAGAATGTCCTTGGTATCGTAACAGTCAAGGATGCAAAGTTAGACGAGGGTGATTACGGTATCTTTGATACGAAGCAACTTTCGTCAATGTTGTCTGTTCTTGGTGATGCAATTAAGATTACGACCAAGAAGGTCGGTGACCGAGTGTCTGCCATTCATCTCACCGATGATAATGTAAAGGTTGATTATGTACTGGCAGATTCAGCGGTTATCCCCGCAGCACCAGATCTGAAGCAGTTACCTGCGTTCGACATTGAAATCAAGTTGGATCAAAAGGTAATGAACACATTCTTGAAGGCAAAGGGTGCTCTCTCCGATGTTGAAACCTTTACAGTTATCAGTGATGGGAACAACGCACAGATTATTCTTGGATATTCCGATATGAATACCAATCGTATTACTCTGGATGTAGAGACTACGAAGAATACAAACATCACCCCAATTAATTTCTCCGCACGATATTTCAAGGAAATTATTGCTGCAAATCGTGAGGCTGCAAGTGGTGTCTTGAAGGTAAGTAGCAAGGGACTGGCATATGTCAAGTTTGGTGTTACGGACTACAATACAGATTACTACCTCGTCCAGATTCAGACCGCATCCTAATGTCATTCTTTGAGTTCAACGATACTCCAACACAATTACAACATACACCCCCTTCTGCGAAGAAACCGCCGAAGGGTGGTGTTGTCTTGAACACTGCTGCCACTAATTTTTTTAGTGGTGAAGGTGCATCGTTTGATTTTGATATAGAAAAACAAAAATTCATCGACCATATGAATATGTTGAAAAACCAATCGGTGCAAGAAAATACCTTGTATAAAAAATGGAAAGAGTTGACTGGTGATTATAATAACACAAAAGATATTCAGTTCGCACAAATCGTAGAAGCAAAGATTTGGCGACCAACAGATATTCATAATAAAGATTTAACTATTGAAGAAATCAATAACTTAAATCCAGAAGTAGTTGTGGCAGAACCCGATGATGTATCTTTATTCAATGACTGGAAGTATCTTCGGGTAATGTGTTCAACATTTGAATTCACAGCGAATCCAGGTCGATTGGTTCGTATTCTTATTCGTGACAAAAATACGGGTAAGTATCTTGGCGTCTGTGCATTAGGTTCTGATGTGGCATCCGTTGGTGTTCGTGACAAGTGGATTGGGTGGACAAAAGAAAATAAATTTGAAGATGGATTACTCAACTCAACATCTATTGGAACCACGATTGTACCAACCCAACCGTTCGGTTATAATTTCCTTGGTGGTAAGTTGGTTGCATCGTTACTTGCAACAAAGTCGGTTCGTGATTATTGGCACGCTAAATTTGGAAATACACTTGTGGGATTAACCACTACTTCATTGTATGGTTCACACAGTATGTACCAACGCATCCCGTTCTGGAAAGAATTGGGAGTGACCGCCGGTAAGATTGCATTAAAGCCGAACGATGATGTGTTTAGTGAGTGGGCAAATTACTTAAAAGTTAATCATTCAGAGGGATTTGATAAAGCTACAATTCCATATATCGCAGACATTATCCAAGAAGGGGAACAGTGGGTATGCGCTGATGAATTTGTTCGTATCACCGCACCAACAAAAGAACAACTGATATCCAAATTAGAAAATGATAATTATTCGGTGCATTCTACTGGTGAAGTCTATGATAAGAAATCACGACACAAGTTCCCACCAACTGGACCAAAACAACAAACTATGTTATTGTTGTTTAAAATATTAGGTATTAAATCTTCTGATTACGAGCACGGGTTTCAACGCGGTGTATACTTTTCCCCATTATACGAAAATACTCGTGAATATCTTCGTGGTGAAATAAAAGAAGATAAATTAATACTGTCCAACAAGTTGACAAATGACATTGAAAGTGTTATGTTATGGTGGAGGGATAAAGCAATCAAACGATACCTCAACTTATATGATAATAATAGACTGAATGGTGATACCCTATATTATCGAAAGATGGTGCAAATGACTTGGGATGAAACTAAGAACACTTACTTAAATGAGGTTGGACGATGATTGAGCATACATTGTGGTGCGAGAAATATCGCCCAGATACACTAGAAAATTATATTGGCAATGAACATCTGAAAACCAAACTTACGCAGTTTATTACGGATAACGATATTCCACATCTACTGTTTTGTGGAACGGCTGGTACGGGTAAGACTACTGCTGCAAAGATTCTGATTAAGAATATTGATTGTGATTATTTGTTTATCAACGCATCGGATGAAAATTCCGTAGATACCATTCGTACCAAGATTAAAAACTTCGCATCTACAATGAGTTTCAAACCATTGAAGATTATCGTTCTTGACGAAGCAGATTATATTACTCCGCAGGCACAGGCAGCACTCCGTAACTTAATGGAAGTGTTTAGTAAGAATACTCGTTTCATCTTGACTTGTAATTATGTGGAACGAATTATTGACCCGTTGATTAGCCGAGCACAGGTATTTAAATTAACCCCACCTTCTAAGAAAGAAGTGGCTGTACATTTGATGAAACTTTTGGAGAAAGAAAATGTTGGATTTGATAAATCTGTTATCGCGACCCTGGTTAACGCATACTACCCAGATATTCGCAGGATTATTAATACTTCGCAAAATCAAACAAGTGGCGGTAGACTCGAACTCAATGTCGAAGAAGTAATTGCGGGTGATTATAAGTTAAAGGTATTGGATGTCCTTATGAGCAATCTTCCATTAAAAGACAAAGTTAACGAAACACGGCAAATTGTAGCAGATAGTAATGTAAAAGATTTTACAGAGTTGTATCGGTTACTGTTTGATAAAGTAACAGACTACGCACCAACCAAGATTCCACAGAGTATTTTGGCGATTGCAGAGGGGCAGTATAGAGACAGCTTCGTTGTTGATAAAGAAATCAATTTCGTCGCTACATTGTATAACATTTTAAATAGTTGAGGAAATTATGCCACGAGATAGATTTAATGGTCCACCGCAGCAACCGCAGTTTAATTTTGACATTTCACAGGCAGATGATGTAGTTTGTGAACGATGCGGTAATTATACCTTTGAACAGATCATGTTGATGAAAAAGGTATCTGCGTTGGTATCTCCCACGGGTAAAGACGCTGTAGTACCCATTCCTACTTTCGCATGCAATGCGTGTGGAAACATCAACAAGGGATTCTTGCCAGTACTTCCAAAAACCGAAGAGAGTGTATCAGAAACTAGATCACAGGCACCCTCTTTGATTTTGGAAAAGTAAAATGAGAAGAAAGCCAACTGATCATAAAACAAACGGATTAGAAACACAATTACTTTCAATGTCACCGCCGAGCATTCGAGATTTCGGTGTATATTATTTGGCAGACGAATTTAATACGAATGTTGCACGAGATGTGGTAACTTGGATTATGGATTCTAATCTACAAGCAAAAAAGTTATCACACCTTACACTCATGATTACCAGTTATGGTGGAGACTTGGCCGCAGCATTTTCAATTATTGATGTGATGCGTGGAAGTGCAGTCCCTGTTAGAACCGTTGGTCTTGGTGTTATCGCTTCCGCTGGGTTGTTGACATTTATTTCTGGTGAGAAGGGTCATCGTGTTATCACGCCAAATACAAGTGTCTTGTCTCATCAGTGGTCTTGGGGACAAGTGGGTAAGGAACATGAATTGGTCGCAACTATGCGAGAATTTGAATTAACCACTACACGAGTCATCAATCATTACAGAAAGTGTACAGGACTAACTGAGAAAGTTATTCGTGAACGATTACTTCCTCCACAAGATGTGTGGTTGTCACCAGCAGAAGCAAAGAAATTTAAATTGTGTGATATCGTAAAAGATATTAGATGAGGATCTAATGGAAACACAGTTCGTTGATACATCCCGTGTTACAGTTCGAGAAATCAGTAAAGCTGTGGCACGGGATTTTATCGAAAAATATCACTATACAAAAAAGTTTAGCTCTACACGATATGCTCTTGGTATTTTTTATCGTGACGAAACTGAACATATGTTTTTTGCTGGTGAAAACGAGAAATTAATTGGATGTATGACATATGGACATCCTGTTAGTAATAGAACTGTAGATAGTATTGTCGATGACTTAGAACTTGATGAAGTATTAGAATTAACCAGATTGGTCTGTTTAGATGGATACGGAAAAAATTTGGAAAGTTATGTAATCGCACAATCATTTCAGTGGTTACGAAACAATGATCCTACAGTAAAAATCTTAGTTAGTTACGCAGATCCAGAACAATCACATACCGGTGGTATTTATCGTGCAACAAATTGGTTGTATCAAGGTTGTGGATTGACAAAATTAATGCCTGACTTCAGTATAAAATTAGAAGAAGAAGGTCGATGGATACATTCTAGAACTGTTAGTGCTAAATTTGGAAACAAGAATATAGAAAGTTTAGCGAAAAAAATTGGTCATACATTCTGGCGTAAAGAAGAAACATCCAAGCATCGATATATTTATTTTTTGTGTAATAAAAAACAAAAGAAGCAATATCTATCAAAACTTAAAATTCCAATTATAAGTTATAAAGATATTTCGGAAGTTGTACAATTAATACAGCGTATAGATGTTAAAAATGGTAATGTGGAAAAAATAACGGTTATTCAAGGTGTAGATAACGGATGGAAACCACAAAATTATAAATGAGAAATATATGAGAGTAGCAATAGTTTCAACACCAAGAACTTGTTCAAGTTTAATGACAAGTATATACACAAATCGTTATAATTTAACTAATAAACTAGGAATATTTAGTGCTTGTAAAACAGAAGAAGATGTTACCAATCTGGTAGATATACTTGTTACGGATGATGATTATGTTGTAAAAATTACAGCAACAAATTTTATAAAACAACCATGCATTCAAGATATTGCTACATTTCCATGGAGTATTTTCGATAAAATTATTTTAACAGAACGCACACCGATTGAAGAACAGTATGCTAGTTGGATTTTATTATCGCATGCACAATTTGATAAGAAATTGCGTAATGCGGAAGAAATACAAAGTTACATAAAAGAATTACTTAGCAAAGATCACAACAGTATCACTGTAAGAAAAGGTGATCTGGAATGGTGTAAACAAAATATTACTTATTACTATGAAGTAATAAAACCTTATTTACTATCAACAAATTTACCTGTGTATGTTGTTGATCACAAACTTTTTCAAGACGATGTACATGTGTACTTGGATGTATTAAATTCAAATC
>Ga0222713_10000589_pt1 | contig 41050 bp, 36 predicted proteins | sample C33_649DmetaG_FD_165061 | JGI IMG/M metagenome (GOLD analysis project Ga0222713, IMG submission 165061) | Estuarine water microbial communities from San Francisco Bay, California, United States - C33_649D | ecosystem: Environmental > Aquatic > Marine > Unclassified | place: USA: California... | reverse complement strand
TACAGCTTGTGTGTTGTGGTTCGCGCGCGCAGCTTGAATTGATTCTCGTTAATGAGTCGAGGATCGAAATTCCAACTGCGTATTTCCTTCCCCTTGCAGGTCATGGTGCGGAGCTCACCTGCGCGGGCGGCACGCTGCTCGGCCAGCATCCTTTCCAGGCTCATGTACGTCACGCCCAGTCTGCGACCTGCTTCAGACTTATTACCACCGCACTCCTCTAACGTGCCGATCGCATCGATCAGCTTCTTCTTGAACTTGTGCCAAACCGCATCGGGATTAATGAGCCGATTGGCTGGATCTGCGGTCCATTCGTGCGCGAATTTTGATGTGAAGTAGCATGCAGCCGCCTCATTGGAAGACACCTTAAGCCAATCGACTGGCTCATTCTCACGCTGTTGCGCGGCAAGCTTTCGCAAATCCTCGGTGGAAGATTTCAATGCGGAAACAGCGGCACGGATTGCCGGCACTAGACTGGGAGGCACCACCTTTGGAACGGGACGCCCTTTCTTCTCGGGGAAGTACAGCAATTGCAAGGCGCCATCGTGCTCGATGAGACAATTTTCCGGCAAATTCGCCAACTCGCCCACACGAAATCCGGCCCCGACATCGATAGTGAAAATCTGCAGATAGAAGCGATCGATGTCACTTATATCGTCTCTTGAATTGACAGCAATCAGGTCGCGTATGACCTCGTCTGGCATTAACTTTTCATGGCGACCTGCATCATTGCCCTTGCGCCCGTGCTTAGCTGGCTTCTTCATGCCGGAGACGTAGCTCAGTCTCGATCGCGTCCGCAAATTCAGCCACTTCGCGAACGTCGCGAGCACCTTGCATAGTCCGTATGCGCCCGCAGCTGCGCGATTCTTTCTGATCCGCCGTTCTGCAGCGTAGAAATCTTCGTTCTTGAGCGTGTCGAATGACCGTGCCCCGAGAACTTCCCCTAAAATTGCCACGACCGTTAAGCGGGCCTGAGCCGAACCTTCTCCAAGATTTCGTGTCATCCGTCCATGGAGAATCCAAATCTTGCATGCCGCCTTCAAGTTGGCATGAACGATCTTGTCAAAGTAGAGGTATCTGCTGATGCCATTGCCAGGACGTAACACCCATGAAATTACATTCCATTGATCCGATTCGAATGACGCTCCAGGCGGAATCAAGGCGAGCAAATGCGACCCCAACTCCGAAATTGAGGAATCCGCCGTGTGCTCATGCAGCCAACGAGAAAGTGCGGCCGACATCCTAATGCCCCTCTTCAATAGCCGTGATCACGTCTTTGATCCCGGCGTATACCTGTTCAAAATCCTTGCCCAATTTGCTGCGCTCTTTTCCAGCCTCGGCATGGCTCCATCGTTCATGTTCGCGCTGGACATACTTCATTGAAGCGCTGTGATCGCCATCCCGCCACGCTTGAAAATGTGGGCATCCTCCGTAGCACGCCCAAAACGGATGAGTTGGGCACGCCCCGCTGCTGCCACATGAGCCAACGACAGCGGGGGCGCCCGAGTGAAAATCGGGAACGAGAATTTGCTTCTCTCCTAACGCAGGTACAACCACGCCTTGAAAGAAGGCCGCATTAAGACCGGCGAATAGCCCGCCTAGTGCACGGTCTGCTCGCTCGATGGCAGGCAGCAACTCCGAAGCCACCGCATCAATGTAGGCCTGAGCCGATGTAGGATCATCGTGCTCGAAGATTGTCTGGATTTCGTCTCGAGGAGTACCCTGCATGGCAAGACGCGTTCCGCCGGTATGACGAACGCGCTTCGCTCCAAAAACAAGTACCTTTCCAGTCCTTGGACTGACGATATTGCTTTCAATACTCCATCGACGCAGCAATCTGGTCATGGTGCCCGTAGGTACCTGCCCATGCTCATGCCACTCCATCGGAAGTTCTAGACCGTATTGATCGCGCGAACCGATAGTGGTTGCATTTCGATTGTTGCCGCCTTGTTTTCTGCCTGGCACGACAATCAATCGGTCGAATTTTTCCTGTAGAGCCAAGAGTAATGGGCGGTCGCCCAATGCCTGTATCGATTTCCCCAGCGCCTCGCTTACAGGCCACAACTCGGCAACATCGCCCGTTTGCGCCTTTACCTTCGGAATTCTTAAAAAGTATTGCCAGCGTTGCCCCTTATAGGTGACCAAGGCATCTTTGCGCATACCAAGTAGTTGCAGTGGACGCTTATAGGTCTCAAAGAGAATCCAGCCAAAAACCCGGATAATGCATTCAACATCAGATTCATCACCTACGGGCATGGCCAATGCGCGTCGGGCCAGTTCCGACTCCCCCGACGTGTATGCCCCAGTCTCTGCATTCCAGGTCAGTACGTCCTGCATGCCCGCCGGTTGTGGCCACGCGACCCATTCGTCCATTTCCAGTGCGATAGCTGGGCTCGCTCCCGCCATTGATCGCTGAGCCATCTCCCTATAGAAGATTCGGAGCATTGTTCGAGCTTCTTTTGAAAGCAGCACCCACATTGCTGCCCATTCCTTGATGGACAGAGCGCCAAGCCCACCTGAAAGCTCTATCCCCAGACTGTTTGCCGCCATAACAAGGCCATGCAACATCCGATGCACGTGCTGCGCCCACGACGCGGATTTGGTTCGCAATTGCTCCAATGCAATAACTTGCAAAGGCTCAACAACAGCATTTGACAGTCCGCCCTGTCGCCAATCCAACCTCCTCGCTGAACCACCCAGGCTGAACCGCCAGACATCATCCGTTACGTCGATAAACACTGGGGCGTCTGGATTGAATTCATTGCGGACGAATTTGCGTCCGTCCGAACCTTCCCACAGGCCAGTTTCATGGTTCTGCATCATTGCAATGCCGTCCATGACCAGTTCTCATTTTCGGATCGCATCACTCCCTTCGCTCGGTCGGCTCGAGCACGTCTTGAATAGATCTCAAGGCTCTTTTCGCTCTCCCAGCCACCCCAGTACACAAGATCCTGCAGTTCCTGATTGGTCTTGGCGCGCAGGTACATCCGATTGAAGAAGGCGTGTCGTGCCAGATGCCAGTGGAAGTTGATGCCAGTTGCCGCCTTGATCGCGGACGCCACATCATTCGCAGTGCTGATAGAAAGCGGCTTACCGTTCGTTGCTACGATCAGGAATGGATGGGGAAGGACCCACCGATATACCTGGCGGCCATGCTCCTTGACCGAGGCGCGACGAAAGCGAGTCGTGTATTGGGCAATTAGATGCGGAAACCTGGTCTCCTTCCATAGAAAGCGAAGGTCGCGACTTAGGGTTTTTGGCCTTGGGGCATGCGCTCCTCTCGAGTCAATCACTCCGTCGTCACGCTCTTCGATCCTGACGACACTAATGTAGTTGCGACCCAACGCCGGACAGTCCTGGAGCCTCAGGCTTAGCACCTCACCAAGTCGCAAGCCGAACTCAATCGTCAATCTCCAAAGTAGATAGTCCCGCCATGCAATATCTTGGCCGACGTTCCTACTTCTATTTTCAGGTAATAGAAATTCTTCGATCCGCGCCAGTTCTTCGTCCGTCAGATCTGGCGCTACTCTCTTCTTCCGCGTCTTGATCCGTGTCCTTGTCCACTCGCGACCTTGCGAGTTGGCAAGAAGTTCGATTTGCATAACGCGTTCTGCGACTGCTGAATTCGATGTCGCATACTGAGTTATGAAATGCACACAGATTTGTCGGCAGAAGTGCAGGGTCTGGTTGTGTGTGGTTCTCGATTCAGGCGTGAGCCTTGCTTTCCCGTCCTCACCTAGCCGTACCCGCAACCAGGCCGAGAAAGCGGAGATCTGCGACGGCGCCAAGCCTTCACCACTCAGGAGTTGTGCATCCAAGTCAACGCCGCGCTCGTCAGCCCATGAGTACAAGCTTGCGATCCCGTATAGCGATCCTGACCTTGTCTTCTGCGAGTCGCTCTTCTGAGCGAGATGCGTTTCATAGATGGACGACGCGATCGGCAGTCGACCGGATTCGCGATGCATCAAGACGTACCGGCTGGTTGCGTCCTGATCCAGGAACGGAATCACCCTATACGCCAAGCTAACTCGGTCAGGCCTCAAAGTGAACACCTATGAAGTTTATATCATTGATATAAATAGACTTATCTATAAGTCCAATACATGCCGCGCCTAAGACGTTAACGAAAGTTGCGTAGAAGGGCAACCAGTCAATATCCCTCTCAGGATTTAGGGGGGCAAAGACCGATCTAGGGCAGGTCTAGGAGCTTTGACCCTAGAAGAAAGTGTCCAGATCCGCCCCCACCTAAATCCGCGACAGCCGCGTCGACATGCTGGTCATTGATACCCAACGTGGATTGGACCTGCCCGAACTCGGCGTTACCGCGGCCTCTGCGCCCGTGTCCGGAACACCCTCGCCTGCGCTCGATGCCGAGCCTCACAGCCGTCTGGCCCCGCCGCTAGAGCCCGATACGCAGGTCAGCCTGGCCAGCGAGGTCGCCCGCGCGCGGCGCATCTTCGAACAGGGGCGCGACACGGTGGAGGCCATGTTTCAGCAGGTGCGCCTTGGCAAGACGGTGGACACCATGGAAGCCATGCCCTTGGTCCAGGCCATCAACGATTCGGTGCTGCGCAACCCGCAGGCGCTGATTAGCGTGGCACGGCTCAAGACCGCCGATGACTACACCTACCTGCATTCCATGGCCGTGGCGGCGATGATGAGCGCGCTGGCACGCCAGCTGGGGCTGCCCGAGGAACAAGTCCTGGAAGCGGCCATGGGCGGCCTGCTGCACGACATGGGCAAGGCCTCCACGCCTATGGAGATCCTCAACAAGCCGGGCAAGCTGACCGACGAGGAATTCGCGGTCATGCGCCTGCATCCCCAGGCCGGCCACACCCTGCTTGCCCAGGGGGGGGTAGAGAATGCCGTGGTGCTAGACATCGCCCTGCACCACCACGAGAAGGTCGACGGCACTGGCTATCCGCATCGCCTGGCCGGGGACGGCATCAGCCTGATGGCGCGCATGGGCGCGGTGTGCGACGTCTACGACGCCATCAGCTCCGACCGTCCCTACAAGCGCGGCTGGTGCCCGGCCGACTCGATCAAGCAGATGGCCTCCTGGAAGGGGCACTTCGATCCGACGGTGTTCAAGGCCTTCGTGCGCTGCCTGGGCATCTATCCGGTCGGCTCGCTGGTCCTGCTGGAATCACAGCGGCTGGCCGTGGTGATCGAGCAGAACGCCGGGCAGCTGCTCAAGCCGCGGGTGCGGGTGTTTCATTCGGCCAAGCGCCGCAGCCACCTGCTGGTGCAGGACATCGACCTGTCGCGGGATGATTGCCAGGACCGCATCGTCCAGCTCGAGTCCCCGAGCAAATGGGGCTTCCGCGATCTGAACAAGCTCTGGATGAACTGAACGACCGCGCGGCCTGCGGGTCATCATTGCCTGACCCTGGGCCGGCACACGAAAGCCGTCTGGCGGGCCAACGCCCTCCGAGGCGGCCGCAGAAGCAGTCGCCAATGCGGGCGTCCGGCATGATGCGCACCAGTGCATCTGTCGACCGGAGCGCATCGCGCGCTCACCGCACCAGGGCCAGGACATGTCGGACCTGGGGCTCGCCTCCACCGCCGGCGCCGGAGGCGCGGACTGCGCGACGGGCCTGCAGCTTAGACCTTAGTTCAATTTGTTCGAATATCGCCCATTAATCCGATATTCGAATTGACCTTGCACCGCGTGGCGCGCCACCTTGCGCATCTTCCACGCGCGCGGTGCGCGTGAGCCCACGTAGAAGACCGCTTCCCATGGCCCATTTCCTCCACGCCACGCGATGCACCAACGCCGGGGCCGGATGCTGACATGATCGACAAGACCTTCCCCTCCTGCGCCGCGGCGGTCGCCGACATCCGCGATGGCGCCACGGTGATGATCGGCGGCTTCGGTACGGCCGGCATGCCAGATCAGCTGATCGATGCGCTGATCGAACACGGCGCACGTGAACTGACCATCGTCAACAACAACGCCGGCAACGGCGAGACCGGCCTGGCCGCGCTGATCAAGCACAAGCGCGTGCGCAGGATCGTGTGCTCGTTCCCGCGCCAAAGCGATTCGCAGCATTTCGATGCGGCCTATCGCGCCGGTGAGATCGAGCTGGAACTGGTGCCGCAGGGCAACCTGGCCGCGCGCATCCATGCCGCCGGCAACGGCCTGGGCGCCATCTTCACCCCCACCGGCTACGGCACCCAGCTGGCGCAAGGCAAGGAGACCCGCGAGATCGACGGCAGGCACTACGTGCTCGAGTATCCGATCCACGCCGACGTCGCGCTGATCAAGGCCCATCGCGGCGACCGCTGGGGCAACCTGGTGTACCGCAAGACCGCGCGCAACTTCGGCCCGCTGATGGCCATGGCGGCCAAGTGCACCATCGCCCAGGTCCATGAGGTGGTCGAACTCGGTGCGCTGGACCCGGAAACCGTGGTCACGCCCGGCATCTTCGTCCAACGGGTGATCGCGGTCGGGCACAAGGAGGCACGCGCATGAGCGGTTACCAGCGACTGACCCGCGAACAGATGGCCGCGCGCGTGGCGCGCGACATCCCCGAAGGCGCCTACGTCAACCTGGGCATCGGCCTGCCCACCCAGGTCGCCAACTATCTGCCGGCGGACAAGGAGATCTTCCTGCAGAGCGAGAACGGCCTGCTCGGCATGGGCCCGGCGCCCGCGAAGGGCGAAGAGGATCCGGACCTGATCAACGCCGGCAAGCAGCCGGTGACCTTGCTCACCGGCGGCTGCTATTTCCACCACGCCGACTCGTTCGCGATGATGCGCGGCGGCCATCTGGACATCTGCGTGCTCGGTGCCTTCCAGGTCTCCCAGCATGGCGACCTGGCCAACTGGAGTACCGGCGCGCCCGACGCGATTCCCGCCGTGGGCGGCGCGATGGACCTGGCCATCGGCGCCAAGCAGACCTACGTGATGATGGACCTGCTGACCAAGACCGGCGAAAGCAAGCTGGTCGCCGAATGCAGCTATCCGCTGACCGGCTTGCGCTGCGTCAGCCGCGTCTACAGCGACCTGGGCGTCTTCGACCTCGGTCCCGACGGCGCACGCGTGGTCGAACGGGTGGACGGACTTTCCATTGACGAACTGCAGCGCCTGACCGGCCTGACGCTGGCGCACTGAACGGAGTGATGCAATGAACGAGGTCTTCATCATCGATGGCATCCGCACGCCGGTGGGCCGCTACGGCGGCGCCCTGTCCGGCGTGCGCGCCGACGACCTGGGCGCGGTGCCGCTCAAGGCACTGCTGGCCCGCCATCCCGATCTCGATCCGGCGCTGATCGAGGACGTGTATCTGGGCTGCGCCAACCAGGCCGGCGAGGACAACCGCAACGTGGCGCGCATGAGCCTGCTGCTGGCCGGCCTGCCCTTCAGTGTGCCGGGCAGCACGATCAACCGCCTGTGCGGTTCGGGGCTGGATGCCATCGGCACCGTCGCGCGCGGCATCCGCGCCGGCGAGTTGGGTCTGGCCATCGCCGGCGGCGTGGAATCGATGTCGCGCGCGCCGTGGGTGATGGGCAAGGCCGAGGGCGCCTTCGCCCGCAACCAGAAGATCGAAGACACCACCATGGGCTGGCGCTTCATCAACCCGAAGATGAAGGACCAGTATGGCGTCGACCTGATGGGCGAGACCGCCGAGAACGTGGCCGCGCGCTACGGCATCTCGCGCGAGGACCAGGACGCCTTCGCCCTGCGCAGCCAGCAGCGCACCGCTGCCGCGCAGGCGGCCGGCTTCTTCGATGGCGAGATCACCACGGTGACCACGCCGGGCAAGAAGCGTGGAGAGACCATCGAGGTGAGCGTCGACGAGCATCCGCGCGCCGACACCACGCTCGAAGGGCTGGCCAAACTGAAGGCGATCTTCCGCCAGCCGGGCACGGTCACCGCCGGCAATGCCTCGGGCATCAACGACGGCGCCGCCGCGCTGCTGCTGGCCTCGGCCGAACAAGTCAAAGCGCTGGGCCTGACGCCGCGCGCCCGCGTGCTGGGCTTCGCCAGTGCGGGCGTGGAGCCGGCCTACATGGGCATCGGCCCGGTGCCGGCCACGCGCAAGCTGATGGCCCGCCTGGGCCTGAAGATCGAGGACTTCGACGCGATCGAGCTCAACGAGGCCTTCGCCGCACAGGGTCTGGCCTGCCTGCGCGAACTGGGCGTCGCCGACGACGCTGCGCACGTCAACGCCAATGGCGGCGCGATCGCCATCGGCCATCCGCTGGGCATGAGCGGTGCGCGCATCGCGCTGACCCTGCTGCGCCAGCTGGAGGCCAGCGGAGGTCGACGTGGCCTTGCGACCATGTGCATCGGCGTTGGCCAGGGCGTGGCCCTGGCGATCGAGCGGGTTTGAGTGGCCCGAGGATCGTTCTGCCTCGTAGAGCGGAGCTTGCTCCGCTGAGGCTTTCCCAACGCGCTGAACACCTGCGCGTCTTTCGCGTGAAGCAAAATCAACAACAACAACAGCAACAACAACAGCAGCGGAGCAAGCTCCGCTCTACATGAAGCAACAGCGGCGCCTCGGTGTCGCCCAGCCAACGGAGCCCGCGATGAGCGAATCCAAGCCTCTTACCGGTTACCGCAAGCCGTATCCCGGCTCGCAGCCTCCTTTCATCCACGCGCCCTACGCATCCACCGTGTTGCGCGGCGTCGGCAGCGAGCCGATCGCGATCCCGGTGACGCTCTCGGAAGTCACCGGGCCCACGCTCGACCGCCTGACCCTGGGCGAGCACGCCGCGGACATGACCGCCGGCTTCCCCGGCCAGCCGCTGGGTGAGCGCATCATCGTCTCCGGTCGTGTGCTGGACGAGAACGGCAAGCCGGTACGCAACACCGTGGTCGAGGTCTGGCAGTGCAACGCCGCCGGCCGCTACCTGCACAAGGGCGACCAGCACGACGCGCCGCTGGATCCCAACTTCAAGGGCACCGGCCAGGTGCTGACCGACGCGCACGGCCGCTACCGCTTCAAGACCATCAAGCCCGGCGCGTATCCGTGGCGCAACCACTACAACGCCTGGCGCCCGGCGCACATCCACTTCTCGTTGCACGGCGGTGGCATCGGCCAGCGCCTGGTCACGCAGATGTATTTCCCGGGCGATCCGCTGCTGGCCTTCGATCCCATCTACAACTGCGTGCCCGATGAGAACGCCAAGGCCCGCATGGTGTCCTCCTTCGACTGGGAGACCACCGAGAACGAATACGCGCTGGGCTACCGCTTCGACATCGTGCTGCGCGGTCGCAAGCAGACCGTCTGGGAGTAAACCATGAGCTTTCAATCGACCCCGTGGCAGACGGTCGGTCCGTACTACCGGATCGGCCTGGAACCGCTGTACCACACGCAGATCGCCCCGGCCGATGCCAAGGGCGAGCGCATCACCATCACCGGCACGGTGTACGACGGCCTGGGCCAGCCGGTCAGCGATGCGGTGCTGGAACTGTGGCAGGCCGATGCCGACGGCATCTACGACCACGCCGAGGATCCGCGCCGCGACGCGCACGACCCGGCCCTGCACGGCTGGGGACGCGTGCCGACCGACGAGGATGGCCGCTTTTCCTTCACCACGATCAAGCCGGGCCGGGTGCCGGGGCTGAAGGGCGTGGCGCAGGCGCCGCACATCGTGGCGCTGGTGTTCATGCGCGGGCTGCTCAAGGCGGCGCCGACGCGCATCTACTTCTCCGATGAGGGCAGCAACAGCGAGGACGGCATCCTGGCGCTGGTGCCTGAGGCGCGCCGCGGCACGCTGATCGCGGCGCAGACTGCGCCGGGGCAGTACGTTTGGAACGTGAAGATGCAGGGCGAAGGGGAGACGGTGTTCTTCAGCTACTGAGCCTTCTTGTTTCGCTCTTTTGCATTAGCAGTTGCGTTTGATTTGGCGGTTGCCTTGCTGTTGCCTTTGCTGTTGCTTTGCTTCACCTGTCTGAGCCGTAAAGCGAGCCGAGCATCGCAGGAAGACGGGGCCGAAGAGGCGCCCTGTTTGAGCGAAGCGAGTTTGGGCGTCGTGCCCCGCCTTCCGAGAAGCACAGGGAACCGCCGCGTAGCGGCGGCTCGCGTCCCGGCGAGTGGCGGTTTTGGCTACTTTTGACAAGACAAAAGTAGCTCGCGCGGCGAAGCCGTGCGAAAGCTTCGCTTCTAAGAAAGGCTTGCATGCCCGTAAAGTTTTCCTTTCATATTGGACGCAAGTTTTGATACGAACTGGCTTCAGGACTGGTAGGGCCAAAGCAACGCGCCTGCGGCGCGCCACAGGCAAAGGCTTTCGCGCCTATGGGCGCGACTTCCTTTTGTCTTGGCAAAAGGAAGCAAAACCGCTTCTCGCCGGACGCACGCCGATGCTGCGCATCGGTCCCCTGCGCTCCTCGCGAAGCAGGGCACGGCGCCCAAACTCGCTTCGCTCAAACAGGGCGCCTCTTCGGCCCTGCCTCGCTGCGGTGCTCGGCGTGCTTTACGGCTCAGACAAAGCGCCAAGAGCAAGTGCAAGTGCAACGGCAGCGGCAACGGCAACGGCAACGGCAACGGCAACGGCAACGGCAACGGCAACGGCAACTCGCAGTTTGACGTCACCCTTCCTGCCACCACCCCACCATAATCTCATCAAGCCCCGCACCGAAGACACGCATCGATGACTTCCCGCCTGCTCGCCCCTCTGTTCGGCGATCCCGACATCGACGCCCTGTTTGATGACCGCGCACGAGTGCAGGGCATGCTCGACTTCGAGGCCGCGCTCGCCCGTGCCGAAGCACGCTGTGGGGTGATTCCGGACAGCGCAGTCAGCGCGATCACCGACGCCTGCGTGGCGGACGCCTTCGACCTGGAGGCGCTGGGCGCCGCCACGGCGCTCTCCGGCAATCCGGCCATCCCGCTGGTCAAGGCGCTGACCGCCAGAGTCAAGGCCACCGATGACGACGCCTCGCGCTGGGTGCATTGGGGCGGGACCAGTCAGGACGTGATCGACACCGGCACCGTGCTGCAGCTGCGCGCCGCACTGGACGCGATCGCGTCCAAGCTCGACGTGCTCTGCGCCACACTGCGTACGCTGGCCCAGGCCGAACGCCAGACCGGCCTGCCCGGTCGCACGCTGCTGCAGCAGGCCGTGCCGGTCACCTTTGGCCTGAAGGCCGCCGGCTGGCTCGACACCCTGCAGCGCGCGCGCAAGCGCCTATACGCGCTGCGCGAGGACGCGCTGGCGCTACAGTTCGGCGGCGCCGCCGGCACCCTGGCCTCGCTTCAGGAGCGCGGGCTCGACGTCGCGCTAGCCCTCGCCGACGAACTGAAGCTGCCGCTGCCCGCCCTGCCCTGGCACACCGCGCGCGACCGCATCGTCGAAGTCGGCACCGCATTCGCCTTGTTGGCCGGCGTGCTGGGCAAGATCGGCACCGACATCGTCCTGTTGATGCAGTCAGAAGTCGGCGAGGCCTTCGAGCCCAGTGGCGCCGGCAAGGGCGGTTCCTCGGCGATGCCGCACAAACGCAACCCGGTGGGATGCGTGGCGGCCATTGCCGCGGCCACGCGCGTGCCCGGGCTGGTGTCCACGCTGTTTGCGGCGATGAACCAGCCGCACGAGCGCGCGCCCGGCCAGTGGCACGCCGAATGGGAAACCCTGCCGGAGATCATCCGCCTGACCGCCGGCAGCCTGGCGCAGATGCGCATCGTGCTCGATGGCGTGGAGCTGGATCGCGCGCGCATGGCCGCGCACCTGGACAGCTTCGGCGGCCTGCTCTACGCCGAGGCCGTTTCGGTCACCCTGGCCGGCACGCTGGGCAAGGCCACCGCGCACGCCTTGGTCGAATCGGCCGCCAAGCGCGCGGTGACCGAGGGCCGCCACCTGCGCCAGGTGCTGGCCGAGGATGCACAGGTCAATGCCGTCCTCGACGCCGATGCCCTCGATGCCTTGTTCGCCGCCGACAGCTGGCGCGGCATGGCCAACACCTGGATCGACCGCGTGCTCGCGGCCGACTGATCTTTCCTCCCGACGGAGCCCGCGCAATGGCATTTCTCGACCTGCCCACCCACCGACTGCACTACCGGATCGACGGCGCGGAAGGCGCCCCCTGGCTCACCTTCTGCAACTCGCTGGGCACCGATCTGACGATGTGGGACGGCCAGGTGGCCGAACTGGCCAACGACTTCCGCATCCTGCGCTACGACCGACGCGGACACGGTCAGTCGACCGCGGCCGAGGGCGTGTACACCATCGACCAGCTCGGCGGCGACGTGCTTGCGCTGTGGGATGCATTGAACATCCAGCGCACGCATTTCTGCGGGCTGTCCATCGGCGGCCTCACCGGACAGTGGCTGGGCCTGAACGCGGCCGACCGGCTGGACCGGCTGGTGGTCTGCGCCACGGCCGCCAAGATCGGCACCGGCGAGAGCTGGGAGACGCGCATCGCGCAGGTGCGCGAGCAGGGTCTCAAGCCTCTGGCCGAAGGCACGGTGATGCGCTGGTTCACCGAGCACTACACCGACACGCACGAAGAACAGGTGCGTGCGGTGCTGGACATCTTCCTGGCGACCTCGCCCGAGGGCTATGCCGGCTGTTGCCACGCGGTGGGCCAGGCCGACTTCCGCAGCGACCTGGCCGGTATCGGCGTGCCGCTGCTGGCGATCGCCGGCGACGACGACCCGGTGTGCCCGCCGGCCGACCTGCAGTTCATCGCCAAGCACGTGGCCAACGGCCAATGCGCGCAGGTCGGCGGCCGGCATATCTGCAACATTGAGTCGGCCGCCGACTTCAACGCCACGCTGCGCGATTTCCTGCGCGCCTGATCCCCCACATCACACCGAGACCCCCAATGGACGAACAAGCCCGTTACGACGCCGGCCTGGCCGTGCGCAAGGCCGTGCTGGGCGAGGCCCACGTGCAGCGCTCGCTGGAAGCGCGCACCGATTTCAACACCGAGTTCCAGCACTTCATCACCCGCGCCGCCTGGGGCGAGGTGTGGACGCGCGATGGCCTGCCGCGGCACACGCGCTCGCTGCTGACCATCGCGATGATGGTGGCGCTGGGCCACGATGAGGAATTCAAGCTGCACATCCGCGCGGCGCGCAACAATGGGGTGAGCGCCGATGAGATCAAGGAGGTGCTGCTGCAGGCCGCGATCTATTGCGGGGTGCCGGCAGCCAACCATGCCTTTGCCTTGGCCAAGCCGATTCTGGAGGAGCAAGCCGCCGAATCTGGCCCTTGAGGCCGCTGTAGACGTTGCTGTTGCTGTTGCTCTTTCGAGCCATAAAGCCCGCCGAGCACCGCAGCAAGGTGGGGCCGTAGAGGTGCCCTTGTCTGAGCGAAGCGAGTTTGGGCACCGCGCCCCACTTTGCGAGGAGCGCAGGGGACCGGGCCGCAGGCCCGGCGGGCGTCAGGCGAAGACGGTTTTGCTTCCTTTTGCCAAGACAAAAGGAAGTCGCGCCAAAGGCGCGAAAGCCTTTGATCTTGTTCTACGTCCCTGGCTGCAGCTCTCTACTAAGACCAGAGTGAAGGCCAAAGCAAGTGCGGGAGCAAAGCTTTCGCGCTTGCAGCGCGAGTGACTTTTGTCTTGGCAAAAGTCACCAGAACCGCTTCCGCCGGACGCCCGCCGAGCCTACGGCCCGGTCCCCTGCGCTCCTCGCAGCATCGGGGACGGCGCTTAACTCGCTTCGCTCAGACAGGCGCGCCTCTTCGCCCCGATGCTGCTGCGGTACTCGGCGGGCTTTATGGCTCGGAGATTCAAGAGCAAAAGCAAAATCACAAGCCACAGCAACAGCAACAGCAACAGCAGCGGGAGCGGGAGCGGGAGCGGGAGCGGATTTCTTCTATCCAGACGCTCTGCGCACCCACACCTTTCGGGGGAGAAGTCGTCACCAAGCCGTGACGTTGCACACACCATCGTCCCGCCTCGTCACCCGAACACGCGCACCGGCGCGCTGGGCACCGCTCAGCTCAGCACCGCTCCCAAGCGCAACGCCGCCTGTCGCAGCGGCGGCAGCAACTGCGCATGCATCGTCTGCAGACTCACCCGGCCGGCCTGGGTGCCGATGTTGAGCGCGGCGATGACCGTGCCGGCACGATCACGCACCGGCACGGCGATCGAACGCAGGCCGATTTCCAGCTCCTGGTCGGTCAGCGACACTTCCTCGCGCCGGACCTTGGCCAGTATCTCCAGCAACTCCTCAGTGCGGGTTACGGTGCGCTCGGTGCGTGGCCGCAACGGGTTGCGCTCCAGATACGCATCCAGCGTGTCCTCAGGCAGCGCCGAGAGCAGGATGCGCCCCATCGAGGTGCAGTAAGCGGGCAGGCGGCTGCCCGAGCGCAGGCCAATGGACATGATGCGCACGGTTTCGGCGCGCGCCACGTACAGCACGTCGTCGCCGTCCAGCACCGCCATGGAGCAGGATTCATGCACCGCATCGCGCAGCGCGTCTAGCACGGGCTGGGCGGCGACGGACAGCGAGGCCGAGGCCACGTATGCACCGCCGATGCCCAGCACACGCGGCAGCAGCACATATCCACGACCGTGCTCGCCCACATAGCCCAGCTTGGCCAGCGTATAGAGCGCCCGGCGCACGGCCGCCCTGGGGATCCCGGTATCGGCGCTGATCTGCGACATGCTCACTTCACGACCACCGTGCTGGGCAAAGACACTGAGCACCGCCATGCCGCGCGCCAGGGAGGTCATGAAATCGGGGTCTCCCTGGGCGTATTCGATCTGGCGCATGATCTCGCGCGCCAGGCCACGCTCGGCCGGCGTAGGCGAAGGGGCGGTGGCGTTACGTCGGGCGCGCGGGCCCCGGGATGGTTCGGTCATGGGCACGTGTTCCGGGCATAGGTCCGATGAAACACGTCATGGTAAGCCGATGCACCCTAACCGGGCGCATCCCCATGCACAGAGGGCGGGTCGCATGGCGACCCGCCCCCGGTCCGAGCTTGCGCTCGCGCAGCCGGTCAGGACTGCGGCAGCGCGTAGGCGATCACATCGTCGCCGCGGTCCGGCGACTGCCGCGCACCACCGGCAGTGATGACGATGTACTGCCGGCCGTTGACCGAGTACGTCATCGGGCCGCCCTGGCTGCCGACGGGCAGGCGCTGCTTCCACAGCACCTTGCCGGTGGCCGAGTCGAACGCGCGCAGGTAGTAGTCCTGGGTGCCGGCGATGAACACCAGGCCGCCCTGCGTGGACAGCGTTCCGCCCAGGGTCGGCATGCCGATCGGCATGGCCATGTGCATCTTGATGCCCAGCGGACCGGTGTCTTCCACGGTGCCCACCGGGACCTGCCACGCGATCTTGCGGGTCTTCAGGTCGATCGCGGTCAGCGTGCCGAACGGCGGCGCCTGGCAGGGAATGCCCAGCTTGGACAGGAAGCGGTTCTTGTTGACCGCGTAAGGAGTGCCCTTGAGCGGGACCGCGCCCATGCCGGTGTTGACCGCCTCGCCACCGCCTGCGGCCGCGTCCCGGTTGGCCGAGGGAATCATCTGGCTCCACAGGCCCAGGCGCATGTCATTGGCGAAGATGTAGCCATGCACCGGGTCGGTCGACAATCCGCCCCAGTTCAGGCCGCCCAACGAGCCAGGGAAGCTCAGCGACAGGTCGGTACCAGGCGCGGTGTACAGGCCGTCATAACGCATCGACTTGAAGGCGATGCGACACAGCATCTGGTCGATCGGCGTGGCCCCCCACATATCCGACTCGGTCAGGGTCTGCGCGCCGATCTGCGGCATGCCCACCGACCGGGGCTGGGTCGGCGAATAGGGTTCGCCCGGGATGTTGGAGGCCTTGACCGGCACTTCCTTCACCTCGGTCAGCGGCCTGCCGGTGGCGCGATCCAGCACGTAAATCTGCCCGGCCTTGGTGCCGATGACCACCGCGGGGGTGGTGCTGCCATCGGCGTTGGGGAAGTCCACCAGGCTCGGCTGCATCGGCAGGTCGAAGTCCCACAGGTCGTTGTGCACAGTCTGGTAGACCCACTTCTGCGCGCCGGTGCTGGCATCCAGCGCCAGGACCGAGGCTCCGTAGGTGTGGTCCAGCTTGGTGCGCTCCACGCCGTAGATGTCGGTCGAGGAACTGCCCATCGGCAGGAACACGGTGTTCGTCGACGCGTCGTAGGACATCGGCGCCCACGAATTGGGCGTGCTGCGCGCATAGGTCTTGCCGTCGGCGGGCGCCTGCCTGTCCTGCGGATTACCCGGATCGAACGCCCAGCGCATCTGCCCGGTCACCACGTCGAAGCCGCGGATCACCCCGCCGGGCATGTCGGCCTGCACGTTGTCGGCCACGCGTCCGCCGACCACCACGGTGGTGCCGGCGACGATCGGCGGCGAGGTCAGCTGATAGAACGGATCGGGCGCAGCGCCCAGGCCCGCCTTCAGGTCGACCTGGCCGTTGTCGCCGAAGCCCTGGCAGAACGCGCCGGTATCGGCGTCCACGGCGATCAGGCGTGCGTCGATGGTGTTGGTGAGGATGCGACGGGTGCAGTTGGCGCCCTCGGCCAGGGCCACGGGCGGCACCGGGCTGGCGCCTGCGGCGGTCGGCTGCACCAGCGGCTTGCTGGCATCGAAGTAGGCCAGCCCGCGGCAGCGCTGCCACACCGAGGACGTCGCGTTGATGTCGTGCTTCCACAGCTGCTTGCCGGTGGCCGCATCCAGGGCGATCAGGTTGTTGTGCGGCGTGCACAGGAAGACCTTGTCGCCGACCTGCAGCGGCGTCATCTGGTCCTCGGCGCCGTTGCCGTTGCTCTCGGCCACGTCACCGGTGTGGTAGGTCCAGGCGACCCGCAGCTTGTCCACGTTGCCGCGGTTGATCTGGTCCAGCGCCGCGAAGCGACTGCCGCCCTTGGTGTTGCCGTAGGCGGACCAGTCGGTCTGTGCGTGCGCCGGATCGACCTTGGTCAGGCCCGGGCCATCGCCGGTGGCCGGCACGGTCGGGTGCGGGACGAACATCCCGGCGAAGCCGGCGATGAAGCCCACGCCGATCAGCCCCGCCAGCGCGTAGCCGGCGCGACCGGGCTTACCGGCCAGGCGGTTGAGCGTCGGCCAGGCCAGCGCCACCAGCACGGCGAAGCCGGCCGGCATCATCAGGCGCGAGACCAATGGCCAGAACTGCAGGCCGGCATCGGCCAGCGCCCACACGATGGTCGCGGCGAACGCGATCAGGTACAGCCACGCCCCCGCGCGCCTGCGCAGGGCGACCAGCACGCCCGCCACCAGCGTGGCCAGTCCCATCACTGCGAAATACAGGCTGCCGCCCACGGTCAGCAGCTTCACGCCACCGGCCAGCAACACCACGCCCAGCAGGGCCAGCACCACGCCCAGCAGCGTCAGTGCGCCCCGGCCCAGCGCCGAAACACCAGTTTGAGTCTTCACGACATCGTCCTTCATGATTCAGATGGAAACGCAAGGCCAGCGGCCGCGCCGTCTTCCCACGTGCGCGCAGCGCCACGAGGCGGGGGCGTCGTACAGGTCCGGTCGATCCGAAGACGCGCGTGTGCGGCGGGGTTCCGCCGAGCGTTGCCAGCGAGGCGCCGCCGCGCTTGCCGCGCATGTGCACGGCCCATGCGCAGGACACCGCGGTCCGGATGACGTGCGGATTATCGGCGCCTGCGCCGTGTCAGGGAGCGCACGTGGCGTGAAGGCTCCGCGGGGCTGAATCAATCGCGCGGATCACGTCAGCGAACTGACGCAATCCCCTCAATTGAGCGCGCGGTCCCGCAGCTGCGTTGGCGACGGAACGCCCGATGGCGTGGCAGATGCGTCGACGCTCAGCCGATGACGGTGCGGAAGAACACATCCAGCCGCGCTGCCTCGCCGGTGCCAGCGCCAAGTTGCGGTGGATGCGCGCCCATGCGCGCCAGCGCGTGGTCCAGAAAGTCGCTGATCACCGGATCACGCGGGCCGTCGCCGACCTCCGCACTGGCGCGCTTGACCGTCAACAGGCGGTCGACGGCCTCGCGGACCGGCCCCCCTGGCAACAGGCGCGCCAGCAGGTCCTCGAACGCCATCGGCGGCAGTGTGCCGACCTGCTCGATCCACAGGCAGGCCAGCACCGGGCGCAGCACGTAGAGATATTTCTTGGTCCGCACTCGTGCGCCATGCAGGTAGCCACGATCGTTGCTGCGCGCCATGTTGAAGTAATGCCACCAGGTCGCCAGCGGCGAATGGAATTCGGCCAGCAGCGGCAGCAGGCCGGCCATGAAGACCGGATCCTGCCGGTAGACCACCGGCGAGCGGCACCACTCGGACAGGGTCGGGTTGGACTTGGACAGCAGGCGCAGCGCCTTGCGCAAGTCCCAGCCACTGACGTCCAGCTCGTCGCTGATCGGCCGCTCGATCACATCGCGCTGCGGCTCGCCTGGCCCGGTGCGCTCGTTGACCGTCAGATACCAGTCGCGCGGATGGACGTAGATGAAGCGTCCGTCATAGTCACTGTCCGGCGAGGAGAACCCCCAGCCACGGCTGCCGGATTCGCAGGCATACAGCACGCGCACATCGTGGGTCCGCTCGATCTGCGCCAGGGTGTCGAGGATGGCCTCGCGCTTGTCCGGCGCGATGGGGTGGATGTCGTCCATGGCGATGCAAGGCCCTCTCAGCGGGTCGGCATCCTACGCGACGGCCGTGCGCCGTGCCCGCTCCAGGTGCACCAGCAGCAGCGAGATCGCCGCCGGGGTCATGCCCGGGATGCGCTGGGCCTGGCCCACGGTCTGCGGCCGCACCCGTTCGAGCTTGCCCTGCACCTCGGCCGACAGGCCGCGCACGCTAGCGTAGTCGAACCCCTCGGGAATCGGAGTGCCTTCGTTGCGCTGCTGGCGCTCGATCTCCACGCGCTGGCGGTCCAGGTAGCCGGCGTACTTCACGCCGATCTCGACCTGCTCGGCCACCTGCGCATCGTCCACGCCCGGGCCGATGCCCTCCACGTGCATCAACTTGCCGTAGTCCAGCTCCGGCCGCTTGATCAGGTCCAGCGCGTTGGTCTCGCGGCTGACCGCCACGCCCAACGCGGCCTCCAGCTGGCGGCCGAGCGCATTGGCCGGCGTCGCCCACAGCGCGCGCAGGCGCTGGGTTTCCTGCGCCACGGCCTCGCGCTTGGCGTCGAAGCGCGCCCAGCGCGCGTCATCGACCAGGCCCAGTTCGCGCCCGACCGGCGTCAGCCGCGCGTCGGCATTGTCCTCGCGCAGCTGCAGCCGGTATTCGGCGCGGCTGGTGAACATGCGGTAGGGCTCGGTGGTGCCGTGGGTGATCAGGTCATCGACCAGCACGCCCAGATAGGCCTCGTCGCGCCGCGGCGACCAGGCTTCGAGGTCCTGAGTGAAGCGCGCGGCGTTGAGGCCGGCCAGCAGCCCCTGCGCGCCAGCCTCTTCATACCCGGTGGTGCCGTTGATCTGGCCGGCGAAGAACAGGCCGGACACCAGCTTGGTCTCCAGCGAAGTCTTCAGCCCGCGCGGATCGAAGAAGTCGTATTCGATCGCATAGCCCGGGCGGGTGATGTGGGCGTGCTCGAAGCCGCGGATCGAACGCACCAGCGCCAGCTGCACATCGAACGGCAACGAGGTGGAGATGCCATTCGGGTAGATCTCCACCACGTCCAGGCCTTCGGGTTCGACGAAGATCTGGTGGCTGGCCTTGTCGGCGAAGCGCACCACCTTGTCCTCGATCGAGGGGCAGTAGCGCGGGCCGATGCCCTCGATCTGACCGGAGTACAGCGGCGAGCGATGCAGCGCGGCGCGGATGATCTCGTGCGTGCGCTCGGTGGTGTGGGTAATCCAGCAGCTGACCTGGCGCGGGTGGTCGGCGACCTGGCCCAGGAAGGACATCACCGGCATGGGCGTGTCGCCCGGCTGCTCGTCCATCACTGCGGTGTCCAGCGTGCGGCCGTCGATGCGCGGCGGCGTGCCGGTCTTGAGCCGGTCGATACCGAACGGGCGCTCGCGCAGGCGCGCGGCCAGCGTGGTCGCCGGCGGGTCGCCCATGCGGCCGGCGGCGTACTGGGTCTGCCCGACGTGGATCTTGCCGGCCAGGAAGGTCCCGGCGGTCAGGACCACCGCCTGCGCCTCGAAGCGCAGGCCGGTCTGCGTCACAACCCCGCGCACCGCGTCACCTTCGTGCGCGTCGTTTTGAATCAGCAAGTCGTCCACCGCCGCCTGGAACACGGTCAGTCCCGGCTGGGCCTCGACCATGCGGCGGATGGCCATGCGGTAGAGGTTGCGGTCCGCCTGGCAGCGAGTCGCGCGCACGGCCGGGCCCTTGGACGCATTGAGCGTGCGCCACTGGATGCCGGCCAGGTCGGCCGCGCGCGCCATGGCGCCGCCCAGCGCATCGATTTCCTTGACCAGATGGCCCTTGCCGATGCCGCCGATGGCCGGATTGCAGCTCATCGCGCCCACCGTCTCGATGTTGTGGGTCAGCAGCAGCGTGCGCGCACCGGCACGGGCGGCGGCCAGCGCGGCCTCGGTGCCGGCGTGGCCGCCGCCGATCACGATGACGTCGTAGGCGTGGAAGGAGGCGTTCATGGGCGGGATTTTCTCATGCGCGGAGCCGGCCTGCGCCGGCGCCCGGAAAAGTTGGCACGGCTTCTGCTTGAGACATCCTGCACCCATCGTGGCAAGCGACTTCGGGCGCCTAGGCTGGATTTGGAACAGGGGCCAGCCGCTAGCGCACGTTGGGGATGCCGGGGCCGGTAGTCGGGGGACTACCGGCCCCACTTTTATCCGGCTCCCGATCCGGGGAATCGGCTGCGGGACACTATTGCAGAAAGAACAACGCCCGGCACTGCCGGGCGTTGTTCGTATAGGAGCCGACGGCCGGCAAGGGCCGGAACAGGGGGGATCCAGATTTCCCCACCGGACGTCGGCATGGAAGCCTTAGCCCGTGTTACGTCAGAAAACGACGCAACCGGTCAACGTTCGCTAGCTTGCGGTGCGCCTCCGCTCCGCGCAAGCGCTCAGTGCTCCTGCCGGCGGAGTCGTACTCCGTTTTGAGACGCCCTTGGCAAAGACGGCGGGGAAGCGCGCGGGCGGGGCGGGGTGACATTCGGGCTCGCCCTCCGCGGCGGCTGCGCCACGGCCGGGCGGGGCGCCCCGCCGGAGAAGCGTGCCGGGCCTTCTCGCCGACCCATGGGCCTGGGCCCATCACCATCGAAGTCGGGGATCCGTGGCCGCCCACCCGGACCAATGAGATGGTCCGGCCGGCCGCCGCGCACCATGGGCGGCGCGGGGCGATGACCATCGGGACGATCAGGCCGGTGGTCTCCGTCATGATCGTGATGTCCGCCGTGGTGGTGGTCGTGGTCGCCGTGATGGTCCGGACGCTTGCGGATCACGTAGTAGGTCGGTCCGGGATAGCCGTAGCCGGGGTAGCCATAGCCGTAGCCGCCGTACGACCCATAGGCCCCACCGTAGTACCCGCGGTAATACCCGTCCGGATAGGTGTACTCGTAGGTCTGACGCCCCTGGTAATAGCCGCCGGGTCCACTCCCACTCGCGTAATCGTAGGTGGCACATCCACTCAGGCCGGCCACGGCCAGGGCGGAAATCAAGAGACGGTTCATGGCGGACCCCCTAGTCTGCACCTTTTCGTATGGATCCCAGCTTGGGCGTGACGCATTGAACCCGTCATAAATTCTTGCCAGCGCTGACACATAGCAGCCATTAGCGCCTGCATCCAGAGCCATCGGGTAATCTTGACCCATGCCGCACGCCCTTCCCTGCTTCGACGACGTCCTCGACGCCGCCGCCCGGATCGCGCCGCATGCGCGCGTGACGCCCACCCTCACCAGCCGCACGCTCGATGGACTCTCCGGGGCCCGACTGTTCCTCAAGGCCGAGCACCTGCAGCGCAGCGGCGCCTTCAAGTTCCGCGGGGCCTGCAATGCGGTGTGGTCGCTGACACCTGAACAGGCCGCCTGCGGCGTGGTCACCCACTCCTCGGGCAACCACGGCGGCGCCCTCGCCCTGGCCGCCCAGACCCGCGGGATCGCCTGCCATGTGGTGGTGCCCGAAGGCGCCGTGGAGGCCAAGCTGGCCTCGATCCGGCGTTACGGCGCCACCGTGCACCTGTGCGCACCAACCATCCACGCGCGCGAAAGCGTCGCTGCCCAGGTGCAGGCGGCCACCGGCGCGCAGCTGATCCACCCCTATACCCATCCGGCGGTGATCGCCGGACAGGGCACCGCGGCGCTGGAGCTGCTGGAGCAGGCCGGTCCGCTGGACATGATCGTCGCCCCCCTCGGTGGCGGGGGCCTGGCCTCGGGCACGGCACTGTCGCTGCATGCACGCAATCCCCAGGCCAAGCTGTGGCTGGCCGAGCCGGAAGGCGCGGCCGATGGCGCCCGTTCGTTCGCCGCCGGCACCCTGCAGCTGGATTTCGTCCCCGACACGATCTGCGATGGCCTGCGCGGCACCCTGGGCGCACCCAACTTCGAACTGCTGGGCCAGCATGGCGCGCAGGTGTTGACCGTCAGCGACACCGACACGCGGGCGGCCATGCGCCTGCTGTGGCAGGTCACCAAGCAGACGGTCGAGCCATCGTCGGCCATCACCCTGGCTGCGGTGCTGGCACACCCGGCGCGGTTCGCCGGCAAGCGTGTCGGCCTGATCCTGTCCGGCGGCAATATCGACCTGGACGCACTGCCCTGGGCCGGCACATGAGGCGACGACGACGCGGGCTGTGGGGCTGGCTGTGGCGCCTGGGCGCGCTGGGCGTGCTGTGGCTGGCCGGCGTGTCGGCTTACATCCTCTGGGTTGGCGACCGCGACCAGGCGGCGCCGGCTGACGTGGTGATCGTGCTGGGCGCGGCGGCCTACGACGCCCGCCCTTCTCCGGTGTTCGAAGAACGCCTGCGCCACGGGATCGACCTGTACAAGCGCGGCCTGGCCGGTCGGCTGATCTTCACCGGCGGGTTCGGCGGGGCGGGGGCGCGCTTTTCCGAATCCCAGGTCGGGCGCCGCTATGCCCTCAAGGAAGGCGTGCCGCCCAAGGCGATCCTGATCGAAACGGTCTCGCGCACCACCCGCCAGAACCTACACCAGGCCGCACGCCTGATGCGTGAGAACGACCTGCACCGGGCGATCATCGTCAGCGACCCGCTGCACATGGCGCGCGCCATGCGCCTGGCACGGCAGGAGGGCATCGATGCGCTGGCCTCCTCCACCCCGACCACGCGCTTCCGCAGCTTCAACACCAGCTGGCGCTTCCTGCTCAAGGAGCTGTACTACTTCCACCGCGACCTGGTCCTGGAGGCGGTCTAGGGCCCGCGCCCACAGGCGCTATGATGGTCAGGACTCCCATTGCGAAGATGCAGCAGATGAAGATCGACGGATCCCGCCGGCAGGATCGCGCCACGGAACTGGTGCTGGCCTACTATGCCGCCTTCAACCGTGGCGATCGCCAGGGCATGCTGGCCCTGCTGACCGACGACGTCGCCCACGACCTCAACCAGGGCGCACGCGAAACCGGCCTGGAGGCCTTCGTGGCCTTCATGCAGCGCATGGACGCCTGCTATAGCGAGCAGTTGCGCGACATCGTGGTGATGGTCTCGCCCAATGGCGAGCGCGCCGCGGCCGAATACGTGGTGCACGGCACCTATCACCACAGCGACGAGGGCCTGCCGCCGGCCAAGGGCCAGACCTACGTGCTGCCCGGCGGGGCGTTCTTCGAAGTGCGCGGGGATCGCATCGCGCGGGTGAGCAACTACTACAACCTGCACGACTGGATCGCCCAGGTCTCGGCGGACTGAGTCCGCCTCCACGCCTGCTGCACTGCACCGGCTGCTCCCGCGATTGCGTGCCATGCTGGTGGACCCCGCGCCGCTTCCACCCGCCATTGCTGGAGTGAAACCGATGATCAAGGTCAGCGTCATGTATCCGTTCCAGGCCGGCGCGCGGTTCGACCACGACTACTACGCCAATCGGCACATGCCGATGGTCGCCCAGAAGATGGGCGATGCCTGCCTGTACTACACCGTGGACAAGGGCATCGCCGGCGGCCTGCCGGGCAGCGACCCGGCCTTCGTGGGCATGTGCCACATCTTCTGCGCGTCAGTGGACAGCTTCAGCGCCAGTTTCGGCCCGCACGCGCAGGAAATCCTGGGGGACATCCCCAACTACACCGACCTGGAGCCGGTCATGCAGATCAGCGAGGTCGTGGTCGGGCATCCTCCGGGCTGACGCGCGCGGCGCATGCGCCTCACCCGACGCCCGGGCCAGCCGGGCTGGGATCAGCTCCGGCGGCGGATCGGGATGCGTGAGAGCGGCACGGCCGCCACGTCATGACCGCCCTCGCGGATCGGGGTCCCGGCCTCGGGTGCCCAGGCATGGGCATAGATCACTTCCCAGGTGCTGGGCAGGCGTCCGTCGGCGTCGCGTGCGCGGGCATAGGCGGCCCTGGCGGCGTCGAAGCGGCCTTTCCCGGTCAGGCTGGTGCGACGCGCGGACAGGGCGTTGGTCGCACCCAGCGCCCGCAGCTCGCGCATCAGCGCCGACAGGTCCGGATAGGTCAGGGTGAACAGGTCGCGGTCCAGCACCGGGTCGCGGAAGCCGGCCATCATCAGCGCATCCCCGAACTGGGCGATCTGGGCGAAGGGATGCACATGCGGCGCGGTGTCGTCCGCGAAGGCCTCGCGCAGTTCGACCAGGGTCTCCGGCCCGTAGGTGGAGCACAGCAGCAAGCCGCCCGGACGCAGCACGCGGCGGAAACCGGCAAAGACCGCGGGCAGGTCTTCCAGGTCGTGCAGGCACAGGTTGCAGAACAGCACGTCGACGCTGTGCTCGGCCACCGGCAGCGCGCGCGCATCGGCGCAGACACGGGCGAACGGTTTCCACCAGCCGGCCTGCTTCCTGGCTTCGCGCAGCATCGGCAGGGCAACGTCCATGGCGATGACCCGCGCCTTGGGCCAGCGCTTGTGCATGGCCGCGGCGGCGTGGGCCGGGCCGCTGCCGACATCCAGGACGACCTGCGGCACGCGCGCATCCAGGTACTCCAGCGAGTCGAGCAGGCGGCTTTCGACCTCGCGCTGGAGCGCGGCGGCATCGGTGTAGTGCGGGGCAGCGCGCGCGGCGGCGCGGCGAGACTGGCGGACATCGAAGATCGGCATGACGCCTATTGTCCGTCAGCTGCCGCAGGCGCGTCAGTCCGGCGCGCCGGAACACTGCGGCCGCGATCCGGGCTCACCGGCGCGCAGGTGGATCCGGACGGTCCATCGCCTGCTGCAGAAATGGCACCAGCGCCGCTTCCACCGCATCGAGCTGGGCCAGGAACGGCGCGTGCCCGCCCCCGGCGATCTGGGAGAAGGTGCCATCCGGCGTCAGCGCCGCCGCGGCCTGCATGCCACGCGGCTGGACCAGTCGATCGCGCGCGCCTGCGATCCACAACGACGCCATGCCCAGCCCGGGCAGCACGTGGCGCAGGTCGCTGGCTTCCAGCAGCGCCAGTCCGGCGCGCAGCGCTTCAGGCGCCGGCTCGCCACGCGCGAAGAGCATCGCGCGCAGGGTGCGCAACGTGTCCTGCCCGTGTGGGCTGCCCAGCGTATCCAACGCGATGAAGCGCTCCAGCGTTCCCCGGTAATCCCGCGCCAGGTCGCGCTCGAACTGGGCGAACACCGCCGGGGGCACCGCATGCGGCCAGTCCGGCGCCGCCGTGAACCGGGGCACCGAGGACACCATCGCCAAGGCCCGCACCTGCCCGGACGCCGCGGCTGCCTTGAGCGCGACCAGGCCACCCAGCGACCAGCCCAGCCAGGCCGCTGGCGGGGTCACCGCGCAGATCGCCTCGGCGCAGGCCTGCAATGTCAGGGGCACGCCGCAGTCACGACTGTGGCCGTGCCCGGGCAGGTCGACCACATGCAGCGCGAACCGATCCCGCAGGCGCGCCACCAGCGGCGCGAACACCCCGCCATGCAGCGCCCAGCCGTGCAGCAGCACCAGCGGGGGCCCGGCGCCGACGACCTCGACGTGCAGGCTCATCGGCAACGCCAGCGCTGCTGGCCGCAGGATCTCCAGCGCATCGATTCAGGCGTCAGGCGACGGTCTCGGCCTGCGGGGCCTGCACACGGGTGGCGGCCAGCGCGTCGACCAGGCCATCGACCTGCTCGGGCGTGTGCAGCGCCGAGAGCGTCACCCGCAGACGGGCGGTGCCTTCGGGCACGGTCGGCGGGCGGATCGCAGGCACCCAGTAGCCCGCCCGCTCCAGCGCCGCCGACCAGGCCAGCGCCTGGGCATCGGGACCGCACAAGAGGGGTTGGATGGGAGTCTCCGACAGCCCCAGGTCCAGCCCTGCGGCTGCGGCGCGGGTGCGGAAACGGTCCACCAGCCCGGTGAGCTTCTCCCGGCGCCATTCGTCGCGTCGCGCCTGGCGCAGGGCTTCACTGCTGGCCGCGGCCAGGGCCGGCGGCAGGGCCGTGCTGTGCAGGTAGGGGCGCGCGGTCTCGGCCAGGTGCTGGATCAGCGCGGCATCGCCGACCACCGCCGCGCCGTAGCCGCCCAGCGCCTTGCCCAGCGCCACCAGTTGCAGCGGGGCGTCCTCGACGCCCAGACGGGCTTCGGCCACGCTGCCGCGGCCCTGCGGTCCGCGCACGCCGATGCCATGCGCATCGTCCACGTACAGCATGGCCTTCTGCACGCGCGCCACCAGGGCCAGGCCACGCAGCGGTGCCACGTCGCCCTCCATCCCGAACACCCCGTCGGTAGCCAGCATCGCCGCGCCCTCGGGCACGTTGCGCAGCTGGCGGATGGCACCTTCGGCGTCGGCGTGCGGATAGCGCCGCAGTCGGCATCCGGCCAGCCGCGAGGCATCGAGCAGGCTGGCGTGGTTGAGCCGGTCCTGCACGCAGACATCGCCCTCCTCGCCCAGCAGGGCCTGCTGCACGGCCAGGTTGGCCAGGAAGCCGTTGGCGAACAGCAGCGCGGCCGGGCGCTCCAGCCACTCGGCCAGCTCCCGCTCCAGCGCCACGTGCGCGGCGTGATGGCCGCTGACCAGATGCGAAGCGCCGCTGCCCACCCCGTCTCGCCCGGCGGCGTCCTGCAGGGCGGTGGTCACCTGGAACTGCTGAGACAGGCCCAGGTAGTCGTTGCTGCTGAAGGCCACCAGCCAGCGCCCTTCGGTTTCCACCCGCACGCCATCGCGCCGGCTCACGATGCGGCGCACGCGCACGCGGTCCTGCGCCACGCGCAGCTTGCGCAGCGCCGCGATGCGGTCATGCAGATCCGGGCGGGCCATGGTCCATCCTGTACGTCGGCGAAGCTGGCTAGCGTAAAGCAGCGACCCCGCGTCGTGGCGACCGGCCAGGCCCGGTTTCGTGCCGCACGTCGCGCTGTGCGGTTCTGGGTCCGCGGCACGGTAGAGTCTGCTGCGACCCGACAGGCTGACACGGACCGTCATCGGCATGGATCACAAGGGAATCGCGCACTGGCTGCGCCAGGCCGGCCGCGTTGCATGGGCACCGAAGTGCCTGGTGTGCGGCGAGGCGGGCGCTGGCGGACTGGACCTTTGCACCGGCTGCCGAGCGGCCCTGCCCTGGAACCACAATGCCTGCCCGCGCTGCGCCCTGCCCACGCCCCACGGCGAGCTGTGTGGCGCCTGCCTGCGCCGGCCACCGCCTCTGGACGCCACGACGGCCTGCTTCACCTATGGATTTCCGCTGGATCGCCTCGTCCCGCGCTTCAAGTTCCATCAGGATCTGGCGGCCGGACGCCTGCTCGCCGAACTGGCCACGCCGCACCTGCGCCAGGCCGCGCGCCCCCAGGCGCTGGTGCCCGTCCCGCTGCATCGCGCGCGCCTACGTGCGCGCGGCTACGACCAGGCCCTGGAACTGGCGCGCCCGCTAGCGCGCGCCCTGTCACTGCCCCTGTCCGCCGATGCGCTGCTGCGGCCACGCGCCACCGCCCCGCAGTCCGAGCTGGACGCCGCGGCCCGACGCCGCAACCTGCGCCAGGCCTTCGCGGTCGACCCCGCCGCCAAGCTGCCCGCGCACGTTGCGCTGGTGGACGACGTCATGACCACCGGCGCGACCCTGGCCGCCTGCGCCCGCGCCCTGCGCCGCGCCGGGGTCCAGCGCGTCGACGCCTGGGTCATCGCCCGGGCGCCTTGAACCGGCGTCGCCGTTTCGATGTTCAGCCCGCGGGCGTCGGCATCACCGGCGGCACGTAGTCCAGGGTCATGCCCAGCAGCCACAACAGGCCGATCACCAGCGGGATATGCACCAGCAGCTGCATGAAGGTAAAGCCGACGATGTCGCGCGCTTTCAGACCCAGCACGCCCAGCAGCGGCAGCATCCAGAACGGATTGATGAGGTTGGGCAGCGCCTCGGCCGCGTTGTAGACCTGCACCGCCCAGCCCAGGTGCGCGTGCAGCTCGTTGGCCGCCTGCATGACATACGGCGCTTCGACCAGCCATTTCCCGCCACCGGAGGGCACGAAGAACCCAAGCACCGCCGAGTACACGCCCATCACCGCCGGGAAGCTGTCCTGCGTGGCCACGTGCACGAAGGCCTGGGACAGGTGATGGGCCAGGGTGTCGCCATCGGCGCCCTTGGCGCCGGTGAGGATCATCGCGATGCCGCCGTAGAGCGGGAACTGGATCAGCACGCCGGTGGTGCTGGGCACCGCCTTGGCCACCGCGTTGAGGAAGCTGCGCGGCCGCCAGTGCAGCAACAGGCCAAACGACAGGAACAGGAAGTTGTAGGTGTTGAGGTTGGCGATGGCGCTGACCAGTGGCTTGGATGCGAACTCGGAAAACAGCCAGCCGAAGGCCAGCAGCGAGAGCAGCACGGTCAACAGCGGGCTGTATTCCAGCCATTCACCGGGGCGGGTGCGCGGCGGCAGCACGGCCTGCGGCTCGCCCGCGGCGGCCTCTTCGAACTCGGCCTGGGTGCGGGCGGCCTGGCCGGTGGGCGCGGTGACCCAGCAGATCACCAGCGACACGCCGATCAGCACCGCGGTCAGCACGACGGACTGCCACAGGAAGATCGTCTCGGTGAACGGCAGCACGCCGGTGATCTGCAGCAGGCCTGGCGGCATCGAGGCCGGGTTGGCCTGCAGCTGCGCGGCCGAGGAACTCAGGCCCATCGCCCACACCGCGCCCAGGCCCAGGTAGGCGGCCGCACCAGCGGCGCGATAGTCCATCTTCAAGTCGACGCGCCGCGCCAGCGCGCGCACCAGCAGGCCGCCGAACACCAACGAGAACCCCCAGCTCAACAGCGAGGCCAGCATGCTGACCAGGCCCACGTACACGATCGCCCCGCGGCCGCTGCGCGGCACCTTGGCCAGCTGGTCGATGAAGCGCGCCACGATCGGCGCGGTCGCCACCGCATAGCCGCCGATGACCACGAAGGCCATCTGCATGGTGAAGGGGATCAGGCTCCAGAACCCGCCGCCGAAGGCCTCCGCCGTCGCCTTCGGGCTGGCCCCGGCCAGCAGCGCGGCGATCGCCACGATGACCACGCCCAGCACCGCGAACACATAGGCATCGGGGAACCACTTTTCCGCCCACGCTGCACTGCGCAGCGCCGCGCGCGCCATCAGCCCCTGCCGGGGCGCTCCTTCCACCTGTGCCATGTGCCGCTCCCGATCCGCCAGTCAGCGGCATTGTGTGGAAGCGGTTGCGTCGCGGTCTGCTGGACCTTGGTCTAGCGTTGCGCCTCGGGCAGTCAGTGCCCGAGCATCAGGTCGGCCACGATGCCGACGAACACCGCCGCCCCGACCCAGTTGTTGTGCAGGAAGGCCTTGAAGCACGGCCCGCGCGCACGGTGTCGCGTCAGGAAGAATTCGTACACGACCAGAAGCACGCCCACCCCCAGGCCGCATCCGTAATACAGCCCCAGTCCGGCCTGCCGGCCGACCAAGGCCAGGGTGGCGAAGGTCAGCGCGTACAGCACGCCCTGGATCACCAAGTCCAGGTCGCCGAACAGGATCGCGGTGGACTTGGACCCCGCACGCAAGTCGTCCTCGCGGTCGACCATGGCATACCAGGTGTCATAGGCCGTGGCCCACAGGATGTTGGCGGCGTACAGCAGCCAGCCCAGCGCCGGCACCGTGCCCTGGATGGCGGCGAAGGCCATCGGGATGCCGAACCCGAACGCCAGCCCCAGGTAGACCTGCGGCAGGTAGGTGTATCGCTTCAGATAGGGGTAGCTGGCCGCCAGGAACGCGGCCACCACGCTCAGCACGATGGTCAGCCGGTTCATCGTCAGCACCAGGCCGAAGGCCACGAGCATCAGCACCGCGAACACCCACAGCGCCTCGCGCCCGCTGACCTGGCCCGATGCCAACGGCCGGTCGCGGGTGCGCTCGACCTGCGGGTCCAGCCAGCGGTCGGCGTAGTCGTTGATCACACACCCGGCCGAGCGTGTCAGCCACACCCCGGCGGTGAACACCAGCAGTGTCCACCACGGCGGCATCCCGCCAGCGGCCAGCCACAGCGCCCACCAGGTCGGCCACAGCAGCAGCAGCACCCCGATCGGCCTGTCGCCGCGGACCAGCTTCCAGTACAGCGCCAGGCGCCCGGGCGGCGTCACCACCGGCGTATCGAAACGTTCGTAACCCATGTGCAAAGCCTAGCAGCCCGGCAGGCGGCGGCATGCCAGGCCGACGCTACGCCGACCAGGGTCGCCCGCAGCGGCCTTCGGCCGGTCTTCCGGCCCGCTGCCGAGGTCCTCTGCCTCCGGTTCGCTTCGCGGCGCGCTTTCAGGGATAATGGCCCGCTCCGCCGGCGCTGCCGCGCGGGACGTAGCATCCGTGCGCCTGTAGCTCAGCCGGATAGAGTAGTGGCTTCCGAAGCCATTGGTCGGGGGTTCGAATCCCTCCAGGCGCACCAACAGCTCTTCCATAGCAGTCCGGGACAGTCCAAAACCCTCGAGAAATCGGGGGTTTTCTATTGCTCGTCGTCCTTGCGAATCCAGCCTCATCCATTGAAATCCGACACTACTGGGGGCATAGATGGGGGCACGCGCCCCCACCCTAGATTTGGATGCCCCCAATGCCCCTGAGTGACGCCGCAGTACGCAATGCAAAGCCTGGAGCCAAGGCAGTGAGGCTGTTTGACGGTGGTGGTCTCTATGTCGAGATCTCCGTTATAGGCAGCAAGCTGTGGAGGTGGAAGTACCGATTCGGGGGGAAAGAGAAGCGGTTGGCGCTAGGCGTCTACCCCGAGGTCAGCTTGGCTGAGGCTAGGGCTCAGCACTTGGAAGCGCGCAAAGTTCTGCGCTCTGGAGTCGACCCGGGGGAAAAGAAGAAGGTCGACAAGCTGATCCGCCTTGATGCTTCAGACCTCAGCTTCGAAGCCGTCGCCGCCGAACTTCTGGCGCTGCACATGAAGAAAAACTCCGCCCTGACCATGGAGCGCAACGGCAGGATCGTGGAAAAGGACCTGAACCCCTACTTGGGGCACAGGCCCATCGCGGAGATCAGCGCGCCTGAGCTGCTAGCTGTTTTGAGGAAGATCGAAAAGCGCGGAGCCATCGAGACAGCGCACCGGGCCAGGGGCATCGCGAGCATGGTCTTTCGCTATGCCATCACTGTTGGCAAGGCAGAGCGCGACCCCGCAGCAGACCTCTCGGGAGCTTTGGAAACCCCCAAAGTTCAAAACTTTGCTAGCCTGACCGAACCTGCCGCGGTTGCTCCCCTACTGCGCGCACTCTGGGGCTACGAAGGCAGCCCGATCGTCCGCGCTGCTCTCAGGTTCGCCCCTTTGGTCTTTGCGCGCCCGGGGGAGCTCAGGACGGCCAAGTGGGCTGACGTCGACCTTGAAGCAAACGAGTGGCGCTACATCGCCTCGAAGACAGGCACCCCGCACATCGTCCCCCTTGCCTCCCAAACTGCAGAAGTACTTCGCGAGCTGTACCCAATCACCAAGAACAAAGAGTTTGTCTTCCCTAGCCTTCATGGGAAGGGGCGCCCAATGAGCGAGAACACCATCAACGCAGCGATGCGACGGATGGGTTTTGACTCAAAGACCATGACAGGTCATGGCTTCCGCGCAATGGCACGAACCATCCTGGATGAGGTTCTGGGCTTTCGGCCTGACTTCATTGAGCACCAGCTCGCACACGCCGTTCGCGACCCGAATGGCAGGGCGTACAACCGCACAGCGCATCTCGCCGAACGGCGAAAAATGATGCAAGCATGGGCCGATTACTTGGATGGTTTGCGGCTCGATCAACGATGAAAAGCGTCCAACCCGTGAGGATGGAAAGTCCTCAGACCCTGCATTTGCCAGCTATCGGCCGAGGCTGTGTAAAAACTCTTCGCCGATGTTTCAGCGTCACTGGAGCGTCCAGATCAGACAACTGTGGCAAGTACGGAAGTTCGACGCCTAGGCTGCGATTGCTCTGAGCATGCCCGGCATTCCTACGATCTTGATCATGCGCTTCATGTAGTTACAAAATGCCAATCAACTGGACAGTCAACGCCAAAAAAGCTGGACACGGCCGCCAGATGAAATGGACGCCGCCGCCAGATGATCTGGACAGCGGCATTCACTGACACTCCAGAGTGGTCCGGTTTGCCGTGAAGACTTGACAGTTTTGTTTTTCGCATCGAGTCGCTTTGAAGGGCGACCTTGTGGCTGCTGTGAATCAGTCGGCCCATGATGGCGTCGGCAAGCGCTGTATGGGACGGCTATTTGCGGGGTGGCCATGCTCGACAACTTCGTCGTCTGCTCACAATCGACTTTGGTTTCGATCTTTATTCGGCCCGTCCCCGAGACTGAAGCTGGTCGTGCCACGCGATCAGTCGAACATCAAATCTCAACGCCAAGTTGATGAGCCCAATGCCGCTTGGGAATGGGCACTATTGACCCTCCACGCTTGAAGGCGGGAGCGCTTAATACCAAACCAGGCGATCGACAAGATGATGGCCTTCAGACGCTTGTCACCTTGAAAGCTTTACTCGACCCACGGCAGCTACAAGCGGTTTGCCCCGCTCAAGCTTAGTGCGAGAGCCCTTTGTTAGCGCGGCCCTCTTGATGGGTGCCATGAAGATCTGACCCACCCCCAAAAAACCGGGCCAACGTAAAGTAGAGACTTCGCCCCGCATGGGCCCCGTAGATCACGAGGAATCAGGCGATGAAGAAGTCACGTTTTACCGAGGAGCAGATCGCGTACGCGCTCAAGCAGGTCGAGCTGGGGATGGCCGTTGGCGAGGTGTGTCGCAAGATGGGCATCGCGGAGGCGACGTTCTATGTGTGGCGCAAGAAATACGGCGGGCTGGGCCCCTCCGAACTGAAGCGCCTGCGGGTGCTGGAAGAGGAAAATCGCAAGCTCAAGCAGTTGGTGGCCGACCTGAGCCTGGACAAGGCGATGCTGCAGGAGGTGGTCACAAAAAAACTCTGAGGGCGCCCCAGAAGCGCAGCTGGGTTGCCCGCTTGCGAGAGCGCTTCGGCGTGAGCGAACGACGCGCATTGCGGATCGTGGCGATGTCGCGCTCGGCGTTTTCGTACCAGGCCAAGGCGCGCGACTGCAGCGCCATCCGCCTGCGGATGCGCGAGATCACGCAGGCGCGCATCCACTATGGCTGCGAACGCGTACTGGTGATGCTGCGGCGCGAAGGCTGGCGGGACAACCACAAGCGGGTCCATCGCATCTACAAGGAAGAAGGCCTGTCGTTGCGGCATTGTCGGCCACGTCGCAGCCGCAGCAGCCGTCGCCGGCAACCAATCAAGAGCGCAGCTGCGCCCAACGCGCTGTGGGGCATGGACTTCGTCAGCGACGCGCTGTTCGATGGCCGTCGCTTCCGGCTGCTGCCGGTGCTGGACCACTTCACGCATGAGTGCCTGGAGATCGTTGTGGACCAGTCCTTGCGCGCTGACGATGTCGCCGACGCAGTGGCGCGGCTGGTCGTTCAACGAGGCAAGCCTGAGGCGATCAAGGTGGATAACGGCAGTGAGTTTGCCGGCAAGGTCATGGACCGCTGGGCCTATGAGAACGGCGTGGAGCTGGACTTTTCCCGACGTGGCACGCCGACGGACAACGCGCTGGTGGAAAGCTTCAACGGCCGGCTGCGACAGGAGTGCCTGAACGAGCATTGGTTCTTGTCCCTGACCGATGCACGGAGCAAAATCGAAGCGTGGCGGCGCTTCTATAACGAGGAACGTCCCCACAGTGCACTGGCATGGAAAACCCCTGCGGAATTCGCCCGAGAACACGGGTCCCAAGCGAATTCGCAGGTGCCAAATGAGGTCGAAATCTCTACTAGCTGATGGCCCTGCTATCGGGGGTGGGTCAATCGCCCTGGCCGCATTGATCGTCTGCGCCAGCAACTCTTCCATCCCGGCCTCACCCAGACGCTGGCGCCAGCGCGTCAACGAACTGGGATCGCATGGCAGCTGTGTCTGGAAGAACACCTCGCCGGTGAAGAACTGCCAATACGGGTTCTCCAGCCAGCGCTGGCACACCGCTTCGTCGGACAAGTCATAGGCGTGCTTGAGATAGAGCAGCCCGGCCATCAACCGCACCGGCAGGGCCGGACGCCCACCGCGCACGGGGTCGGCAGGCAAGCTCCCAGCCAAGGCCTGTTCCAATTCCTCCCAGGGCATCTTCCCGGTCAAGCGCGCCAGCGGATGACGCAGGTCGATCTGGTTCTCCAGGCGCGAACGGAACAGCTCTTCGGGCGGGCGATCTTCTACGGCGGGACGACGGCTACGCATGCTCGCAAAGTGCAAGAAAACCGCCATCAGCGTAACGAAAATTGGTAATCCAGGCACGCTTCCTGATGCGTCCAATGCTTGATCTATAAGGCCCTGCGGGGTTCTTCAGGGCCGACTATGTAGGGAAGATAGACTCGATGAAAAATGCGTCGGTTCCATGGCTGTCCATGTAGCTGCGACCACCTTGGAATTCCAGATGGGTCTGCGCGGAGACGGAGCCAGAAAACAGCAGGCAGAAAGCGCAGCGGTAGCGCAAAGTGTGATATGTGGCGAGAGTACAAAGTAACTCCTTCGATCAGCTCACCGGCGGTTGGATGCTGATGCAAATGCCATCGAGGCCGAGTGGGCGGATCAGTCTCTTCAGGTGTTGCTCGATAGAGCCGGCGGGTAGGCTTCAAGCGGTTGCCCGGACAGGCATGAGAACCGCGACTCAGGACTGTAAATTTCCTGTTCAAAGACTGCACTGAACCGTTGGTTTCGCGGCCATGGTCTGTCCCCAAACCTCATGGTACGACAGTCACTGGTATGCGCGTGTGGGCGAATACATCAGTCGACACGGAACCGAACAGCCAACGTGCAAGGGCTCCTCTTTCGGTGTGTCCAATCACGATGTGATCAATGGCATACCGCTTGACCTGCCCAAGCAGCACATCACCGGGATTTCCAGGAATCATTTCAAAATCGATCAGTTTGTCGGCGTCCGGTGCGAGTTGCTTCAATTCCGCCATCAGGTCGCCCAGACGTTGCGCACCCACATCGGCCATCATCAGCGCTGCGGTGTCCGCGCCAGCGTCCGTGATCTGCAGGACCGACACCACCCTGACGTGACCGTCCGAGCAGCGGGCCAGCTCAAGCGCGAATAGAAAAGCGTGTTGTGCCGTTAATGAGCCATCATACCCAACAAGTATGTTCTTCATGGATTTTCCTCCGTTATCGCAAGCAGTCGAGCGAGAGCATGGAAGTCTTCATACCTCGCATCAATCGTGGAACCCCTCCGAGGTGTTTTGCTTCAATGCCCGTCGGATAGCGCATTCGCTTTCGGTGAAAAGGGTGGCTTTGTCAGCCAGATCACCGGCATCAGACCCAGAAAAATCCAACCGAGGGGATGGAACAGCTCGTTGAAACCGATCTGGTAAAATTGCTGGGTAACCATGCCATTGAAGACATCGGCGCCTGCCTGTGCATTGCCATGCCCCAGTTGATCGATCGCCGACAGTGCCAATGGGTTATAGGGATTAATGGTTTCCGCCAGTTGGCCGTGAGGCAGGACGGCGCGCCGATCCCATAGGAAGGTGGTGAGCGAGGCCACGAAGCTGGCACCCAGCGTGCGCAGGAAGGTCGCCAGCCCCGAGCCTGCGGCAATCTCGTTCTGGTCAAGATCCGATAGAAGAATCACGGTGACCGGCATGAAGAACAACGCCACGCCAGACCCCATCAGGAACTGCATCATGGCGACGTGCGTGAAGTCGACTGCCAGATAGAAGCGGGAGCGCAGGAAGCAGGGCGTCCCCATCACCACGAAGGCCACGGTCGCCAACAGGCACAAATCGAAGCGCATGGCATGGCGGCCCACCAGGAACGTCAGCAGCTGCGGGGCTATACCGAGAGGATGCCGCCAAACCGGCCCATATCGCGGTATAGCCCAGGTTGCGCTGTAACCACTGTGGCAGCAGCAGGTTGATGGAGAAGTAGACCGAAAAGGAAAGCACCAGCGCCAGCGCGCCGAACTTGAAGTTATGGTGACGAAACAGCCGCAAGTCGACGATGGGTTCGCCGTCGGTCAGTTCCCAGATCAAAAATATCGCCAGACTGATGACAGCAACGATGCAGGTGACGATGACGAACGGCGAGTTGAACCAGTCCTCGTCGTTGCCCTTGTTCAGCATAATCTGCCGGGCGCCCACCCCGATGACCAGGGTGATGAGACCGACATAGTCCATCTTCGGCCGCTCGTTCGGCGCGGGATAACCTTTCATCTGATTGGTTACCACCACGCTGGCCAGCATGCCGATCGGCACGTTGATGAAGAAGATCCAGGGCCACGAATAATTCTCGGTGATCCAGCCGCCGAGGATGGGACCGGTCATCGGTGCCACCATAGCCACCATCGAAAGCAGCGCCAGCGCCATGCCGCGCTTTTGCGGTGGATAGATGCGATCATCAGGCTTTACGTGACGGGGTACATCGGTCCAGCCACCGCGCCCTAGATGGTTCGGAAAAGGATCGGCATGCCCATGCCGCGAGAGACGCCGCACATGAAGGACGCCAATACGAACAGCAACGTGCACCCGACAAACAGCCTCGCCTGACCGAAGCGCCGGGCGAGGAGTCCCTTCATTGGCAGTGAGATCGCCAAGCTGACGGCAAAGGAAGTGATCACCCACGCGCTCTGGCTCGAACTGACGCCCAAGTTGCCGGCGATGGTGGGCAACAAACGTTGGCGACGGTGGTATCCAGCACCCGCACGAAGGTGGCCAACGAAAGCCCCAACGTAGCAATTAGCAAAATTGCTTGAGCCAATCATTGGATGTACCTGCGACTGGAGTCATTCTTATTTTCACCTGACAAATATATATTTGTCAAGGCAAGCTTTAATTTGATTTTGCATGAGTCATGCTCGCCGTTGCCATCTGGGCGGACAAAGGCCAACCGGGATTATTGATTCGGCCCGGGTGGCGTTCACGTCATCACGGGCTGCCACGGTCGAAAGGTCGAAAAAAGTACGCGACTCGGCTGCCGGGGCAAGGTAATGACCCGAAGCAGCCGCCCTCGACGCTTGGTCCTAAAGCGAAGCCGTTCCGCCGCCATCCGCCTGCAGCACGATCCCCGTGACGAAACGCGCGAGATCGGATGCCAGATACAGCGCCGCATCGGCGATATCGCCGGTTTCCGACATCTCGCCCAACGGATTGGCGACCGGCGCGCCGCTACAGTCGCCGGCGGCGCCGGCAATCGCAGCATTGGCGGCGGCGATCTTGTCGTAACGCGGACTGCGCACCGGCCCCGGCGCGATGGCGTTCACCCGGATGCCCTTCGGTCCATAGATGTTGGCCAGACCCTTCGTCAACGTGTTGACCGCGCCGTTGGCGCAGCAGCCGGCCATGTGCGACGGCGAGTTCGGCTGATGCCCGCCGCGCCCGGAGATGTTGACGATCGCGCCCCGGCCTTGGGCCACCATTTGCGGCAGGACCGCCCGCGACGCGCGCATGTAGCCGAACGCCTTGGCATCCATGACGGCCATCCAGTCATCGTCGCCGAGGTCCATGAAATCGCCGAAGATCGGATTGGTCGTCGAATTGACGAGAATATCGAGCGTGCCGAAGCGCTCGACGACGGCCGCCACCGTCGCGTCCACCTGGGCGCGGTCGGTGACGTCCATCGGACACAGCATCGCCTCGGCGCTCGCCGGCAAGCCGTCGGCAACCGCGCGCAAGGCGTCCTCGTGCCGCCCCGACAGGGCGACCCGCGCCCCTTCGACGGCAAACCGGCGGCAGATTTCCGCGCCGATGGCGCCGGCGGCGCCGGTGACCCAGGCGATTCTTCCTTCGAGCATTGCTTTCATATCTCCATCCTCCCGTTGGTCTTAGATAGTGCTTGAGCTTGGCGATCTTCGCATCCTTGAATGTCATCGTGTGCTCATGCTGGGCGAGGGTCTGTTCGTGCGCCGCGATCACCCTGCAACTTCTCGACCACCATCGCGCGTAGCGTTTGGACGTCCATGCTGCCATTGAGCGCTACGTGATTCATGGTTACGCAGCGTCACCGTTCAGACGCGTTTTCAAGCGGCAAGTGTGCACTCAAACGCTGCCAATCCACACCCGCGCACAACCGCCCGAACTGCGCGCGCCTGAGCGACCACAGCGTCTCACCTACCGACGGCCAGATGAACCGTCCTTATTCGTGTGGCACGGCGATTGCGAAACACGTACACCGGGCCATCCAACGGTTCGTGTCCCAGCACGTCGCGAACATGCACCAGCAGTCGATCCGCGCCGCAACGAAAGTCCACCGGTGCGCTCACACAACGCGAAATCCATCTTCAGCTGCTCGAGACGCTTGTCGCAGATCGTCTGACGGACAGTGACTTCTCGCTCGGCGGTCAGTGCATGTTTGTCGCCAGCGCGACGGCCACGTTGACCGGTGCCAGCGCCGCCATGCCGCCGGCGTTATAGCGGTCGATGATCTTGCACGTCGCGGAATAACTCAGTCCCACTTCGCGCGCGATCTGCCGCTTGTTAAGCTTGCGCTTGTACGCACGAATCACTTGGCGTCGGCGCTCGTGTCGTTCGGCCGGGCTGAGCCGGCGTGTGTCTTCTGCGTTCATGAAATCAGACGTTCCCCGACGCCCATCCGCCAGACCCGGAAGGTCCGGGCCAACGCAAGCGGCGCGATGGTAGGGCAGGAACGCCGGCAGACGGTCGTCGAGGCGCACCCTTGGCGTCGGCCGATGACGCTCAAGCGGCGGCGTCGAACAACAGGCCGGCGGCGGGCCGGCAGCCCCGCTCAATCCCCCATCAGCGTCCACGCCGTCGCGCGGTCGGGGAACATCGCCTCCAGCCAGTCCTCGCGCAGCGGCACCACCACCTCGGCGGTAATGCCGGGCAGATAGCGCCGAGTGTCGAGGTAGTAGTACTCGAGCAGGCCACCGATGTTGCCGCTCTGGATGATCTCCACGCCCAGCGGACGCAGCTGCGCCAGCGCGTGGTCCGATTGCTCGCGGGTGCAGATGGTGGGGAAGACATGCTGCAGGCCTTCGCCACGCTGTCTGAAGAAATCGTCGTAGACGTTGTCGCGCGTGCGCGGGGTGATCAACTCGAAGGACATCGCGCTACGCCGGCCGACATGATTGTCGTAAGCGTGATGCACCTGGCGCCCATAGTACATGGTGTCGCTGATGGTGCGACCACTCTCGATCTCCAGCTCCAGCCAATGCTCGATGCCGAACAGGCGCTGCAGCGTCGCCTTGGTGCGATGGCGGTCGGCGCAGACCACGCCCAGGTGATACAGCTTCTGCACCGGCAGCAGCGCCGGCCCGAAGCGGGTGAGGTCCACCTGCAGCACCTCGTCCGGCGGCGCACTGCCGGCGGATGGCAGACGCAGCTCCAGGCGGATGCCCGCGAGCAGTGCGCGGGTGTCGAGCATGTGGTAATCCCAGGCATCGACGAGGCTGCCCTGCTGCCCGGCCGCGACGCCCTCGGCGGCCACGGCGTCGAGCCAGCGCTGCGCGGCGGCATGGTCGTCGATGCTGAAGGACAGGCCGTGCATGCCCTCGCCCATCGTGTCCAGCGTGTGCCGGTACGGCGTGGGGCCATCGACCGGCTGCACCAGCTCGATGGCGAAGGCCGCATGGCGACCGGTCACGCTGATCCAGCGACAGGCCGCTGGCTGGCCCGCCACACGATGGTCGCGCAGGCGGCGACCGTCGAGGCGGCGGACCTCCCCGCGCGCGATGCCGAAGAAACGCGCGAAGTTCAGCACCACCTGGCGGTAGTCGCGCACCACGACCTGCAGGGTGTCCCACCGGTCGGCCGGAAACGGCGGAGTCATCGGTCGTCTCTCCGCATCAATCGAAGGTGACATCGGTGCCGAAGTCGGCGATCTGCGCATAGGTGGGCGGCGCGACCACTTCCAGCACCACGCCGCCGAGCTGCGCGCGGGTGTCGAGATAGAACAGCTCGGCGAGACCGCCGATCTTGCCGTAGGTGCCGACCTCGATGCCCTGGCTGGTGTAGGCCTGTACCAAGCCGAGCGGGTCGGGGTGGGACAGATCACCGATGTGCTGGATGCCATCGCCATGTCGCTCGACGAAGTCGGCGAACATGGTCTTGCCCGAGACCGGCTGGCACAGTTCGAGCAGGGTGTCGCCGAGCCGCGCGAAGGCGGAAATCCATAAAAACTCGGCCGGCTGGCCGTAGTAGCGCGCCTCGTCGAGCATCTGCGAGCCGATCGGCAGCTCGCGCCAGGTCTTGAGACCCAGCAGCGCGGCAAAGCCGCGGGCGGTGCGTTTCCAGTCCGAGACCGCCATGGCGACGTGGTTGATCGGCCCAAGTCGCACGCCGACTTCCTTGAGCGCAGCGACGTTGCCCAGCGCGTCCTGGGCCGGCTGGGCGGCATCGGCGGCGCCGAACACCTCGCCGGCCACCTTGAGGCCGAGCACGAAGCCCGGCGCGCCGACATAGAAGATCGACTGAAACAGCGCCTCGACGATCTCCTGCCGGGTCACGCCCGCATGCAGGGCGATGCGGATGTGATCCTTGAGCGGCCCCTCGCGGCCGAGCGCGAGATCGGTGCCGATCATCAACATGGCGCGATCGCGCAAGGGAAGCTCCGGCCGATGGAAGGCCGCGCCCCAGGTGCTGGAAACGAGATAACCTATCGCATCGCCGAACAGCGTGTGCGTGGTCATGCCGGCGATCTTTTCGCATTCGGCTGGCCCGAGCACCTGTCCCATCAGTGCCAGCGCGTCCCTGAATTCCCTGCTGT
>Ga0222713_10000588_pt1 | contig 41073 bp, 33 predicted proteins | sample C33_649DmetaG_FD_165061 | JGI IMG/M metagenome (GOLD analysis project Ga0222713, IMG submission 165061) | Estuarine water microbial communities from San Francisco Bay, California, United States - C33_649D | ecosystem: Environmental > Aquatic > Marine > Unclassified | place: USA: California... | reverse complement strand
ACCCTACGTATTACCGCGGCTGCTGGCACGTAGTTAGCCGGTGCTTCTTCTGTGAGTACCGTCATTAGTCAGCGTTATTAACACTAACCGTTTCGTCTTCACCGAAAGAGCTTTACAACCCGAAGGCCTTCTTCACTCACGCGGCATGGCTGGATCAGGCTTGCGCCCATTGTCCAAAATTCCCCACTGCTGCCTCCCGTAGGAGTCTGGACCGTGTCTCAGTTCCAGTGTGGCTGATCGTCCTCTCAGACCAGCTACAGATCGTCGCCTTGGTAGGCTTTTACCCCACCAACTAGCTAATCTGACATCGGCCACTCCAATAGTGCAAGGCCTTGCGGTCCCCTGCTTTCATCCGTAGATCGTATGCGGTATTAGCCAATCTTTCGATAGGTTATCCCCCGCTACTGGATATGTTCCGATGTATTACTCACCCGTTCGCCACTCGTCGCCAGGGTTGCCCCCGCGTTACCGTTCGACTTGCATGTGTAAGGCATGCCGCCAGCGTTCAATCTGAGCCAGGATCAAACTCTTCAGTTTAATCTCTGCAAAATTATTACTCTCGCTTGACGTTTGTTACATATTTCGTCGTGCGAGCACTTCTTTATATCTTGATGTAACTGCGCGCGTTTCCTTGCGCAGCTGCACTCAAGACCAAGTGCCCACACTTATCGGCTGTAATTTTTTAAAGAACGTTTGGTAGCGGGGACAGGATTTGAACCTGTGACCTTCGGGTTATGAGCCCGACGAGCTGCCAGACTGCTCCACCCCGCGCCCGATCAACCAAGCCCAGAATTATGACTGTTTGTTTTCTACCTGTCAACAAACAATTGAAACTTTTATTCTGAAGCGGTCTTCACTGACTCTTAACCGCACTGGCCCGCGTTCAAGTCATTCATCAGCGAAGCCAGTGATTATCCATGGTTTTTTTGGCTAACGCAACACCCCCGCGACAGAAATTTTCTGTTGCGGGTTATGTGCTCACCACCTGAACTGCCGCAGCCTTCTTGCGACGGAAATATTTCGTGGCCTGGTCGAGGCTCACGTAAAAAGTGGGGGTGACATACAAGGTCAACATTTGCGAGAACACCAAGCCCCCAACCACCGCAATACCCAGAGGTTGACGCATTTCGGATCCGGTCCCGGTACCAAAAGCCAGCGGTAATGTTGCGCAAATAGCGGCCGCTGTTGTCATCATGATCGGGCGGAACCGGATGATGGATGCCTCGACAATTGCTTCGGCTGCAGACAGCCCCTTCTCCCTCTCCAACTGAATCGCAAAGTCGACCATCATGATGCCGTTTTTCTTAACGAGACCAACGAGCAGGATAATACCGACAAAGCTGAATACATTGAGTTCCTGCCCCGCAATCAACAACATCAACAATGCGCCGAATCCTGCGAATGGCAAAGCAGTCAGGATGGTAATGGGATGTCCATAGTGTTCGTAGAGGATGGCGAGCACCATGTATATCACCAGCACAGTAATCAGCAGCAACACGGGCAAGGTTTTGAAGGCCTCCTCAAATGCCTGAGCATTACCGGCTACCGAATAAGTCACTCCTGCGGGTAGCGTTTCGGCCGCCAGTTCCTTCACGTGCGTCACCGCATCACCGATAGATAAACCCGGCGCGAGGTTAAACGACAGCACTACAGACAGTAATTGCCCATAGTGGCTGACCGATACGGGCCCAACCCCCATCTTGATGTCCGCAACCGCCTGTATGGGCACCATTTGGCCCGTTGACGACTGCACAAAAAGAGATCGTAAGGCATTGATATCTTTTTGGAATTTCGGATCAAGCTCGAGCAATACATTGTACTGATCCGTAGACCCGTACAGCGTACTGATACGCCTGCCGCCATAAGCATTGTAGAGTGCCGCCTCGACCTGTTGCGGCGATACACCGAGCACCGCTGCACGGTCCCGCAATATATCAATCTGGATCTCCGGATTACGCAACTCAAGACTGGTATTCACATCCTGCAACATTCTTGAATCGCGCAAGCGCGCCTCCAAGACGCCACTGGCTTCATAAAGCACTTTTTGATCTGAGCCCTGCAGTACCAGCTGATAATCGCTGGTACTGATCAGCCCGCCGATACGAATTGAAGGTGGGTTATTCATGAACACGCGCAGCCCTTCAGCCCCCCCGGCAAACGACCGGCGAAGCTCCTGGATAACCTCGTCGGCTCCTGCCTTACGCTCATCCCGGGACTTGAGACGAACAATAATTCTGCCGATATTGCTGCCGACAACGCCACCAGTGCCCTGCCCGGCCGTTGACATAACCGCTTCAACGTTGGGATTCTTTTCGATAATCGCCGCAACCATGGCCTGGCGTTTTTCCAACTCGTTGAAAGGCAAGCCCTCCGGGGCGCGGGTATTACCGAAAAACACACCGGTATCCTGCCGGGGAATAAAGCCCTGCGGCACCGCCTGGTAGAGCCACACCGTCAACACCAGGAAAAACGCTGAACCAAACAGCATCAGTCCGCGATGACGCATGGTCCAGCGCAAACTGGCCCCGTAGGTGTCACGAGCCAAGTCGAACATCCGCTCGAAAAACTGGTAGACGCGGCCATGCTGCTCATGCGGTGTCAGCATCAGACTGCACATCATTGGCGTCATTGACAAAGAAACCACGCCGGAAACCAGCACCGCTACGCCTACGCTGACGGCAAATTCGCGAAACAGCCGCCCCAGCATCCCCTCCATGAACAAGATCGGTATGAATACTGCGGCCAGCGAGACGGTCATCGAGAGCACCGTGAAGCCGATTTCCTGCGCCCCCTCCAGCGCAGCCGTCATTCGGTCTTTGCCCATCTCCATATGCCGAGTAATGTTCTCGAGCACAACAATCGCATCATCCACAACAAATCCCACCGCAAGGATGATCGCCATGAGCGACAGATTGTTCAGGCTGTAACCCAGTGCATACATCGCTCCAAAAGTAGCAATGATGGATGTCGGCAGTATAAGCGCCGTAATCAGCGTAGATCGCACATTGCGCAGGAATAACAGGATGACCAGCACCACCAGCACGATGGAGAGAATCAGGTGGAACTCAACCTCTTCAATCGAGGACTGGATGAATTCCGACCGGTCATTGACGACGTGAATCTGTACGCCAGCCGGCGCGCTGGCTTCAATTTCAGGAAACAGGGCACGAAGCTTCGTCGCCACTTCAACCGTGTTTGCACCGGGCTGCCGGTAAACCGCAAGCACAATGGCGCGCTCACCGTTGAGCCAGCTTTTGATTTTCGCGTTTTCAATGCCGTCTATCGCTTGCCCCACATCAGACAGACGGACCGGCATCCCATCCTTGTAAGCCACGATCAGATTGTTGAAACTCTCCGCGCGTTGCAGCTTGCCTGAAGATTTAACCGTGAAATCCCGCGCAGTCCCTTGCATGACGCCAGAGGGTAAGTTGCTGTTGGCGTTCTGTATCGAACTGACAACGCGCTCAAGTCCCAGACCGCGTTTCGACAGCGCCTCCGGATCCAACAGGACTCGAACCGCGTAACGCTGCGAACCAAAAACCTGCACCTGGGCCACGCCAGTGACCATCGAGAAACGTTGCGCAATGCTGGTGTCAGCAAACTCGTCCAGCGCAGGCAAGGGCAGCGTCCGCGCAGTCAGTGCAAGGAACATGATCGGCGCATCCGCCGGATTCACCTTGCGCAGCGTCGGCGGATCCATGCCATCGGGAAGACGACGCAATGTCTGCGAAATCGCGGTCTGTACGTCTTGGGCTGCGGCATCAATGTCTCTATCAAGATTGAATTGCAGCGTCACCCGAGTCCGCCCGGTGCTGCTGACAGAGCTCATTGAATCGATGCCGGATATCTGGCTGAACTGGCGCTCCAGGGGAGTTGCAACGGTAGTAGCCATGATGTCGGGATTGGCTCCCGGTAGATCAGCCGTTACAGATATTGTCGGAAAATCGACATTTGGCAGTTCATTGACTGGCAAGCCCCTGAATGCGATCAATCCGAAAATGATGATCGCCGCAACCATAACAGTGGTCGCGACCGGCCTGACGATGAAAATCCGTGAAACGTTCATGATCTACCCTTCACTCGCCGGTTACGCAGGTTATTGCTTGGGCGTACTTTTGGGAGCATCCGCCTCCCCACTCTTGTCTTTATCCTTACCTTCCGCCTTCTTGCCCCCCTTGCCCTTGCCTTTACCCTCACCCTTTTTGGCGCCATCCGCCGCAGGATCCGCAATTCGAACTGTTGAGCCCGGGCGCAAGGCCTGCGGGATTTCGGTAATTACGTGATCGCCGGCCTTTACGCCGGAGGCAATGACGATTTCGCTGCCAATCTGCCGGGACACTTTGACTTGTCGAATCTCGACTTTGTCATCAGTACCGATCAGATAAACGAAGGGACCTGTCTGACCCGGCTGCACTGCGATTTCAGGCACAACAACCGCCTCCGGTTCAACCGTCAGCACCACCCTGACATTCACAAACTGTCCAGGCCAGATGGCCTCTTTTGAATTGTCCACTCGCGTCTTCAGAAGCACCGTTCCCGTTTGAGGGGTCACCGTGTTATCGACGAATACCAATTTACCCGCAGCAACTGAACCACTCGCGCGATCCGGAAGGATTTCGATGCGCATGTCTTTCTCGCTTTGATACCGGCGCACATCCTCCAATTGCCTCTCAGGAATGCTGAAACTAACCAGAACCGGATCCGTGCTGTTGATGGTGACCAACGGTGCGCCTCCACCCGCCGAAGGAACCAGATTGCCCGGTTTCACGGCCAGCTGACCGGTACGACCGCTGATAGGCGCAACGATGCGCGCATATTCAAGCTGAATGCGTGCCTGCTCCACATTGGCCTGACCCGCCTGCACGGTCGCCTCAAGGGATTTGGAAGAGGTGACTGCCACGTCATATTCCTGGCGAGTAATGAATTCTCGTTTGAGCAAAGGCTCCATGCGCTGCTGCTGTGCACGCGCGTTTTCAAGTTGCGCCTTGTCGCGAGCCAGCGCAGCCAGTGCCTGGTTGTATTGCGCCTGGAATGTCCTCGGATCAATCTGAAACAGCAACTGCCCTGCCTTGACCCGGTCACCCTCACGAAAAGCAACGCTTTGGAGCACGCCGCTGATTTGCGCTCGCACCTGCACACTCTGCTCAGCTTCTACAGTGCCGACTGCTTCAATCAAAACCGGCATCGGCTTACTGATGGCACGCGTCGCCTTTACCGTCAGCGGGCCGCCACGCCCCCCTTTGCCACCCTTGGGCTTGGCTTTGTCGGCACTTTTACTGTCGCCCGGAGCCTGTTGGGACTGCTGCCAATACCAGTAGCCACCCGCAATCGCCGCGCTAACCGCGGCAAACACCAGCACCATGATCAGTCGTTTCATTTCGCTCCGCCCGCCGCCTTGAGTAAATCGCTCGCGCCGACCGCGACTTGCAGCCTTGCCAGCGTAGTAAACCAATCCAGATAGGACTGAATGCGTTGCACCCGCGCATTTGACTCATCCTGCTGCGCGGTAATTAGGTCCAGTATGGTGCCGAAACCGCTTTGATAACGAGCCAGCGTCGCCTGCGCAGTTTGCTCCGCAGAGCGCACCTGTGCCTCAGCGCTGGAGATGCTGCTGGTGACCGTGGTCAGATCGTAATAGCCCTGCCACACCTCAAGCTCGGCCTGCCGGACCAGCACGTCGCGACTGGCTTCAGCAGCATCTGCCTGGAACTGGGCCTGTCGCGCGTTGTAGGTATCCCTAAATCCGGTGAAGATGGGGATGCGTAGCGCAAGACCGACGTTGTAATTGCTGACCGCACTGCGGTTATCACTAAAAAGCGTGTGGCCGCCACCGCCGTTGATTTCAATTGAAGGCAATCCGGCACGCGCCGCGGCCTTGGCGCTGGCTTGCGCAGCTCGCACCTGCGCCTCTGCAGCAACCAGATCGGGACGGCTTGCCTTAGCCCTGCCCAAAAGATCCGAAATCGAATCCGCAACAGTTCCAAGCTGCAACGGCGCCTCCATCGGACGCACACCCAGAGCCTTGTTCACCGGAAGACCAACCACTGAGGCCAGTTGACCTCGCGATTTTTCCAGTTCTCCGCGACTGCGCGTCAGGTTCAGTTCAGCCTGTGCCACTGAAGTTTCCGTCCGGTAAACATCGGCCGCGGTAGCCAGCCCCGACTCACGACGTTTCTGCGCAGCCTCCAGCGCCGTCTTGGCATTTTTCAGTGACAAATCATTGACCTTGACCAACGCATCGTTACCGATCAGGCGGTAATACGCCTGCTCGACCAGAAACACTACGTCCTGCAACGCGCGGTTGTGGGCAAGGTTTGCAGCCAGCAAGCGGTATTCTGCCGTTTCAATCTGATAGCCGCGAACGCCGAAGTCATACAGCAGATAACTGAATGAAATGGACGGACCAAAACGCGTTTGCCAGGGAACTACGGAACCTGTCGTCGCACTGACCTGCTGGTTGCGGTTAACGTTGTAGGCACCGGAAATAGTCGGCAACAGATCCGCCTGCTCAATTCCAACACCGGCTGCAGCCGCACGCGCTGCCAACCAGGACTGCCGGGTACGGGGATTGTTGCGTAGAGCAAATTCCGTCAGTTCAGGCAGTGACAGCGGTAGCGCGCTCGACAGATCAGCAGCAGGCGCGGGACCAGCAACCTCGGGTAATTTAGTGGTGGATTCCCAGCGCATAAAAGGCGCCGGGGAAACTTGGGATTGGGTACCGAACGGATCAGGCAACGGCCATTGCGCTGCAGCATTGGTGGCCACCAAAAACAAAAAAAGCGCCCCTGTGAGCGCTGAAATCAGTGCGCCGTTTGTTCGCATGCCGGCATCTTTTAGACAATGATTAAATTGAAATAATGGCCAAGCATGGTAGCACTAAAAAAGAGGCGCGGAATCAGTAATCAGTAAGCGGTGAGACCAGATATTTCATATTGCGATAAGTGGCCGTCACCTATAAATTACCTCCACAACTTAAGCAGTAATCAAACTCGGAATATGACTTTTGCCCAAGAAAAAACCCCGTTCGTAGAACGGGGTTTTAAGAGAGAAGAAAGTGTCTTTAATGTAATTGAGCAGGCGGCGGCAAACCAGTTTCTTCAACCTCTTTCTCGGAGGAATCGGAAAAGGCATCGATTTCCACAGCATCTGCCGCCTCCACCAATTCAGCGCCCGCTTGTACATCAACACCGTCTTCGCCGTCATCCTCTTCCATCAAACCCTCACCCATGCTGACGGAATCAATGGGCGCGAAAGCAGCATCAAGGTTGATTTCAGCGTTGGGGGATTGCTCAACCAGATTACCCAACTCGGACAATGGCGGCAGTTCTTCCAGCGAGCGCAGATTGAGATCATCGAGGAAGGACTTGGTTGTAGCGAAAATCTCCGGACGCCCCGGCACTTCGCGGTGACCGATGACATCAATCCAGCCCCGCGCCTCCAACGCTTTGAGAATTCCGGGCGACACCGTGACGCCGCGAATATCCTCAATGTCACCGCGGGTCACCGGTTGTTTGTAAGCGATGATCGCCAGGGTTTCCATCACCGCGCGCGAATACTTCGGTGGTTTTTCCGGGCTCAGGCGATCAAGGAATTTTTGTGCCTCCGGCCTTGCACGGAAGCGCCAGCCCGAGGCAACGCTCACCAGCTCGACGCCCCGCCCTTCCCAATTTCCACGCAGGTCTTCCAGCACCTTGCGCAAGGTGTCGTTATCCAGCTTCCTGTCGAACAGCTTTTTCAGGTCGTGCAGTGACATCGGCTCCTGCGTCACCAACAAGGCCGTTTCAAGAACGTATTTGACATGATCGAGGTCGAGTTCGTTTTCAGCTGCATTTTCCACAGCGTTCTCGGCCACAGATTCTGACGTGACATCCTCGGTATTTTCTACGGTATTTTCTTCCATGGCGTTCTTTTTATCGCACAGCGTTTATTGCACAGCAGCGACTTGGCCGCCCCTGAGTTTGACGTAGATCGGCGCGTAAGCCTCTTCCTGACTGACCATAATCAGGGTTTCCTTGGCGAGCTCCAGAATGGCCAGAAACGACACGACCAGAACGGGCGCTCCTTCTTCCGGGGTAAACAGCTTGGAGAATTCAATGTATTCCTCGGTCTGCAGAATGCGCAGAATCCGGGTCATGTGCGCCCTCACCGACAGCTGTTCACGGGTAATCTTGTGATGCTTGGTGATCGAAGCTCTCTGCAGAATTGTCAGCCAGGCGAGCCTCAGATCCTCGATGTTGACCTCAGGCAGACGCAATGCTGCTTCGCGCTCGAACAGCACCTGCACAACAGTGAAATCACGCCCCGCCTGCGGCACTTCGTTGAGATTCTGCGCTGCGAGCTTCATCTGCTCGTACTCCATCAGCCTGCGCACCAGCTCGGCGCGCGGGTCTTCCTCAGTCTCGGCGCTCTTCGGACGCGGCAGCAGCATGCGCGACTTGATTTCGATCATCATCGCCGCCATCAGCAGATATTCCGCCGCAAGCTCCAGCTGCTGCGAGCGCATCAGCTCGACATATTCGAGATACTGCAGCGTCAGCTTCGCCATCGGAATTTCGAGGACGCTGATGTTCTCCTTGCGGATCAAGTACAGCAGCAGATCCAGCGGCCCCTCGAACTGCTCCAGGAAAACTTCCAGTGCGTCCGGCGGGATATACAGGTCCTGCGGCAGCTCCAGCATCGGCTGGCCGTAAACCTTGGCCACCAGCGGTGCTTCAACCGGGACGGCGGATGCGGGCGTATCGCTCATGAACTATATTGGAAATTGAAACCGGCTGAACAGGTTTGAACCCGGACGCGGCAGTGCGGGATGAGGGTGTATTGCATCAACGTATTTTACAGAGATTTGACAGTGCGCCCAACGCCTGCGGATGGCTCCATCCCAGGTCACGGTAACTCATTGACGTCTTTACGCTTTGCCTTACCAGAACATCCCGGGATCGTCGGTAACCGCACCGGATTCCGGCGGATCCTGCCAGTAACGGCGCCTGATTTCACGTTGCCGGACCACCTGGATGCCGTCATCACCGAACTGCAGCAGGACTGCGCCGTGTCGATCGGTGTAATGCGTCGCACTGCCCAGTTGCCGGTAACGTTTCGTCACTTCCGGATGCGGATGACGGAAAGCGTTGCGATAGCCGACAGGAAAAATCACCGTCTGCGGCGACACGGCAAGCACAAAAGCTTCTGACGACGATGTTCTGCTGCCCTGATGTGGTGCGATCAATACATCACTCCGCAACTTCCCGGCAGCCGTCGCGAGCAGGGTTCTTTCGCCATGGCGTTCGATGTCAGCCGGAATCAGCACGCTGCCGGCAACGGTGGTGATTTTCAGCACACAGCTGCGCTCGTTGTCCTTGAGTTTCGCGATGTTGCGCGTATCCGCGTCTGGATAGAGCATTTCAAACTGCACGCCATCCCAACGCCATGCCTGCCCCGCTGCGCAACGCCGTTCCGCCGGACCGACCAACAGCAAGGGATCCAGATCCGGCAGCGATGACAGCATCGCTTCAACCGGAACGGCCTGCAGCACCGACAACGCACCGCCTGTGTGATCAATATCATCATGGCTCAGCACCAGCGCATCCAACCGGCGGATTCCGGAGGCCCGTAGAAAAGGCACGATCACCCGGCTGCCACTGTCGGCCGAAGGCCCGAATGCCGGACCGGTATCGAATAGTAGTGCGTGACGATGCGTCTGCGCGACGACCGACAGTCCCTGCCCTACATCAAGCACGGTCAGGCGCAGCCCCCCTTCCGGCGGGGGCGCAGGGACGATCAACAACAGCGGTAAAAACGCAATCGCACCAATCCATCTCGCCGGAAAGCCTCGCGGCAACAGCATCCAGACGGTGCCAATCAAAGCCACCGCAACTGTCCAGCCCGGGGGCGCATGCTGCTCCCAGGCCGCATCAGGCAAAAGGCTCAGCCACTCGAGTGCCAGCACGCAACCATTCATAAGCCATTGAGAAAATTGCAATATTCCGTCGAACGGCAAAACCACACCGGCCAGCGCCAGGGGCACCACCACCAGACTGACCAGCGGAATCGCCAGCGCATTGGCCACCGGCGAAATTAATGAAATCTGCTGAAAAAGGGCCAGCAATACCGGCACCAACGCCAGCGTCACCGCCCACTGCACCCGCGCCCAGGCGATCAGCCAATGCGCAGGTTTCAGCCGCCCCGGAGTCACGAACAGGATGATCGCCACCGCGCCGAAGGAAAGCCAGAAACCGGCCGCCAGCACCGACCACGGATCGATCAGCAGCACCACCAGCAGCGCAAGGGCTAGCACTTCCCGCGCTGCAGTGGCCCGCCCCATCCACAACGCGACGGCAACCACCGCCAGCATGAACACCGTGCGCTGCGCCGGCACCGCAAATCCGGCCAGCAGTGCATAGGCCAGCGCCGCCAACAGACCTGCCACCGCCGCAGCCTTCACCGCCGGCAACGCCAAGGTCAACCTCGCACTGCGTCTCCACACCAGATTGACCAGCGCAAACGCCAGCCCGGAAAGCATGGTCACATGCAGACCGGAAATGCTCATCAGATGATTCACGCCGGTGCGCGTGAAAACCTGCCACTGCTCCAGCGGAATGGCACGCTGGTCACCCATCACCAATGCCGCGATTACACCGGCAGCCGGCGCCTCGCCCAGTGCGGAACGGATGCGGTCGCGCAGCCGTTCACGCGCACGCTCCACCGAGTAAGCTGGTAACTGCACCTGCGCCTCCAAACGGCGATGCCCGCCCTTGGGACGCACATAACCGGTAGCACGCACGCCGCGTTCCAGAAGCCAGGCTTCATAATCAAAACCATGCGGATTGACCAGACCATGCGGCCGCTTCAGGCGCATTGTGAACTGCCAGCGCTCGCCGGGATGCACTTCCGGCAATTGCGCCGGCGACACGTCGCGTCCGCCGGCGCCCCACCACGACAGCACGATGCGTTGCGGCACCTGCGCATCCGGCGTGAGCCGCTGTTCAACATCAAACTCGAAACGCACGCTGCGTTCATAAGGCTGCGGCAAGGACGCCACAACGCCAACGAGCGCAATATCACGCCCCTCCCAATCGGCCGGCAGCGCTTCAGACATCCGGACATGCGCCAACCACGCCGCCCAGGCGAATCCGCAGGCCAGCGCCGTGATCAGGATGACGGGCTGTCGCAAAATCCGGCGCAGCACACCATTGCCCTGCAGCAAGGCCAGCAGTAGCGGCCCCACGGTCAGCCACCCCGCCCATACCAGCGGCGGCAGGACCGGTTGCAGTTGCAGCAGCCAGACGCCGAAGGCAAACCATAAAATGGGCAGGACCATCGTTCCATAACGCCACGGCGGGACCGGCGCTGACCGGAGCCGCTACAATGACCGTACCTACCTGCCGAATTCCGCAATGCCGCGCAAGCACTTCCGCAAATACCTGCCCACCCACGCATCGATCACCGGCAACCGTTTTGTCGCCTGGTTCGGTCCCTGGCTGCAGCACCACAATCTGTGGCATCTGCACCGTCGTTCAGTGGCGGGCGGTGTCGCGGTGGGATTGTTTTCCGGTTTGATCCCGGGGCCTTTGCAGATCCTCACCGGTGCCATCCTGTCGATTGTTTTCCGCGTCAACCTGCCTGTCGCGGCGCTGATGACGCTGTACACCAATCCGCTGACCATCGTTCCGCTCTATTACCTGGCCTACCGATACGGTGCTCTGGTAACCCAGAGTGATGAACAGCACACGATACCTGCCGCTTTCAGCACGGAAGGTCTGGCCTGGAACCAATGGTTGCCAGCCCTGCTTGACTGGATGGTCGCCATGGGCAAACCGTTGGCGGTCGGCCTGCCGTTGCTGGCGATCACATTGGCGGTGCTGGGTTATCTGCTGGTGGACAATGCCTGGAAAATCTACGTGCGGCTGGCCTGGCAGCGCCGTGCGGAAAAGCGCCGCAATCAATGAAGCCCCAGAAAACACCGGCCTACTGGAAACGGGCAACCCGTGAGCTTGCTGCCGCCGACCCGGTAATGGGCGCGCTGATCGTACGTTTCAAGGGGCTGACGCTGAGCAGCCGTGGCGACGCCTTCCAGACGCTGGCACGGTCGATTGTCGGCCAGCAGATTTCGGTGAAAGCAGCGCAAAGCGTCTGGGACCGTTTCGCGGCCGCTGTCGGCGACTTGCAAGCCAAAAATGTGCTCCGGCTAAGTACGGAAGAACTGCGCAGCTGCGGACTGTCGGGACAGAAAGTGAATTATCTGCACGACCTGTCAGCGCGTTTTGCCGAAGGCGCGATTGACGTCAGTCGCTGGCACGACATGGATGACGAAGCGCTGATCGACGAACTGACAGAAGTCAAAGGCATCGGTCGCTGGACAGCAGAAATGTTCCTGATTTTTTACCTGACCCGGCCCGACGTATTCCCGCTGGCCGACATCGGACTGCAGCGCGCGATGGAACTGCATTACAACAAGGGCCGCAAACTCTCCGACCGCCGCATCACCACACTGGGCCGCTTATGGTCGCCGTGGCGCTCGGTTGCCACCTGGTATCTGTGGCGCAGTCTCGACCCGGTCCCCGTCGAATACTGATAATTTATTCAATAAAAACATATATTTATATTAACACTTTGGAAACTGCCGCTAACACGCCCGCAACACTGACCCACGCCGAGTTCGTCGCCGCCTATGCGCGAGGCGAAGTCACCGTCAATTTTGATCCCAAAGCAGCAGCCAAATTTCTCAGTGCGAGGCTGCTGCTGCCGCTATTCATGATGCCGGTGCTGGGCAGCGGCGTGGCACTGGCGCTGGTGGGTTGGGTATGGAGCGGTCTCGCGGTCGTCGCAGTGGGCATCATCGTGCCGCGGCTGATCAAGCGCGGTGCCCCGCACTTCCTGCTGCAACAGTCGCTCAGCGACGCCAACCTCTATCAGGAACTGCTGCGCAGCGGCGTGATGGAAACGCTCAGCCCGAAACGCGCGTAAAAGGCTTCAATACCCCGTCATCCAGTTCAAGGATGCGGTCGGCACGCTCCGCCATGCGCGGATCGTGCGTGACGATGACAAAACTGGTTTGCGTTTCACGGTTCAACTTCAGCATCAGATCAAACACCGATTCTGCCGTGCGCCGGTCGAGATTACCGGTCGGCTCATCGGCCAGCACGCAGGCCGGTCGCGTCACCAGCGCACGGGCCAGCGCGGCACGCTGGCGTTCGCCGCCGGACAATTCACCCGGCGTATGGGTCAACCGATGGCCCAGCCCCACCGCAAGCAGCATGGCCCTTGCCGCTTCCAGCGCCTCGGCGCGCGGCGTACGACGAATGATCAGCGGCATCGCCACATTTTCCATCGCGCTGAACTCCGGCAGCAGGTGGTGAAACTGATAGACAAAACCCAGCGCGCGATTGCGCACGTCGCCGCGCTGCTTTTCACTTTGCCCCGACAGGGGCTCCCCCAGAATACTGACTTGGCCGGCGCTCGGTGCATCCAGACCGCCGAGCAGATGCAGCAGCGTGCTTTTACCGGAACCGGACGCACCGATGATGGCGATACGTTCCCCAGGCATCACATCGAGGTCAATACCCAGCAGCACCGGCACCGCGTCCGCACTCTCCCGATAAGCTTTGCGCAGACCGCGACAGGAGATCACCGGTCCCGTCGACGTTTTTTTACTCATACCGCAGCGCCTCCGCCGGATTGACCTTGGCCGCACGCCAACTCGGATAAATCGTCGCCAGTATCGACAGTGTAAACGCCACCACCGCCGTCAGCACCACATCGCCTGCCTGCAGCTGCGACGGCAGATCGGCAATCTGATAAACGTCCTGCGGCATGAATTTCACGTGGAACAAATTCTCGATGAAGGCAATGATCGCCGCCACATTCAGCGCGCCGATGATGCCGAAGACAATACCGCACAACACGCCGATGGCGCCGATCAATGTGCCCTGCACCATGAATATGCGCATGACATCACCGGGTGAAGCACCCATCGTGCGCAGAATGGCGATATCCGCCTGTTTTTCCTTTACCACCATGAACAGGCTCGACACCATATTGAATGCGGCAATGGCAATGATGAAAAACAGCAGCAGCGACATCATGCGTTTTTCAAGCTCGACCGCGCGGAAATAGGTGGCATTGAAACGCGACCAGTCGCTGACCGACACCTCCGGCGGCAGCTGCGCCAGCAGTTCGCGCGCGACCTGACGCGCAAGGAACAGGTCATCCAGCTTAAGCCGCACCCCGCTGACCTGGCCGTCCATCCGGTACAGGCGCTGCGCATCTTCGATATGCAACACCGCCAGTCCGGCATCGATTTCATAATGACCAATCTCGAAAATGCCGGTCACCGTGAACTGTCGTAAGCGCGGCAGAATGCCTGCCGGCGTCACCTGCCCCTGCGGCGCCACCAGCACTACCTTGTCGCCGACCACAACACCCAGCGCCCGCGCCAGCGGCGCTCCCAGCGCTACGTTGTATTCACCCGAACGCAGATCATCGAGCGTCCCGGAACGCATATGCGCACCGATCTCGCTGACCTTATCTTCCTGGGCGGGATCGATGCCGCGCAAAAACGCGCCGCGGACATTGCCGCCGCTGGTCAGCAGGCCCTGCGCCGACACATAAGGCGCCGTCGCCACAACATGCGGATGCTTCGCGGCAATTGCCGCCACCGACTGCCAGTCACGCAGAGATTCACCGAGACCGCTGATCTGCACATGTGCAACCGCACTGAGCATGCGCGTGCGCACTTCGCGCTGAAAACCGTTGAACACCGACAGCACGGTGATCAGCACCGTCATGCCCAAAGCAATGCCGATCACCGAAATCAGCGAGATCACGGAAATGAAGCGTGTCCGCTGACGTGCGCGGGTGTAACGCAGACCGACAAAAAGCGGAAAAGAGTTCACAGGCCGGTGCAAAATGGGAAAGATGCAGTTTGCCACAAATGGCACTTCCAGACCCCATGATAGACTCATTGCCTGCCTCAGTAATATGACGTGCGACGCATCCGAACGTGCAACTCACCCTGCTCATACCCGACCTGTTGCCGCCGCCCGGCGCCGAACGCATCGCCGCCGGCACCGCACCGATCCTGCGCCGCATGTGTGGCCGCGGCAACCTCCAGCAATTCCCGGCGATTGATGTTGAAAGCTGGCTGTGCCAGGCCTTCGAAGTCGAAAAACAGCTCAACTGGCCTGTCGCTCCGCTCACTGCGCTGGTCGACGCACACCCTACAGAATCCGGTTTCTGGCTGCGCGCCGATCCGGTGCATCTGCAACTGCAGCGCAGCCGCACCATGCTCATTGCCGCGCCGGCACTGCAGATCACCGCCGCCGAAGCCGCCGCACTGGCAGACACCCTGAACCGTCACTTCGCCGGTGACGGCATCGTGCTGAAGGCGGCGCATCCGACGCGCTGGTATTGCACGAACAGCGAAGCCTCGGGGATTGAATCGCCGACGCTGACCGCACTCGCCGGACGGCCGCTGCCGCGTGCGCAACACGCAGGCCGATGGCAGCGCTGGCTGACTGAATGCCAGATGCTGCTGCACGAACATCCGGTCAATCAGGCTCGCGAGCAGCGTAGGGAACCGGCCATCAACAGCCTGCTGCTGTGGGGCGGCGGTGAAAAACCCGCGGTGCCGGGCCGGCATTTCTCGCATATCTGGAGTGGTGATCCGCTGGCCGCGGCACTCGCCCTGCAAAGCGGCGCGGAATGCGCACCAGTACCGAACACGGCTGCCGCCTGGCTTGGTGCGCTGTCCGGAAAACAGATAGACGGCACGAGACACCTGATCACTCTCGACCAGGCGCATCATGCCGCCCGTTATGAAGGACCCGACGCCTGGATGCAAACCGTTGCCGCACTGGAAGACGGCTGGTTCGCGCCGCTGAGGTCCGCCATCGGCAATCCCATCGAAGCGCTGCATATCGTGGCCACCAATCCCGAGCAATGCCTGCGGATCACGCTGCAGGGATCAGACCGGTTCAGATTCTGGCGACAAACGCCCGACTGGTCCACCCTGACCGGCATCCGGGCATGACCGGCATCGTTACCCGGCCGGTTGATGCCGCAATCGCTGACCGGCTAGCCGACGCAGGCCTGTCGCCCTTTTTCGCGCGCATCTATGCGGCCCGCGGCATCAGCAGTCCTGCACAACTCGAAGCTGACATCAAGCGGCTGATTCCACCGGAACAGCTGCTCAACGCCAGGAAGATGGCTGCACTGCTTGCGGATGCAATTACTGAACATAAAAAACTGCTGATCGTCGCTGACTACGACGCTGACGGCGCCACTGCCTGCGCGGTGGGCCTGCGCGCCTTGCGCGGCTTCGGCGCCAATGTCGATTACCTCGTGCCCAACCGTTTTGAATACGGATACGGCCTGACGCCGGAAATCGTCAAACTCGCCTCAGCAGAAAAAAACCCGGACATATTGATCACCGTCGACAACGGCATTGCCAGTATCGACGGCGTCGCCGAAGCCAATCGCCTGGGCATGAAGGTACTGGTCACCGACCACCACCTCCCTGGCGATGCGCTGCCCGAAGCCTGGTGCATCATCAATCCCAACCAGCCCGGCTGTACCTTTCCGAGCAAAAGCCTTGCCGGCGTCGGCGTGATGTTCTACCTGATGCTGGCGCTGCGCGCCGAGCTGCGCAAACGCGGAACCTACTCAGACAAACCGGAACCCAATCTCGGCGCACTACTTGATCTGGTGGCATTGGGCACCGTCGCCGACGTTGTTAAGCTCGACGACAACAACCGCCTGCTGGTCCAGCACGGCCTACAGCGCATGCGCTCAGGCCGCGCACATGCAGGCATCACCGCCTTGTTCAATGCCGCCGGACGCGATGTGCGACGTGCCGGCGCCTACGATCTCGGTTTTGTCGCCGGACCGCGACTCAATGCCGCAGGCCGCCTGACCGACATGTCGCTGGGCATCGAATGCCTCACCACCGATGACCCGATCCGTGCTGCCAACATCGCGCGCCAGCTCGACCAGTTGAACCGCCAGCGCCGCGACATTGAAGCCGACATGCAGGAATCAGCGCTGGCCTCCGTCGAAAATGTTGAACCGGGTTACACACTGAGCCTGTTCGATCCGCAATGGCACCAGGGCGTCATCGGCATCCTCGCCTCGCGCCTGCGCGAACGTTTTCACCGGCCGACATTCGCCTTTACTACAGCAGGCAATGGCGAATTGAAAGGTTCGGGGCGCTCCATCAACGGGCTGCATCTGCGTGATGCGCTGGATCTCGTCTCGAAACGCCACCCGGATCTGATCCTGCGTTTCGGCGGGCATGCTGCCGCGGCCGGACTGTCACTGAGCGAACACGCCTTCGAGAAATTCAGCATCGCATTCGAAGCTGTGGCCCGCGAACTGTTGACCCCGGGCGACCTCGACCGGGAATTGGTCACCGACGGCTCATTGCCGCCTGAAGAAATGACTCTGGCAAACGCCTCGGCACTGGCCGATGCAGTCTGGGGACAGGGTTTCCCGGAGCCGCGCTTTTACGACCGCTTTGAAGTCGCATCGCAACGCGTCGTCGGCGAACGCCATCTGAAAATTCGCCTCCGCCGGGGTAAAGCACTGATCGACGCCATGCTATTTGGCCATGCCGATCCGCTGCCCGGCGCCATCGAAGCGACATACCGGCTGACCGCGAACCATTTCAACGGCGCGACAACCCTGCAGTTGATTCTCGATCACTGGCTGCCCGCCGGCTGATCCTGCAGGACAATTCGCCGGGGCTTGGGTAAACTGCCCCGGAACCGCGCCGCCCGACAAGGCGCGGCGAATAATAAAAATCCGCGGAGGAGCCGCAATGAAACCACGAAGCCTTGGTCACTGTTATGGCGGCATGCTCTTTGCCGCCGCCCTGCTGGCCGTTCTGCTGCAGACCGTCACAGCGGCGCACGCCAGCGGAACGGTGGTTTACGAAAAATCCTCGCCTTACGGCACAGTAGTGATCACCGATGAAGGCAACGGCCTGCGCGCGCTGCGCTTCGGCCGCGACGGTGTGCGCCAGAGCCTGGTGAAATCCGGTGACCCGGAATATCTGGGCCTGCCCTATCTGCCGGTCGCGCTCAGCGGACTCGCCCTGTGCAACGAACACAGGCGCTTCCTGATCCTCGGACTCGGCGGCAGCACCATCCCGGCCTTCCTGCGCCGGCATTATCCCGACGCCGAAATCGACGCGGTCGACATCAATCCCGAAGTCGCCTATGCGGCAAAAAACTACCTGGGCTTTCGCGAAGACCCGCGCCTGCGCGTATACATTGCCGACGGCCGCCACTTCATCGAACAGGTCAGCAGACCGTACGATGCCATATTCCTTGATGCCTTCGGCGCCAATGCGGTTCCGGAACACCTGACCACGCGGGAATTCCTGTCAGCAGTGCGCCGCGCCGTACGCAGCGACGGCGTCGTCGTCGGCAACCTCTGGCACAGTGCGGTGAAACCCTCTTACGATTCGATGGTGCGCACCTACCGCGCCGTATTCAGCGAACTCCACGTGCTGCGCGTCGCCGGAAGCGGTAACCGCATCCTGCTCGCCCTGCCGCGCCAGCAGTCACTGACGCGGGATGAACTGGCAAAAAAAGCGCACCGCCTGTCGACTGAATTGCGTTTCCGCTCGAATCTGGCTGAATTGATTGAATACGGATTAATGCCCGTCACCAGCGCCGGTGATAGCGTGGTGCTGACCGATGCAAACGTCGGCCTGTAACGCGACGCGGCCGCAGTCATTGCCGGGCGCCGGCGGGGAACATAGAAAACAACAATAAAAACAAATAGTTATAAAAACCCTGTGGCAGCTGATCGATCACCGGCTGCGGCGCGGTGGCGGACCGTGCAGCGGCGCAGGCAAGGCCGCTACGGTAAAATCCACCTTTTTCGCGGAAACCCCCATGGAAGCCGAACGCCTCAACGCCATCGCCAATCGCCTGCAGGATCTCCAGGAGCGTACCGAGGGGTTGCGGAGGTATCTTTGACTACGATACCAAGACCCGCCGTCTCGAAGAACTGGTAAAACTCAGCGAAGATCCGGCGTTGTGGAATGACGCGGCGCGCGCCCAGGAAGTCGGCCGCGAACGCAAAACCCTTGAAGGGATTGTCGTCACGCTGCGCGATCTCGACCGCAACCTGACCGATGCGCGCGAACTCTACGAGATGGGCCGCGCTGAAAACGACGACGACACGCTGATCGCCGTTGAAGACGACACCGCCAAACTGGCCGGCATCGTTGAGGACATGGAATTCCGCCGCATGTTCTCGCAGCAGATGGATCCCAATAACTGCTTTCTCGACATCCAGTCAGGCTCCGGCGGCACGGAAGCACAGGACTGGGCTTCGATCCTGGAACGCATGTATCTGCGTTATTGCGAAAAAAAGAAATTCAAGGTCGAAGTCCTTGAGGAATCCGAAGGCGACGTCGCCGGGATCAAAAGCGCATCACTGAAAATTTCCGGCGATTACGCTTTCGGCCACCTGCGGACTGAAACCGGCGTCCATCGCCTCGTTCGCAAATCACCGTTCGACTCCAACAATCGCCGGCACACCTCCTTCGCCAGCGTGTTCGTTTACCCGGAAGTCGATGATTCGATTGAAATCGACATCAACCCGGCGGACCTGCGCGTGGATACCTACCGCGCATCCGGCGCCGGCGGCCAGCACATCAACAAGACCGACTCGGCGGTGCGTATCACCCATATCCCCACCGGCATCGTCGTGCAGTGCCAGAACGACCGATCGCAGCACCGTAACCGCGCCGAAGCCAACGCAATGCTCAAATCCAAGCTCTATGAACTGGAACTGCGCAAACGCAACGAACAGAAGCAGGCTATGGAAGACGCCAAGACCGACATCGGCTGGGGTCACCAGATCCGCTCCTATGTACTCGACCAGTCACGCATCAAGGATCTGCGCACCAACGTTGAAATCGGCAACACCCAGGGCGTTCTCGACGGCGACCTCGACGTATTCATTACCGCCAGCCTCAAATCAGGACTTTAATCATGACCGACAAAACCAGCAGCGGTATCGACAACCCGAATCCTGATCCGGCAGATGCCGCACAGAGCGACGAAAAACTCGTTGCCGAGCGCCGCAAAAAGCTCGATGCCATCCGTGCAGCGGGCGTTGCCTTCCCCAACGATTTCGTGCGCCGCGATCTGGCGCAGCCGCTGCAGGACCAACACGGCGCGACCGAGGCCGAAGCCCTCGCTGCTGCTGCAGTGAACGTTGCCATTGCCGGCCGGATCATGCTCAAGCGCGTGATGGGCAAGGCCAGCTTTGCCACCATCCAGGACATGAGCGGCCGCATCCAGGTTTATGTCTCGGTCGATGACACCGGTGCTGACGTGATGGAAGCCTTCAAGCATTACGACAGCGGCGACATCATCAGCGTCGAAGGCACGCTGTTCAAGACCAAGAAGGGTGAGTTGACCGTCCGAGCCAAAACGCTGCGCCTGCTCACCAAGTCACTGCGCCCGCTGCCGGAAAAATTCCACGGCCTCACCGACCAGGAAATGAAATACCGGCAGCGTTACGTCGACCTGATCGTCAATGAAGATACCCGTGCGGTGTTCGCGCGCCGCTCGCAAATCATCCAGTCGGTGCGCAGCACGCTGATCGACGACGGTTTCCTCGAAGTCGAGACGCCGATGATGCACCCGATCCCCGGCGGCGCTGCCGCCCGCCCCTTCGTCACCCACCACAATGCGCTAGACATGCAGCTGTTCCTGCGCATCGCCCCGGAGCTCTACCTCAAGCGCCTTGTGGTCGGCGGTCTCGAGAAAGTATTTGAAGTCAACCGCAACTTCCGCAACGAAGGCATGTCGACCCGGCACAACCCGGAATTCACCATGCTCGAGTTTTACGCCGCTTACTGGCGCTACGAGCAACTGATGACCTTCATCGAAGGCATGATGCGGCGCGCCGCGGAAACGGTCACCGGCAGCGCGCTGGTCAACTATCAGGGCAAGACAATCGACTTTGCCAAACCCTTCGAGCGGCTGACCATCACCGGCGCGATCCGCAAATACCGTCCGGACATCACCGACGAGGAATTGAACGACCGCAACCGCATCGTCAACCGGCTCAATGCGATGAAAGTCGCATTCCGCGCAAGCGACGGCCTAGGCGGCCTGCAGCTGACGCTGTTCGAAGCGACTGCCGAATCCCAGCTGTTCGACCCGACTTACATCATCGACTACCCGGCCGAAGTTTCGCCGCTGGCGCGCCGCAGCGATGCCAATCCGGAAATCACCGAACGCTTTGAGCTGTTTATCGCCGGCCGCGAAATCGCCAACGGCTTCTCGGAGCTGAATGACCCCGAAGACCAGGCCGCGCGCTTCCTTGAGCAGGTCAAGCAAAAGGAAGCCGGCGACCATGAGGCGATGCACTACGACGCCGATTACATCCGCGCGCTTGAATACGGCCTGCCCCCGACCGGCGGCGCCGGCATCGGTATCGACCGCCTGGTGATGCTGCTGACCGACAGCCCGTCGATCCGCGACGTCATCCTGTTCCCGCATATGCGGCCGGAATAAGCTGCCACACGTCAGTATCACCGGAAAGAAGTCGAAGGAGCTGTTTTGAATCAAGCGCTGTGGCAACCGAGCCCGCGACAGATTGAATCCGCCAATCTGACCGCGTTCATGCGCCGCATCGCTCAAAACAGCGGCCCCGCGCTGGAAGACTACGCGGCGCTTTATGACTGGTCGGTACAGCAGCCGGAAGCCTTCTGGCAGGCGGTTTGGGATTTCTGCGGCGTCATCAGCAGCCGGCGCGGAACGCGTGTCCTGGAAAATCCACAACAAATGCCCGGCGCGCGCTGGTTCCCTGACGCCCGCCTGAATTACGCCGAGAACCTGCTTCGACGCGACGGCGATGAAACCGCCATCATCTTTCGCGGCGAAAATCAGATCAAAAGCCGGATCAGCTTCAGTGAACTGCGCCACGAAGTCTCACGGCTTGCGCAGGCGCTGCGCGCCGCCGGCATCCAACCGGGAGACCGTATCGCCGGTTACATGCCCAATCTGCCCGGCACCATCATCGCCATGCTTGCGGCATCCAGTCTCGGCGCCGTATGGTCTTCCTGCTCACCCGACTTCGGCGTGCACGGCGTGGTCGACCGCTTCGGCCAGATCGCGCCGCGCATTCTGTTTGCCGCTGACGGCTACTTCTATAACCGCAACACTATCGACAACCTGCCGCGGCTGCGCGAGATCATGGCGCAGCTGCCGAGTGTCGAAAAACTGGTGATCGTGCCCTACACCTGCGCAGAACCGGATATTGCCGGACTGCCCAAGGCCGTCAGCGTGCATGAATTCATGGCGCCGTTCCAAGCGCGCCCGCTGGAATTCGCGCAACTGCCTTTCAACCACCCGCTGTTCATCATGTATTCGTCGGGCACCACCGGTGTGCCGAAATGCATCGTCCACGGCGCCGGCGGCACGCTGCTGCAGCACTTGAAGGAACATGTACTGCACACCGACATCAAAACCGGTGACCGGGTGTTTTATTTCACCACCTGCGGCTGGATGATGTGGAACTGGCTGGTGTCGGGACTTGCGTCGGGCGCCACGCTGCTGCTGTATGACGGCTCGCCTTTTGTATCCAAGGGCAGCGTACTGTGGGATTACGCCGCTGAGGAAAAAATGACGGTATTTGGCACCTCCGCCAAATACATCGACGCCCTGGCGAAGCTGCGCATGGAACCGGGCAGGACGCATGACCTCTCGTCGCTGCGAGCTTTGCTCTCCACCGGCTCGCCACTGGTGCCTGAAAGTTTTGACTACGTGTACCGCAGTATCAAGCCTGATCTGCAGCTTGCCTCCATCTCCGGCGGCACTGACATCATCTCCTGCTTCGCCCTGGGATGCCCAACGCTGCCGGTGTGGCGCGGCGAACTGCAATGCCGAGGCCTCGGCATGAAAATTGAAGTCTGGAATGAGGAAGGTCGGCCAGTACTTGGCGAAAAAGGCGAACTGGTGTGCACTGCCCCCTTCCCGTCAATGCCCGTGGGCTTCTGGAACGACGCCGATGGCGCCAAATACCGCGCCGCCTATTTCGAACGCTACCCCGGCATCTGGCACCACGGCGACTATGTTGAACTGACGGAACATGACGGCCTGATGATCTTCGGCCGTTCGGATGCCGTACTCAACCCGGGCGGCGTGCGTATCGGCACCGCTGAAATCTATCGCCAGGTCGAACGCCTGGATGAAGTGGTTGAAAGTCTGGCCATCGGCCAGGACTGGCCACCGCAGCAACCAAACGATGTGCGCGTCGTCCTCTTTGTGCGCCTGCGCGACGGCCTGACACTGACCGCAGAACTCGTGGACCGCATCAAGCGGCAGATCCGCGACAACACCACGCCGCGCCATGTGCCTGCAGCGGTTGTCCAGGTCAGCGACATTCCACGCACCAAGAGCGGCAAGATCGTCGAACTCGCGGTGCGCAACATCGTTCACGGCCATCCGGTCAAAAACCTCGAAGCACTGGCCAATCCGGAAGCGCTCGCACAATTCGGAAACCGTGAAGAATTACGCGGTTGACCGCGAGGTTATTTGCGCCGATCAGCGCTTAATTGCGGAATTCCGCGTGAAATGCCGCACACCGGCATGTAACGCTTTGTAACCGTGTGACATTATTCATACGGCTGACACCCGCAAGCGGTTAGGATGGCGCATCTTCATTTGAAGAGAGGAGCGTCACCATGCAAGAAATCAAAAAAATCAATCCGCTGATCGCACTGGCCGCAGTTTCGGTCATTCTGTTCAGCATCGTCGGCATCGGCGTCATGTCCGGCCTGATCCCCAACTCGTTCTCCAAGGGCAAGGAATCGGCACTGGAAACGGGGGCATCGAAACCCGCTGCTGAAGAGACCAAAACCGGCAAAGCGGAAGCAGTTCCTGCGCCGAAGCAGAAAACAGCCGCCAAACATTCCACCACCAACACGGCCCAGGCTCCGCACCAGCCTGCCACGACGTCGCAGGAACAGGCCAAGGCTGCCGCCCCCGTCTGCGCGAACTGCGGCGTGGTCTCCAGCGTCAACGTCATCGCACAACAGGGTGAAGGTTCCGGCCTTGGTGCGGTTGCCGGCGGCGTAGTTGGCGGCTTGCTCGGCAACCAGGTCGGCGGCGGCACCGGCAAAAAAATCGCCACGGTCGCGGGTGTTGCGGGCGGCGCTTACGCCGGACACCAGATCGAAAAGAACGCCAAATCATCGACGCGCTACGACGTGATCGTCAAAATGGAAGACGGCTCCACGCGGACCTTCTCCTATGAGTCGCAACCGGCCTTCCAGGCCGGCAGCAAGGTGCGCATCGTCAACGGCGCGCTCACCTCGGGCTGAACCGTTTTGCCCGGTAAAAAGGCGTCCGTAGCGGACGCCTTTTTATTGCACATAAGTAATTGTTTTTATTAACTTATTTTAAAAAAATCCCACTTTTTCATTACACTGCGTCCTTGCGCCATATACCCCACAGGGGTATATTGTCGCCATGCTCACCACAACATCCGCAAGCCCCAAAGCAGCCACGATCGATCTGCCGATCAGCGGCATGACCTGCGCTGCCTGCGCCGCGCGCATCGAAAAAACGCTGAACCGCCTGCCCGATGTTCATGCCGCAGTGAATTTCGCCACTGAAAAAGCGCACATCGAATATCCGGCCGGAACAATCGCCCCCGCTGATCTGATCACGGCCATTCGCAAAGCCGGTTACGACGCACAGGAACCGACGGACAACAGCGACGCCGAACGCAAAGCAGAACGCCTGGCGGTCTATCAGCGCGATCTGCGCCTGTTCACGATTTCCGCAATGCTGACGCTGCCCTTTGTAGCTCTGATGCTGTACATGCTGACCGGCGCCCATCACGCCGCCTGGTTCCCGCCGCTGGCGCAGTTGCTGATCGCGACGCCGGTGCAGTTCTGGATCGGCCGCCGCTTTTATGTCGGCGCCTGGCACGCGCTGCGCGGCGGTGGCGCCAATATGGATGTGCTGATTGCGCTGGGCACCAGCATGGCTTATTTCTACAGCGCTGCGGTGGTGCTGATCGGACTTGAGGGGCATCTTTATTTCGAAGCCGCGGTCAGCATCATCACGCTGATCTTCCTCGGCAAGCTGCTGGAATCACGCGCGCGCTCGCGCGCTTCTGCAGCGATTGAAGAACTGGTGCGCCTGCAGCCGCAGACCGCGCGTGTTGAACGCGATGGCGCGATCATTGAAATCCCCGTCGCTCAATTGCGCGTCGGCGACACCTTCATCGTGCGTCCCGGTGACGCGGTCCCGGTCGACGGCAACGTCATCGACGGGCGCTCCAGCATCGATGAATCGCTGCTGACCGGCGAAAGTCTGCCGGTGGACAAAATCGCCGGCAGTCCGGTATACGCCGCAACCATCAACGCACAGGGCCTGTTGCGCTGCAAAGCCACCGGCATCGGCGCCGACACCGCACTTGCCGGCATCATCAAGCTGGTGGAAGAAGCCCAGGGTTCGAAAGCGCCGATCCAGCGCCTCGCCGACGTCATTGCCGGTGTGTTCGTTCCCGTGGTGGTTGTCATTGCCGCACTGACGTTTGCCGGCTGGTGGTGGTACAGCGGTTCATTCGCCGACGCCTTGGTGCCGGCCGTGGCCGTGCTGGTGATCGCCTGCCCCTGCGCGCTGGGTCTGGCGACGCCGACCGCGATCATGGTCGGCAGCGGCGCCGGCGCACGCGCCGGTGTGCTGATCAAAAATGCCGAAGCCCTTGAACTCGCCGGCCATATCGACACGCTGGTCGTCGACAAGACCGGCACGCTGACCCAGGGCAAACCCGCGGTGACCGATTGCGAAGTCGTCGGAGACATCAGTGAAAACATGCTGCTCGGTGTCGCTGCCGCACTGGAAGCCGGTTCCGAACATCCCCTGGCACGCGCCGTTCTTGAATATGCCCGCAGCCGCGGCGTCAGCCCGGCAGCGGTCAGCGATTTCACTGCAGTGCCGGGCAAAGGCGTGCAGGCACTGCTCGACGGCAAAGTCGCCCTGCTCGGTTCGCCGCAATTCATCGCCGCCGAAGGCGTCACATTGCGCGATTCCACCGTTGCGCGCTTGCAGGATCAGGGCAAGACGGTGATTGCGGTAGCCCATGACGGCATCGCACTCGGTCTGATTGCAATCACTGATCCGCTGCGCCCCACTTCAGCAGAAGCCGTAGCCGCACTGCAATCGCTGGGCATCGAAGTCATCATGCTCACCGGCGACAACCGGCGCACTGCCGAACACATCGCGAAACAGGCGGGAATCCACCGCTTCGAAGCCGATCTGCTGCCCCGTGACAAAGCCCGCGTGATCAACAGCCTGCAGCAACAGGGCCGCCGCGTCGGCATGATCGGCGACGGTGTCAACGATGCCCCCGCGCTGGCAGCAGCGCAGGTCAGTTTTGCCATTGGCGCCGGCTCGGATGTCGCATTGCATGCCGCCGATGTCACGCTGATGCGTAGCGACATGCTCAGTGCGGTGGATGCTGTACGTCTGTCGCGGGTGACTTTCCGCAAGATCAAGCAAAACCTGTTTTTCGCCTTTTTCTACAACGTATTGGGCATCCCGCTGGCCGCTGCCGGCCTGCTCAATCCGGTGATTGCCGGCGCTGCAATGGCGATGAGTTCAGTCTCGGTGGTCAGCAATTCGCTGCTGCTAAAGCGCTGGCGGCCACAACACGGCAAGCGATAACTTCAATCATTCAAACAAGGAGATACAGAATGGAAACCGCAAATATTGCCATCGGCGGCATGACCTGCATGGGCTGCGTTGCCAGCGTCAAGCGCGTACTGGGCGGCCTTGACGGTGTCAGCAGCGCGGAAGTCACGCTCAATCCGGCGCAAGCCACAGTGACCTACGACGCCGGCAAGCTCGGTCTGCCGGCAATCAAAACCGCGATCAGCGATGCCGGCTATGACGTCGCCTGAAGCCCACTGCGCCCTCACGGGTGATGATAAACATGTCGTGCAGCCGCACAAGAAGGCGCTGCTGAAACGGCTGAACCGGATTGAAGGCCAGGTGCGCGGCATCGCACAGATGATCGGCGACGACCGTTATTGCGTGGATGTATTGACCCAGGTCGCCGCCATCCAGTCAGCGCTGGACGCCGTCGGACTGCAATTGCTGGAGGATCACACGCGGGGTTGCGTCGCCACTGCGGTCAAGGCCGGCCACGGCGAAAAGAGCATTGCGGAACTGATGACCGCGGTCAGGCGCTTCGCCCGCTGAACGCGGGGATGCCGGTCAGTAATTCCAGATCTGCCACCAGGGCACGTCCTTGCGCGGACCGCCCTTCAGATAAACGCTGTCGGGAAAATTCTTTTTCATCACCCGCTCCGCATCGTCGCGCAGCACAGTCATACCCATTGCATCGTAGGCCTTGACCATGATCACCAGCCCCTCTTCATTGGCCGGCGCGCCCGGGTAGGTCTTCAACGCATACTGGGTACGATTGGCGGCTGCAACATAGGCCTTACGCTTCATGTAATAGCGCGCGACATGGACCTCGTGGGAAGCCAGCGCATTGACCAGGTAGTTCATGCGCTGGATCGCGTCCGGCGCATACTTGCTCTCCGGAAAACGCGCCACCAGATCCTTGAACGCGGAAAACGCATCCGCAGCCGCCTTGGGATCACGCTCGGAAAGATCCTGCCCGCTGAAAAAACCGAGAAGGCCGAGATCATCATTGAAATTGATCAGGCCGCGCAGGTAATACATGTAGTCCACGCTGGGGTGGTTCGGATGAAGCTTGACGAAGCGGTCGATCGACGCCAGCGCCGAAGCGATATCCTCATTTTTCCAGTGGGCGTAAGCAACCTCGATCATCGCCTGCTGGGCAAAACGGCCGAAGGGGTAGCGCGATTCGATGCGCTCATAATGCTTGATCGCGTTCTGCCAGTTGCGGCCCGACAGTTCCTGTCGCGCCTCGGCATACAGTTTCTGCGCCGTCCAGCCGCGGGTCTCGTCGACCTCCTTGCCGCTGAAAATGCCGCAGCCGGACAGCAGCCCGGCGGCAACCACGATGAATACCGTTAGAATGCGACGCATTGAAGAGACTTGATTTGTCATCCGAAAATTATACCCAATTAACAGCCCCGGCCCCGCAAACTCTTGCGGTTCCGCCGGAATGTGCCGGCCTGCGGCTCGACCAGGCACTGGCGCAGCTAATGCCGCAGTATTCCCGTGCCCGGCTGACTGCCTGGGTCAAGGAAGGCCGGGTCACGGTTGACGGTCGCAGCCCCGCGCCGCGCGACAAGCTGCATGGCGGCGAAACAATCATCGTCGCGCCGGCGCTGTCGCCCGAGGAAACCGCTTTCCATCCGGAAAACATTCCCCTCAACATTGTCCATGAGGACGACACGCTGATCGTGATCAATAAGCCGGCCGGGCTGGTCGTTCATCCCGGCAGCGGCAACTGGCAGGGCACGCTGCTCAATGCCCTGCTCGCCCACGCTCCGCAATTGGCCACAGTGCCGCGCGCCGGCATCGTGCACCGCCTCGACAAGGACACCAGCGGCCTGCTGGTCATCGCCAAAACCCTGACCGCACAGACCGACCTCGTGCGGCAGCTGCAGGCGCGCACGGTGTCGCGCGAATACCGTGCCGTTGTCCACGGCACCGTCAAACGCCCGGGCCGCATCGACGGTGCAATCGGCCGCGATCCGCGCAGCCGCACGCGCATGGCCGTCGTACGCACCGGCAAACCGGCGGTCACCCATTACGCCATCATCGAACACCTGAAGCGGTCCACAGTACTGTCCTGCAAGCTCGAGACCGGACGCACCCACCAGATCCGCGTACACCTGCAGAAACTCGGTTATCCGATCTGGGGCGATCCGGTCTACGGTCCGCGCAACCCGCCCAAAACACCGCATATCGATCGCCAGGCTCTGCACGCCGAAAAACTGGCGCTGCAGCATCCTGATTCCGGCGAGACCGTGCAATGGCATGCACCGCTGCCCGAGGACATGCGGCAGTTGATTGCCGAACTGCGCCAGGACTGAGCATGGACATCCATCGCGACTGCATCGTTCCCGAATGGCCGGCACCCGCGCATGTGCATGCGCTGGTCACCACACGCGCCGGCGGCGTCAGCACCGGCCGCTACGCCAGCCTGAATCTGGGACTGCGCAGCGAAGATAACCCCACAGCAGTTGCCGAAAACCGCGCCCGCTTGCAGCAGTTGCTGCCGCAAGCGCCGCGCTGGCTGGCGCAAGTTCACGGCAGCACGGTCGTCGACGCCGATCAATTGACCGATGTGCCGCAAGCCGACGCCAGTGTTGCGCAACTGCCCGGCACCGTCTGCGCGATCATGATTGCCGACTGCCTGCCGATCCTGCTGACGGATACCGCGGGCACTTGCGTGGGCGCCGCCCATGCCGGCTGGCGCGGACTTGCCGGCGGCGTGATCGCCAACACCATTGCCCGCATGCCGGCCGTACCCGCCGATCTGATGGCCTGGATCGGCCCCGGCATCGGACCGCTGGCTTTCGAGGTCGGTGATGACGTGCTCGATGCGTTCTGCGCAATCGCACCCGAGCGCCGCGCCGCCTTCCGCGCTCACAAACCGGGGAAATGGCTTTGCGACCTGCCGGCACTCGCCCGCGACGCCCTGCACCGCGCCGGGATCACAAGAATTTATGGCGGCGATCTATGCACCTATGCCGATGCCCGACGCTTTTATTCCTATCGCCGTGACGGCATCACCGGCCGCATGACGGCACTGATCTGGCGGGAAACACAGGGCGCACAGCCCGATACCGTATAATCCGGCCTCTTTTGCCTGACCGGCGCGACTGGCGCCACATCAACCAGCACCCCTTCCGACACCCTTCAACGTGAACACCCTTTCGTGGATCATCGTCGCCACCTTCGCCGGCGGCATCCTGTCAGCGGCCGTCGCAGCGCTGTTTGCGATCAAGGCAAAGCCGGCTCAGGTGCCGATGCTGGTGAGTTACGCCGTGGGTGCACTGCTGGGCGCAGCCTTCATCGAAGTGCTGCCGCATGCCTTCTACCAAAGCGACAGCATTGAGGCCACTGCCGCCACCGTGCTGTTCGGCATCCTCGGCTTCTTCGTACTGGAAAAACTGGTGTTGTGGCGTCACTGCCATGTCGAGGAATGCGAAGTTCATGACCCGCACGCGCCGTCGCAGCAAAGTCACAGCCACAACGGTCATGGCGATCACGGCCGCAGCGGCCTGATGATCCTGATCGGCGACACCTTTCACAATTTTGTCGACGGCGTGCTGATCGCCGCCGCGTTCATGGCCGATACCCAGTTGGGCATCGTCACCTCAATCGCGATCATCGCCCACGAAGTGCCTCAGGAAGTCGGCGACTTCCTGATCCTGCTGCATTCCGGCTACAGCAAACGTTCAGCGATGCTGCTGAACATGCTCGCCAGTGCGGCAATGGTGGTCGGCGGCGTATTGGCCTATTTGACGCTGCAGGTCGCACAAGCCCTGGTAACGCCGCTGCTGGCTCTGGCCGCAGCCAGCATGCTGTATGTCGCAGTTGCCGATCTTATCCCCGGCCTGCACCGCCGCCCCGAACTGGCAGCCACCGCGCAGCAGGTCGTGCTGATCGGCCTCGGCATCGCAACGATCTGGATCATCGGCTCCTGGGCGCACGGGCACTGATCGCATCACCGGCGCAAAGCCTGTGATATTGTTACCGCAGGCCCTTGCTGCCATTGGCCTGTCATCAAAACCCCGCAGGCTGCCGCGCAGGACATGACCAAAACCACGCCAAAATCACCCGCGGAAGCCTATGCCGGACTGAGCCGCATGCTGCTCGGTGATACTGCTGAAAAACTGGGCGCGCAACAGGCGCTGCCCGACCCCGCGGAAATGATGAAACTGCTCACCGCCGGCTTCGCCGCAAACAGCGGGCGCTGGCTGGAGCTGAACAACCGCTATTACCGCGAACAACTGGAACTCTGGCAGGCCTGTGCGGGCGTTAAACCCGAAGCTGAAAAACCCGCCCCGCCGCAGGACCGGCGTTTCAAGGCCCCGGAGTGGCAGGAACCCTATTTCAGTTACCTGGCGCATTCCTATCTGCTGTCGGCACGATGGCTGGAAGAAATGGCCACTGCCGCGCCGCTGGAACCGGCAGCGCGCAACAAGCTGACATTTTATACGCGGCAATTGATCGACGCCCTGTCGCCGGCGAATTTCCCCTGGTCCAATCCGGAGGCCATCAAGCTGGCTGCCGCAACCGAAGGCGAAAGCATCAACCGCGGTCTGAAAAACCTCGCCGCCGACATCGACAAAGGACTGGTATCGATGACTGACGAGTCCGCCTTTGAAGTCGGGCGCAATCTCGCGATCACGCCCGGTGCGGTGGTTTATGAAAATGAATTCATCCAGCTGATCCAGTACCGCCCGCTGACCGGCACCGTTTACGAACTGCCGCTGGTCATCGTGCCACCCTGCATCAACAAGTACTACATCCTCGATCTGCAGCCCGACAACTCCTTCGTCAGCCATGCCTTGTCACAGGGACATACGGTGTTCATGGTGTCTTGGCGCAACATTCCACCCGAAATGGGCAAGGCGACCTGGGACGACTATCTGCAACACGGCGTGATGCGCGCGCTTGCGGTTGCCCGGGAGATCTGCGGTGTGCAGAAGGTCAACGCGCTGGGTTTCTGCGTCGGCGGCACGCTGCTTGCCAGCGCGCTGGCAGTGCTGCGTGCGCGTGGTGAAGACCCGGTCGCCAGCGTCACCTTGCTGACCACCATGCTCGACTTCAGCGACACCGGCGAACTTTCAGTGTTTGTCGACGAAGCCTATGTCAAAACCCGCGAAGCCGAATTCACCGAAAGCGGCGTGCTGCGCGGTCGCGAACTGGCGCTGACCTTCGCCAGCCTGCGCGCCAACGACCTGATATGGCCCTATGTGGTCAACAACTACCTCAAGGGAAACACTCCGCCGCCCTTCGACCTGCTCTACTGGAACGGCGACAGCACCAATCTGCCCGGCACGATGTATGCCTATTACGTGCGCAATACCTACCTGGAAAACAATCTGCGCATTCCCGGCAAGCTGACCATGTGCGGCGTGCCGGTCGACCTCGGCCGCATCGACATGCCGGCCTATGTGCTGGCGGCGCGGGAAGATCACATCGTGCCCTGGCGTACTGCTTATGCCACCAACGGCCTCCTCGGCAGCGACACGCAGTTCGTGCTTGCGGCCAGCGGCCATATTGCCGGGGTCATCAATCCCCCGGCGCGCCAGAAGCGCAACTACTGGCTCAATGCGAACACCGGCAGCAATGCCGAACACTGGCTGGACACTGCAACGTCGCAGCCCGGCAGCTGGTGGCCGCACTGGACCGACTGGCTTGCCCCGCAAGCAGGATTGCTGATTCCCGCACGCACCGGATTGGGGAGCAGCGAATTCCCCGCCGGCGAGCCGGCGCCGGGCCGCTATGTCAAGGACAAATGCGGCTGACGGCCGCAGTCCCCGCCGTCGTCAATTAGCTGTTAGATTATCGAACGTCGTCAATCGGAGGAGATTCTCAAAATGTCACACGTCGCTGTGGTTACCGGTGGTATGGGCGGTTTGGGTGAAGCCATCTGCATGAAGCTGGGCAAAATGGGCTACAAGGTAGTCGCCACCTATTCCCCGGGCAACACCAAACACAATGAATGGCTCGCGGAAATGAAAAAGCAGGGTTATGAATTCCGTGCCGTGCCTGTCGATGTCACCAATTTCGAATCCTGCCAGCAGGCCATCGCACAGATCGCCAAGGACGTCGGTCCGGTCGACGTGCTGGTCAACAATGCCGGCATCACCCGCGACACCACCTTCCGCAAGATGGATCTGGAAGCCTGGCATGCGGTGATCAACACCAACCTCGACAGCGTGTTCAACATGACCAAACCGGTCATCGACACGATGGCCGAGCGCGGCTGGGGCCGCATCATCAACGTGTCTTCGGTCAACGGCCAGAAAGGCGCGTTCGGCCAGACCAATTACTCCGCTGCCAAAGCCGGCATGCACGGCTTCACCAAGGCTGCCGCGCTGGAATACGCGAAAAAAGGCGTTACCGTGAACACCATCTCGCCCGGTTACATCGGCACCAAGATGGTGATGGCGATTCCGAAGGAGGTGCTCGACTCCAAGATCATTCCGCAGATTCCGGTCGGCCGTCTCGGCAAGCCGGAAGAGGTCGCCGGCCTGGTCGCCTATCTGTGTTCGGAAGAAGCCGCCTTCGTCACCGGCGCCAACATCGCCATCAATGGCGGCCAGCACATGCAGTAAGCGCGTCCGGTCTTTTCCGGACGAAAAAAAGCCTGCCGGGAAACCCGGCGGGAGAGGTCCTTTAGAGCATTGAGGCGCTAAAGGCAGGTGGTTTCTTCGGGCGGCTCAGCCGCCCTTGCCACCCTTCGCAGCGGTTTCAGCCGCCACCTTGACGGCTGATTCAGCCGACTTGGCAAACTGTTGCGCGGTTTCAGTCATGGTGCCGGCCAGAGAATTCGCCGCCGCCAGTACCTGCTTCATCGCAGCCACGGCGGATTCCGATCCCGGCGGCGCCGATTTGGCCATCTCATCAACCATTGACTGAAACTGCGCATTCATCGCACTGGCGCGGGATTCGACGAGTTCACCGATCTCCTTCTGCGTCTTGCCGGCGATATCCTGCACGCTGCGCGAATACTCGGTCATCCGCGCCAGCATGCCCTGCATGTTTTTCTGATGCAGTGCGCTCCATTGCTGCGGATCGCGCGCCTCCATCAGCGACTTCGCACCCTTCATGCTGTCGTCGATCATGCCGCGCAACGCTTCCAGCTGCAGCTTTATCAGCCGCTCGCCCTGCTCCATCGACAGCCGCGTCAGCTTCAGCGCCGCCTCGGTGGCTTTCTGGTTCAGTTCGTTCAGCTTCTCGGGTCCTTTGGTCATGCTCGCCTCCGTCGTGTTGGCCGAATTCGGCATTGCCTACGATTCAGTATCCCACCGGGTCAGCCGCCAATGCTTGATCAGCGTCAAGGTTGGCGCCGGCTCAAAGTGCAGCACAGATAACAATCTTATATTATTGATTTTATTGGACTTTTTATTGCACTTTGGTTGCAACGCAACATTGGCTTGTGCGATAATGCCGGACCATCTTCTTGAGGCAACCCATGAGCGAACAGGCCCGCACCATCAAGAAATATCCGAACCGCCGTCTCTATGACACCGAGACCAGCAGCTACATCACGCTGGCTGATGTCAAAAAACTGGTTCTGGAAAATATCGAGTTCAAGGTTGAAGATGCCAAGACCAAGGAAGACCTGACGCGCAGCATTCTGCTGCAGATCATTCTTGAAGAAGAAAGCGCCGGCACACCGATGTTCACCAGCGACTCGCTGTCACAGATCATCCGTTTTTACGGAAACGCCATGCAAGGCATCATGGGCGGCTATCTGGAAAAAAATATCCAGACCTTCATGCAGATTCAGAACAAGCTGCAGGATCAGTCGCGCCAGGTTTACGGCCAGAACCCGATGCTCAATTCCGAAACCTGGAATGAGTTCGTCAAAATGCAGGGCCCGGCCATGCAGGGCCTGATGAGCCGCTACCTCGAACAGAGCGCAAGCACCTTCCTCGACATGCAGAACCAGCTGACGACGCAGACGCGCAATCTGTGGGGCAACTTCCCCTTCCCCGGCTTCCCCGGAGCAGCAGCAGGCAAAAAAGACGGCGAAGAGCCGAAGTCGTAACACCCGTCGCCCTTCCCGCTCAGCAATTCCGTCGTGGCCACTACCCCGCGTAAAGTCGGTTTCGTTTCGCTCGGCTGTCCGAAAGCGCTCGTCGATTCCGAGCACATCCTGACCCAGCTGCGCGCCGAAGGTTATATCGTTTCCGGTACCTATCAGGACGCCGACCTGGTGGTGGTCAACACCTGCGGCTTCATCGACGCCGCCGTTGAGGAATCACTCGACGCGATCGGCGAAGCCCTGCATGAAAACGGCCGCGTCATCGTCACCGGCTGTCTTGGCGCCAAGGGCGACATTGTCCGCGAAACGCACCCGAAAGTACTCGCCGTCACCGGACCGCATGCCACTGCCGCCGTGATGGAGGCGGTACATACGCATCTGCCCAAACCGCACGACCCCTATACCGATCTGGTTCCGCCGCAGGGTATCCGCCTGACGCCGCGGCACTATGCCTATCTGAAAATTTCCGAAGGCTGCAACCACCGCTGCACCTTCTGCATCATCCCGGCGATGCGCGGCGATCTGGTCAGCCGTCCGGTCGGCGACGTCATGCAGGAAGCGCAAAACCTGGTCAAAGCCGGCGTGAAAGAACTGCTGGTGATTTCGCAGGACACCAGCGCTTATGGTGTCGACGTCAAATACCGAACCGGTTTCTGGAACGGCCGCCCGATCAAGACCCGCATGACCGAACTGGTGCAGGCACTGTCCGCCCTCGGCGTCTGGGTGCGGCTGCATTACGTTTATCCGTACCCGCATGTTGACGAAGTCATTCCGATGATGGCGGACGGCAAGCTGCTGCCGTATCTTGATGTGCCCTTCCAGCATGCCAGCCCGCGCATCCTCAAACTGATGAAGCGCCCGGCCAATGCAGAAGGCACGCTCAAGCGTATCCGTGACTGGCGCGCGATCTGCCCCGACCTCACCATCCGCAGCACTTTCGTCGTCGGCTTCCCCGGCGAGACCGAGCGCGAGTTCGAGGAACTGCTCGAATTCCTGGAAGAAGCCCAGCTCGATCGCGTCGGCTGTTTTGCCTATTCGCCGGTCAAGGGTGCGGCCGCCAATGCCCTGCCCGATCCGGTGCCGGAGGCAGAAAAGCAGGAACGCCAGGCGCGATTCATGGCGGTGCAGGAAAAAATCAGCGCGGCGCGGCTCAAACGCAAAGTCGGCAAAACGATGAAGGTATTGATCGACGAGGTCGGCAAAAAGGGCGCCATCGGCCGCTCGGCGGCGGATGCACCGGAGATCGACGGTCGCGTGATCATCCGTCAAGGCAGCAAACTCAAAGCCGGCGAATTTGCCGAAGTCAAAGTCACCCGCGCCGATGCCCATGACCTGTGGGCAGCGCCGACGGGGGTGCGCGCCGCCTGATGCTGCAGCGCCTGCTGTCGTGGGCACGCGCGCTGAAGCGCGACGTCGTGACGCTGTGGTTCGCCTACCGTCACCCGCAAATGCCGCTGACGGGAAAGATCCTCGCGGTCCTCATCGTCGCCTACGCTTTCAGCCCGATCGACCTGATTCCCGATTTCATCCCGATACTCGGCTATGTCGATGACGTGATCCTGCTGCCGGTGTGCATCTGGTTTGTGCTGAAACTGACGCCGCAACCCGTGCTGACCGACGCGCGGCAACAGGCGCAGGCGTGGATGGACGCACGCAAACCCAAGCCGCACAACTATATTGCCGCCGCGCTGTTCATCGTGCTGTGGTGCGTGGCCGGCTGGCTGCTGTGGCGCTGGATGGTAAGCTGAGCGCTGTGATGAACGGAGCGCCAGATGCCTGACCAACCATCCCTGCTGAAACGCTGTCTGCAGCTGCTGCGACGGCATCGCGGCGACATCGAATCGAGCGACGTATCGGTGCGCGAACTGGCTTTTGTGCTAATCGTCGGCATCATCGTCGTCGGCACCGCCTTCGCCATTGCCTACCGCTTCGTTGGCCCCGCCCCGCCGAATCATTTTGTGATCTCAACTGGCAACGAATCAGGCGCGTATCACCTGTTCGCGCAACGCTACAAGGAAATACTGGCCCATGAAAAAATCGAAGTGGAACTGCGAACATCCTCAGGCTCCGTCGAAAACCTCAAACGTCTCAGCTACCCTGACGGCGGCTATGATGTTGCGCTGATTCAGAGCGGCATTACCACTGTAAACGAGGAAAACCCTCCGTCGCGCTCACTGGGCGCGCTTTATTACGAACCGCTGTGGGTGTTCTACCGCGCACCGGTTGAATTTACGCGACTGACGCAACTCGCCGGTAAACGCATTGCCGCGGGCCAAGAAGGCAGTGGCACCCGTTTGCTGGCCATCAACATGCTGAAGGCCACTGGCGCCGACAAACCAGGATTGAAGCTGTTACCGCTGGGTGGCATGGAAGCCGCTGAAGCGCTGGTAAACGGGGATATCGACACTGCCATTTTTGTCGCAGCACCTGACTCGCCGATCGTGCAGCACCTGCTCAAGGCCCCGGGCGTTCGCCTGATGAACATGGCCCACGCAGACGCCCTGGCCCAGCGCTACGGCTATCTGTCGGCAGTGACACTACTGCGCGGCGCAGTCGACCTCGCGGCCGACATTCCGCCCGCCAATGTCAAAATGGTCGCTGTCACCGCGCACCTTATCGCCCGCGACGATTTCCATCCGGCGCTGGTCTCGGTACTGCTGCAGGCGGCCGCCAAGGTTCATAACGGTGCCGGCATCTTCCACAAAGCCGGTGAATTTCCCGCAGCGCGCGCTGGTGATTTCCCGGTCAGCGAGGATGCTGTTCGTTACTACAAATCCGGCCCGCCCATCCTTCAGCGTTACATGCCCTTCTGGGTAGCCAACCTGATCGAGCGCCTGCTGGTGTTGCTGGTGCCGCTGATCGCCGTGCTGATTCCGATGATGCGCATCATGCCGGCGCTATATGACTGGCGCATCAAGCGGCGCATCTTCCGCTGGTACCGCGAACTGAAGGAATTCGAAGTCAGCGCCAATGACATCCGCGACCCCGCAGCGCTGCTCGCCCGTCTTGATGCAATCGAAAAAGGCGTATCGCAGACCAAAGTACCGCTAACCTACTGGGATTATGTCTACACGCTACGCGGCCACATCGATCTGGTGCGTGCCCGCCTCACGGGAAGCACCCGGACCACGATAATGCCGCTGCCAACACCGCCCGCCCGCTGATCAGGACTCTAGAGTCTGCTGCGCGAAAAACGCCGCGACATCAGCGATCTCCCGCGATCGCGCCATCGGTGGCAGGCTGCGCCATATGCGTTTGCCGTAGGCTTTCGAAATCAGCCGCGGATCGCAGATCATCAGCACGCCGCGGTCGGTTTCGTCACGGATCAGCCGTCCGGCACCCTGCTTCAGCGAAATCACCGCGCGTGGCAACTGATACTCCATGAAGGCATTGCGACCCTCTGCGTTGATTTTTTCGATCCGCGCCGCCAGCACCGGGTCGTCCGGCGGCGCAAACGGCAGCTTGTCGATCATCACCAGCGACAGAGCATCGCCGCGCACATCAATACCTTCCCAGAACGACTGACTGCCGATCAGCACCGCGTTGCCCAGCTCGCGGAAGCGCAACAACAGCTCCGTGCGCGATCCTTCGCCCTGCACCAGCAGCGGATAGTCCCAGCCGCGACGCTTGAACTCCTCAGTCAACAGGACATGCGCCTCGCGCATCGCACGCAGGCTGGTAAACAGCAGGAAGGCGCGGCCGCGGCTCGCTTCAACCGCCGGCAAGGCGGCTTCAACCACAGCGCGGGTGTAATCAGGAGTGTTCGGCTCCGGCAACTGCTGCGGCACATACAACAACCCCTGATTGGCAAAATCAAAGGGGCTCGCCCAGCTTTCGGTCTGCGCCAACTCGATACCGAGTTCATTGACATAATGCGCGAAGTTGCCGTTGACCGACAGTGTCGCCGAGGTAAACACCCAGGCCTTGGATTGTGCTTCGACCTGCTTGCGGAAAATTTCGGCAATCGACAGCGGCGTTGCGTTGAACTGCACCGACTGGTGGAACACCTCTACCCAGCGCACCAAGCTGGCATCACTGTCCTCACGCCAGCCTGCCAGTTGCGCACGCAGACCATCGGCACGCTCGAAACACTGGGTCAGGCCTTCGCTGCGCGCCGCCTGCGCATGCAGGGTTTCCGCGAGATGGGTCAGTTTTTCCGTGGCCACCGTCAGTGCTTCAGTGATTGTCTTGCGATTAAGCAGCGCAACCGCGGGCAAACGCGAACCGCTGTCTTCGAAAGCCAGCCGCAGGTCACGTGCAGCCTTCTCCAGCGCACCGGCCATCACCGGCAGCTCGGCGGCATCCTTGGCGCTGGTCGCGGCTTCGATGCGCGCATCGCGCGCCAGATCGACCAATTGCGTCGTCGATACCGACTGCCCGAAAAACAGACTGGCGGTTTCCGGCAGTTGATGCGCCTCGTCGAAAATCACCGTATTGCAGGCCGGCAGGATTTCAGCGACACCTTCGTCGCGCAGCATCACGTCGGCAAAAAACAGGTGATGGTTGACCACCACCACATCGGACTCAAGCGCCTGCTTGCGCGCCTTCATCACAAAACATTTGTCGTAATGATCGCACTGCGAACCGAGGCAGTTGTCGCGCGTCGACGTCACCAGCGGCCAGACGCCGGCGTTTTCCGGCACCTCGGCAAGGTCGGCGCGATCACCGGTATTGGAAATGCGCGCAAAACTTTCAATGCGTGCGAGATAGACCACGTCATCCCGCGTCGGCAAGCGCCCGTCGTCCCTGGCGCGCTCAAGGTGATGGTGGCAGACGTAATTAGCGCGCCCCTTCAACAGCGCCACCGTCACCGGCACTTTCAGCGCATCGCGCACTGTCGGGATGTCGCGACCGAACAACTGATCCTGCAGTGTCTTGGTGCCGGTGGAAATAATCACCTTGCCGCCGGAGAGCAAGGCCGGCACCAGATAGGCAAAGGTCTTGCCTGTGCCCGTACCCGCCTCGGCAACAATAACTGATTGATTTTTAATTACTTTTTCTATTGCCTCAGCCATTTCCAGCTGGAAAGGCCGCGCCCGGAAGCCGGGCACTACCTGCGCGAGGGCGCCGGTTTCGGAGAAGACGGATGCGAGATCAGACACTTATCAATTTTAACAGTCGATTACATCACCAGTTCGACCAGATAGGGCCCGGGCGTCGCCAATCCGCGTTTGAACTGCACGGCCAGTTCATCCAGTGTTGTCGCCCGCCCCGCCGCCACGCCGAAGCCTTTGGCCAGCGATACCCAATCCAGCGCCGGATTGTCCAGCGTCAGCATCGCCGTGGCATTGTGTCCCGCCGCGGCAGCGCCGACATTGGTCAATTCACCCAGCAGAATCTTGTAGGCACGGTTGGCGAAGATCACCACGGTAACGTCAAGGTTCTCTCGTGCCATGGTCCACAGCGCCTGCTGCGTGTACATCGCACTGCCGTCACCTTCAAAGGCGATGACTTTGCGATCGGGCGCGGCGATAGCAGCACCTACGGCAGCGGCCAACCCCCAACCGATCGAGCCGCCCATGATATTGAGCCAGTCATGCGGACGAGCACCCAGAGTGGCGCCGGTAAATAAACGGCCACTGGTGACGGCTTCGTCAATAATCACGGCGTGTTCAGGGATCAGTGCATTGAACAACGCCCCCAAGCCATCGAGCGTGACCTTGCCAGTCGGCAATGCCGTATCGTAAGTAGGCGCATTGACCCTTGGCTGCGTGTTGCGAGCTCCCAGCGCATCCGCCATCGCTTCCAGCGCACCCTCCAGATCCGCCTCAACCCCGGCAACCTTGATCACCTGACACCCGTCCGGCACCAGCACGCTGGGTTTGCCGGGATAGGCAAAAAACGATACCGGTGATTTGGCGCCGACCAGCACCAATTGCCGGAAATCCTTCATCATCGCCAATGCGTTGTCGACGACGAAGGGCAGTTGTTTGACGACGGCGCGACCTGCGCCGCGCTCCATGCGTGCGTTGTTGTATTCGGAGATCAGCGTGCAGCCGGTTTTAGCTGCAATTCGCGCCGCATGATCCAGCGCATTGCCGCGCAGCGCCGCACCGCCGAGCAGGATTGCTGCGGGCTGACCCGATGTCAGCGCACGCACGCCATCGGCAATCGCAGCATCGGGCACGCGCTCGCGCGGTGCTGCGGCATTCACGTTCGCAGGACCTTCCGCTTCGCCCCAGGCCGTATCGGCGGGCAGGATCAGCGTGGCGATCTGCCCCGGGGCTTTGCGCGCCGCCTCCACCGCCAGCGCGCCATCGGCCGCCACTGCAGTTGATGAATGCGATGTCTTCACCCAGTCAGACATCGGACGCGCAACACCTTCGATGTCGGCGGTCAGCGGCGCGTCGTGCTGGATGT
>Ga0222713_10000586_pt1 | contig 41123 bp, 31 predicted proteins | sample C33_649DmetaG_FD_165061 | JGI IMG/M metagenome (GOLD analysis project Ga0222713, IMG submission 165061) | Estuarine water microbial communities from San Francisco Bay, California, United States - C33_649D | ecosystem: Environmental > Aquatic > Marine > Unclassified | place: USA: California... | reverse complement strand
AATGGAGATAATGAGTTAATAAAAAATGTTCTAGAAGCCGCTTTAATTCTAGAAGGATTACATCGCCATTCCTCAACACATGCAGCAGGTATCGTGATTGCTAACGAGGATATGATCGAGAGTGTGCCATTATGTAGAGACAATAATTCTGATATGTTAATTGTACAATATTCAATGAAATATTGTGAATTATCAGGACTTATTAAATTTGATTTCCTCGGATTACAAACACTTACTGTCATCACAAAATGCCTTGCATTACTTAAACAACAAGACATAGATATTGATCTAGTTAAACTAACTTTTGATGATAAAAAAACTTTTGACCTATTATCAAAAGGAATTGGTACAGGAGTATTCCAGTTTGAAAGCGCTGGTATGAAAAGCACTTTGCGCAAACTAAGACCAGACAATATTGGTGATATCATAGCTCTTGGTGCTTTGTATAGACCAGGACCAATGGACAATATTCCAGATTTTATAGCCTGTAAACACGGTCAACAAGAAGCTGATTATTTACACCCTCTACTTATGCCAATTTTAAAATCTACTTATGGCGTAATTATTTATCAAGAACAGGTGCTAGAAATAGCGCGCAAATTATCTGGTTATAGTTTAGGATCCGCTGATTTGTTAAGGCGTGCCATGGGAAAAAAAGTAAAAAGCGAAATGGATGCGCAAGAAGAATTTTTTGTTAACGGCGCAATAAAAAACAATGTTCCAGCTGATCAAGCTAAATCCATATTTGCAAAAGTATCTAAATTCGCTGGTTATGGTTTTAACAAAGCTCATGCCTCTGCATATGGTGTAATTTCCTATCAAACCGCTTTTTTAAAGGCTAATTTTCCTGCTGAATTCTTAGTAGCTGCAATGAATTTAGATATTGATAATAGTGATAAGATAAATATTTTTCTTCAAGAAGCAAAAATATTTAATATTAAAATTATACCACCTTCTATTAATGAATCTTACGGTTATTTTAGAATCAAGAAAAATAAAGACGATACCAAATCTATTATTTTTGCTTTTGCTGCTATCAAAAGTGTTACGGTGAATTTTGGTGAAGAAATCTCTAGATCAAGAGGTGAAAAAGGTGAGTTTAAAAATATCATTAGTTTTATTGAGCGCACTCCGCCAAAATTAATTAATCGAAAATTACTAGAAAATCTTATTAAAGCTGGATGTTTTGATTCTCTTCATGCGAATAGAAATAATTTACTATTTAGTATCCAAAAATTAATGGCTTATAGTCTGTCATATCATACTGAAAAACACTCTAGTCAATTTAGTTTAATCAAAGTAAGCCAGGCTAGTGACGAAGTTATAGCTACTAACCAAGAAGAACTTGATGAAACATTATTAGCTTATCAAGAATTTGCAGTAATGGGTCTTTTTCTTGAAAAACACCCGTTGTCTTGCTATAAATCCATATTTGAAACGTATAATATCAAAAATTCACTCTATCTAATAAATAGTCTTGTAGAAGGGTCGTATCTATTAAAATTTGCTGGTGTTATTATCAAAAAAGATACTAGAACATCGGGACGTGGTCGTTTTATAACAATAATGTTATCTGACCCTTTAGGAATAATAGAAGTCACAATATTTAACGAAGAAATAATGCGTAACTATGCTCATTTGTTAAGTGTTAAAGTTTCTGTAGTAGTTACTTGTGACGTTTTGATTGACAAAGGAGGAGCAAGAATTGTTGCTAGGAGTTTTTCTTCCATCGAAGATGTTCTGAAAAATGTAACTCACGATTTGAAATTATTTCCTAAAAATAAAAATGATTTAGTAAAATTAATTAATATTTTGGTTAATAAAAATAACTCTGAAGAGTCAAATAGTGTGATATCAATTTTTTATGACATAGAAAATGGATTTATAGCAAAAATCTCTTTGTCAGAAAAATTCTGCCTTGATAGTAATGATATCTTAATGTTAGAATCTTTTAAATAATTTTCTTAGTACGAACTTCTATGAAAGTTTACCTATGTACAGTTATATATTCGTAACCAATCTTCTTAACTGTAAAATAAACTTATTACTAAGTTTATTTTACTATATCTCTGTTTTGAACTATTTTATCAATAATACCAAATTCTTGAGCTTCTATAGGAGACATAAAATTATCCCTTTCCATACTTTTTTCAATAATGGACATTGTTTGCCCTGTATGTTTCGAGTATATCTTTTGTAGAGTTGTTTTAACATTCTTTGTTTCTTTAGCGTGGATCTCTATATCGGTTGCTTGTCCACGATATCCACCACTTGGCTGATGAATCATAATTCTGCTGTTTGGTAATGCCGATCTCATTCCTGGTTCCCCAGCAAGTAGAATAGTTGCACCCATTGAACAAGCTTGACCAATACATAAAGTTGCTATTTTGGGCTTTATGTATTGCATTGTATCATAAATTGCTAAACCTGAACTCACAACACCACCGGGTGAGTTTATGTACATAGATATCTCTTTCTCTGGATTTTCTGATTCCAAAAATAATAATTGAGCAACGACTAAGTTTGCCATGTTATCTTCAAACTCTCCGCAAACAAAAACAATTCTTTCTTTTAATAATCTTGAATATATATCATAAGATCTTTCTCCTTTAGATGTTTGTTCTACAACAATCGGTATATATGCCATTTAATTCTCTTTAAGATTTTTAATAATTATTTAGGATAAGAGGGTTACTAAAGATTTATACATTAGGGTTTTTAGATTGTAAATAAAATTAAAAGCTGCTTAGATCGATAATGGTACAGCTAATCTTAGTAGATATTTAAATACAACAATGGTCTTTTTCGTTTAGGTGAAATTAGTTTTATAATTTATTTTCTTTATGTAATAAGAGAAGGTTGTTATATCCGCCAATAAATTTATCATTAACAAAAACATAAGGTACAGTAACTTGTCCAGTTTTATCAATGAGTTTTTTTTGAAGATCTAGATCAAAGCTTAAATCAACAATTTCATGATTTATTCTATTTTCTTCAAGTAATTCTTTAGCCATGTCGCAATAACTACAACCATCTTTTGTATATAGCAATATTTTTACGTTTTCTTTTGACATAATTTGTTCAGAAGATCCATAAGAATGGTTGTTCAATAGTTTCGCAATTGTAAAAAATAATACTGTAATAGTAATTATTATAATAACTATATTTAGTGATTGCTTAGTAATTTTCATAAATTGTTTTTAGCTTTTGCAATTGTGATAAATATTTATCTTTAATACATATATCTTATATTAACCACACACAATAAAAACTTGAATAAGTAATTGATATAATTCTTTTATAAGTTAAAACAAACATAGTAACCTAACTTATTATTTATGTTTTAAGAATTAATCTTTTTTTAATAATCGGTATTTGTTATGTTATCTTCTACATTAGAATTAACTTTAAGAAAAGCATTGTACTTAGCTTCTAGTTATAAACATCAATACGCTACTTGTGAACATTTGCTTATAGCTATTATGGAAGATAAAGACGTAAGACCGCTATTCATTGCAAATAATATTGATATCAAGATAATCAATGAAAAACTTATTTCTTACCTAGAGACGGAGCTTGTTGATTTGGTCGATGAAAATATAAAAGATTCGGAACCAACAGCTAACTTTCAAAGAATAGTACAAAGAGCTAGTTTGCATAATAATGAGAGAGGGCAAACAACGGTTAATTCTATTGACGTGCTTGCAGAGTTTTTTTTTGAAAATGATTCTTATGCATTAATTTGTTTAAAGCAGTCTAATTTAAAGATAAGCGACATATTAAATTATAACAATAAGATCAACAATTTTGATCCTATACAGCAAAACACTCCGAAGAAAAAAGTTTCACGTAAAAAAATAAAATCTAATAGTTTAAGTGATCATGAATTAAATGATCAAATTAGTCTAGAACCATCGAGTTCGGAGTCTAATACTCCAGCGGATAACCCTGAAGTTGAGCTTGAAAAATACTGCATTAATTTAAATAAGAAAGCAAACGAAGATAATATTGATTGTGTAATAGGAAGATATGACGAGATACAAAGAACATTGGAAATTCTTTGCAGGCGTAAAAAAAACAACGCCTTGTTAGTTGGTGAATCTGGTGTTGGCAAAACATCAATAGCTGAAGGTTTGGCTGTTAGAATAGTTAAAGGAGATGTACCAGCTAGTTTAAAAGATGCTGTAATTTACTCTCTTGATATAGGTAATTTAGTTGCGGGGACAAAATTTAGAGGAGATTTTGAAGAGCGAATCAAATTCATGTTAGAGGCTTTAAAAAAATTAAAAAATGCAATTTTATTTATCGATGAAATTCATTCAATAATTGGCGCTGGTTCTAGCACTAGTGGATCTCTTGATGCTAGTAATTTGTTAAAACCAGCTTTGTCTAATAGATGGTTAAGATGTATTGGAGCTACTACTTTTAAGGAATATCGTAACAATTTTGAAAAAGACATGGCACTTGTTAGACGTTTTCAGAAAGTTATAGTTGAAGAACCCAATGAAGAAGTAACATTAAAAATTCTAAATGGTTTAAAAGGTTATTATGAGAAACATCATAAGGTCAAATATACTGAATCAGCTTTAAAAGCTGCTATTACTCTGTCAGAAAGATATATTACTGAAAGACATTTGCCAGATAAAGCTATTGATTTAATTGATGAAGCTGGTGCAAGGGCTAAGATACAAAAACATTCTAACAAAAAAATTGTAATTTCCAAAAAAGAGATAGAATCCTTAATTGTTTCAATTTTGAATATCCCTAATTTAAACCTAACTCTTGGTGATACAGAACAAATTAAGAAGTTAGAAGATAAGTTAAAAAATAGTATATTTGGTCAAGATGAAGCAATTGAAAGTCTTTGCAGAAGTATAAAATTATCTAAAGCTGGTCTTCAAAAGCCTTTTCGCCCAATAGGTTGCTATTTATTTGTAGGACCAACTGGCGTTGGTAAGACAGAATTAGCCAAGCAGCTTGCTCTTTTTTCTGATATGAAACTGTTAAAATATGATATGTCTGAATTTTCTGAAGCTAGTTCGGTTTCTAAATTATTGGGCAGCGCTCCTGGATATGTAGGCTTTGATCAAGGTGGAATGCTTACTGATGAAGTTGATAAACATCCATATTCTGTTATATTATTTGATGAAATAGAAAAAGCTAATCATGAAATATATAATTTGCTTCTGCAAATAATGGATGAAGGGGTTATAACTGATAGCGTTGGCAAGAAAGTTAAATTTTTGCAATGTATTATTATTTTAACCAGTAATATTTCAACAGAAAAAATAAAACCGTCAATAGGGTTTACTAATAATGTTTCAGAATTAAAAAGTAATCATCAATTTAATATGGAAAATATTAATAGTGAATTTAGTAGCGAGTTTAGAAGTAGATTAGATGAAATCATTATATTTCATCCCATAAACTCTATAACTGACAAGATAGTTGAGAAAAGTCTTAGAGAGCTAACATTTCTGCTTGCTGATAAAAAAATCAGATTTTTAATTAGTGATTCTGTAAAACTGTTTCTTACTAAAAATTACAATATTGAAAATAGTGGAGCTAGGTCTCTTGACCGACTAATAGACACTCAAATCAAACAACCTATAGCAGAGGAAATTCTTTTTGGTAAACTTCAAAATGGTGGGTTTGTTAACATAGATTATTGTAAAAAAGATGATAAAATTGTGTTTAAGTTTGTTGATGTAGAGAGAAAACCTCAGCCAAAATTATTAAACAGTGTTTCTATAAATTAGCGTTAATAAAAAACTCAATTAATCATCAATAATGTCTGGTATATCATATTATCCCAAAAAGATAATGGTTTTTTGGGATCTATATTTTTCTCTATTAACAAAGTACCATCAATTACCAATGGGATAAAATTTGTATTTCTACGGCGATGATGATAGAAATATCGATGTTTTTCTTCAAAAGGCACAAATATAATATTTTGTTGATTTTGTAAAGCAAGCAAACTAATTATTGATTGATCATGACGATGATTGATAAAATCTGGATATTCATTCTCACTTGGAATATCTGTGATTAATTGCTCATTCTGAGATAACTCTAACCATTTATTAATAAATTGACGGGAATATTTAGTATTTCTGACTATTATTATTCCTCCTTGTGTTTGTTGAGCATTTAAAGTTTCTGCATTATCCATATTAAGAAACTTAAGTAAATCTCTTTTAGTGTAAGATCGAATCTTGAACATACTGCCAAATAAGACAATATCTTTTTGAGCTAAATTATTAAGCAAATCGCTTATATTATTTCTAATTTTAATACCAGTATCAACATAAACTACAATATCATTCTCAGGAATTTTCTTAAGAGTTTCCATTATTAAATATGGTTTCCATAGCCAATAACCCACACCATGTGACTGATTTAATATATGTTTGTTTTTTTCTGTAAATTCAGAATCTATATGTTTTTTTCTGTACAAGCTTATATGATCTATACAATTATTCAATGCGCTTGCAGAAAGAGCATTTTGATTCATAAGATGTATATCATTACCATCCGCATATGAAATAAGCCAAACATCACCCTTGACATTAGCACATTGTTCAGTTTTATGCATTGAGATGTCATTTTGTTTAATAAAAATAAATGTTTTATACAAAAATATTCCTAAAAACATCGCTATTATAAACAAAACTATAATACGAAATTTTTGTTTATTTGCCTGGTTAATGTGATCATTATTCATGAATTTAGTAAGGTTTTCATTATCCTTTAATCCTCCAGCCTTTGTCTATAAGTCTTTCTAGCGTAAAATATATTACGATATTTGCGGTTATTAAAAAAATCACTCCTATCATTATATTCCCATCTGTTTTGTCGGTGAGACAGTATCTAAATCCATCAATCATATAAAAAAATGGATTTAAGATATTTATTAGTTGTAAGAATATTGGCAAGTTTTTGACTGAGTAAAATGTACCAGATAAAAAAGATAAAGGTGTTATTATGTAACTTGTAATTGCTGAATGCTGATCAAAAGAATTAGCAACCATTCCAGATAATATACCAAATTGACCAAGCAAAGTACAGGATGTTAAAATATAAAATAATAGTAAAAATGGATGATATAATGTAAATTCTACAAAAGGTAACAAGGATATTGTTGTTATAATTCCAACTAATATACCTCTTAGTACCGATCCTATTGTAAAAGCTATAATTATTTCCTTGCTACCTAATGGGGGTGTAAGAATATCAGAAATATAACCTATTATTTTACTCATTATGAAAGATGAGGAGCTATTAGCAAAAGCATTTTGCACTATACTCATTATGATTAGACCATAACCCATAAAATTAATAAATGATATTCCATCTATATCATGTTTTTTTGATCCAACAGCTAAGACAAAAACAGCAAGGAATACTAGGGCTGAAATAGCTGGAGTTATAAGGGTCTGATTATATACTCTCATAAATCTTTTTACTTCACGTAGAGTCAAGGTATAAGTTCCGTACCAATTTATAGGTTCCATATTATTATTTATGATTAAATATTTATATAAAATTTTCAAATTTATGATATATTCTACTTCGAAATTTATCAACTATATTCGAAATACCTTAAATTAAATAAAAATTAATGAAAAAGAAGCTTTTTATCAAGACATATGGCTGTCAGATGAATGTCTATGATTCTATAAAAATGAAAGAATTGCTTGATCCATTTGGTTTTGAATCAACGGATGATATGAATTATGCTGATATGGTGATAATAAATACTTGTCATATCAGAGAAAAAGCCTCAGAAAAACTTTACTCGGAACTTGGTAGAGTAAAAAAAATCAAGGATCAAAAATTGACAAATACTGGATCAGATATGATTATAGCTGTAGCAGGTTGCGTGGCTCAAGCTGAAGGAGAAGAGATATTTACACGCGCACCATATGTTGACATCATTGTTGGACCACAATCTTATCATACTTTGCCAGAATTGGTTGCTAAATTGGCTAGATCTGAGAAACACTTAATCGATCTTGATTTTATTGAGGAAGAAAAATTTGATAATTTACCTAAAGAATATTCAGATCAAGGGGTTAGTGCTTTTATTTCAATTCAAGAAGGATGTGATAAATTCTGTACTTTTTGCGTTGTTCCATATACTAGAGGACCCGAATTCTCTAGAAGCCCAGAAGAAATATACCGAGAAGCAATGAGTTTAGTTGCAAAAGGGGCAAAAGAGATTCATTTACTAGGACAAAATGTTAATGCTTATCATGGAAAAACCTTAAATTCTAATGGAGATGGTGTTTTAGCATCAGATATAATATTTAGTCTAGCAGATTTAATTCGTCATGTTTCATCGATTAAAGGTTTAGAAAGAATCAGGTATATTACTTCACATCCTAAAGATATGAGTGACGATTTGATTAACATACACGGTCAGATTGATCAATTAATGCCATTTTTACATCTTCCTGTTCAATCTGGTTCAGATAAAATTCTGAAAATGATGAATAGAAAACATACAAGAGCAGAATATTTTGCAATTATTGAAAAACTTCGATTAGTAAGACCTGATATTGCCCTTTCATCTGATTTTATAGTTGGTTTTCCAGGTGAAACAGATGAAGATTTTGCCGATACCATGGATCTGGTAAAAAGAGTTCGATATACTCAGTGCTATTCTTTTAAATATAGCCCAAGACCAGGCACTCCAGCAGCAATAAAAGAGCAAGTGCCAGAAGCAATCAAAACTAGACGTCTAGAGATTTTACAAAAAGAATTATCAAAGCAACAGCTAGAATTTAACGAATCTTGTGTTGGTAAAATTTTACCTGTATTATTTCAAAAAGACGGAAAATATGATAATCATATAACAGGTAAAACACCTTATATGCAATCTGCCTATGTTGAAAATGCTGATAAATCTTTGCTTGGTCAGGTTGTTAATGTAAAAATTACTAAAGCTCTTGCAATAAGCGTTACTGGAGAAATAGTTTAAATATTTACCCTTTATGAAGTAGGAGAATTAATATACAGAAGATAAAATCTCTGCTATTACTTAAACCCTTATAAGCTTATATTAATAATAAAATAGCTTTATCTAGTGCAGATAATAAAAGTTCTTATACCAAAAATTGGGTTATTTCCCTTAGATTACCAGATAATAGAAGATATTACTTTGTTAGTGGGAGATTTGATTGTTGTTCCTTTTCGTAAACAAACTATAACAGGAATAGTTTGGGAAATAAATTGTTCTGCTAGTGATAAAAAACTTAAAACAATTGATTTAAGTTTGAGTTTTTTTGTTAAGAATTGTTACCAAAATATTGGTTCTATTAATATTGAACTCATTAAAAAAGCAAGTGAATATTATTTAACATCTCTTGGCTCGGTTGCTAAACTTGTTTTACCTTTGGAAATAAATCAGAAAACTACCAAAACTAAGCTTGATAACATTTCTACAGATTATTATTTACCAGTTTTATCAGAAGAACAATTAAATGCTCTGAATTTAATAAAATTAACAACAAAACCTATTTTACTAAAAGGAGTAACAGGTTCAGGTAAAACCGAAGTATATTTTTATTTAATAGAGAAAACTATTAAATATGGCAAGCAGGCTTTGATAATGTTGCCAGAGATATCTCTAAGTTCACAGATAATAAAACGTTTTACTGAGCGTTTTGGTTTTGTACCAGCTATTTGGAATTCTAAACAAACAAAATCTTGTAAAAAAAAGATTTTACAAGGTATTTTAGATGGAACAATCAAAGTAGTAATAGGTGCTAGAAGTAGCTTATTTTTACCATATAAAGATTTATCATTAATTATAGTTGACGAGGAGCATGACGCTTCATACAAACAGAATGAAGGTGTTTTATATAATGCTCGCGATATGTCTGTTCTGAAATCCCATCTATCAAATTCTAAAGTTATACTTGTGTCAGCTACTCCTTCAATTGAAACTATTTATAATGTTCAGCAAGGAAAATATTCCATAGTGGAGCTTAGAAGTCGTTTTAGTGATGCTACTTTGCCGCAAGTAGAAATTATAGATATGAGAAATGTGGAGCTAACAAGAGATCACTGGATCTCAGAACAATTAATTAATGAAATTAAGCTGGTAATTGCCCAAGGAAACCAGTGTCTACTTTTTTTGAATAGGCGTGGATATTCTCCTATTATGCTGTGTAAATCATGCGGATATAAGTCTCAGTGCAGTAAATGCTCAGCATCAATGGTGGTGCATAAAGCTAGAAAATTAATGGAGTGCCACCATTGTGGAGCTGTAAGTAAAATTCATAACACATGTCCAGAATGCGACCAAAAGGATTCCCTGATATTTTGTGGTCCAGGGGTTGAAAGAATAGAGGAGGAAGTAAAAAAAATATTTCCTAATCTGAGAGTAAATATAATTAGTAAAGATCAAGTTGCTAAAAATGATCAAATGCAAGATTTATTACACGAAATGGAAATGGGTAATATTGACATATTGATTGGCACTCAGATTATTACAAAAGGTTACCATTTTCCAAAACTTGCGCTAGTTGGAGTAATTGATGCAGATCTTGGATTTGTTGGTGGAGATCTTAGATCTACAGAAAGAACATTTCAATTACTTCATCAAGTTGGAGGAAGAGCTGGTAGAGATAAGGCAATAAAAGGCAAAGTTCTTTTACAAACTTATTTCCCGGAAAATAAAGTTTTGCAAGCTTTAGTCAGTGGAAATGAAGAAGAATTCATAGAGAAAGAGATTATGACTAGGAAGCAAGCCAACATGCCCCCATTTACAAAAATGGCAGTTATTAATATTACAGGTAAATATGCAGAGAAAACATTATCTATCGCAAATTACATAGCAAGTAGAATTCCTGCTAGTTCAGCAAGAATTTTAGGACCTGCTGAAGCTATAATCTTTAGGATTTCTGGTAGATATAGATATAGATTACTAGTAATTGCTGAAAGAAATTTTAATATTCAAAAATATATTTTAACATGGCTTAGTAAATGTGAGATTCCTTCTTTCTTTCAAATAAAAATAGATATCGATCCTTATAGTTTTTAGGATAGCTAGTCTTAATTTTAGATCCAAGCAAACACTATATAATATTAGAAATTCACACGTAATTTAATAGCCCCCTGAACAGCAACATATTTATTAGCAAAATTTGCATCCGTAGAAATACCATAATCCATAGCGCCATGAGATGTATTTAGGCTAGCCCCCACATTATAGAAAGTTTTTTGAGGTTTTATTTTTTCACTTGGAAGTTTGAGACCAATGATAGTTGCATCAGCTTTTGAAACTTTACCTATAACATCATGAAATATAAATGCATGTATTTCTGGATTAATTACTAAACCTTTTAGTGCATATGGTGCTGATGTAAATTTTACACCACCAACAAGATCCAATTTATGAGAAGTCTTTCTTTTGACAGACATAAGCTGCGGACCAACTTCTTCACCTGACTCTTTATAACTAATTCCACCTAGTGTGTTATAGCTTAGTCCAAACATCGGTGTTAAAACAAATCCATTACCGAGTCCTTGGTTATAGCCAGCAAGTACTCCTGATGAAAAACTCATAGCATCGTAGCTTGCTTTAGCAATTGCTAGCTGAGAATCTGAAATTCTTCTATTTTCTTTGTTAATTATATGGCTTAAGCCGAAACTAAGAACAGCTTGCCCAAACCATTTATCGTTGAATTGTTGAGCACCGTATAGAGATAACAAGTAAGAACTTATTTTTGTTTTGTCACCAGATTTGAAATCTTTGTGCTTAATTTGAGTATTTGTTCCAGAGAATGCCGCTCCAAGAACTGCATCTTCATTAACCTTGGTGTCAAAACCTAATGTACCACCATAAGAATCAGCTTTAAATCCAGAAGCATTATTAATTTTTTTCTGCTCGGACTTAGAATAGAAAGGGGTAGCCCATGCACCAAAAAGATTATGATTATCACCAGATGATAAACCAGTACCATAATCTTCTCTTCCTTGTGATAATTCTATATTATCTGTGTTGGAAGGAACAGGAGTAGAAGTGGGAACGAAAAAATTTCCAACTTCTGTTATACGATTAGAAACTAAATTGCTAATATTATTCAATATTTGTGAATTTACATCAGCAACTTCATTTACTGTCGTATTTGCAACACGAGCCACACTATCAGCAATATTTGGCTTATTCATTTGATTTAGTTGCAATACAAATTCCTCACCTTTTGTATTTGGTTCATAATTCTCAATTGCGTCCGCAACATCTTTTGTAATTACATCTTCTAAACCATTTTCTTCAGCAGATTCGGTAATTACTTCTTGAATTTCTGAATGTTGTGTTAGAACAAATCCATTATCAGTTATATCCCTTGTCCATAAAGAAAATGCACCACTAGAATTTACTGTAATTTTTGATAAATCCATATTTAATGATCCATTATCCTTTTTCGCAATTAGCGTAACATTTCGTCCATCGGTTGGTAATACATTAGAATCATTAATTTTTATTTCAAGAGTATTTGCTCCAGATAATATTATCTTACTATCTTGACCAGCAACTAAATTACCCAGTTCCGTTCCCTTTGCTGTAGTTTCAATCTTCGATGCACCATTAAAGGTTACATTCCCTCCTGTCATGGTTAAATCATAATTGGTAAGGTTTAATGTTGTACCTGTAAAGCTAGTTGCCTTAGCATCAAAAGTTGAATCTTTAGTAAAAGTTAATGTACTATTATTAGCAACATTAATATTATTTGCATATAAATCTGCACTGATTGTACTATCTTTATCAATATCAACAACAGCAACTTTTTGCGCGCTACTACCAATATTTTGATTTAACACAACACCTTCTTTGAATTTGATTACACCATTACTATTAGAATTGGCTAAAATTGCATTACTTAGCGTCAATTTAGCTTTAAATTCTGCTTGCGAATTGGCGCCATGCATTGTCATATTCTCAACTACAAACTTAGTGTTTTCAAATGTAGCTATTTTACCATCACGTATATCAATGTTTTTTACAAAAACTTCGCCTTTTACATTAGCACTCTCAGTAAAATCAGCAGAATCTATAGAAATTCCATCTTTTCCTAAATATAAGGCAGAGCTTCCAGCAGCATTAAATTTTACTACAGCATTAGGACCAGTAACACCGGCAAAGAAATTTTGTGTGTTTATAGATATATTTTTCTTTCCTGCAACAGCATCTAGGTTAATTTCACCAAATGGATTTACTTCTGTACCAATATCACCCTTGATATCCTGATCCACCTTCACTACAAGCTTATTAAGACCAGCTGCAGCTGTAATATTCGTACCCCCTAAAGAGTAATTCTCAGTAACAACTTCTGTATTTGATGCAAAATGCAATAACGGGTTAGTGGATAATGCATTATTTTTTTTAAAATCAACTTTCTTACAATTAAAGGTAATTTTATCAAAGTTTTCACCGCCTCCGCCAATATCACCTGTAACTTCGATATTTCCATTATTAATGAATGAAAGATTCTGACTATTAACAGCACTCCCTTTTAAACTAGCAACATTTACATTATCACCAAGCTCTAAAGTACTATTACCTTCAATTGTTACATCACCAGCTGCATTAGCATTTCCGCCAAGTACTCCTATAATTTTTCCATTACCTAAGAATTTTACCTTACCATTAGTTCCGCCACCAGCATTTATTCCGCCTGTTAAATTAAAGCCATCCTCTAATTCTAGAGTTCCATTAGCATCACTTAATTCAATGTCAGTTACAGTATAGTCACCTGCGCCTAATTTATTAGTCGCTCCAGCCTTCGCTGCTATTATTTTATCTAACTGCACTGTTTTATTGGCGCCATTAAGTACTATATTACTACCATTTCCTGCAAGAGTTAATTCTGAAGCACTACCAGCATCAGATGTAATCTTATTTAATGTTAATGTTTTGCCAGCATCAAGGATGACTTTCCTAGCATTATTTCTGAATGCCATTATACTAACAGCGACGTCTTCTTTAAAATTTATATTACCAGCTTGTGTAAAATTCAACGCACTATTTGCTCCAGAATCAATTGCTTTATTAAAAGTCACATTTCCTGTTGAATCAATTTTAATGGTTTTTGCAAATACCGCCGAATTTATTTCGGTCTCATTATCGCCAGATATAATAAATTGATTCAATCTTTTTCCATTACTCTCGCCAATCGTCTCGGCTGCGTTTACTGCAATGGTTAATTTATTACCATTAGCATTAGTTTTTAAAATGGCTTCTGAGTCATTAGACTCAATATTCTTGTTTAAGGTAAATGTGCGATCAGCACCATTTGCTTCTAATGTTAAATTTGAATTAGCACCGCCAAAACTAACTTCATTTAAACTTACATCTCCGCTAGGCGCGTATGACAAAGTGCTGCCATCTGCTATAGTAAATTTTGCTGTATTGACTTCATTTTCCACTCTAACAATCTGGTCGCCAGAAATAACAACTTCTTTTAAACTATTAGCATTCCCTAGTTTTTGTCCTTTAAGAGTAAGTTTTGCTCCATTAGCATTAAGACTAATTATACCTCTAGCATTATTACCCGTATTAAAATCATTACCTGTAATGTCAACAGTCACATGATTGGCTGCGGTTGAATTAAACTTCATTCCTGAATCATCGCCATCAAAAACAATAGTACTACCATCAAAGCTTACATTTTTATTTCCTGTAAATTCTAATGTTTTAGTATCACTAACCTTAACCCGAGCTGCAGGATTAACACTTTCCAACTCATCTATTACCGCATCATCATTCAGTTGTAATTTTCCATCATTATTAAATTCCAGTTTTTTTGCTTTAATCGCATTTTCAAAAATAACATTTGTGGCATTATTCCCTTGTAATTTAATAAGATTTAAAGGATTGCCTCCTCCAATTTCACCTGTAATTTTTGATGCACCTTCGAAAATTAAATTACCAGCAGTAGCACCAGTACTATCTATAGAACCTTCAAATTCAGCCCCATTAGCAAAAGTGATAGTGCCATCATTATTTTTAAAATCAACTTTTGCTATTTTATTTAGACCAGCTCCTGCAAATTTAATCTTACCAACTTGTGTAAAATTCAACGCACTATCTATTCCAGAATTAATTAATTTATTAAAAGTAACCTCTCCAGTTGTATTAGCTGTAATGGTTTTTGCAAATACATCTATATTATCAAAAACAAAATTAGCAGTACCTCCTAATTTCAGCTCTTTCACACGATTTGTAGCATCTGTTCCAATAGTCACACCAGCGCCGCCGCCGCTAATATCAAGTTTATTGGTGCCAGTTGTTCTGAAAGTAAGGTTAAAACCTGCATCAGCTGCCCCCACGATAGAGTTCTTAATATCAGCCTTTAAATCTATCTTTTTACCAACAACGGTAGTATCAACAGAATAAATTAAAGTAGAATCATTGCCAAAGTTATAAATGGCATTAGCCGAAGTAGTTATATCATTTGCACCAGCTGCAATCGTTAAATTTTTACCAGCAGTCAATTTTGTGGTTTTAATTGTCGCAAAAGAAGCGTTCTTGACTGTTAAATCGGTTTTAACATCTAGAGTTGCATTATCTACATTTTCCACAGTAGCATTATCAAGAGTAATAAGATTGCTAGAAAGAGCTGCAATTGATAATGTTGCTTGTTGATTAGTAAAATTAATCATTCCCAATGCTGAGTAATTATCGGCAGGGGCTTCTAACTTAAAAGCTGCAAAACCAATAGGATTACTCTTTGTTCCACTTAAAGTTAGTGTTTTATCAGCAGTAAATAATATTTTCATTTTGTTAGCTGCGCTAGCTGGTGCTAACGCATCGCCAGCAGCACCTAGATCAACAATTGAACCAATTGTTGCATTTTGTGATATAGTAAAAGATTTATTAGATAAATCCTTACCATGTACATCAATAGCTAGAATGTTAACATCTAATATGTTAACATCTGCATCTTTTGCAGCATTAAACTGTAATGTTGATCCAGTGACGAAAGCACCACCAGCACCTGAAAAACCAGCGCCAGTACTAAATACTGCAGCAGCCCCTCCTTTAGAAGTTTCCCTCGCTGCGGCTGCTCCAGCCATCGCTTCATAGTTTGAAACAGCTACTACTAAAAAACTTGTTGTTAGCAATGTCTTAACAAATTTCTTTTTGTTATTCGTAATATATCTTTTCATATTCTTTAAATTAATTAAAATGTCTAAATAATTTTTTATTATCAAAAATATCTTAACATATCATATTAAAAAAAAACAATAATAAATCAAAAGTTTTAAAATATTTAAGCTTGTAAAAGTAAAAAAGTCGTTCTGCTAAATTAGCAAAACGACTTCTTTAATTTAATGAAAGTTTTTTAAACTTAATTTATCTTATTCTTTTGTCAGTTTCTGATATTCCTTGCTAAGACCTTGCACAGCAAAGAGCCATAAAATAACTATCACAAAAAATACACCGGCAAAATAAGGAGTTGCCTCAGCAAATGTATAAGTAGGTAATAAAATAAAGAAAGTTGACTGAATTATTCCACCACCAGATTTACCAAATCTACCACCTATAACATCAACAGCAGCCTTTCCTTTGGTTTTCATTTCATCATCAAGAGGAATATAAGCCATTTCTTTTGTTGAATCGAATAAAGAATATTTTGTTGCTTTACTCAATACATTTTGTGCTGTTCCAATAATCACAGCAAGAGCTAGAGGCCCTGTGCCAAAAAATGCAGCAAAATATAGACCTACAGATTGGTCAAATATAATGAACGAGAAGAAACCAATTCCAGTAATTAAAATCATCAATGGAGTAAATATTGCAGCTGTTGCCCAAGATACTCTTCTTAAGATATTGCTACCTACAAGCATAAAAATAATTGCAGCCACACCCTGATACGCTTGAAAAGTACCCATAAACATCGTGTAAGATTCTTTTGTTGGATATAATTCTCTTAATTTAGCTTTCCACACACCTTCAACTAAATTAATTGATATGCCATATGCTAAAATTAAAGTTACGAGTAAGCCTAAATACTTCGAAGTAAAAATCATTTTAAAACTTTCACCAAGAGATAATTTAGTTTTTTTCTTCTTAGGTTTACCTGCCACTTCTCCTGAATCATAAAGACGTGGATCAGTAAGAACATTTTTATTCATCCATGAATAAAAGAACATTACTAGTAAATTGCTAAAAATAGTTACGCATATAACAGGAACAAAACGGTAATTTTCTGGCACTATGTTAGTTTCAGAACTTAGTAAATAAGTAAGGGTAAAAGCTACTAAAGGCAAAGAAAAATTACCTAATAACCCAAACATTGAATAGAATCTTTTTGCTTCATTAGTTTTAGTAATTTGGTTAGCAAATTGCCAAAACAACAAACTAAGCATCATGCTGCCATACAACTCAGATACTGCATAAAAAGATGCCACACTCCATTGTCCACAAATTCTTATAAACCATTTGAAGTTAGGATATTCCAAAACAAGATTTTCAATAGTTTCGCGATTAGGATGAAAAAATTCTGGATATGGGTATAAAACGAAAGCAAAAAATGCTAAGTAAACCGAAAAAAATCCAGATATAGTATAAAAAACTTTTTGCTGACTCAAAACATTACAAAGTTTTGCGTATATTACCATCATCATTACAGCAGATGGAAGAACTACATATGTCTTTAAAAAACTTATTGCTTCTGGACCTATACCAGTTACAACAAAACCATCTTTTATCGAGCGAAGAGTTGAATAGTTAAAAAGAATACAAAACATCATAGCCGCCATTGGTAGAAACTTTTTGTTTTCGTACCATTCAATTGGCCAAAATATTTTTCTTAATTCTGAACCAAAGTTAGATTTTTGTGAATTTTCCATATTGCGTCATTTTTTATGTTTATTTATAGTCACTTTTACAGAAAAAATATATATAAAAACTCCTAAAAGTCAATAAAAACATTAATTGATTTTTACCTTTGCTAAAATTGTAATCCAGCTGTTTTTGTTAATAATCTTTTTAACTTCAAGTCCATTTTCCTTGTAAGCATCAATTACATCATTCATTTGATAGTCTAAAAAACCAGATAAAATCAATTTTCCAGTTCTGTTTAGCAACAAACATATAGATGGAGCTAACTTTACTAATGGTCCAGAAAGAATATTACTAACAATTAAATCAAATTTTTTATTTTGAAAATCTGGGTTGTTTAAACTTGCATCAGAATAGTTTTTATAAAAATTAATTTTTGAATCGTTGAACTCTTGATTAATTTTTGCTACTTCTATTGATGTTTCTTCTATATCGCATGCCCAGATTTCAGCTTGAGACCATATTTTTGCAGCAGCAAAACTTAATATACCACTTCCTGTTCCTAAGTCGTAAATTCTTTTAAAATCAAAAGAGGACAATTCTTCCATTAGTTCTAAACATCCCGATGTTGTTGGATGATCACCAGTGCCAAAAGCTCTTGACGCTTCCAAGATAATTGGTAGAAAGTTTGGTGGACATTGATGGGAATGGCTTAAAGTGCTTATAAAAAATTTACCAATACAAATTGGAACTAATTGTTTTTGATATTCAGATACCCAATCTTTATCCTCAATAATTACAAAATTAATGTCACCAATAATTTCTAGATTATTTTCACTAACAAAATTCTGAAGATTTTTTATCAAAAAACTTTTTATTGGGTTTTCACCGTAATATACTTCAAAACCCCATATGTCAGAATCTTCTGCTTCTATTGTTTTAGAATCTATTTCAAACATGCTAATCCCCAAAACATCTTCTGGGAAAAAATTTTCAAAAAAATTTATATGCTTGTATAAGGTGGTAAAATAGAGTTTATACATCAATTTTGATTGACTAAAGGGATTATCCATGGTTTATATCCGAAAATAATTTATGCTATTAGTTTTTACAATTAGCAATTATTATTATATTGTTCAACATAATTTATTGAAGAGTGTTTTATGAAAATTTTTAAAATTATTATAGTAACTTTAATTTCCACATTAGCGACAACATCTCTAGCTTCGGAAAATCAAAAACCAGAAGACACAAAATTATCTCAAGGAAACGAGGCAACGGTTACCCAGCCTTCAATAACAAACTCTGGCAAACTTAAAGAACCAAAAGAATTTCAAAAAGTTATAGATGAATATAAAGAATATGTATCTAAAATTCCAGCTGAAGTTCGTGAAGAGATAATTACTTATCGAAAAGAAATAGCAAAGATTAATAAACAAAAAAGATTATTGTACAGCCAGCTATCTGACGCTGGTCAAGAATATTTAAAAACAGAACAAGAATACAAAAAAAGACTACCGCTAAATAAAAAATCTTTGATCCAGATAGATAAGTAAAAAAGCTAGAAATGCGCTTATAAGACCACTAACTAGAAGTACTTACCTTGAGAATTGACAATTATATTTGTGTTAACAATTGATTACCTTATTATGACTTTTTATAAGATTACAATTAAATTAACAGTATAAAATGAGAAAGATAGTTATTTCAGGAATGATTGGCAATGCACTTGAATGGTATGATTATGCCTTATATGCTCAGTTTGCTTATATCATTGGTTTGAAATTCTTTCCCAAAACTGAATTTGTTGAGATTCTTACTTTTGCACTCTTTGCTGCGGGGTTTCTTGTAAGACCCCTTGGTGGTATTTTATTTGGTCAAATAGGTGATAAATTTGGTAGAAGAAGTGCTTTAGTTATCGGAATAATGATGATGGCAATTCCAACGGCTGGGATCGGGTTGTTACCTTCTTATGAGTCAATTGGCATTGCCGCTCCAATTATTTTGGCAATCATTAGACTAATTCAAGGTTTCTCATTGGGCGGAGAATTTAGCGGGTGTATTGCATATATAGTAGAACACTCGCCAGATGATAAAAGAGGTTTAGCTGGTAGCGCGTCTTTTGTTAGCATGTGTCTTGGAATGTTAATGGGAGTAGGAGTTGCTAATGTATTTTCATATGTTTTGAGTGAAGAGGATTTGCTTTCTTGGGGGTGGAGAATACCTTTTATCTTTGGTTTATTAATCGGCTTAATTGGGTTATATATAAGGTCACATCTAGCTGAGAGCCCCATATATAAAGCTGCTAAAGAAGGTGGGTATCTATCAAAAACTCCATTACGTGAAACTTTTACTAAGTATTGGAAAGAATTGCTAATGGCAATTATTATATATATAAATGTTACAGCGCCATTTTATACCACTACCGTTTTTATGAAATATTTCATGCAGAACATTGGTTATACTGAGCAACAAGGTTCTGTAGTATGTGCTATTATACTTATAACTATGACTATAGTTTTTCCAATTTCCGCCTATATTTCAGATAAAATTGGCAGAAAACCAGTGATTATTTTTGGTAGTATTTTATATATATTAGGTATATATCCAATATTTATGGCTCTAGTTTCAATGAATTATATTTTTGCCATTTTATCGCAAATAATATTTGCTATAATAATTGGAATTTATATGGGACCAGTGCCAACTTTACTAGTTGAACTATTTCCTACCAGAGTGAGATTTACAGGAGTTGCCCTTTCTTATAATTTAAGCGCAGCAATTTTTGGCGGAACTACTCCTATGATTGGTACAGCTCTTTATCAGTTTAGTGGAAATAATCTAGCCCTTGCTTATTACTTAACTGTTCTTGCAATTTTTGTTTTGGGTATTATTTTCTTTTACAAGGAAACCTATAAAAATAATTTATCTAAAGAAATGAATAATCATGAATGATATATCTATACAAAGATTTGAAGTACCGGATGATAATAATAAAGTATTAATGCATTCTTGTTGCGCACCTTGTTCTGGACCATTAATGGAAAAAATGGTGGCATCTTCTATTAACTTAACTATTTTTTTTTATAATCCAAATATTCACCCCAAAAAAGAATATGAAATTCGCAAAAATGAAAATATACGCTTTGCTGAAAAATTAGGCATTGAGTTTGTTGATGCTGATTACGATGTACAAAATTGGTTTGCCAGAGCAAAGGGTATGGAATATGAACCAGAGCGAGGAATTCGTTGTAGCATGTGCTTTGATATGCGTTTTATTAGAACAGCTTTGTATGCTTATGAAAATGACTTTAAAGTTATAACATCCTCACTTGGTATTTCAAGATGGAAAGATATGGATCAAATAAATAAATCTGGTATCAAAGCTGCTTCATATTATCCAAACATAACATACTGGACTTATAACTGGAGAAAAGATGGCGGCAGCGCAAGAATGTATGAAATTGCTAAAGATGAAGAATTTTACAAGCAAGAATATTGTGGATGTATATATTCCCTGCGCGATACAAATAACTGGCGCAAAAAAAATAATCGCGAAGAAATTTCTATCGGCGAAGAATTTTATGGATCAATTATCAAAGATCATTAATGACAAGAAAAAAAGAAGCTATATCATGAATTGAAAAATTTTCCCTAGTGAATTTAACCCAATACAACTTAGGTGTATATGAAAGATTTATCAAAACGGGATTACTCAATTCTAATTGCCAATGTGGTAGATCATTTTGATACAGCTCTTTATAGTTTTTTAGTTCCAATATTTGCACAGCTTTTTTTTCCAAACGATGATCCAATAATTTCCTTGATATTGGCTTATAGTGTTTTAGCTAGTACTATAATTACTAGACCAGTTGGTTCTTATATATTTGGTCTCATAGCTTTAACCCATGGACCAGCTATTAGCCTTTCATATTCTTTGATCGGTGTTGGTGTAAGTGCTATAGCCCTTGGATTCATACCAACTTATGAGCAAATAGGTGTTTATGCACCTATTTTACTTATAATTCTTCGTTTTTTTGGGGGAATCTTTTCTGCAGGAGAGATTGCAATAGCAAAATTATATATTTTATCAGAAAAAAATAAAATCAATGCCGTTAAAAGCTCTTATTTATACCAAACATCTGTAATGATTGGTATAGTAATCGCATCTTTTGTTAGTAGTTTAGTTCTTGAAAATCCAGAATCTCAGCAATGGAGAATATATTTTATTATAGGGGGGGTGGCTGCTTTATTTGGTTATATACTTAGGATATACAAAGATGAAAAATTATCATTAAATAGTACACAAATATTATCTTTATACTCTAATGGTGCAATCAAAACTCTAGGGAAGAACAAAATTCTGCTATTTCAAATAGCTATTACTTCAGGATTTGCTTACATGACATATTCTGTTCCGTTCATTATTATGAATAATTTAGTACCACATTTTACCAATATAACTCTAGAAGATATGATGTCATCAAATACTAATCTTTTGATTATGGATATGATACTTCTACCAATAATAGGTTATTTTTTGTTGAAATTTGAACCAAAAAATATATTAATAATTAGTGTTAGTATTTTTGCAATTACTATATTACCAATCTGGTACTATGTTGAAAACAGCTCTTATCTATATATTATATCTATAAAGATTTGGATAATAATAATCGGCATTATTTTTAATAACGTCATCAATTTATGGCACAATAGTCTTTTATCTAAAACAGAAAAATATTTGATTATCGGCATTGGAAGCTCAATCGGTTCTGCAACTATAGGAAAAATGACACCCGCTATTTGCCTAGGATTATATCACTATACAAACTCCCCATTTACAATAGGATGTTTTATGTTTGTTATTTCACTAATGACAATTTTAGCTATTATTTGGCAATATAAAGACTAATATTTTTTATATTATAAAAACTTCAATTCTGACTAACTTTAGTCAATTTTTGTTTATCTTTATCCCAACTATATTGAGTATTAACAACTCTAACTTCTGTAATTAAAACGTCTCCATTGGGTAATTGAGCTACGTCCAGACCTTTTTGCAGAGAAGAAACAATTAATGGAGTTGATTTACAAATATAGTTTATATCAGAGAAAACATCCTCGTTTTCTTCTTCTTTATTTGTAGATAAACTATTTTTTTCTAAAACATTCAACATTACCAAACCAACTATTTGAATTGAAGCTAACAACCTAGATGATACCATTCTTTTTTGAATATTCAATAATTCTTTTGCTGCAATCCTTTTATTTCTTATATATTCGCACTAAATTAATTTTCTAATTTTTTATCTAAAAATTTCTCTACCTTACGAATTAGAAGCAAAGTGTAATATCTCAATCTATGATAATATTAAAACTGATAAAATTATAGATAACAGCTCAAGATAAATGGAAAGTGATGACTTTAATAGCAATTAATCTTTGTTTCTGATATTACTAAAGATGTTTTGATAGCTCGACTATATTGAATAATTTATAACAATTCATTTCCATGAAAATTAATATTATATCTGTTGGGAAATTATCTAATGAATATAAACAAGTTGCACTTCACTATTCTAAAATGATTAGTTGGAAGTTAAGAGAAATAGAGCTTGTACACTCTAAAAAATTACCAGAAGCACAAATAAAATCTTATGAAGCCCAACTAATATACGAAAATATAAGTAATAATTCATATAAGATTGTTTTAGATATTCCTGGAAAACAATTAGAAAGCGAAAAATTTAGTTTGATCTTTCAAAATATGATGATGATTGGAAAAGATATAGATATAATTATTGGAGGAGCTTATGGACTTGATAATTCAATTATTAAAAACGCCAATATTACTTTAAGCCTATCAAAAATGACTCTGCCACATCAATTGGCAAAAATTATTTTGTTAGAACAGATCTATAGAGCTCAGACTATATTAGCAAAACATCCATATCATAAATAAATATGACCTTGATTTTTAGTTAAATATAAAAAATCCAATTTAGGCTGAGGATGATTTAAAACTACAGGTTATATCTAATCTTTCCATCTATTATGAAACCAAAACCATTGAGAGGGATTTTCTTTAATCCATTTTTCTAATGTTTGGTTAATAATTAACATTATATTATAAATATCTTTCTCCTTGTTGTTAGTAGTTTTATAACTTATTTCCGGATGTAGAATAGCTTTATGTTTGTTTTTAGTACGAACCAATTGGCATGGTATTATTGGGTAATTATATTGTAAACTCAGTTTTGCAATTGCGTTTGCAGTCATTGCTGGTCTGCCAAAAAATGGTACTTCAATTCCGTCATTCATTTTTTGATCAACAAGCATAGCTATTGAGTAACCATTTTTAATTGCTCGAACTAATCCTTTAGCACCAGTTGGACCTTTTTCTACCATTAATAGGTTTGAATCTTTACTACGAGTTTGAAGAATTTTTTGATCAACATAAGGATTATTTGCCTTGCGATAAATAATAGCAAATTTAGGATAAATATCAGTTATATGTTTGATAACAAAATCCCAATTTGCTTGATGCGCCAAAAAAAGTAAAAATGGCTGTTTTTTATCTTGATAAGATTTTACATGCTCCATTCCTTCCATTGTAAAAATTAAATTTCTTTCTTTATCAGATAATTCATTGATAAACGGAAATTCACCGATATATTTACCAAAATTATCCCATATTTGTGGGATTATTTTTTTTGTATTAATTTTTTTTTCAAAAACTTTATTTAAATTTTTTTCTGCTGTTTTACTAACTCTAAGATATGGTCCAACAGATCTTGCAATAAAACTACAAAAAATGACTGAATTTTTAAAGCCAATTACTTTCATAGTTTTTAAAAATAATTCAAATAAAACATATTCAATAAAATGTTTTATTTTTTTAGAATAATTTTTCATATATTAAATCCATACATTCTTGCTCATTTTCGAAATTAAGATTCACTTTAGCACATATTATTAAATTTTGATAATTACTATCGAGTTTTACATAATCTTTCTCTGTAGTAATTAAATAACAATCGTTTGAAATTGCTAGATCAACTAGTTTTTTTACATCATTATTTGAATAATCATGATGATCCCCAAATGAGATACATTGTTTGAGTTTAAAATGATTCTGCGATAATAAAAAATAAAATTTTTCTGGATTTGCAATACCAGTAAAAGCAATATATTCAATATCTCTATCCAATTCTTCTCTTAATTTAATAGTAGCTTTAAAACATGGTTTTTGACTTAATTTAATATTCTTTATCAAATTAGAATCTTTGCATCTATTATTACCAATCATAAAAATCATATCTGATTTCATTAGACCGCTAGATAGATTTTCTCGCAAAGGTCCAGAAGGAAAAATCATATTATTTCCCAAAAGATTCAGGGTATCAATAGCGCAAATTTGCAAGTCTTTTTTGATGTATGGATTCTGCATACCATCATCTAAAATAACTATTTTGGGATTGATTTGATTAATTAATGGTAAGGCATATTGAATTTTTTTTGCAGCTATTACACAACCATAATTTCTAAGCATGATCGATTCATCTCCCACTTCTTTTGCAGAATCAGTCATTTCAACTAATTTTACTTTTTTAAGATTTGATTTATATGCTTTGGTAATTATTACAAATGAAATTTTTTTTTGTTTAAGTAACTGCGCCAACCATGCAACAATTTGAGTTTTGCCTGCTCCGCCTAATGTTATATTCCCTATACAGATTACTTTTTGAGATAATATTATCTTGCTAGATATTTTGTTTCGTACAAAGCCAAGAAATAGATATATATATGAAAAAGGTATCATTAAAAACGAAAGCCAGTTTCTTTTATTCCAAAATTTTGGATATGTTAATTTAATCATTAAAAAATCTACATATTTGTTTCAAATAATTGACAAAGATTTTTTCTCTATTTTCAACATATTTTCTTGCATTATTAATATATTCTTTGCTGATATTTATATTTTTTTCATCAAGAAAAAATATAATCTGATTTTTTAATTCTTCAGTATTACTAACTTGTACACAAGCTTTATTGCTAATCATTTCGTTAGTAATATTCTGAAAATTAGTCATATTAGGTCCTACAATAATAACATTATCAAAATAAGCTGGCTCTAGTAAGTTATGCCCACCTAGACGATTCCCCATTTCAAAAGAACCACCAATAAAAGTAATGTCTGATATACTATAAAATAATCCTAATTCTCCAAAACTATCAACAATATAAAGATCATCCTCTAAAATATTATGTTTTATTTTAGATGATCTTAAGCTATATTTAAGGCCCATTTTTTTACAAAACAAGGTAATTTCATTTACTCTTTCTGGATGTCTTAAAATAATTATCGGATAAATCTGATCTATCTTTTCTTCTTTAAACTGAGAAATTATATCCAATAAAACTGATTCATCCATTTTGTGAGTACTAGATGCAACAAAAACTTTTTTATCACTAAATATCTTTTTAAAAGGCGCTAATTCTTCTTCATTTAGCTGTAATTTTTTATTAGCAAATTTTATATTTCCTAAATTTTCAACATTATTACAACCGAGAGAGTGATATTTTTTTAAATCAATTTTACTTTGAACCGTAATATAAGAAAAGAAATTAGTTAGTAGTTGAAATATTTTTGGAAATTTTTGCCATTTATTAAATGATTTATCAGATAATCTAGCATTCAAAAGTAGTAGTTTACATTTCTTTGCTGAGGAGCTAACTAAAGTTGGCCAAATATCAGACTCTATAAATATTCCAAGCTTTGGTTGCCAATATTTATAAAATCTTCTAACAATAAAGAAATTATCAATAGGTGTAAATTCATGGTATACACCAGCTGGCAACCATTTATTTACAATATTAGCAGATGATAATGTACCTGTTGTAACTAGAAACTCAACTTCCTGATATATTTTTTTTAATTCATTTACAAGATTAATTGCAATCATACTTTCTCCAACACTTGCTGCATGAATCCAGATTAATTGGCTTGATTTTGGTTTTGTTTTATAAATACCAAAACGACTTTTGAAAGATACAAAATTTTCTTTACCCTTCAAAAGGCGTGCTAAAAGCAATATAATATAAAAAGGAAATAGAATAATATTAACTAAATTATACGGTAAAATAATGTTCATTTTATTCCCTTATAAAAGACAAATGCTATAGTAATATTGTATCACTGAAAGATAATTCTAGAGTCTTTCAGTGATACAATATTACTATTATTTTATTCGCTAATGTTGCTTTGTGATTTACTAGAGCCATTTAAAAAACTACGCATTTTTTTAGATCTAGTCGGATGTTTCAACTTACGCAAAGCTTTAGCTTCTATCTGTCTAATTCTTTCTCTAGTAACATGGAATTGTTGACCAACTTCTTCCAAAGTATGGTCGGTATTCATACCAATACCGAATCTCATTCTTAGCACTCTTTCTTCACGAGGGGTAAGACTTGATAAAATTCTTGTAGTAGTTTCTCGTAAATTCGTCTGAATTGCTGAATCAATAGGTAAAATAGCATTTTTGTCTTCAATAAAATCACCAAGATAGCTACCATCCTCATCTCCGACAGGGTTTTCTAAGCTTACAGGTTCTTTTGCTATTTTCATTACCTTTTTTACTTTGTCAACAGGCATAGAGAGGCGTGCTGCAATCTCAACTGGTGTAGGTTCATAACCTAATTCACTTAACATTTGTCTTGAAGTGCGAATAATTTTGTTAATTGTTTCAATCATATGCACAGGAATTCGAATAGTACGTGCTTGATCAGCAATAGATCTTGTTATAGCCTGCCTGATCCACCATGTTGCATAGGTAGAAAACTTAAAACCTCTGCTATATTCAAACTTATCTACTGCTTTCATTAAGCCGATATTCCCTTCTTGGATAAGATCCAAGAACTGCAAACCTCGATTAGCATATTTTTTAGCAATTGAAATAACTAAGCGCAAATTTGCTTCTATCATTTCTTTTTTAGCTCGGCTTGACTGTCTTTCACCTTTTTGAATTAAACTAACTACCCTTTTAAACTCAGAAACAGGAATACCAATATTTAATTCTTCCTGTTCAAAATCAAGAATTATATTATCAATTACTTGAAGTTCGTTCTGAACAAAATTTTTCCAAGCAATTTCTTTTTTCTTCTGAATTTTAGCTTTCCAATTTTGGTCGATAACTACACCTACATACTCCTTAAGAAAACTTTGACGCTTCACTCCGTGCTTTTCAGCTAACCTCAGCAATTCCGTTTCTTTTGCAACAAGATTTTTATTAATGCCATAAATCTCTACTAAAATCTCTTCGACACGTTTATTGCTAAAGTGAATTGCAGAAACTTCTTCAGTTAGATTTGTAAGATCTTTCTGATATTTTTTGTTTGAAGAGAGAGAAGATATATTTTTTTTGATCAAGTAATGATTTTTTGTTTCATCAAGTAACCTGTCGCAAATTTTTGCTATACTCTCCATTTTATCTGATATACTAGGTAGTAACTCAGCTTCCATAGCAGAAATAGAAAGACTTGTTGTTTCTTCTAAGTCGCTGTCAACCTCTCCATCGTCATCATTATCATCATCTTTACTATCACTGGTATTTATAATTGTACCATCACTACCAATATTTGCTTCTAGATCAATTAAATCACGCAGAATAATTTTTTCGCTAACTAAATCTTCATACCATTTGATAAATTTTCTCATTGCCATTGGGCTTTCGCAAAGAGAAAATAACATTATTTTCTTTCCTTCATCAATGCGTTTTGCTATTTCTATTTCATCTTCACGTGAAAGCAATTCTACTCCACCCATATCACGTAAATAGAGTCTAACGGTATCGTCAGTGGAACCAAGATTATTAGAGCTGCTTTCCTCATCATCTTCTTCAGTATCAACCGAAGAACTTGTGATATTAAGTTCTTCACTAACGTTAATATCGAGTTTTATATCATCATCATTATCATCATCTATAATATCAATACCAGCTTCTGAAAATTTTGATATAGCATTTTCAAGGTCATCAACAGAAAGTTTTTTATTTGCAGCAATGGATTTGTTTATTTGTTCATATGTTACAAAACCTTTCTTTTTGCTTGCTGTTACTAGTGTATCAACTGTTTTAAGAGTGATTTCTTTATTTAGTGTGGGGTTTTTCTTGTTAGTCATATTCTATTGCAATAATGATTAAAGATTATCTAATTTATAAAAAATTCATTTAATTTGTTTAATTTTTCGGAGGTTTCTTGAATTTCTTTCAAATAAGAAGCTGCTTTAAGGCGTAGTTCTTCTTTGGTACTATTCATCATGTTAGTATATTCTTGTTTCAATAATAACAAATAGTATTTTTTGCTTAATAAGTCGAATATAAGTTCATAATGATCTTGATTTCTTTCAATAAAAATTGAATCCAGAAAATTTTTCTTGGGATCGGATAATACTAAAAAACTATTATAAAATCTAGTGTTTTTTACAATTTTCTTAATCTTATCTTTCTCAATATCCTCATTCTCAGCTATCTGACCAATAAACCAATCTTTGAATTCGTTAAAATCACTACATGTTAATACTAGATCAGACACAAAATCCCTTACCATTGGTTTTTTCAAAATATGAGGAAAATTTATAATAAAACCACATAATGACAATTCCAAGACTTCTAATTCTGTGTATTTTTTTTCATCAATATTTGAAATATATGTTGCGCTAGGTTTTTTTAATAAATTGTGAGATTTGCTTCGATTATAAATATTTTGCCATATTTGATCTTTAAAGTAACGACGAAAATTGCCTGCAAGTATCTTGTCTTTTATTTGCATACAGATTGTGTCTAATTTTTTTTCAAGCGCAGATCTTGATTCAGCTGAAGAAAAATCCTTGTCCTTGAATTCGTTTAACCAAATAGCTTTTGATAAATCGATTTTTTCTAAAAGTAATTTATTAAATAGGTTCGCTCCGCCAGATTTAATTATATCATCTGGATCTTTAGAATGTGGTAAATTAACAAAGGATATTTTTTTGTTAGCTGTAATCATTGGCAAAGATATATCTATTAATCTATTACTAGCTCTTTGCCCAGCTTTGTCACCATCAAGGCAAATTATAATCTCATCTCCTGAGCGCCATAGTTTTTGTAAGTGTTTATCAGTAACAGATGTGCCAAGGCTTGCTACTGCTTCGTTGATACCCACTGCGTTTAAAGCTATTACATCCATATAACCTTCTACTACTATAGAATAATTTTTTTTATAGGCAGCACTGGTAGCGATATTTTCCCCATACATTGTTTCACTCTTCTTAAAAACCAAAGTTTCTGGTGAGTTTATATATTTTGGTAAAGAGTCTCCAATTACTCTCCCCCCAAACCCTAAAATTTTATTATAAATATTCCTAATAGGAAACATTATTCTGTTAGTAAATATTTCGTACATTCTACCATTTTCTTTTTTCCCCACTAAGCCCGAATCTAATAAAAAATTTAAAGAAATACTTTTTTTTTCAAAATAACTAATTAAACCACCTTTTCCTGGTGCATAACCTATAGAAAATTGTTCCTTTATATTATTGTCGATACCACGTGATAACAAATATTCTTTAACTTCGTTTGTAACTTGACTTTTAAAATATTCTAAAGCTATTTCAAGCACTTTATATATTTGATCTGTCTCTTCATATTCTCTTTTTTGAGCAGAAGTCATTTTTGGTAATTCAATAGAATGATCTGTTGCGATTTTTATAGCAGCATCTTTATAACTAAGACCATTATTTTCAGATACAAACTTTATAACATCTCCATGCGTTCCGCAACCGAAGCAGTGATAGAATTTTTTTATATCATTTACAGTAAAAGATGGTGTTTTTTCGCTGTGGAATGGGCATATACCTAAATATTCATTACCTTTTTTTGTCAAAAAAGTTTTTTGCCTTACTATCTCAGAAATTTTTACTTGTTGCCTTAAGTGATTATAAAATTCTAGCGGAATTATCATTGTACTACAAAATTAAACTTAAAATAAATGTTGTCATACAATAAGAAAGGGGGATAGATAAATTATCATTTATTTTTATCTGATCGGCGTAAAATTCTACCAATGTTACTACAGCAGAACTCAAAATTATAATAACAAATCTTGTGTGGTAATTAATAAAAAAATAACTAACCACGCTGATGAAAACACTGGAAACAAAAAAAGCACCTGACCCATATAAAGATTTCCCATTCTGTAGAGGTGTTCCATATTTTACACCAATTAAAGCTGCGATACAGTCTGATATAATCAGAATAAACCAAGAGGTAATGGCTAAACCTTTGGAAAAAAACAAACAACTTGTTAAAAGCCCAAGAGCCATGTAGCTTGCTCCGCTAAGCGATAAGGAATTATTTTTTTCTTTCTGTCTAAGATATTTGTAAAAAATTTTATCAACAACCTCTTTAATTTTGGGGTTATAATACCTAGATATGTCAAGATAGAGGGTGAAACCAGTAATTATTAGCAATAATATGCTGGCAGTCATTTTAGAAGTAAAAGAATAAGCTAGAGGAAATATTAGACCGTACAAATGAAAGGTTTTTCTTTTTACTTCAAAAATAAGAGCTTCATTATGCATAAAATTTTTCAGCTAGTTTGACAAATATGATTAGTCTAAATATACTTCAAATCTTAACTTAAACAAGACATAATTATGGTCAAATTTCCTATTACAAAAAAAGGCTTCGAGCTTTTAGAAAAAGAAATTAAACATTTAAAACACGTTGAAAGACCCTCAATCATTGAAGCTATTTCAACTGCAAGGGAATTTGGTGATTTATCCGAAAATGCTGAATATCATGCAGCACGAGAAAAGCAAAGTTTTGTTGAGGGAAGAATTTTAGATCTCGAAGATAAGGTTTCAAGGGCTGAGATTATAGACACTTCTAAACTTTCAAAAGATAGTGTTAAATTTGGCGCCACGGTAAAACTAATTGATGATGATACAGAAGAAGAAGCAACCTATGTAATAGTTGGAGAGTATGAAGCTGATATCACTAAAAAACGAGTTTCTATACAATCACCTATTGCAAAAGGTCTTATTGGCAAAGCTGTTGGAGATGTGGTAGAAGTAATAACTCCTAATGGCAAAAAGGTGTTTGAGATATTAGAAATCTCATATCAAGATATTAATTTAGATTAGTTATTTTTTGTTTAATTCTTTAAATGAATTGTGTTACAATTAATTAGTATTATTAAGTTATTAGGGTATAAATAATGTCTTGTCAAAATTTACCTATCATTTCTTCTGGTTCAGGGTTTAATAAGTACCTACAAGAAATAAATAATATACCTTCTCTTTCAAAAGAGGAGGAGTTCCTTCTTGCTAAAAATTACCTTGAAAATAGCGACCTCGAGGCTGCTCATAAACTTGTCTCAAGTCATTTAAAGCTAGTTGTTAAAATAGCAATGAAATATAAAAATTATGGCTTACCAGTTCCGGAGCTTGTGTCAGAGGGAAATATTGGTCTAATGCAAGCAGTTAAGAAATATGATCCAGATCTTGGTTTTAGATTGTCAACTTATGCTATGTGGTGGATTAAAGCTTCTATCCAAGAATATGTTCTTAAGTCTTGGTCACTTGTAAAAATTGGCACAACATCAGCACAAAAAAAGTTATTTTTTAGTCTTGGTAAAATTAAACATAGAATAGTAAATAGTTGCGCTCGTGCTATTAATGACCAAGATTATGAAAAAATGGCAAATAAGCTTGGGGTTTCCGTCAGGGAAGTGGTGGAAATGGATCAGCGCATCTCTGGACCTGATATTTCTTTAAATCGTTCTGCAAACTATGGTGATGATGAAGGAGCTGAAGCAATTGAATTTTTACCAGAGCAAAAACCTAATCAAGAATTATCGTTGTTGAAGAAGCAGGATATGCAGAATAAAAAATTAGTACTGACTGAAGCCATGAGAGTTCTAAACGACAGAGAATTAAAAATATTAAAAGCTAGGAAGCTGAGTTATTCCCCTGAAACATTAGATAGTTTAAGCATAAAATACGATATTTCAAAAGAACGTGTAAGGCAAATAGAAAGTAGGGCATTTGAAAAAATACAAAACTATATGTTAACTAGAATATCTCAAGACGGTCAATTAAAAACTATGTCGAATTAATCTTCAATTACATCATTACTTCAATTTTTTTGACTTTTGTAGTTGAAAATTATATTCATTGAACCGCTTCTAAATTGCAAAACAGAAATTTTTAATAGCAAAATCCTTTAATTTAGTGATCTTAAATTAAAAATTGTTCTGTTTAGAAGAAAAACTATAATCTAAAAGCAACTGCTAATAAAAAAAATTTAATAAAATAGCTTCTTTGAATCTTTTTGTTTAGTTTATTTTTGTAGCTGGTACATAATAATCTTCTATATGTAGATTTTTGATGAATTTATAGATCAAATAAGCTTGTGAAACTTATTTGGGTTTAATTTGTTTGTTTATATATATAATTTATTTAAAGATTCTTAAAATTTACTAGTCTTAGATTTTTATGTTCAAACTAAATAAAGTGTTAGAAAGATTCAAGCAGCCTCCGGTTGTTAATAGCTCTAATGCAGAGAATAGAGATCACGATGCGATTAAACATGTACGCAATTGGTATGAAGAAAGATCTGAAAATATCACAGTGCAAAGAAACTTGTTATTTGTTTTGCTTCTAATTCTTTTATGTTTATCGATTGCTTCTTTAGGCGTAGTGGCATATGTAGTAAATGCTAAGCGTTTTGATCCTTTTGTAATACAAATTGATGATACGACTGGTATGGCCAAGGTAGTTAATCCTATAAATTCCTCTGTGCTAATGGGAAATGATTCGTTAGCTCAGTACTTTATTAAAAAATATGTAATATCTCGTGAAACATATAATCCAGTAGATTTTGAAACTGAAGCTATGAAAACAGTAAGGCTACTATCTTCAAGCTCAATATATTGGTCATATCGTGGATACTTGAAAAACAAAGAAATTAATCCAACAATTAAATATGGTCAAAAAAATACTACATTTTTAGTTGTTAAATCTTGGTCAAAATTAGATCAAAAGAAGTTTATGTTAAGGTTTTCTATCAATGAAACTGATGGAAATAGAATGGTGTTTAACAAAATTGCTATTGTTACATTTGATTATTTACCAATGGAATTAACAGATATTGATAGAGATATTAATCCAATAGGTTTTCAGGTAACAGGTTACAGGGTAGATGATGACAATAGTTAGAGTTTTATTTGCAATATTGCTAGTTTCTACTTCGGTTGCTAAAGCTAGTATTTATGATGATAATGATGATTTATCAATTACAACTGATAGTAGAATTAAAACATATATATACAGTCCTAACGAAGTTTATTTGTTAGTATTGCACTATGGTTTTCAATCTCACGTTGAGTTTGCTAAAAATGAAACTATCGAAACAATAACACTCGGAGAATCATTTGCTTGGAAATTAACTCCTCTTGGTAACAAATTGTTTATTAAACCAATGGAAAAAAACATTCGCACCAATATGACAATTATAACTAACAAAAGAACATATCAGTTTGATATCGTGGCTAAAGAGTTAGAAGATGGTTATGATAAGGATTTGGTATATGTCGTTAGATTTCAATACCCAAGAAAAGCTAGGTAATTATGTCTAAAGAAAATGATGTTATCGAATCAAAAACTGATTCCGTTGATCTTCCAGAGGTTGAACAAGAGCTATCTCAAGTAGCTACTAATCCAAAGCAAAGTTTGTTTATTCTGATTGCTGTTGCTGGGGTGTTTCTATATTTGTTTTTTAACTTTGTTATTAACTCTGACAAAACTGCTAAACAAGTTGACGATCCAATTCCAGCAAATGTTGTTCAGCCAATTAAAGTACAGTCTGATAACTCTGTTCCTGCAATACCAAACCTTCCTCCTCCTCCAAAATTAGAGACTCCAACAACTCCTCCCCCACCGCCTCCACCAGCTAAGTTGGATGTTGTTGTTCCAGCTCCTTTACCACAAGCTCAGGAGCTTTTACCTCATGCAAATGATTTAAAAGATCTAAACCATAATTCTAGTAGTCCAGCTTTACCTATGGATATAAAGTCTAAAAGTGATGAGACAAAACAGAGGTTAGATAAGAAAAGAAAATCTTCCATAGTTTTAATAGCAGGAGCCCCCCCTGTCAAAACACCAGAGCAATTAGAACAGGAAACAGATTTTAAAATCAGAAAAGATATGCACCTTGTTCTCGGTAAGGGTAAAATGTTAGATGCTATAATTGAATCAGCAATTAACACAGATTTTGGTGGAGAAATTAGAGCTATTATTAGTAGAGATGTTTATTCCGAATGGGGGCGTAATATTCTTATACCTAAAGGATCAAGAGTGTTTGGTAACTTTACCATTGGAGCTAGTGGTGCTTATGGACGAATTGCGATAGAATGGATAAGAATTGATTTACCAAGTGGATATACAATAAATTTTGCTGGAACAGGTACTGATAATCTTGGAAGAAAAGGCACTCAAGGAAGAGTGGATAATAAATTCAAAGAACGTTTTGGTAATGCTGTATTAAGCTCGGCATTTAATATTCTACTAGCGAGTGGTTTAGATAAAATAGTTAAACCAGTAACAAGTACCGAGGCTTCTTCTACTCAAAGTGCAGCTGCATCAGCTGCTGCTAATAGCGCTAATACTATTTTTGCACAATCTGGCGTTACTTCAGCAATGAAATTTGTACAAATTTGCTCAACTGTTCCAACGTCTATTGCAGATAAAACATCTTCTCTATTTACATCAATTAACACAGCTTGTACTACACCACAAGGTACAGCTACTGATGATCAAAGGCTAGCATCTCTGATGAGCGTCATAACTACAGCATCTACAACAGCTGCTCAATCAAGCACTGCTAGTACAACACCTTCGCAAACTCAAGATGCGTCTAAACAAGCGTTTACAGATGTTTCAGATGTTGTAAAACAAATGATAGATCAACAACAGTTTAATCCAACTACTACTATAGAACAAGGAACTCATATTAGAATCTATGTTAACAAAGATTATAAATTTCCTGCAGCAGTAATAAAAAAAGTAATAAAATGACATTTGCAGCGCTAGAAACATATTTACTACCATTTAAATATATTTTTAATGAAGATGGTGTAAATGAGGTTATGATAAACAAACCAAAGGAAGTTTGGGTTGAAAAAGCAGGCGAACTAAAAATGAAAACATTACCTGAGTTAGACATGGATCATTTACTTGGTCTTGGGAGATTAATTGCTCAATCTACTGATCAGGTAATATCAGAAGAAAAACCCCTGTTATCTGCTACTCTTCCAAATGGTTATCGCGTTCAAATTGTTTTCCCCCCAGCTGTTGAACCTAATGTTGCTGCATTTGCTATAAGAAAAGGTAGTACTATGCATTTATCTTTGGATCAATATGCGACAAAAGGAGCTTTTGACAACACTACTACTCAAAAATTGGTAGATGAAAACAACCCTATTTTAAAAAATTATCTTAAAGAAGGTAAAACAAAAGAGTTTATTAGGCATGCTGTGCTTTGTAAAAAAAACATCATTATTAGTGGTGGTACCTCAACTGGTAAAACAACTTTTACTAATGCTGCTTTAGGTGAAATACCTATTGATGAAAGGTTAATTACAGTGGAAGATGCACGAGAAGTTATACTGCATATGCATCCTAATCGTGTACATTTACTTGCATCAAGAGGCGGTCAAGGTCGAGCAAAAGTCACTACTCAAGATTTAATAGAAGCATGTTTACGTCTTAGACCTGACAGAATAATAGTTGGTGAATTAAGGGGATCTGAAGCTTTTAGTTTTCTTAGGGCAATAAACACGGGTCATCCAGGGTCTATTTCCACATTACATGCTGATGCACCTTCAATGGCATTTGAACAATTAAAATTAATGGTTATGCAAGCAGGTCTTGGCATGCCACCAGATGAGATAAAAAAATATATACATGCTGTTATTGATATTGTTGTACAACTAAAACGTGGTAGCAGTGGCAAAAGATACGTTTCCGAGATTTATTTTAAAGGTATGGAGGAATAAATATGAATTTTGCTGCAATAATGCGAAAAGCACGTAACATTTTCGGTCATTTGGTAATACATCCTTTCGTTTTATTTTGTACCTTGTGGTTAAATGGCTTACTTATCTCTTTTTCAACTAACGAATTTGCTCTTATTGGTCTAGATTCTACAGCTATTTTGCTAACCTATAAATGGACATATTGGTTGATTAATTCTTGGTCACAACTTAGTTTTGAAGCTTATAATTACTTAAAAATTAAGCTTATGTTAGCTATAATAGCTCCAGAACTAATTGTCGGTATTTATTATGTTAAAAATTTTAAAAGAATAAAAGCACTTCAATTCTTTTTACCTAAAGAGTCAGTTTACGGTTCTGCTGATTGGGCATCTCAAACTGACATTGAAAGAGCAAGCTTAAGGGCAAAACAAGGTATGTTACTTGGTCAAGATGACATAGGATATTTTGTGGCTGATGGTTTTCAACATTCGTTATTATTTGCTCCAACTGGTTCTGGTAAGGGTGTTGGTTTTGTGATACCAAATCTATTATTTTGGGATCATTCAGTGGTAGTACATGATATTAAGCTTGAAAATCATATGCTTGCAAGTGGGTGGCGAGAAAAAATGGGTCAAATAGTGCGTGTTTGGGAGCCGTCTAATCCTGATGGAATAACACATTGTTATAATCCGATTGATTGGGTTAGTAGCAAACCAGGTCAAATGGTTGATGATGTGCAAAAAATTTCTAATCTAATAATGCCTGAAAAAGATTTTTGGAATAATGAGGCAAGAAGTTTATTTTTAGGAGTAGTATTATATTTACTTGCAGATCCAACAAAAACAAAATCTTTTGGTGAAGTTGTTAGAACAATGCGTAGTGATGACGTTGTCTATAATCTTGCTGTTGTCCTTGATACTCTTGGTGATGCTATACATCCCGTATCTTATATGAATATAGCAGCTTTCTTGCAAAAAGCTGACAAAGAACGTTCTGGTGTTATATCTACTATGAACTCATCTCTAGAACTTTGGGCGAATCCTCTGATTGATGCCGCAACTGCATCATCTGATTTTAATATTATGGAATTTAAAAAAGTTAAAACGACTGTTTTCGTTGGTTTAACACCAGACAATATTCAACGTTTACAAAGGTTAATGCAAATTTTTTATCAACAAGCCACCGAGTTTTTAAGTAGAAAAATTCCTAATGAAAAAGACGAACCTTATGGTGTAATGTTTTTAATGGATGAATTTCCAACTCTTGGAAAAATGGAACAATTCAAGGCTGGAATTGCATATTTTCGTGGATATAGAGTACGTCTGTTCTTGATTATTCAAGATACCCAGCAATTAAAAGGAACTTATGAAGAAGCAGGGATGAACTCATTCTTGTCGAATTCTACATATCGTATTACTTTTGCTGCGAATAATTACGAAACAGCAAATTTAATATCTCAATTATGTGGAAACAAAACCGTTGAGCAATCTTCTTTTAATAAGCCATTATTTTTTGATTTGAACATTTCAGCAAGAACACAAAGTGTTTCAAAAGTACAGAGAGCTTTACTTTTACCACAAGAGGTAATTCAGTTACCAAGAGATGAACAAATTATACTTATTGAATCTTTTCCACCGATTAAATCAAAGAAAATTAAATATTTTGCAGATAAGTTCTTTACAAGTAAGCTTTTACCCCCTACATTTATACCGACTCAGGAACCTTATGACCCGAAAGGAACTGCTAACGCTAAAAAAGCAGAATCTGAGTTAGCAGAATAATTAGTTATTTCTATGAGATGTAATGAAATAGTCTCGAAATTTTTATCAAAAGCGTTTTAAATGAAATTTAATTTTTTGCTAGTCGTTTTTGCAATTCATTTTTTAGAAAAAATTACATTACTGCTTAAAATTTGATTAAACAGGGGTGATATGTAATTATATTTAAAAAAAATAAAATGCGTCTTGGAATAATTGATATTGGTTATAATGCTATCAGAGCTGTAGTCTACGAAGATAATTTGATTGGATCTCCAGAAATATTCAACGGCAAGTTTAAAAATGATATTTTGTCACTCCTTATTCATGAGGAATTAGATATAAAGCATCAAGCTTATTTATCGATAAATTATATATTGCATATTTTTAAAAAATTACAAGTAAATAGAATTAGGTGCGTTGCAACCGCTGTACTTAGAGGTCAACCAAGAGCGGATGTTTTTGTAGAGTTTATAAAGAAAAAATATAATCTTACTATTGAAATTCTATCAGGAGAGCAAGAAGCTTATCTAACAGCACTTGGTTTAATGTCTGGTATCTCTGATGTTCATGGTATAGCAGCTGATCTTGGAGGTGGTAGTTTAGAACTAATTGAAATTGATGGTAGAGTGATGGGTAAATTAAACTCTCTTGCTCTTGGTACTAAAGTAATTACTAACAGAAAACTGGAAAAGTTGGAAGATATAACCAAAATTATTAAGGAAGAATATGGTAATTATCAATATAAAAATTTGTACTTAATTGGTGGTGCATTAAGATTTATTTGTCGATTTTTTGTTGAATTTACTAAATATCCTTTAAAAAACTTGCATAATCTTAGTATTTCCTGCAAAGACTTAAACTCTTATTTAGACAATATACAAGATTTACCTTCAAATAGAGTTAAATTTTATAATAAAGCTCTTAATCAGAATGCAATACTAGTTGCTCAAGCAATGTTAGAGGTTTTTAAGCCTGAAAACATAATTGTTTCTATATTCGGTCTTAAGGAAGGGGTAAGATATGAGATGCTACCAGAGACTGAAAAAAATCAAGACATAGTTCTACAGAAAGTAGTCTATTGTTGTAAATATAAATTGGAAGAAACAAATTTTGACAAATATTACGAGATTATTTCCCCTTTGTTGGAAGATTCTAAAGATAAGGATTTATATCAATTATTAAAGTTGGTAATAATTTTACAATCACTGAATAAATATTTTGATCAAACATTGCCTCCGAAAGCAATTAATGAATATATTTTAAATTCAGAAATTCCGTTTACTCATCGTCAAAGGATAATGATATTAGTCGCATTATCGTATTTTTCAAACTTTAAACCAGATTCAGATTTAATTAAAACTGCCAAAAAATTTCTTTGTATAAAAGATTTTAAACATAGTCAAATTATAGGTCATTTTATGAGGATAGCAAAAGATATAGATGGTTTTTATTTTACCACACCATCTTTTTCTATCACTAATAAAAATTATTATTTAGAAATTGTAAGTACGGATATTCTACCACGACCTATATTTGAAAAAGTATGTGACAGATTGAAGTCTATTGCATTTATTAGAAAAACAAGTCTTGGTAAATAAAATTTAAGATATTTGTTAAATATTCTTGATTTTTGTTTAAAAAAAGTGTTGCGATAAACTTATACATACATTGATAATTAATAAAATAAGAAGAAGAACTGATATATCAGATTATAGTTAAAAGAAATAAAAAAATTTGATAATGATCGGATAGATTTATTAGCTCAGAATAAAAATTTAAAACGAGAGTGTAAAAATTTAAAAGCATTGGAACAGTAGATATTAGTACTCTTGATGCTTGGGTAAAGCTAGTTTACAAAACAAATATGAAGAACTCTAACGGTTACATTGTGACCGATCCGTCTAAAACTTCATGAAAATAATCTTCTAGCAGTTGCAGCACTTGAAAATTCTCAGTCTAAAGCTCCATATGAAGCTGAAGTAGACCAAGTAGCTTCTTTTATGATGGCTTATGGTAATGTAGAATTAGCTGGTAAATCCGAGAAAGGGCAGGATGTCATCAATAGTAACGATATGATCGTTAGAATACAGGAATTTCTGGAAGTAGTCTCTTACGATGTAGTTACTAATTTTCTGATGCAAATGACTAATCAGGCCGCAGCAGCGGTAGCCGCCCTTGAATATGCTCAATTAGACGATACGGTAATTAAAAATTTTACTGCTCAGGTAACGGATGTTCGGAGATTTATCACCGATTCCAAGTTTTCCGCCTTTAAACGCCTTCAGGTGATGATGCAGTACAAGGAAAGGCTAGTATTGCAGCAAAGATCGTTTAAAGCGGGGTTCGGTAGATTCCTTGAATATAAGTAAGCGTAAATTTATCTGCACCTAATTAAGGATTTAAAAAACCTGGATCGATGTTATATGGTAGGATTGACTGCAGATCTTGCTTAGTTTTCGCTTTATGAATATTTGCAAACAAATATC
>Ga0222713_10000580_pt1 | contig 41333 bp, 51 predicted proteins | sample C33_649DmetaG_FD_165061 | JGI IMG/M metagenome (GOLD analysis project Ga0222713, IMG submission 165061) | Estuarine water microbial communities from San Francisco Bay, California, United States - C33_649D | ecosystem: Environmental > Aquatic > Marine > Unclassified | place: USA: California... | reverse complement strand
TCCGCCAACGGTTGCACATTGTCTGGATGCAGTGGATGTGCTGGACCATAGCCCGGTTCGCCCAGTGTCCTTGGTTCTGAAAAATATTCGCTTATTTCTTTTATTTTCATCCTTCTGCTTGTGAGCCATCAATCATTGACAAATTAAAATTTTTAGAAATCGATACCAGATGTCCAGCACCAGCAAAATACACACCTGGTTGCTTTTTCCCAACAAGGTGTTTGTCTCTTTCTCCATTGGCTCCTTTGGCTATCTTTGCCATAGGAGAGTTGTTGTTTTCGTAGTTGTCAAACATCTCTTTTTCACCTGTGTCTAAGAATTTCCTCACATTTTCTGGAGTGGCCTGTTGTTGGGCCAACGCAAGGAAATCCGTCTGCGGAGTGCTTCCCGCCTTTAGAAATTTTTCCATTGACTGAGCATTCACAGCCACACCTGGAAATTGCCAGGTTGGATTTTTAATTAGGTTATTAAATATTGTTTCGTTGGGATTGGCTCCCGCCGCTTTGGTTTGAGAGTTTCCGCCATCATCCACATTGGCAAACATGGTGTAAAGGAATCGCCAATCGTTAGCATTAATTTTGTAATCTGCGTCCCAACTGCCTTTGAACCCTGCGCCTCTATCCATACTTGCTCTGAAAGTGGAGTAAGGGCCAAAATCTGCACCAGATGTGCCTTCCCCCCAATAGCCGTGTTCGTCACCCACTTTCTCTATTTCTGCTTTAATTCTTGGATCTAGTTTGATAGGAGTCCTGTGGTTATCACCCACAAGAACTTTTTGTTTTGGAGTCTGAACTATAACACCAAGCGGTGCTACTCCAATTGCTTCTGTTATTTCTCTTATTCTCATTTCAGTGTGCTTTTGAGCATCCACTGATGTTTGTTGTGTGCGTCTATCCTGCCCGCGATGAAGTCACCAAATCCGTGTAGGTGGTTCTCTTCCAACATCATAAACAATTCTGTTAAACCTGTAATAACTTTTTCGTTGGATGCAATTAATCTTTTGTACATCTCATCAGACCCTGGTATCGTGGACTCTTGTTCTATGCCAGCGAGGTCCATAAATCTGTTGAACACGCCTGGAGCGAAAGTGTCCAGTGTACGTAGCTGTTCCGCAAACTTGTCTATAGATTCCTGCACGTCCTCGTAGATATCTCCGAATAACTTGTGATCCTGTGAGAAATGACGACCCTCCACGTTCCAGTGGTAGTAGTGCGCCTGTAGATAGAATAGGAACACATCTGCGAATACTTGTTTTGCTCGTAGTTTGATTTCTGATGTCATTTGCTGTTATTTAGCGAAAATCCACGAGTATAAAAAAGGATCCACGTCCTTTAATTGTGTGGTCCTGTGAGAGTCTTGTTCGGCTATTTCCTTTGATAACGCATCATGTACTACAGAATCGTAATTATTCTGTTCGTATTTCTCTATATAACTTTTTATGGTAGTCCTGAACTCTGATGCTTGCCAGGGTGAAATTTTTATGTTTGTAACTTTGTTTAAAGCTTCTAAATAAACACTTCTGTGTGAATAAGGCACTGGCAGATGTGTCCATTTATCTCCTACAACTTGGTTGAGATGTATAACATCAGTGAACTGTCGCATCCATTCTACGGTATCAGCAATTTTGTGTAGAACTAAATTAGAAGGCACTAGATTAAATTTAACAAAATTAGCGTGTTTGGAAACAAATTTTACATTTTCCTCAAACTGACTCCATCCGAGTGGGTATCTCACATAACATCCTAATTCATTGAGTGCATCACATGATATCAGCACAGAGACATTCTTGAAAGCAGATATAATTTCCTTCCATTTTTCGGGCAATCGTTTTAGATTTGACGTTATCATGAGTTCGCAATCTGGATTTTCTTTTATTAGTCTATCGCATAACTCCTCATACGATTTATTGTATGTGGGTTCTCCTCCGCTGAGGTTAATTTTTTTTAATTTTTTTAAATCATATTTGTCAAAGTTATGGGTTGGAATAGTGATAGGAAGTCCTTTTTCCTTGCTCCATAGTGTACTCGATGCCGGTCCACACGTCTTACATTTTAAATTACAAGTGGGATCATTTAGGATATGTATACTTTCTATGTTTGGTTGTGCTGGATCAGGAGCGCCAAATTTTTTAATCCAATCCGTAGTTTCAGTAATTCTTGGACTTAATTCTCCTTCTGATTCAAATTTATAACAAATATTGCACTCTTTAGGTTGTTGTCCCTGTAACATTTCTTGTCTAATAGTCTCTAGAGTTCTATTATTAATTATTTTTCTCCCCCAACAACAAGGTTTTTGTTTTCCAAATAGATCTTGATGCTCGTGTACCCATGGCAATACACATATCGCTTTATTTTTGTGAGTATTGAATATGGACATTGGTCCTATTTTTTATTCTTAGGCATTGGGTTTTCGCCTGTCAATCTTGGCAATGCGAACCACAATCGAAACCATTCGTCCGTGCCTGGACGTATGTTGTGTTTCCTTTGATATTCTGCTTTTTCCGTGCCGGTGTGTGATATGTTCTCGCCGAAACTAGGCTCTGTTTTATTTGGTATCCCAGCTAATCTTTTTAGTTCCTGTATGTCCACTCTGTTCCCTCGCTTGTCTCTTTATATCAGCATCTGAATACTGTAGTTTGGCTCCCATCATTCCTGAAGCACCTTTTGCGATACCTGGTTCCAGTTTCTCAACTTTGCCACCTTTGGCTAAAAATTCTGCCATTTGTTTTTCTAATTCTGTTCTTGCCTTGTGTTTGGCTTCTCTCTCATCCTCTGTGAAGCTGTCTACGTATTTTCTATTGATATCAATTGCCATGCTGTTCTCCGTATTTGTTTAATTCTTGTTGTACTTTAATTATACTATCTTTGTTGGCTTGATACAAGATACCGAATCCACCTTTGGCTTCCCATCTCTCTATGTTAACCGGACGATCGTCTATCAGTATGTTGGGAGTGCCATCCTTCTGTTTAGCCCATTTTTCTTTACGACCTGACACAATAACTTCATCTGGTTTTTCAATGTTCTTAGAGATCCATACTTTTTTCTGTGCGGCGGAGTTCTCGTGATCTCCTATCAGTGGTGATGTCAGGATGGAAAAATGTCCGCCTGTGGCTGATTTGATCAATTGTATTAGACCATCCGCGGATGGAAATTTTGGCAGTGTTGAAAAAAAGTCTGATCCTGTTATTCTATCAATTACTTCTTGTTTTAATTCTCCACCTGTTTTTACAGATGTTAATTCTTTCCAGTGTTTTACTCCGTACATCTTTTCCACACCACCAAAGAAGTCAGCGATTACACCATCCATATCTAGATATATCACAGGTTGTTTTTTTGCCATTTCGTCTTCAGTATACAACTTCTCGTTGTTTAGAGCAACCACAGATCCTAATCTTGTCTGTAGCAGATCATAAAGTTTTTTACCATTATTACCACCCAATATAATTTTTTCAAATGCTTTTTGCTCACCAGTGGATGCAAATTCTCTGGCTTTTGATGCTGATGCTCCAGACACATCATCACCGTCAGGATCTCTTTCACCTGCACTTACCACATCTATTTTGTCAAATTGGTAAAGTTGATTGCCTGCTTTATCAGGTTTACCATTGTATTGGTTGAGTAGTTTTTCAAATTCTTGCACTCTATCTGATCCAGCGATCATTACCACTCTCGTTCTGCCTTCATTCTGTATCTTTTGCAATGCCTGTATTATAGTTTTCACTGAAGCATCACCAATCACAAGATCAGGATAGAACTGTTGTATGTAAGATTGTTTTTCTTGGAAACTCAATGGATCTGTTTTGTTATTCTGTTTTTGTGATAGAAATACATATCCTTTACCGTCAACCTGTTGTGCAGTAGACACAACTTTGTTGAGTAATTTTTGATGACCTATTGTGGGTGGATTGAAGCGACCAAAAGCAAATACTGCCGTTGAGCGATTGTCCTCTCTAAGAAACAGTTCCTTTAATAACATCGTATTCGCCTTGTTTGATATTTTCTAATTCTCTATCTGCAATAATTTCTGCGACACGAAGTCTAACTTCTTTGGGAAACATATTTTTGACATCTTCGTCCGGTTGTCCGTATTCTTTCACGTATTCTTTCGCCGCGTCATCTACGAGATACATCCATAATTTTTTTGCTTTTTCGTGATCATAAACATTCTTTGCAATTTTTCTTTGAAGGTTTTTGATGATAGGCATAAATCGTCTTCTGTATAGATCTTCGTTGTTCATAATGAAAAGATCTAATTCATTTACTGCGTTTGAGTCTACGTTCTCTATAATGAATTCGTTGGCTTTTACCATTTTCTACAACTCCAGTATCTTGCTTTGGTCTTTGGTCCTGGGTTGGCGCAGTTGTGTCTTGCTCTGAAACTTTTTCTTGCTTTAGGATTGGATTTTCTAATCTTCATAGTTTTTTGTCCTAAACGTCTTGCTGAAGATCCACCGTGTCCAAAGTTGACTTTTTTGATGTTGCCTGTTTTTGGATCTTTGACATATACCTTGAATTTCTTAACATCGCCTCTCATAGGCTTGTTTAGTGGAACTTTTCTGCCACCGTATTCTGCTTCCCACAGTTCGTCTTCAGGATAACCTAATTCACCAAATGCTTCGTAGAACGCATCATCATCCTCAAAAGTTATTTCATCTGCTTCTGGAAACGGTTCGTAGGACTCGTCTTCCTGTGCGTTTCCCGCCATTATACCGTCTATTCTTGCTAGTATTGTTTTGATGTCTTCGTAATGTATGCTCATACTCTGTATTTATACTAATACAGGTTCTCCAACAGCCACATATAAAAAGGCGAGCTAAATTTCAGTTTCCATTCGCCGTTATGACCCATACAAGTTACATTTTTAAATGATTCAGGCAGTTCTATACCTGCATTTTTTTGTTGTGTAGCCCATGGTTCTGGATATTTTGGAACATATAAACCTTCGTAAATTAAACCACCTATATCTATATCATCAATTTCTACAGCATTTATATGTAGTAATTGATCTTTTATGATTTTTCCGTTTTCTACTATAGTTTGTGTTTTATCTTTACCTTCTCTCTGAATAATAAGTTCATAAGTTTGATCTGATTCTAACTCTTGTGTAAACTCTAAAACATCAGGTTTATCTGAGGTACCTTTTATATCTTGTTTTTCTACTATTATTTTGTTGTTTAATAAAATAGAAACCTGTGGAGGTTTATCAAAATATTCGCTATAAAGTTTAATTAAAAATTTTATTTTTTCTTTGTCAGCCATTGTATATAAACTCCAATCCTGCTTTACTTCCTATATATGGTTTATTTAAGTCCTTACGTACAAGTTCTAGAGTCATATTGGTTCCTTCAAAAACCACTTTCATATACTTGTCTGTTTGGGTTAACACTTCCGCTGTTTTAACTTTACCATTGTCTATGCAATGTATTTCTACTGTTTCCATCCTAATGCTATCTTTCTGTCCATTTCCATTTCAGCGATCGCTTTGTCGCTCACACCGTTGATTTTTGCTATTTGCATATCTATGTCTATCATCTTCAATTTTAGATCTGCAATTTCTTTCTCTTTGCCTTTTTGTTTCATTAATTTAGATAATTTTTCTTCTGCTCTGATTTTCTGGCAACCAGGTCTCTCATTCTGCATACCAAAGAAACTCATACAAGCACCCCAGAATTTCTTGCTTACCTGCATTGCTGGTACAAACTTATTATCTCCCTCAACACCTGCCACGTTCTGACGATACTCTAGACTAAATGATGTTTTCCATTCTAAGTCTGATTTAGGTTGTGATGAGTAGTAGATACCTATGTCTTTCTCTGGTGTTTTGGCACTTAGATCTGCTCGTACATTATCATATATCACTTCTCCATTTAATGTAGTAGCATATGGAACATTTAGATTTACTGCACCTTTTTTAATTCTATTAGGCATAGAGTAAGTCATACCCCACTTACTAGTATCATCTATCTGTTTCTCCCACCCAATTTTCATAGATTGAGTTTGCAAAGTATCAGCACTAGTGATCATTGAATTAGATACAGTATTAAGTTGTGTATACCCTTGACCCACATCAAATGAGAATGTATTGCTACCCATTTTGTATTCTATTCCTACCTGTCCAAATTGTGTATCATTATTTTTGCCCACCGCAAGTGCACCTTCCGTAGTGTTACCTAACCACGTGTTCTGTTCTGACATATAGCCCACTGTGGTTTTGAATTTTAAATTTTTTGTAAGGTCCCAGTCTTTAGTAATATTGGTTGTCCAATCACCTTTAGTGTCAGTGGTATTATATAATCCAAATGTTAAATCTTTCCCAATCATATACTGTCCGCCCTGTTCAAATGCTCCATACTGCTGTTGGAATGACAGGTAAGGTAATCCTTGTTGTGCCGCTCGCACATCACTGAATTTACGATTGTCTTTGACAACTATTCCTTTAGTCATATTCACATAGAAGTCTCGAGCAAACTCGTCCACAATCATTACTTTGTTCAATTGTGGAATATTGCTCAATGCTGACAGAGACGAACCAGAACCACCTGTGCCGGATAAACTTACCGTGCTGACAGACGAGGTGGTTCTGCCCGTAGTTGGAATACCAACCGCCCCAACTGGACGAGTGGCTCTTTCCAAATCCATAATTCCTGCTCCGTGAACATTTACATTATAATCTGTTATACTTTTATTTGCTGTTGTGGTTAATAGTTTGACCACATTCTCACCTTTCATATAAGGCCACATCTGCCTAACCAATGCAACACCACCTGTCACATAAGGTGCCGCCATTGATGTACCAGCCATCGTTCCGTATGTGCCATCATTCTTAGTTGAGTATGTCCATCCTGGTGCTAGTATATAAAAATCTGAAACTTTATATGTGTCTGTACACGTGTCAGCGACAACAACCTGACAGATATGTCCTGCTTTGTTGGACCAACTTGCTACATTGCCATTTTGGTCCACAGCGCCTACAATCAACATTTTACCACCTAACAGTAGATTGCCATCGCTGTCAACTGCTGTGGCAAAATAGCCTGGATTGGCTGGAACTGCAAGTCCTTGGTTACCTGCAGAGTTAACCACAATTAGATCTTTGTCAGTGGCCGCTTTCCATTCTATAGGTGATTGTTCGTTATAAAATACCCCTGCTCCATAGTTGTATCTTGAATCTGTACTCTTGTATGTGCCATCTGACAATGAAGTTAGGCTGTTTCTAAAATACACATCATAGTTGGAATTGGCAGATATGTTACCAACAGATGCACCTTGATCCGCCGCCCAACTAAACCCTTGTGCGGCCAACGAAGTATTTGCGTAAGATGAATTTGTAATCTTAATAACCACTGCTTTGGAATCAAATGCCACACCGTGTGTGCCTGTGCCATCTTTTTTAGCAACAATAGATCCTAACACGTGAGTACCGTGCCCTTGTATATCGTTTATTCCTGTTCCTGTATAATCTATTGTGGCAGTTACCTGTCCAGCGAATTCTGGATGATCTGTATCATATCCTGTGTCAGCGACTGCTACTGTTACACCTTTACCAGTCCAACCTCTTGAGTAGGCATCTGATGCTTTGACCTGTTTCTTACCACCGTTAGCCCAGCCTTGTAGAGCACCACTGGAATCTCTGTCTAGATATTCGTTGGTCTCGTATGTGCTCTTGACTGACGAGTATCCAGGTGTTCTTGTACCTAGGTTAGGATCACTGTCTGTGTAGGCATTAGATATTGTTTCTGTGCTGACTAACACTCCAGGATTGTCGTTTGTGGTCACAGTTGCGTTCTCTGTACTGGTAGATTTTGTTATGACCTCTGATCTAGTGGTTGTGCTCACAATCACTGTAGCAATACTGGTAGCGACCACAGGTGTGCCCGTGGAATCCACAGAAGTGCCATTAGAGTATGTGGTTCTAATATTAGGTGTTGTAGTGGTAGTAGTTGTTACATCTTTTTTCACAACATCTGTATAAGTTCTTGTTGCAGTCACCGCGGTGGTTGTGGGAGTGACTGTAGTGGTTGTGGTTATAGTATAAGTCCTTCTGGTAGTGGTACCGTCACTGTTCGCTGTGTCCACTACATTGTTTGTAGTTGAAGTAGTTGTGACTGCTTCTCCTGTTGTGGTAGTGGTTGTGTCCTCTCCGTCCACATATGTGGTCACCGTGTAGGGATCTCCATCAACCGCTGTGGAGACCACAGTAGGGTCTAATGTGACCGTTCCTGTTACAGTTACCTCTGGTTCTGGTGTAGGTGTAGGTGTAGGTGCTGGTGTTGATAATTCTGAAAGTTTTGTTGAGACGTGTTCAGTGACCGTAGTGCTTCTTTTCTCTGCTATGATAGTGGTCACAGTGTTGTTGTCCGCTACTCTGTTGAATTCTTCTGTGGAAATGCCCGTGCCAGCGGAAACTTTCTGTACAATAGGTTTTACCGTTTCTGTGAGATATAGATAGGCCGCATATGCGTCCTTGTAGGAATTGGAATTGTAGATAGCCAGTTTCCTGTCCGTGCTCTGTGAATTTATCAGTGCCACGGTCTGTGACCATAGGGTTTCTGCTGAGGTTATGGTACTCAAAATAGTAGATGCTGACTGTTTGGTCTTGGCATCTGGGTTGGTGATAGCACTCAGTGAAGATAAGTCCCCGCCTGATATTAAAGATTGAAAAGTAGAAAGTGTGGCTGAATATGAACTGACTATGGATTCTGATCCCGCCAGTTGTGATACTGTATCGTCAACGAAAGAGGTCACCGTCCCGACAGCGCCACCACCGCCACCACCACAGTTCTGTAGCATCAAGCCCATTGCGGACGTCAGTAATAATTTTCTAAGATTGTTTTTAAGAGCCATAGAACACCCCCATTAGATAGGCACCCAAAAGGAATGCGATAGTGTACTTGGTTAATAATGTGAATGTCTTGTTTACCTTGTAGCCATTCTCTCGTAGGCATTGCACGTGAGCATCCATGGTTTCTGGAGTCACTCGAACTTCTACGAATTCTAGATTTTCTAGTTCATTGTCTGTCATATGTTAATAATACAACAGATACAGTATAAGTCAACAGAGTTGATCTTAATTAAAAGTCAATAAAATCAATGACTTATTAGTGATTGTATAGAATTTTTGTAACAGCGCCAGCCGTCATTCCAGTAAATTTTGCTCTCGTCCAAACAAAATTACCTGTAAAGTTTACACTAGAAACTGTGGTACTTTGATCTGTAGTGAATGTGGTACCAGTGATATCAAACCAATCAGATTCGGTAGGTGTTGTGGCCAATGATCCCTGCATTTTAGCAGAACCAGTGCAGGTAGAATTAACGTGGTATGCCACAGTGTGTATGCCGTCTGTTTGTGCATAATAGCCATCACCTTTTTCTTTAGCAGTTACAAATCCTACATAATCTACAGTAACACTTGCACCAGCAGATTCGGTCGTTACTGTTTCTTCTACAGTGATTGATAAACCATTTGAAGCAACACTGCTAACAGTGAAAGTTGAATTGTTGTTCGTTGTTCCTGTTATAGTGATTAGATCGTATTGTGCTAGATTCGCTAGGCTTGTAGAAGTTGTTCTAATAGTTGAATCAGTGTTTCTAAAAGAAATATCCGTACCTGTAATGTTCACTTTGTGTGATCTTTGATTAGAAATAGTTGTGCTTGACTGTGCCATTGTGATTATTTATCGAGATCTTTGCGTTTAAATCTTTCGGTCTTTGATGCTAGTCCATACACAGCGGCCAATTCTTGTGGTTCCATACCATCAATAAGTGTAATCTTACTGTAGGGTATTTTTAACATAGGTGCTTCAGGTTCTATTTCATATTCTTCATCTGCTATACAATGATCGTCTTTAATCTCTGCTACTCGTAGAGTTTTTGAAAGAATCACAGGGTCACCCATATACATTTTACGCACAGGTGCATCAACCAATGTACCCACTTTAAATATTTTTTTGTCTATTAGTTTTTTTATTATTTCAGTCATTTTATATTTTAACAAACTTTATAATTTTGTCAATGTGTTCTCCCAAAATCATATGAACAGGAGTTAAACATTTTTCATCTGTGATATAAAAATATCCAGTGCCGTTATAATCACTTTTGCCTCTCAGCCACCATTCCTGCATTTTGTTGGCAGGTCGCCCCACATCGGGTTTATCCAACAGATAACTGGCAAGACTACGAGCCATTCTGTCTTTTGCTTCATAACAGCCGTCTTTCATCCAGATCTGATATTGATATTTTTTATGAGGCAGTCTCGAACATACCACTGTGTGTTTGTTCATCTTTAGATCAAAATTTTTAGAAGTTTCAAAACAATCAATCCATTGGTCCCAGAATGCTGTTATAAGTTCGTGTATAAGTTTTTTATTGCCGTACATTATGACTTCGCCGTCTTGTATCCTAAAGTTCATTTGTCTTCTGTACTTTCGTATTACGTATGCCAATGCTCGTATCTCGTTTTTGTGTTTGTCAATTTTTATATACTTTTCCATAAACACGTGACCTTTAAAAGCAAGGGGATCTTGCAATACCCGATTTAAATGCTCGTCAGTGGTTGGATACAGCCATCCAGCCCAGGGCATCTTAAAGACTGCCTTGTGTGTGTATCGTCCGTAGAAGAGTTTATTGTGCGTTTTTCTCATCTGCCACTTTGGGTTTGAATTGATCAGTCACTATTGCTTTTTTATAAACTAATTCCAGTTTATCTTCCTTTAGATTGACTTCTACCCTACCACCATCTTGTAGATCACCAAATAGGATCATTCTTGAAAGTGGTTTTTTGATCTCATCGTCTATGATTCTTTGTAGAGGACGAGCACCCATTTTATCATCAAATCCTTTTTCTATTAGATGTTCTATTGCCTGTTCTGTGGCATTTACTTCAACTCTCTTCTCTGTGGTCATTGTGTTCAATTCTAATAGGAATTTGCCCACAATCTTCTTCATTGTCTCTTTGGCCAGTTTAGAAAACTTAACAATAGCATCTAGTCTGTTCCTGAATTCAGGAGCGAAGAAGTTTTTGACAGCATCATCATCTTCAGTTCTATCAGCTTCTCCAAACCCTAGATTGCCTTTTTCCATCTCTGCCGCACCTAAATTTGAAGTTAGGATCAACACAATGTTTCTACAGTCTGCTTTCTTGCCATTGGAACCTGTGACCGTACCATAGTCCATTATCTGCAACAGCATATTGGATACATCTCGATGTGCTTTCTCCACCTCATCAAACAACACCACTGCGTGTGGATTCTTCTCAATTTCGTTGATCAGCATACCACCACCCATATGCGAGTCTTCGTAGCCCACATAACCTGGAGGTGAACCAATCAATTTCGCAATAGAATGCTTCTCTTGATACTCTGACATATCAAATCTCAGCAGTTGAACTCCTAGAGTAGATGCCAACTGTTTGGCAGTTTCTGTTTTACCGCAACCAGTTGGTCCTAGGAATAGGAATGATCCCACAGGCTTGTTCAGTGATTTTAACCCTGCTCTGGATACTAGTATCTTGTCTATCACTTGATTCAGTGCCTCGTCCTGTCCAAACACCTGCATTTTCATTTTCTCTTCTAGTGTTTTTAGATTGACTGCTTGTTTTTGTGACAACTGCTCTATAGATATACCTGTGATTTTGGATACTTCGTGTATGATCTCCTCGTGATCAATTTTGCCATTTTCAATACCTTTCAACCTCAAACGAGCACAAGCGGAATCAACTATATCAATTGCCTTGTCTGGCAATTTCTTGTCAGCGATAAATTTCTGCGAGTATTCCACAGCATCTTCACAGGCCTCATCTGTAATGGTGCATCCGTGAAACTTTTCGTAATAGTGTTTGATTCCTTTTAATATTTTGACAGCAACATCATTGGTAGGTTCGCCCACCTGCAATCGTTGGAATCTTCTCATCAGTGCTCTGTCTTTTTCAAAGAACTTACGATATTCTTCCCAAGTGGTTGAAGCAATTACTTTAATATTAGATTTGGTCAGCACAGGTTTGATCATATTCGCAAGATCCATACCTCCTGATCCTGTGGATCCAGCACCCACCATCATATGTGCTTCATCAATGAACAATATACATTTACCTTTTTGATCCAGTGCATTCAACACCATTTTCAATCTCTCTTCAAAGTCACCTCGGAATTTTGAGCCAGCCAGCATTGAGGAAATGTCTAAACTAAACACAATATGATCTTTTAAATATGCAGGAACGTCTTCCTTGTTCTTGGCAATCCTACGAGCAAGTCCTTCCACTATGGCAGTCTTACCCACTCCAGGATCGCCCACTATCAGCACATTGCTTTTGTTTCTACGTGCTAATATTTGTTTTAATACCTCTAACTCGTCTTCTCGGCCAATCACAGGGTCAATCTTCTTGTCAAAATACTTTTGATTTAAATTTTCACAATAACTTCTTAAGACTTTGTCTGCTTGATTTGGTCTTAATTTTTGTTCTGGTCCTGCACTTGGAATGTCTCCCTCGCCTAGGATTTGTTCTGACTGTACAAGATCCTGTATGTCTTCTTTGTTTATTTTATATTGTTTCAAGAACGCGGCACCATAACTTTTCTTTTCTGCGAATATGCTCAGCAGTACATCCAATGATGTGACATCCTGTCTACCTTGGAACAGTGCCTGTGTAAATGCTCTGTTCATCAGTCTTTCCAATGAAGCAGTTTTTCTTGGAGCAATCGGAGTCGCTGATTTGGATGTTATGTCTCCGCATTTAATATCCAAATAGGTTTCAACTTCTTTTATGAGTGCTCCTACATTTACTTTAAAATCAACTAACACCTGTCCAACGTCTTTATCTTTGATCAGAGCAAGAAGTAGATGTTCTATTGTGACGTATTCGTGTTTCCTGGTTTCTGCTTCTTTGACTGCTTGTTCAAATATATTCTCTAAACTGTCGCTGGCTTCTAACATTAGTTGTTGTTCTCCTCTGCCTTTTGATTAAATGTAATTCCATTGATGTGGTCCAGCTCGTGTTGGAAACATCGTGCTTCTAATCCTCTCAATGTTGCTCCTTGTGTTTCACCTTTCATATTCTGCCATTCCGCATCTATTTCTATGTGCCTGTACACATTGTAATACGTGTCTGGAAAACTCAAACATCCTTCTTCTCCTATTTCTACTTCATCAGATGCTTTTATTATCCTAGCATTGTAAAGTATAGCAGGTTTTTTAAATTCGTCAAATGAACTGTGTCCCATACCAAAAAATCTCTGTGCTAATCCAATCTGGTTAGCGGCCAATCCTATACCATTAGCAGTAGTCATACAATGTAAGAAGTCTTGCTCAAATTGCGACCAGTCCTTGTAGCCCATAGGGGGAGAGAAAAAATGCACAAGATGGCTCGTTTGATGCAGTACGTAATACGGATTTGTGTAAATGCTTATGTGGGTCATAGTCCTTTTATCTGCTCCAGTTCACGTTCAGTAAGTTGTGGAATTATAATATTAATTCTCACAAGGATATTTCCTCTTATATTTAACGCATCGTGTATGGGCATTCCGTGACCTTTTAGATTGATCACAGTGCCAGGTTGTGTGCCTCCGGGCACTCTTACTTTTAATATTTTATCATCCAGTGTGCGTATTTGAAATTCACAGCCTCTCATCGCTTCAAATGCCGTGATGGTTCTGTCGGTCCATATGTCGTTGCCCTTGCGTGTATATCCGTCTGAGTCCAACACAGACACTGTCACTAATAAATCTCCACGCGGAATGTTCTTGTCAGTGTCGTCACCTAAATTTTTATATTTGAAAGTGGCGCCATTTTGACAGCCTGCGGGTATCTTAACTGACACGATCTCATCTCGTCCTGATGGCAAACGTAGACTGAGAGTTTTCTCTATAGATTGCATCACTTCTTTTATGCTCACACTGATTCTGATGTTTACACTCTTATTGGCTCTAGGTTGTTTACGATATACACGAGTCTGTCCTCGTCCCCCTGGACCAAACCCAAACCCAGAAAAAAAGTCTTCGAATACATCTTCCGTAAAAAAATCATTCATATTAAAAGAGAAGTTTTCTCCAGAACCAAAATTGCGTTGTCCATACTTTCGCATGGTGTCATATTCTTGACGTTTCTGAGTATTCTTTAGGGTATCGTAGGCTTCGTTGATTTCTTTGAATTTGGTTTCGTTACCACCTTTGTCAGGGTGATGCTGTGCCGCCAGTTTGCGAAAAGCGGATTTGATCTCATTGTCAGAGGCAGTTTCACTCACACCTAAGGTGTCGTAATAATTCTTCATTTTGTTTAATTATAAACTAAAATGTCGTTCTGTCAACGCTTTGGTAATTACGGATTGACTTGAGTGTTGGATACCTTAGCCGCTGGCGCTGGTTGTGGTGCTGGTGCTGGTGCTTGATTCAATACCTTAGAACCACTGTTTGTGTATAGACCAAACCAAGCCGCTCCTGCTCCTACCACTATGGAAACAAGACCTGCCTGTTCCATTGATGGTTTGTCCAATGCCATAAACCAATGCACCACTTTGATCAAGATGTACATATAGGTCAAAATGAATGCTCGAGGAAATATTCTCCAGGCATCTATGGCTTTGGCCAAATCAACTATTTTTTGATAACTTTCCATACTATTTCTTTTTAAACCAATTTAAAGGATTTACTTTTTCAGCCACGTCTTCCACTTTCTCGTTGACGTACCAACCCAATCCAAATCCAATGATTAATCCTAATGTAAAAAACATATTAGTTCACTCCTTCTATTTTTGCGTTTCTTTTTCTATGACCGTTCCACGCAACGAAACCGCCAATTCTTAGAGCCCAGTAAGCCAAGTAGTTCAACAGATGGAAACCATTCACTTGGATGTTGATGTCTCTGAATGTTCTGTCCATCCATCTCTGATCTTTGTCGCCTATTGTGGTCTTCTTGTCTGCCTTCAATAGAGTTTTGTATTTGTATCCGTAGTCGTGTACCAATCCACCAATCAATAATACTCCCACTGGTGATAGGAACGTTGCTAGGAATTTTGGAACACTTGCTCCATCAAATTGGAAACCTGCTGGGATCACATACTTCTCACCGTTCAGAGTGAAATAAAAATCTTTCATTATGGTCCAATTTCTCACACACATTATCCATAACCATATGGCACCAAAGAATCCTTTATCTTTTGTGGGGATCCTGATGGGTTGCATATGAGGTAGCTCGTCATATGAGAACTCACACTCTCTGACTTTCAAAACGTTCTTGTGAAAAACTCTGTCTGCGATGTTGATTCCCAGACCTATTAATACTAATGCGGCAACGATAGACCATTGCCAAAATGTCACTGCTAATTCTACGATATAATCCATATACGCTCCTTTGGTAATATGCTAATATTTACCAAAAGTTGGATTATTTTTTAGGTGCTTCTGTGTTTGATTTTGCGTCTTGTTCGTAATACTGTTTATACTTGTCCAGTATATCGTTGCTCTCTTTGAGCTTTGCTCTTATCTGAGCGAAGTTTTTAGATAATAATTCGTATTCTTTATCAGTCAATCCAAACAGCACGGGATCAATACCTTGTGCTTCCAGTTTCTTGAACACTTCTTCTGCGTTCTTGCTGGTTATGATTATCCAACGAATCTCTTCCATTTGAAGTGGTGTGGGTTTGGCCAGGTTCAGTTTCTCTCTGGGTTGCTCCACGGCGAACAGTTTGATTCTTTTCTCACCAATAGAACATCCTGACAATAACAATCCAAATAATATAACGATAATAATTCTATTCATTGTGTGGCACATAGTTAGGGTTTGCTAGTGAAGGACACTCTGTGTTGATCTCACTCTTTTTGGTTGCTTTCTTTTCTGCTTCTGTCAGTGGAGAACCAGATGCTATCTCAACACATCTGCCTGCTTTATTGGATGCTGAATTTATAATTTTCTCTATGGCTGGTGTTCGTTCTATGGCCACCTTGCCTAGGTCTCTGTTCTTCTTGTTGAACCTTTGATCCAGATCATTGAATTCTTTTCTCAGTGTGTTGACCAACTGATTGATCTCTTTGTTGGCTTTCATTATATCATTAAAATCTTTTTTCTGCTGTTCGATGACTTTTTGCTGTGAGTCCACTGCCTGTTCCAATTTGATCTGATTGGCTTTCAGTGTGGCATTGTCAGCTCTGAGTTTCATAACGTAAACACCAGCACCTGCTATTGAGGATATTATTAAAACTGTGAATATTAATCTAATACTTCCAAACATCTTTTTTCTTTCTGCCCAATCGATACCCTAATCCAAATGCTACTATCAGCATTGCCGCAATTAAAAGTGTGTGCCAAACTAAAAACATAATATACTACTATTTAATCCAAAAATTTTATCTGCCTACAATCTGGGTATTGTGCTTTCTGTGGTTTGAAGTTATTTTTGTTCTCACCAATATATTTGTCTAACAATAGCAGTATTCTTTCTGCGTGTTCAATAGGCATATTGTAATGATAGCCTGTTTTAAAAAACGTTTGTGTGTGCCACGGGTTGATTCTCATATCTCTACCATCCCAGCACATTTGTTTGGCTGTATGGTAAAATTGTTCGTTGTCACACAGTATGGCTCCACCTCTTTTGTTATCTAATGGTTTACCATTACCAAAACTTAAACATTGTAAATGTCCAGATCTGTACATATCTTGTCCCAGCCAACGAGCAGAATCCCATATTTTGGTTCCGTGTATTTGATATTCACCTTCCCATTTTTCATCGATTAATTCAAATTCTATACCTAATTTACGATAAACCATGGGCACAGAAAGATAAGTCCAACAACTGCTCTGAACCTTTTTAGGTTTTACTAATCTTAAACAGACTTCTATTGCGTGTGTACAACAGTCTGTTAGAACAACATATGGAGCACCTGTGAAATGTTTTAATGCTCTTTCTAGGACAAGTATCTTGTCATGACTCATTATGCTATAAGGCCGGGCTTGTACACAGTCTTGCCATCTTCCTTCATAGCAGTCAGTGATTGTTTTCTGTTACCTTCGGGTATGTAGCTCACGTGTACCCATCCTGAATCAGGTATGCCTGGTGTGTAGAATTCTAGTATGAGTTGATCATAATCGAGATTGTCTTCAATCCATTTGGCCACATCATAGTTGGGAATGCCTGGACATTCAATATCCACTGCTTCTCCTCGACAGTGTTGTGATGTTGCGGCTCCGCCCACTGCGGCGTTGAGTTCTGGGCCTCTGTATCCAGAATTGATAACAGTGGGACCAAAATGATCTCTCACCTTCTGGACTAGGTTTTCGAAAAGTAATTTCGCTGATGCCAAATGCTCATCGTTGGGAGTGTTATCAATACCCTGCCTCAGTGCTGTTTGGCTTTTGATATATTCTTGTAATGTAAAGTTTTTGCTTAAGGTTACCATTTGTACTTACTTACGACAGCAGAGTTCCCACCCTTAGAGAAAATGAATCTGTTTTCAGTAGTTTTGGTAATATGATATGGTCCAAAAAATTTAGTAAGGAATATGCATTCGGCCATACTTTTGTCATCTATCAGGAATGCTTTAGTTTCTTTCAGTACCATTTGAGTATTACCATATGAGTGTAATTCAAATTTAAGTCTTTCTCTGTTTCCCGGTTTAATAACTTCAATGATATTGTTGTCTAATTTAAATTCCATTAGATTAAACTTATCAAAAAACGAATGTACTTCTCCTAGTTTTAATTCGTTAACTTTTTTACGATATGCTATAGGAGTTAATGGCAATATAGTAGCAATGTTTGATGCTGATGCTTCAAACGGTACTGTTCTTTTGTGATAGGTAAATTCAAAATGTTCTATGTTGGTTAATTTTTTTAAATCAGTTAAGAAATCAAAAATATGTCTGTCTATGCCTTCTTCTCTAGGAAATTCTACAAATATTCGATACTTGCCATCTTCCATAGTGCCTGGAGTAGCATCAGCATCTAAAACTTTTTTGTATCCTTTTTCTGCAAATCTCTCAAAGTCTTTGGCCGCTTCGTGTGAAGAAGCAACAAACGCTAACACCATTACGTCTGCGTCATCACCCATTTTAGATTTAAATTGATCTACTGAAAATCTTCGTTCAACTGTGCCTTCAAGATCGCCTGCTCGCAATCCTTCGTTAATCTGCATCATTGTTTAACTCGCCTGTTTCTTCAAAATTCTTTTGATCTGATTTTAACTGCACTCCTGATTTAAAACTACCAATAAGAGTTTTTGGCATACGAATCTCTACGATCCAAATATCGTGCCCGTCAATTTTACCTTTAGTAGTGCCTGGACGATAATCTTCTGGTCCTTTGATCTCTCTTGGTTTGAATAGAGTATCTTTTTTGTAGGTAACTTTGCATCCTTTATCTAATAATCTTTGTCCACCTGCAGGATCAGGCATTTGGTCTAATGGCCACATAAAAGAACAAGTCACAAAATGTCTTGAATCTCTTGGACCTGATAATAATTCACCGTCTTCCCAATTTTTGAACACATAAACATCTAACTCGTCTACAACTCTTTCAAAGTCTTTAAGTATATCAAGACTTGGACTGATTGCGTACAAGTTTTGGGTGTTACGGATTATATCTAATACATCATGCATCGTCCTATATTTATGCAACAAAACTGAGTTGTGAAATATGCACATATAAGTTCTTTGGTAATCTCTTAAATACTTTTACACAATGTCTAGAAAAAACAGACGTAAAAAACAAAAATCCAACGTAATAAACTTTATGAACTATCTTGCCGACAAAAGACACGCGGCTAGACCCACCGCAAGAACACCGGGTCAGCAGAAGTATTTGGACGTATTAAATGACTATCAAACTAAGATTGTAGTAGCACTAGGACCAGCTGGAACAGGTAAAACTATGATGGCTACAGAACGTGCCATAGAGCGCCTACAGAAAGGTGAGATTGATAAAGTTGTAGTCACACGACCTGCTTCTTCTGTAGACGAGGAAATAGGGTTCCTGCCAGGTGACATTAACCGCAAGATGGAACCATGGATGAAACCTATATTAGATGTATTTGAAAGTCACTATATGCCCAACACAGTAGATGAGATGATGAAAAGAGGCACAATAGAGATTGCTCCTTTAGCATTTATGCGAGGAAGAACATTCAAAGATGCTTTCGTTATAGGTGATGAAATGCAGAACTCCACGCCCTCACAGATGAAGATGCTGATGACTCGTTTGGGTAGAGGTTCTCAGATGGTGATCACAGGTGATACTCATCAATCAGATAGAATGGTGGGTAATGGCTTGGTAGATTTCCGTAGACTGTTTAACAATTATCACAATGCTGAGTATGTTAAATTTGTAGAATTAGGCAAAGCAGATATTCAAAGACATCCTGCTGTGGCTGAAGTTTTAGGAATTTACGGAGAATAATTAAGAGTTTAGAAATTGATCCATTACATCAGCATACCATTTGCGGTAATGTTTTTCTATATTTTCGTAAGGCATTTTTTCATCTTCTAAATAAACTGGTACGCCAGGCAGTTTACATTTTATAACAGTTTTATTGATCATATCAATTACAACCTGTGCAGATGCAATTTTTCCAGACCCTAATTTTTTTTTTGAAAACTCTACTAATTCATCAAATTTACCATCAGATTTGATATTGTAGGTAACAATCATATATTTTCTTTTTTCGTGTTTTTTACCCATTTGCTATCCTCGCTAGTTTGATCATTGTGGCCGCAAGATTGATTTCTGGATCTGCTACAAAAGAGTGATCCACCAATCCCTGCTTGATTGCCAGTATCGCTTTGTCCTGCCCCTCATCGTCTTTGCTGATTAGATCTAAATTGTCATACAGCCAACGAAATATCTCTTCCACTTCTTCTGGTCTTGCTTGAGAACACACTAGTTTTCTTGCTTCTAATATTTTGCCTTTCTTGAACAGTTCAACCATTTCTAAACGATAGTCTGCCTGACCTTTGTCTGATTTGTCTGGTGCGTGTAACACACCATCTCTGCTGTTCATTTGTACCATATTGATACATTTCCTCATATCTGGATAGGTGGCTTTCACATATGTGTCTATGAGATCTAGATTGGGTTCCACACCCTCTGCAATCAGTATTTCTGCTATCCTTGCTGTAAATTCTGTTTTATCCAAAGTCTCGATATGGAAACCCTGACATCTGGAATGCAGTGCTGGTATAACTCTGTTGGGATAGTTACAGGTCAATACAAATCTCGCTGATGTGTGATACATCTCCATCACACCACGTAGTGCCGCTTGACCGTTGGGAGTGATGTAATCTGCTTCATCCAACAGCACATATTTGAATGCACCAAATGGCATTATCTGTACGAAGTTGATGATCTTGTCTCTGACTGTGTCCACTGAGTTCTCTCTGGATGCGTTGATCTCCAACACATCATATGGATCCACATTCAGCTCTTGGAACAGCACTTTGGCCAATGTTGTCTTGCCTGTGCCTGGAGCACCTGAAAACAACAAATGCGGAATAGCACCATCTTTGATCCATCCTGTAATCTGTTGTCGTTGATTGTTGTCTCTGACCACATACTCTTTTAGAGTCTTAGGTCTATACTTTTCTACCCATAATTCTTTCATAAAATTATATTACTGTAGTTTTTTTGGAAATGCAAGACTTTTTAGTCATTACCAGGTAAAGATGTCATTTGTTTCATCCCGCCTGTGTTAATGTAACCTGCTTGTTTGTCAACGTCTGAATCTGCTGGTTCTTCGTCTGATACTAGTAGAATGTCATTCTCATCAATCATTCTTACTTCAAATTCTTCTTTGTCTCTAATAACTTTTAGAGATCTAGACCAACGACCGTGTGCTACTAAAAGCCATTGTCCTATAGCAACATCCTCCTGTTTAGGTCCTACAGCAAATACTCGACACCATCTTGGGTGTATGCCTTGTGCTGTGCCGTCATCATCTAGTAGTATGATACCACCTCGAGTTTTCTTTTCTCCAAAACGCATATCAGACACAAGCACTCGTTTGCCTAGAGGCTGTATTTCTCTATCCTTTACGATGTGTTGTTGTCCACCGTGTGAACCAAATCCTTTACGTTGTAATTCTTCTATTGACATCTCTGTCTATTATACGTGATTTATTCTATGCCGTCAAGAGCCGCATCTATGCCAGACTTTGTTGATTCTGTTTTAGGTGCTGTCTTCACAATTTTACGTGGTGCTGGTTTTGTTTCCTGCACTGTGGGATTCATTATTTGAACCTGTTGTACCTGAGGTTGTGAAACTGGTGCTGGTCTTGTTACGGGTGCTTTTTTAACTGGAGTATCTTGAGCGGCACCTCGTGGAGTTTCGTAATATTCTTTCATTACTGATTCTTTAGGTTTAACAATCTGTCCACCTGTGCCAATAACATCTCCTCGAGCATTTACTCTCATATTACCAACCGCTGGTATAGTTTCGTTCTGTGCTCTCAATTTGTCAATATCAACCATACGACCTTGCATGGTTCTGTACAGTTTTTTTCTTGTTGGTCTAATTGCCATTATATTACTCCTTTGTATTACTTATCATCTTAAATTTCTAATAAAAAATCTTTGAATTTTTGTTTGTTATTCTGTATGTATTTTGGTAATAGTTCTATAGGAAGTTTTTCTAATTTGCTTATATTATTAGCATAATTAAAATTTCCATCCCATATATCTTTTTGCTGTTCTATGCATTGCGATATACGTTCAACTGTGATATCTTTTGCTCGTTCGCAATGACTATAAAAGTTAACTTTTTCTAAAATTTTAGAAACTGTAAGACAATAACTAAAATGGAATCCACCTTTAATAATTTTTTTAGTTAGATGATCGTATTTTTTAATGCTTAAATGTTTTTGATCAAAAATTCTAAATTCACTAGGAACTCCTAAATTTTTAAATTTTATTGCCTTTGATCCAAAATACGGAGTTAATCCTGGATTTTTAAGATTAAATTTAAATTGACAACAAGTTTGATCAAAGATAAAAATATCATGCTCTGTAGTAATTTTATTCAAATCAGGTAATTCATCTATATCTGATAATACAATTAAATCATCATCGTTACAATCATATAACGCTGTTAGTATAGCATCTCTCATAGCAAATTCTCTCTGCCATTTTTCATGTTTAAAAAATGTATAATAAGATTGGTTATTGTAGTTGGCTTTTTCGTTTCCTATTTGTACATATCTTATTTTTTTTCTAAACGATGGAAATTTATCAACATTAAATCTATACTCTTTTTTTATACCAGAAAAAGAAATATTAGATTCTACAATTACAAAAAAATCTACATTTTGTAGTTCGTTTAATCTTAATTCTAATAAATGATCTTCGCCATTATATATTGTGCAATCAAAAATTTTCATTTTTAAAAAAAATTAAATTTCCTCTACACCATGGTGAGTTTATTTTTTTGTTAGTATCAACGAACGTTTTTGTTTCTTCTGGCATTTCTATAAAGTTGTTTTTTCTAAAACAGTCTATCCAATATTCTTTATTTTGGCAATTTACGTGATGATGTCCGTCTTGGCCTGGTGTTGCATGACTAACTAAAAGGTATTTGCAACTCGTAAACGTTACCATAAAATTATCAACATATCTTTGTTCTACGTGCTCTAAAAATTCTAACGATAATCCTAAATCATATTTTCCATTAAGTTTTAATGGACCTGCTGTATAATCGTGTGGACGTATTCTCTCTACAGGTATAACACTTTTTTCTATAGCATTAATATCACCCTCAATACCTAGTACAGATAATTTGCCATAATCGCGAAACCATTTTAGTGCGTGTCCAGTACCGCACCCAACATCTAAAATATTAGTAGGTTTATATTTTAATAATATGTAACCCCATATGTCTGGTAAAAAAGTATGAGGATCACCATCCGCTACATATCCTCCTAAATGACTCATCTTAAAAATTCTCTATAATCTAAATCGTATACTAGTGGATTGATTTTGTGAACTCCGATTAAAAACAAGCAAAAACTAGAGACGCTTGAACCTCGGCCCACTCCCCATACCACATTATTCGCTCTTAGAGTATCTATAAAATATATTAAAAATTGTAGAACTTTAATAAATCCTTTAGATTTAAATAATTGCATCTCTGCCTCAACTCTTTGTTTTTCTTGATCATTGCTACATTTTTCTAACAGCCACTCTCGCACATCTATGGTTTCATATTGAGCTGGCATATACCATTGTTCTGTGTTGGCTCGATCAAACTCTCCAATACTGATATGATTTTTAGGTACTGATTGTATTATAGGCAAATCCAATCCAAGATCCGTTACTGCTGAATTATATTTGTCTGTGGAATCTATGTAGAGTTGTGAAATGTCTAACTCTGGATTTTGATAGATTAACTCGAGAAGATCGTCTTCTGTGTAAACACAATCACCATACTCATTTATCTTTACCTTTGCCACCATCTAAAACCTTTGGGTTAAATTCAAATATTTTAGCATGAGTCTGGTGTTCTTTGTCAAGAGGAGGATTGGGTTCGTTAGCATTGCCCCAATTGAAGTGTCCTGTGTATATGCCTTTAGGTAATTCTTCATCATATGTTGCTGTGTCTGGTCTTAACCACCATGGATCAAATTTATTATACTTGGCTGACCACCAATTGTCAACATCTAGTAATTGTATTTCAGGACCATCTTTGGTAACTGTGTATGATATGCCATCACCTTGGTATGAACTTAATTCCACTTTACTAACAATAATTTTACCTGATAGCACAGCATTAGATTTTGTAAAACACACAGCCGCCATGATTTGATCATAGGGTTCTCTTGGTAATTCTATAAAACGATTAGAAGTATGCTGTGCCAACATTTCGTATAACGGCTCATCTCTGAATGTTACAATAGTGTTGGCAAAAGCATACTGGAAGAGAAACTTTAATCTTTCAAAATATTCAGATTGCTCTTTTAAATTTGCAGTAACAGGTTGAATATGTAATTTAACATTATAGGTATTATGAAACAATTCGTTGTCTACGATTATGATTGATTTAAATTCAGTTTTCCAAGTGAATGAACGATTGTGCATCAACATTTATATATTATTCAATGTTGACTAACTCCCCTAGATCTGGCTCGCCTCGGGCTTTTTTGAAATTGTCTACCCAATTTTTCAATCTACGATTTCTTATCTCGGTTCTATAACTTTCAAGAGCCATAGTAAGTTGATTAACTAGATCTGGATTTCTACTAAAACGTATTGCAGATGTTTTCTTTTTGGTAAGTTCTTTTATTCTTTTAGAAAGATCTTCATCAGACAAATTTCCAAGTTCTTCTTGTAGTGGATGAAAATACATAGGTAACTCCTATTAACTGTAAAGTTTGCCCAGCTGATGCATCAATACTGTTGTGCCACCGTCTGGCGTCATGAATTCGTATAGATATCTACCAGAGTTAGGCACTGTTATCAAATCACTTGATCCATCGCCTCCTGATACATTGTCTGCTACCATAACAGCAGACGGAATAGTTATCGTATGTGCTGTTGATGCAAAATTGATATCTAAAATAATTCTACCTAATTGCCCTGATGTAGGAAAATTTGAGAACCCAATTGTAATTGAACCTGTTGTAGTAGCAGTTTGATAATGACCGTTTTCGTGATTAATAGTTACTGAGCCTGTAATATTACCATGGGGATATACAGTCTCTGATGTGTCTTTTAATTGTGCTCTTGATACAATATTATCAGCAAAATTTGAAGAAGCATTTGTGGATGCTTTGTTTGATTGTAAATTTTCAATCTCAGTTTTTGCTTCTGTAAAATTATTTTTAATTGCTGTAAAATTATCTCTGAATCCTTGTGAGGAATTATCCTGACCTGCTATTGGATATGTGCCGTCTATATTTCCTGGTACGATATTACTTGTCATTTATTATTCCTTTAGTTTCTTTTTAAACCCTAGATATTTATCGCCTCGACGTTCCACCTTAATATTGCTGTTGGCCGCAGGTGCATTGGTAAAGTTAATTGTGGTTTTTCCTGTAGAGGTGTTGTGTGTTAATCTAAACTGTGGTTCGTAGTCTGCTGACCGTATCAAACTATCCGCACTCAAATACTTAGGAGACACATAATTGTCTGCTGTGACCTGTTTACCAAATCTATATTCTGCTGTACCTTCTCTGATTCTTAATTCCTCTTCGTGTAGTATTTCATTAGTTTCAAATGTTTTAGTAGAACCGTCAAAAGTTAATGTGCCTGTGTCGACACGATTAATATTGGTTTGATACCTTTCAATTTTAAAAGCAATATTTTTGAAGTTGATTAACTTATCTAATATTTTTCTTCTTACGTAAGCACTCTTACCTGGTTTACAATATGCCAACACAACAGACATTTTATAACCTAGAGGTACTCCTGATGATGTTTGTGCTGTTCTCATCCACAGTGGTAAATGCAAATATTCTTTTTGTCCTAACTCTTTCATTCTGCCTCGCATATTTGCCACAGCATTTGGATACAATTTTTCAAATGCTCCAAGATCAGAACTCAAAGGATTTGCATATCTTAATTTAGAACCAGATATACTGAAACTCAATCCTGAGTCTGTGGTCACGTTATAGATATCATAATCAGCAGTTATCTTTGTGATATCTGCCAGTGGACCTATAATAGGTTTGTAGATATCATCTCTTAAATTAATAGAACTACTTACGCTGGTTCCTGCATTATTTACAAGCGGATCGGTCATCTCTACATACACAACTTCATACACAGTGGAACCATTTTGTTTAGCGAGAGCTGTTTTTACATCTCCAAAATATAAAGTTTTTGGTTCGTGATTTTGTTCCATCTGCTGTTGTAGAGTTTTAACAACCTTGTGCTGTAGACCAGCAACCAATAGCATTTCAGGTTTCTGTCTCACACCAAAAGAAGGATCTTCAGAACGGAAAATATTTGTTTCAGAGTTTATGTTTGTATCTTGTGCTATTTGATAGAAAAGATTTCTATCAGCATTTGCAATAAATCCGTCTGCTGATAGGTTACTGTATTCCACAGTGTATGGAAGATTAACTGTTAATGTAAATTGTCTTGAAGATGCCGCTGACTGATACTGATCGCTCACTGTGACAGTAAACGTATATGCTTTTGTATATGCACCTGTTGTAGTGTTCTGCGTAAATTCTGATATGTTAAAGTCTGAATAGTCTATAGTGCCTATGATGTTTCCTTGCTCACTCAATGATAAACCCGTTGGTAACATTCCTGCTGTAACTGAATAGGTTAGTACTCTATTGACTTCTGCTGACTCTGCTGTAATAGAAACTAGACTCGGTATACCTGCTGTGACTGTGCCTAAATTAGCGGCTGTGGTAAATGCTATTCCAATATCAATGGCGCCAATCACAGTCATTGTAAAAGTTTTTTCTTCGTATACAACAACACCATTATAAGGTGTTCGACTTGCTCTTATTTTAAATGTGTATTCTGTTTCTACTGCTGACTGTGTGGGCAGTGTGCCGGCAATCTCGCCGGTATTAATATCAATGCTCAATCCTGTAGGCAGAGCACCTGACACAATACTGTATCGTAAATCACCTTGTAGTGGATCAAAATTTACCACATCAATTTTAATCACCACATTATTGTCGTGTCTAAACGTGCCTAAATTTGAGTCGGTTTCAAAAATAGGTCTTCTACTAGAGCTCAAACTAACTAGCAAAGGATATCCAGTAAATGTTGTTTGTGATACTTTAATTCTGTTATTGTCTACCTTCCAAAAATCTGCGGTGTAAACAAAAATACTGTTCGCCTGTTCAACTGTGTTTGAACCGTCAGATACTCTCACAATAAATTCATAATTCTGTGATCTTGACACAGTTCTTGCTGTAGGATCATATGCAATATCATCGTAACCGTACGCATTGTCCCAACCACCATATACTCCATATCGATCATCCTCTTTCAATAACACTACACCAGATATTAATCCTGATGTGCTCATTGTGACTCCTGGAGGCAGAGATCCAGATTTGATATCATACACTAAAGTCTGTCCTGCGGCAGTGTCTGTATCAGTGGCCTGTATCTGATATTCTATGTAGGATCCATCCAACACCCACTTGTTGCCTACTCGAGTAGAATTTGAAAGATCCAACTGTCCTGCGGCTGTGGTGAATGTGGGTGCATCTGCTCCTTGTATCTGTAGTTTGAATGATCTATCTGCAATAGTGGTACCGTCTGAAGCACGAATTACGAACTCAAACAGAGAACGAGTCGCGACTTCAGATGGAGTACCTTGCAGTAAACCAGTGGAAGTAAGCGTGATACCGGGAGGTAGGGTTCCTGCGATTTTAGAGTAAGCCAAACTGGTGCTGTCGGCCGTGTTTGCTTCTAATTGCTTAGAATAAGCACTGCCCTCGTCTATGATGCCCAGCGATCCCGCTGGTGTTGACCATGTGACATTTGCCATTGTTTGTCTTACTTCCCAATGGTATTTATTGAAAAATTATGATTATGATTTTGCGTAATAAGGTATTACGTAGGCTGTACCGCTAATTTTGACTTCTAAATAGCCTGTTGGTGTTGCTGGTAGTGCATTTGCTCCGCCTGCTGATCCCACTGTTGTTTGTGTGGCTGTTCTGAAGTCCACAACACCTGTACCTTGCGTATCTATCTGAATATCACTGTTTGATGTATCACTCTGTAACTTGTCAGTTCTAAGTGTTGTGAATTCTCCTAGCGTGGCTTGAATTTCGCCAGCGGCAAAAGTGTTTTGGGCAGTGATAGTTTGATTTGTAGCCGCCGCTAAAACTAAACCACCTGATGACGTAGATATTGTGTTACCGTTTACAGTTACATTGTCTACGGCAATATCGCCTGTTACTGCAACAGATCCTGTGATAGTTTGTCCTACAGTGGTCATTGCAGAAGCAACATTTACAACACCTGTGCCTGATGCTGTGATGTTTAGATTGTCATTGCTTCGTGATGCTGTAATTTCGTTGTCTTTTAATTGTATACCGTCTACATTTAATACACCTGTGATGGTTTGTGTGCCGACTGTTGTGATGTCTGCTGTGGTTAGTGTGCCTGCCACAGAAGCATTGCCTGACATTGTTGCTGTGCTGGTAACACCTAATGTGCCTGTGACATTTGTGTTCGCTTGTAATTCTATTGTGCCTGTTCCACCCGGATTCAATACCAAGTTAGCATTTGAACTAGTAGAAATATCTGTGTCATTGAAAATTAAATTATCTATAGAAACAGAGCCAGTCATTGTGGCACCGTTGATGGTCGGTGTCGTTAAAGTTTTTCCTGTTAATACCTGTGATCCAGTAAGTGTGACAACCGATGAATCAATAGCAAAAGTGACTGCATTGCCTGATCCTGAAGTGTCAATACCAGTGCCTCCGGTAAATGTTAATGTTTCTGAATCCAAATCAATAGATAGAGCACCTCCTGAATCTGCTTGAAAATCTAAATCTTGTGCTGTAACCTGTGAATCTACATATGCTTTGATTGACTGTTGAGTTGCCAGTGCAGTGGCAGAGTCTGACGTCATTGTGTCTTCGTCTAATATTGCTGTGACTGTGGCACCTGATGCCAGCGTTAATGAAGTAGAAAGTGTTGTGGCACCCACTGTTTCTAAAGCACCTGTAACTCTTAATTTTTCTTTTACTGTTACTTGAGTTGAATCTGTTGATGTAATCTCACTGCCATTTATTCTTAGAGCACCTAGATTGATATTACCTGTGCCGTTCTGTACAATTGTTATGTCACCATTGGTTACACCAGTTACGATGCTGTTACCATTGACATCTAGATTGGCATCTAGTGTGTTTAAATTGTTATCTGCACCGTATAATTCTACGAAGTTATCATTAATTTTGTCAAAGGCGGTTCTTAACGGATCACCTGTGCCGTCATTTGCAGTAGTACCTATGTTGATAATCTGTCTAGCCATTTGAATTATTTATCTGTATTTTTATAAACCGAATGTGATTATTATGCTAATGGAAATGCTTGTACCCAAAATGTATCTGGACTGTCACTGGCACTGATTATGAATCCAACAGTGTCAGCCGCAGTTATGTAAGGTTGCGATCCAGTAGGCGATGCTCCAGATGCGAGTAGTGTTATTGTTCCTATAGTAACAGTAGCGACTTGTAGGGTCAATGTATGTGAACTAGCATCAGTATTTTCTACTATGCCGTGATACAATCCTTCATACAAAGAGGTTATGTTTAGTGTGGTATCTCCACTTAGGCTAATTTTTACATGATTATAACTTCCGGTTGTTAGATCTATATTGGTTGTACCTCCAGCAGTAGTCAATTCATAGGTATCCACGTTCCTGTTTATTACAACATTACCACCTGAAACAGATGTAACTATTCCAAATCCTCCAGTTATATTAAGAGTGTCTGATATGCCTGATGCCGATTCTGTGCCAGAGTCGGTTACAACTGATGAAAAACTATTTGCACTGTTAGTCACAGTTAGTGTGTCTCCACTCACTGCTGTCGTGATACCAGTGCCACCAGCAATCTGAAATGTTTCTCCTACAGTTACAGATGTACCTGTGCTGTCATCTCCAACAAGAGTTATGGCCGTGTCGTTGTTTTGGACGTATGATGTAAGTGTTGGTCCTGTTATGGTCAAAGTGTCTCCACTTACCGCTGTCGTAATATTTGTTCCACCGGCGATCTTGATTGTCTCGCCTGTATTGAACACTGTGCCTGTGCTGTCATCGCCAACTAATGTTAACGGCGAATTTGTGATGTAAGAACTTAGATCTGGTCCGGTTATGGTTAAAGTGCTACCGCTGACCGATGTTGTGATGCCAGTGGCACCCACAACTGACAAGGTCCCGTCAAGATCAATAGTGACCACAGTGGAACTGTCATCTGCCACTCTTAAAGAATTGCTCGACACGATCTGTGCGTCCACGTATGCTTTCACTGATTGTTGAGTTGGTACTGCTGTAGCCGAGTCAGATGTCATTGTGTCTTCATCTAAGATGGACGTTATAGTTGATCCTGAACCAAATTTCAAAGAACCCAATGTTGCAAGTCCTGTGACTCCTAATGCGCCAGTGATATCTGTAGATGCATCTAATTTAATTCCACCTGTGCCATTTGGAATAATTCTAAGATCCTCGTTGGATCTCAATCCTTTGATATTATTGTCATCAATCCTGATTGCAGGAAAATCGATTGTGCCTGTTCCATTTGGAATAAAAACTATAGGATTATTTGTGCCTGTGGATAATATATTGTTGGCTGTAAATTCTAATGTTGTGGCCGCGAGCGTGCCAGCATAAACTTCAATGAAGTTATCATTGACTTTTTCCATTGCGACTCTTAAATCGTCACCTGTGCCGTCGTTTGCTATTGTTCCTATGTTGATATTCTGTCGTGCCATATTTTGTACTATTTAGCGGATTTATGACCCTTCTCTTGAAGTTACTCCACTGGAACTAAAACTCCATTGTCTCCAACCTGTGCCATTGTAGGTTTGCAAAGTGCTCATTCCCATTTTTTGCAGTATAGGATAAACTTTTGTACCAAAATCTGCTTCTGCTATATCCGTGCCTTTTTTCTGTCTTTGAAAACTCTGCCATTCTCTGTAGATGCTGGAGAACACAGAAGCATTGGTACCTGAATATGCTCCGGCATAGCCTTCGCTAATATCCCACGGATCGGTTGAATTATTCCTAACATCTCTAAGATAGGTGGTTATGGCCTGTGTCATTTGATAGCCGAAGTTCAATGTGTTTGCCACGTGTGTTGCTGTGAGTCCAGAAGCACTGGTTAGTTCTGCCACTATTCCTGTCTTGCCAAAGTAGCCTTTCAGTATATCTAGTTCTTCTTGTGATATCACTCCTGCCTGTTGGGCTTTGATAGCACTGGTACTCGAATTGCCTGTGGGTGTGCCTGGTATTCCACCTGGCCCATAGATCAGACTGTAATAGAGTTGCATACCATGTTTGACTGCTGTGTTGGGATCTGTGAATGCTTGAACGAATGCAGTTTCATCATAATCGGTTGTATTAAAATCAGCTCTATCCTGTTCACCTGGTAGTGCGGCTGTGAGTCTTTGTCCTTGTGGAGGCGATAAGGATGTCCATTCACCTAAATTATAACTAGCACCATTAAATTGTTCTTCAATCCACTCTTTTGTTTTTGTGTTTGCTTCACTAGGAAAATATGTTAGGTTATATTCATACCGACCTTTGATATCAATTGTTTGAATACCAAAGTATAGAGTAGTTGAGGTGTCTTTTGCCCAGTATTCCTGACCATTGACTGTTTTTTCATATTCACCTTCCAGAGGATCTCCACTTTTACTTCTGTAATTTACGGATGTTCCACTAACTTTTAAAACAGGACTGGTATAACCCTGACCAAAACTAGTCCAAGTTACTTTATTAATATACGTACCAAAATTCAATTCATCGCTTGTCCAAACATCGTAATATGGAGCAGATCCTCTTGCTCGATAATCTCCAGCCACAACTGCTCCTAAGGTTACTGACGCTCCTGATCCTGAACCTCCAAAAACTATGTAGTATGCAAGATTTCCAAAAACTGGAGTTTGATAACCTAATGCGTTCACTACTGTGGCACTAGGCATACTCTTCCAAGCAATGAGAGAACCAGGATTAGGATAATATAAAGTATCAGCACTTAATTTTAAACAACATTGTGCTGTATACGAACTATAAGGTCTGGCTGGTTGACTCTCATCAGATTCTGTTATGGCCGCATTAGGATCGTGTGACAGTTTGTATCCTACTACAAAATCTCCGTCAGCATCCACAGTGAACGAATAGTTTCCAGAAGCATTTGTTTCTGTGTAGGCCACATAGTCCGAACCGCCTTTCCTACGCAGTGCTACCACCGCACCTTCTATGGGATTGTTTCCGCTGTCTTTGATTGTGCCAGAAAATGTTTTCGTAACACCTACTTCGTTAGTGGGAATCTGATAGATTGCCATCTTCGCTCCTAACTAAAGTTTTTGCCGTTTGAGAATCCGTACACAGTAGACCCATCAGTGGTCAAAAATGTTATGATGTTCACGTGATTGGCAGTGGTAGATATATCCAATCCTAATCCACCCGCAGTGTTATAACCTGTGTTGGTGATTGTTCTACCGCCTGTTGAATCTTGTGTTAATATCACTACCACTTCGTTCTTAGAATCTGTGGTATAATTGCTGAATGTGATGCTGGTGATGTTGGCGTTATGAGTAACATTTAACAAACCTTTAGAAAAGTCTATATTGAGAGTACCTCCACTGATTGCCGCTGTGGCAGAAGGTTTGTATAATTCCACAAAATTGGCATTCACTTTGGTAAATGCACCTCGAACCGAGTCGCCTGTAGCGGAATTTCCTGCTGTTCCTAAATTAATTGTTAATCTGGCCATATTAAATTTAAGTGTATTTATTAAATATGTTTGAACTGTTATGTTCCTAGAAACACTCAAAACTATCCGGTTATACGAACGTCAAAGCAAACTTGGCCAGTATCACACATTCAAAAGGAAGAACACTATCTACGTTTTTAAATGCGACTGTTGTGGAATAGTATTTTTGAGACCCAGAGCCAAAGTGGATCCTCAACGAGCATCCAATGATTTTAAACACGTGTGCTCACACTGTGATACCAAGAAGTATGCTCAATCAGTGGGTGTTAAGATGCGTAAAATCTATCAAATGGACGCCAGTAACACTGTCAACATTGGGTCAGGAATGATTATTCAAACTAAGAAATCTTCCAAGCAATAGTTTCGCCGTTAATGTATCTCATTAGATCAGCATAGATACCCACTCGAATATTGCCTGGTGCATAGCGAAAATAGGGTCGAATATACGGATTATGATCTATGTATTCTCGTCTATTAAAGAAATAAAAATTAGTTTCAGGAAATCTTCTGAATATCTGTGTAAGATGATATAACCATTCGTATTTCATATAGGCTTTCATACTGAATCGAGTAGGATAATTAGGAGTATTAGCATAGATATTATTTTGTATTCGACTAGTTTCACCTTCGGGCATTTCCCATTGCCGAGCACCTACAATATCAAAGCCCAGTATACAAATATTCTTATGTCCTTGTTCTGCGGCATGAAGCACTGCGGAACAACCAGATCCACGATTTTTAGAAAAGTCTCTAAACTTATAGATATCTCGTCTGGCATCTCCGCCTTGCCATCGTTGATAAAGTTTTAATCCTTCTGGTATATAATTTAGATCATCGTTAGGTAGTGTGTAGTTCCAATCGCTGATATTTGTAGGTCCTATAATATCTGCTGTAAATTTATTTTTTGATTTAGCATCTAACAATTCTTGATACATATCATCATTCACAGCAAAAATTTTATCACATAACTCTGGATAATCACGATAGATTGCATTACATCCATATATAATACCTTTACCTTTTAACTGTTCTATGGGAAATATTCGACGACTTTCTCCATTGCCTATTACAAATGTTGTGTTCATTGATTTCTGTTTTCTTCTAAAATTTTTAAATTTTCAAACCAAAAAAGAAAAGCATCTCGTCTATGAGAAAAACTCATATAGGCCATATTATTCTCAGGGTTCCACTCCCTATGCCATTCAGGAGAAGTATCAAACCACCAACCCCAATTACCACGACATTTTTTCCTACACCATTCAATTAATTCTCCACCCACTCCGTAATTGTTACAACAAATATTGTATTTGAACTTCTGTAGATATCCTGACTTGCGTTTTTTCTTTACCATGACGTTGCGTGTTCTAAGTTCCATTTATTTGCTGAGCATTTTTCTCGGCATTCGTTAGGACATTGATCTGTTTCAAAACTATCAAATAATAATTGCCAATTAGGATCATCTAATATCTGCTCGAAACTACGAGTCCTATCAATGTATTTGAACAGATCTTTGTTGTGTTCATAACGCAGTCCTGTCCAACAGCAGGGATAAAACTGTCCCATTGAGTTAATATAAAGTCCTTTGTTACCCACAGAACATAAAGATTTAACCGAAGCGTGTTCAGGCATAGCATCATATCTTATTTTAAAATCTTCCACAGCAGAATCTTGCCATTCTCTATCAGAAAGACTTTCAACAGTACGAGCAAATCTTCCTCGAGCTATGTATTTTTCAGATGGTTGTAGTGGATCATTAACAGGATAAGCATCGTAATTCGCACCAAATTTTGTGCTGAGAGTTAATTGGAAATAATCAAAACCTAACTCTTGTGCCATCTGTCGCATATCATTAATTTTATGTTCGTTGAATCGGAAAGCGATAGACGCCCAGGTTTTAATAGGGCGTTTTATTTGAGTAATACCTTTTACGATACTGTCCCAATTACAGTTCACTCTATAAAGATTGTTGCTCTCTTGATCCCATCCGTCGATACTGAAATGTATATGGTCACGTGAATCTAATACCGCATTCAATCTCTGCCACCAATTTTCTGTTTTATAACTGCCATTGGTTATGATCACAATCTGTATATCTTTATTGGATTGTTTCATCCATTGTATAACTTCTATCAATTCACGAGCATAGACAGGATCTCCATCATCACCACAGAAAGTTATTTTTTTAGCCTCTTTGATTACGTTGCTGAAATTGTGTCGAAACCAATTTAAATTTAGATCCGTGTTTATCAGATTGTTAGGAACCTCTTGCCGAGTGCATCTTGGACAGAGCAAACTGCATTTAGAACTGATCTCTATGTGCCAATGTGTTAGAGGCCACTTGTTGATATTACGAAACATTAGTTTATTATAACTAATTAATCCGTGATGTTCAACCAGTCAGCGATTGTTGGTATAATTGTTCTGCGGCAAGATTCTTAGATTTTGCTTCTACCTGTATGTCAAAATTATCTAAGAAAGTCAGTGCCCACGCATTAGCGGCTTTGTTTGGTAATAGATCTGAATGTGCTCTTAGTTTCATTTTTTTAGCGCCATTGGCAACGAGTGATTTCATTTCGTGCAGTTGAGAGTGCATATCATCTCCTAGTCCTGCAGATGCCAGTGCTTCATCACGGAAGTAGGAATAGTGTAGGGTAGGACGTACACCACGCCAAGAATCTATAACTCGTTTGACTCGATCGTCATTGGCTTGTATATATTCTTCATCTCGAATAAGATGATGATGTATGTCTAGTACCAGTGCCACATCTTTTTCTAATTGTAGTGAAGCATCTAATCCCCATCCCACTTCGTCGTTCTCTATAGTGATAAGATTTCTTGCTTCTAGACTTAGTCTGGGTAACACTTTACGAATACCTTCTGGACCTTGACGACCTGAGATGTGTACATTAATTTTACAACCGTCCTGCCAAGTCTTACCAAACCCCATCCAACGAGCCATATTCACGTGATACTCAAACTCATCTATGCTCCTACGTACCACATCTTCTGATTCAGATGCCAACACAGTGAACTGTCCTGGATGGAAAGAAACTTTAACATCAAGTTTACGAGCAAGGTCGCCTACTTCGCCAAAATGCTTCTCACAGTATCTCACAATGTCTGGAGAGTCTATGTAGTAACGCCACGTTTCTTCTGTGGCCATAGGCAATACAGGTGAACCCAGTCTAACCATTCTGCGTTCTAGAGGCAACTCACCCACTTTCGCTACCAGTTTTTTTAGTGATTCTATATTGTGTTTAACCACCATATCCAGCTTCTCTTCTGCTTGATCCTTGTGCTCGTTGAGCCAACGCACTGTGGTCGCTTTGGTATTGTAGGGTCTTTGAATTTCTTCTAATTGTTTTGTCTTAAGTGTCTGATCGTGATGATACCACTGACAACAAAAGCCTATGCGCCTAACCATGTATACAGTTTAACACATTAACGCCAGTTGTCAACTACAAAATCGTCTCCACATTCTAAAGGATTTGGCTTACCATGGAATACCGCTACTCTGTTTTCTTCTGTTATAGTGGGAGGATGCTGAAAAATCTCTTTAGTACCTTTCACTATTTTGGTATCTTTTCTACCAATCATTTCCCATTTGTATGAACGAATCCACTCGTCAGGCCAGTGTGTGATATCATTTGCGGCTCTTTTAGTAATATAGTCTTGATCTCCGTGATTGTTACCCATCACAATGTTGGAACGATCTTTGAAATCATTCCATAGATAATCCAGTTTGCCTTTTTCCCAACGCATTACGGATGAGTTAGATAAAGTCCAATCTTTGACTCGGCAACGATTAAAGTCTCTAATAATTTGAAATGTACCAGGTTGGTGATGAAATAGACAGTCTATGTTGCGGAATATTACAACATCAAGATCAAAAAATAATATTGTGCCTTGTAGTGGCAATTCAGGAGCAAACATATACAACTTGCTCCACCATGTTTTAATACCAGGTAGATTAGGCAGTGGAATTACGTGAACATCAGGATCTAACCCTACAGTATCTTCTGTGAGACAATGGAATTCATATGGTACTGTTAAATGTCTAGCACACATATTTTTTAATATGTTCACATACTGTGGGACATACTTGTTACCCCATTTTACACATATTACGTGATTAGGCATTTTCGCGACTCCAATTGTAGCCAGGTTTTAAAAAATCTATTTGCATTTGTTTGTAATTTTCATCACTCCATACATAATTATATTCTCTTTCTACATTTGGAGTCTTTATTTTACATATATCTAAATATTTAGACATAGTATCTATAATAGTAAAAAAATCTTTCGTGCTAAAACTTTTCTCTAAATTTACTTGACCAATTTTAATATAGCCCAAACTTAATTTAGGATCATTCCAATTAAATCCATTTCTTTCTAACCATGCTCGATATTCGGATATTTCTTTTTTATGAAACCATTTATTATCTTCTCGTATGTCATTGCCCCATTCTACATCAAACTCTCCACTATAATACCTTAATGCACTTATAGCACTACAAGTTGCATCATCGATATCTGCGCCACCTTCGTCTCGAAAAACTTCAAAATGTGTTTTACCTATTTGAGCCCAATGCAAATACACTCCTCCAAAATCTCGATCGTATCTATTTTTTAGAAATAACTCATAGTCATTGTCTTGTAAATTAATTCTTGGTGCGTTTAAAAAAGTTGTTATTTGAGAAGGTCTTTGCCATTCTGGTTCTGTGAACGTTTTTCTATAACTTAATGCCCATGATTCTAATTCATGACACAGTACATTCAATTGTCTAATTGCATATTTGGTTTCATAATCTGCAAACTTATAATAAGGACTTAGGTTCCACGCCTCGCCTTGTAATTCCTCAAAATATAAATGTAGAAGATTCATTGGTTCGTGTTTTAATTTAAGCCCCATATCTTTAATAGTAGCGGCTACTTTATGATCCACATCATTGTACATTATATAATCTTTTGTAAAATGTTCATTTATTTGATAATCCTTTAGTCCTTGTTTTTGCCATATTCCATTACTGTTAAAATTATTAATTTGAGTAATTGCTTTATTAATTTCATTACAAAGGTAATCTATATCTCTCGGTGATTTTGCCCATCCTAGAAAACAATAATTTTTTTCCAAATGTAAATTATTTTTTATATTTTGTTCCACAGCAGACAACCATCTAAGGTTAAAGTCTGTCGGCTCAAACTCAATATAGTATGATAGAGTGTCTTGTTTATTTTGAGGATTCCTTAGAACTATCTCAATCTCGTGTGTAGATGGCACTGTTCGCTCCGTGTTCTGCACACTCCACACTGATCACATAACATCTGTTGTCAGTGATCTCTCGGATCATTTTGTCCGCAAAGTTGAATGCGTGTTCAGCAAACTTCTCAGCGCCAACACCGTCGAACACTCTGATCTCTGCCAGATCCAATGCTTCCAGTTCTCGGAATTTTTCAAGATGTGGGTCGTTCTTATCCAGTGCTAGTTTGTGATCAAAGTGATCCTCCAACCAGGCTTTAAGTGGTTTCAGGCCTCCAAAATCCACAGCCCAGTTCTTGTTGTCCAGTTCGTCACAGCCAAATTTAAATGTGAATGCTAATGAATAACCGTGTAGTAGATGACAGTGGGAATGATCCGCGTTGGGCTGACGAAATACCGCTGAAAGTCCAATGTTGTGTCCGTAATGTTTTGTAGAATAATGAGGCATAATGTAGTATACTATTGTAATAATGATACGTCAACTATTTAATCTAATAAAAATCCATACTATAAATATTCAAAAATGAACATAGCGATATTAGAAATACAGTTTGAAGACAACACGATATATTTTCCATCGATACATTTTTATTTGAAAAGTTATTACCAAAAATTTGGCAAGTACAGTGACAAGATTATTTGGAAAAATTTTCCTTTCATCAAAGATCCCAGTGCCGAATTTGTCAACGATTTCATAAAAACAGAAAACATAGAAATTTTGATGTGCAGTGTATACACCTGGAACAATGACCAGATGATAAAATTAATTGATCAAGTAAAGCGAGACAATCCCACAATCAAGATTGTGTTTGGTGGTCCACACGTAATGACCTTATTTGATAAAAACAAGTATTTTGAAAAGTATAATTTTATAGATGTTGCTGTACTCGGCGATGGAGAAACAGCAATCACAGAATTTTTAGATAATACTATCGAAGGTAAACCTAATAAAAAAATTATAGGTGTTGCATATAAGAATGATATAGAGAACAGCAGTTACGTTCCTGCAAGATGTTTACACATTGATTCTGTTAGTCCTTATTTAGATTTGAAAGAAGAGTTCACACAAAGAAACACAGAGCTAGATACTTTTTGTAATACACATAAGTTTATTAAAAAAATTGTAGTGGATTCCAACAGAGGATGTCCTTATAGATGTACATTTTGTGATTGGGGTAGTGGGACTCAAAGCAAAGTGGTCAAAAGAACCACAGAAACACTGTTCAAAGAACTCACACTGGTACTAGACAATAAATTTGATTCGCTGTATTTTGCCGATGCTAACTTTGGACTGTATGATAGAGACGTAGACATTATAAAATTTATTGCTGATTATAAACGAAAATACGGTTATCCAACAAAAGATGTCAGTGTTAGTTTTGCTAAAACAGATAAAGCCAGCGATAGAATATTAGAAATTTTTAAAATTGGGTGGAGTGCAGGAGTTTTTAAACATTTTAGAATCGACTTGCAAGATTTTGATCATGAAGTATTAGATAATATAAAAAGAGTTAATCTATCAAATAACGAAATTTTAAGAATCAAACAAGAGATAGAAAAAGATAATATTCCAATTAAAACTCAATTTATTATTGGATTACCTGGACAAAACAAAGAAAAAATACTACGAAGCAATATTGATTTAATTAAACTTAATCTATCTGCTAATAGTAGTGATTTATTGGTATCGCTACCAGGAAGTGAAATGAATGATCCTATCTATAAGGAAAAGTACAAATTAGAAGTTAGTAACCTTTCAATCGATGATAATAAGAGTATTTCTATTAGAGCACTTAATCAAACTGAATTTAATGAATTAAGTGAAAATAAAGTTCCAGTATTACATCCAGATAAATGGCAATTTCAAGACTATGTTACAGACAGTTACAGTTTTAACAAATCTGAGTATACGGATATGATTTGTATTAACAAGTTAATGACGATTTTTGAATATAATTGGATGCTAAAACCATTAAGAGTTTTAAGTAAAAAAGCATCAATTGATCCTTATATGTTTTATTCTGATCTATTCAAGAACATAGAAAAATTACCATCGTTATTTAAATGTGTGTTGAAAGGAAAAGAACAAATACTTAATTGGCTGTCAGGAGAAACAAAATTTATGAAAATTTACAATTATAACGATCCTATATTTGACAGTTTTAATTTTGCAATGAATTTTGAAAATTATATTTTAACTTATCTTTTAGTTTATAAAACAGAATTCTTAAAAGATTTAAAAAATTATTATAAGAATAAAGGATTATCAGATACAGATTTAGATATAGCTATTAAATTAATCGATTTAGTACAACTCGACGATGGAAAAAATGAAGTTCACGAAAAGTCTTTTGAAATAAAAAATCAAAAATTTAAACGAATAATTGATAAAAATATTCACATTTATCATACACACGATAGACCTTATAGATCTATGATGCTCAGTACCTGTTATGATTTAAGAAGAAAATTAAATGTATATCAAAATTATTATTATAATGATAAAAAAATATCTATTAGCGATTTAAATTATTTTTTAGAAGATTTTTGTTGATCTAATTGTTTATTAATATAACTAACCATACCTTCATATGTCTCTGCAAACACATTATTATATTTGCTCCATTCGTCAGGCATTTTCCAATCTTTATGATTTACCACAATCCAGCGACATTTAGAATGTTCAAATAGTTTGGCAAATTGATGAATCCAATACCGTGGATCCACTGGTCTTTTTATATAGGTATAACCTGTAGTATCTTTGTAAATGTTATTAACATTGTCTTTGTTGATAGGATAAAGATCAAACCCAATCATAAACACTGCTTTAGGTTTGAAAGATAGAGCTACGTTACCTGCGTGTGGACCTGTGCCCCAATGCCACGGATCGTCTGGTCTTTCTTCGCCTTCATAAGGTAGTGCTGGTAGTGTTTTTACATTAGGCCACATAGCAAACTGTGAAACCCAATTGGAACGAGTGTAGATAGTTGTATTCTTGCCCACAGAGTTTGCCGCTTCTTGACACATATGTTTGTCACAGCATATAAAGTAATCAAACACATAGTCTCTGAATTGAGCATTACATCCTATCACTGTAGAAAATGTTTTTAAAGGAATTAAATCAAATCCTCTTCGAGATTCTCCATTGCCTACGATAGTTACAAACTTCGTCATCTTCGTTTTCTTCTACGTATTAACGGTTCTTCTTCTACTTTTTCTCTCTTAGGCAATTTATCTTTTGGAAATCTAGGTCCTGCTACGATCAAACTGTTGCTGTTCTGCGACCAGTGTCCTTCCTTCAAAAACTTTTGTGTGACTCGAGTCATCCTAGAGTGTGCTATTTCAGGATTCTCATCTCTAATCTTTTGTACGAATTGATACTGTTTTGATGATCCGAAGAAACGAACAGAATCCTCCAACACCTTGTTCTCCAACCACTCTTCTGTGGCCATAAGTTTACGCAGTTTCTCAGCCGCTTCGTCTTCTTTCTTTTGTAAATCTTTGTCTGTGAACACGTCTTTTATATTGAATTTTTTTTCTATCTGCTGTAGAGTTTTAGCAGAAGCATAATAGGTTATGCCATTCCACAGGAACTTGCCCGTGGTCTCACATTCCATAGGATATTTCACAAGATTTTTATCACAGTGTTCTTTAAGTTTGGGATCACCGTCAGCATTTAGCACACCGTCT